>Ga0190269_10001190_pt1 | contig 12606 bp, 23 predicted proteins | sample Popmic249IS_FD_133749 | JGI IMG/M metagenome (GOLD analysis project Ga0190269, IMG submission 133749) | Populus adjacent soil microbial communities from riparian zone of Blue River, Arizona, USA - 249 IS | ecosystem: Environmental > Terrestrial > Soil > Riparian zone | place: USA: Arizona...
ATCGCGGTCTCGCGACCGGAACCCGGGCCCTTCACGAAGACGTCGACCTTGCGCATGCCGTGCTCCTGCGCCTTGCGGGCAGCGTTCTCGGCAGCCATCTGGGCGGCGAACGGCGTCGACTTACGCGAGCCCTTGAAGCCCACGTGGCCGGCGGACGCCCAACTGATCACGTTGCCCTGGGGGTCCGTGATCGACACGATCGTGTTGTTGAACGTGCTCTTGATGTGCGCGTGGCCATGCGCGACGTTCTTCTTTTCCTTGCGCCGGACCTTCTTGACCCCGGCGCCACGGCTCTTCGGTGGCATTGCGGAATTACTCCTCGAGAAAGCGGTAGCTGGCTAGTCGGCTGAAGCTCCGGCGGCGGGAACTCACGCCGCCGAACGGGCTGTTACTTCTTGCCCGGCTTCTTCTTGCCGGCCACGGTCTTGCGCGGTCCCTTACGGGTACGCGCGTTGGTGTGCGTGCGCTGGCCGCGCACAGGCAGGCCGCGGCGGTGCCGGATGCCCTGGTACGCACCAATCTCGATCTTGCGCCGAATATCGGCGGCGACCTCGCGGCGCAGGTCACCCTCGACCCTGTAGTTGCCCTCGATGTGGTCGCGGAGCTGCACCAGCTCCTCGTCCGACAGGTCACGAACGCGGGTGTCCGGGTTGAGCCCGGTCGCCGCGATCGTTTCCCGAGAACGGGTCCGACCGATACCGAAGATGTACGTGAGTGCGATCTCCAGCCGCTTCTCGCGGGGGAGGTCGACACCGACGATACGTGCCATGGGTGGGCGTACTCCTTCGTCTGCGGAGGTCTACAGCGTCCGAGCGAAACCCCGCCTGCCCAGGCGGGCCCCGGCCTCCGACCGGGGGTGGGACGTGAGCGAGTGCTCACGCCTCGGACACTTCAACGTGTTGTGGCCTGCGAGGCCGACAGAGTCTTCACGCCGCCCTGAGGAGAGGGCGACGGCGATCAGCCCTGACGCTGCTTGTGACGCAGGTTCTCGCAGATCACCATGACCCGCCCGTGACGGCGGATCACCTTGCACTTGTCACAGATCGGCTTGACGCTGGGGTTGACCTTCACGGCTGTCGCCATCTCCTTGAAAACGCTCGCCAGCCGTGAGGACCAGCGCGCAGCTGTTACTTGTAGCGGTAGACGATGCGCCCACGGGACAGGTCGTAGGGCGAAAGCTCCACGACGACCCGGTCCTCGGGCAGGATGCGGATGTAGTGCTGCCGCATCTTCCCGGAAATGTGAGCCAGGACGAGGTGACCGTTCTGCAGCTCCACGCGGAACATCGCGTTCGGCAGCGCTTCGACCACTCGGCCTTCGATTTCGATGGCCCCGTCTTTCTTGGGCATGTCCTCCGCAATCGTGACGTCGTTCCGGGCCCGGAGGCACCGGCGGTAATACTCGCTGACCGGCCGCAGCCGGTCGAGAAAGCGCGTGAGTCTTCAGCCGCGTCCCCTCGCGGACACGCGAGGAGAACAGACGCAACGCGCCAGCAACGAAGTCTACGTTGTCACGGGCGAAGCCGCCAAACCGGCCCTCAGGAGCGGTGGCCGGTGACCCGGTTGGCCAGGAGGAAGAGCCCCCAGATACCGAGTGGGAAGATCGGCCAGTAGAACGTCAGCTCGCCGCGGGCGACGCTGGTGATCGCCCAGATGCCGCTCAGGATGATCGCGAGCCGCAGCCACGTCGCCTCGCCCCCGCTGAAGCGTCGCTTCGCCGGGGCGCCGCCGGCGGCCGCGCCGCCGCGCACCGGCGGACGCGGGGTGTTGCCCGGCTGGGCGGGCAGGTCGGCGGTGAGCGGCGCGAGGTCGGCCTGCGTCTTCGCGGCGTAGGCCTTCCCGGCTCGCTCGTCGAACTCGTGGAGGTCGAGCCGGCCCTCGTCGAGGGCGGACTGCAGCCGCGCGACGACGGCCTGACGTTCGGCGTCCCCGACGCGGAGGACGGGCTGCCTCGGCTCGGGCACGTCGGGTAAGGGGGCGGACATGCCTCAAGTGTGGCTCGCGGCGGCGAGCGACGCGAGACCGCGCGCGTGTCGCGGGCCCCGGCCGCCGCTCCCGCCCTACCGGGCGGATCAGGACCGGGACTGCCGGCGGGTCAGTAGCGGGGTGGCCTGCGGGTCAGGAGCGGGGCTGCCTGCGGGTCACCGCGTCGCCGAGGCGGGAGACCCCGCCGTCGAGCGCGGTGAGCACCCATGGGCCGTCCTCGGTGAGGACGAACGAATGTTCGGTGTGCGCCGCGCGGGAGCCGTCGACCGTCACGACCGTCCAGCCGTCCTCCAGCTCGACCGTGTCGGGGTCGCCCATCGTGATCATCGGCTCGATCGCCAGCGCCATCCCGACCCGGAGCTTCGGGCCGCGCCCGGGCTTGCCGTAGTTCAGCACGTGCGGGTCCTGGTGCATCTCGGTGCCGATACCGTGCCCGCCGTAGTGCTTGACGATGCCGAAGCCGCCACCGGCCCGTACAGCGGTCTCCACGGCATGGCTGATGTCGGTCAGCCGCCCGCCGACCCTCGCAGCCGCGAACCCCGCCCACATGGCGTCCTCGCAGACCTGGGCCATCTTCAGGTAGCTGGGGTCGACCGTGCCGACGCCGACCGTGATCGCCGCGTCGCCGTGCCACCCCTCGACGATCGCGCCGCAGTCGATCGAGATCAGGTCGCCGTCCCGGAGGACCTGGCCCTTGCTCGGGATGCCGTGCACCACCTGGTCGTTCACCGAGGCGCAGATCGAGGCCGGGAAGCCGTGGTAGCCCTTGAACGACGGCACGCCGCCGAGGGAGCGGATCGACTCCTCGGCGATCGCGTCGAGCTCGCCCGTCGACACGCCGGGGGCGACCGCGGCGCGGAGCGTCTCGAGCGTCTTGCCGACCACCAGACCGGCTTCCCGCATCAGTGCGATGTCGGCCGGCGACTTGAGCTGGATCTCCTGCGTCCTGAACACGAAATCGACCCTAGCTCGGCGTCCGCGGGCCGCGCGCCGAGGGCGGTGCTGCGGAACACCGCGGGCGGTGCTCCGGAAGACTGCGGTCGGTGCTCCGGGACGCCGCGGTCGGTGCTCCGGAACGCCGCGGGCGTCGGGGAACGCGAAGGCGGGCCGGGCGTGTCAGCCCGGCCCGCCCTCGTGGACGTGCCTGTCTACTCGAACGGGGCGAGCGCGTCGATGGCGCGGTCGGTGACGTCCTCGACCGGCCCGGTGGCGTCGATCCCGACCAGCTTGCCCTGCGCGCTGTAGAAGTCGACGAGCGGCTCGGTCTGCTCGTGGTAGACCTCGAGGCGCTTGGCGATCGTCTCCGGCTTGTCGTCGTCACGCTGGAAGAGCTGGCCGTCGCACCGGTCGCAGACACCGTCGACGGTGGTCGGGTCGAACTCGACGTGCCAGATCTTGCCGCAGCCCCGGCAGGTGCGCCTTCCGGAGAGCCGGCGGATCACCTCGTCGTCCTCGACCACCAGTTCGAGCACGACGTCGATCTTGACGCCGAGCTCCTTCAGCATGTCGTCGAGCACCTCGGCCTGCGGGACGTTGCGCGGGAACCCGTCGAGCAGGAACCCGTCGACCGCGTCCGGCTCGGCGAGCCGCTGGCGCACCATGTTGATGGTGATCTCGTCCGGTACGAGCTGACCGGCGTCCATGTACTTCTTCGCCTCGACACCCAGCGGCGTCCCCTGGCCCACGTTGAACCGGAACAGGTCACCGGTGGAGATCTTGGGCGCGGCGAGGTGCGCTGCGATGAACTCGGCCTGAGTCCCCTTGCCCGCACCCGGGGGGCCGACCAGTACCAGCCGCACTAGCGGAGGAAACCTTCGTAGTTGCGCTGCATGAGCTGGCTCTCGATCTGTTTAACGGTCTCGAGACCGACACCGACGATGATCAGTACCGCCGTACCCCCGAAGGGGAAGTTCTGCGTGTTGTTGCCGCCGTCATCCAGTAGGGAGATGAACAAGTTCGGAAGAACCGCGATGATACCCAGGTAGATCGACCCGGGAAGGGTGATCCTGCTGAGAATGTAGCCGAGGTACTCCGCCGTCGGCCGACCGGGCCGGATACCCGGCACGAATCCGCCGAACTTCCGCATGTTGTCCGCGACCTCGGTCGGGTTGAACGTGATCGCCACGTAGAAGTACGTGAAGAAGACGATCAGGCCGAAATACAGCAGGATATGGACCCAGGAATCGGCCGGAGTGATCCACTTGTCCACGAACCGCTGCACCGAGCCGGGGTTCTGCGGATCGCCCAGCTGGCTGAACAGCTGCGGCAGGTAGAGCAGCGATGAGGCGAAGATCACCGGGATGACACCGGCCTGGTTGACCTTCAGCGGGATGTAGGTCGAGGTGCCGCCGTACATCCGGCGCCCGATCATCCGCTTCGCGTACTGGACCGGAATCCGGCGCTGCGCCTGCTCGATGAAGACGACCAGCGCGATGACGACCAGGACGATCACCAGCACGATGCCGAAGACCAGGCCGCCCTTGGTCTCCAGGATGTTGTTGCCCTCGTAGGGCATGCGCGCCGCGATCGAGGTGAAGATCAGGACCGACATGCCGTTGCCGACGCCGCGGTCGGTGATCAGCTCGCCGAGCCACATGACCACGGCCGTACCGGCGGTCATCGTCAGCACCAGCGTGGTGAGCGTGAGCCACTGCGGCTGGGCGGTGTTGGTCGGGATCACCGAGAGGCTGCAGCCCTGGAAGAGGTTGCCGCTACGCGCCAGCGCGATGTAGCCGGTCGACTGGAGAATCGCCAGGCCGATCGTCAGGTAACGCGTGTACTGCGTGATCTTCGCCTGCCCCGCCTGGCCCTCCTTGCGGAGCTGCTCCAGCCGCGGAATGACCACGACGAGCAGCTGCAGGATGATGCTGGCGGTGATGTAGGGCATGATGCCCAGCGCGAACACCGACAGCTGGAGGAGCGCTCCACCGCTGAACAGGTTCAGCAGCGTGAGCACCTCACTGCCGCCACCGGTGTTCAGCTGCTCGATGCAGGCGTTGATGTTGGTGACCGACACGCCTGGCGACGGCAGGGTGGCGCCGATCCGGTAGATCGCAATGATGAACAGCGTGAAGAAGATCTTCTTGCGCAGGTCGGGCGTACGAAACGCCCTACCGAAGGCGGCGAGCACAAGTCCTCCTGCGCACGGACCCATCGTCGTGGCCCGCTGATCGGTCAGGCCGGCGACCCGTAGGGGTCGGCCGCGGCCCAGTGTGGTCGGGGCAGCCCGCTCCGCCGTCAGGCGCGGGCCTGTGGTGCGACTCTAACAGTCAGTCGGTCTCCGATGGCCCACGTCGAATCTCGGCCTGAGCACAACGCCCTGAGAAAGGGCTGAGGAAACCATAGGGACCAACGGACTCCGGCCCGGGCGAGTTCCGCCCGGGCCGGATACCGGTTACTTGCTTGGATCAGCTCTCGGTCGGCGCGCCGGCGCCGGTGAGCTCGTTGACCGAGCCGCCGGCAGCCAGGATCTTCTCCTTGGCGCTGGCCGAGAACTTGTGCGCGGACGCGGTGAGCTTCACGCCGCCCAGATCCCCGTCGCCGAGGATCTTGACGAGGCGACCGGGGCGAACCGCACCGGCGAGCGCGAGCTCCTCCGGGCCGATGTCGCCGCCGTCCGGGAACAGCTCCGCGAGCCGGTCCAGGTTGACGACCTGGTACTCGACGCGGAACCGGTTCTTGAAGCCCTTCAGCTTCGGCAGTCGCATGTGGATGGGCATCTGCCCACCCTCGAAGCGAGCCGGAACCTGGTAGCGGGCCTTGGTTCCCTTGGTACCGCGACCGGCCGTCTTACCCTTGGAGCCCTCGCCCCGACCCACGCGGGTCTTGGGGGTGTGGGCGCCAGGGGCCGGCTTCAGGTGATGGACCTTGAGGGCCATGGCGTTACTCGACCTCCTCGACCGACACGAGGTGCCGCACGGTGTGCACCATGCCGCGCATCTCGGGACGGTCTTCCTTCACGACGACGTCGTTGATCCGCTTCAGGCCGAGCGAACGCAGCGTGTGGCGCTGGTTCTGCTTGGTGCCGATCGTCGACCGGATCTGGGTGACCTTGAGGCGTGCCATGTCACTCTCCCCCGGCGCGCGCCCGCAGCAGAGCCGCGGGAGCGACGTCCTCGAGCGGGAGGCCGCGGCGAGCCGCGATGGCCTCCGGGCGCTCGATCATCTTCAGCGCCGCGATCGTGGCGTGCACGATGTTGATCGCGTTCGACGAACCGAGGCTCTTGCTCAGAATGTCGTGGATACCGGCGCACTCCAGCACCGCGCGCACCGGGCCACCGGCGATGACACCGGTACCGGGGCTGGCGGGCTTCAGCAGGACGACGCCGGCTGCGTCCTCACCCTGAACCGGGTGAGCGATCGACGAGCCGATCCGCGGCACCTTGAAGAAGTGCTTCTTGGCCTCCTCAACGCCCTTGGCGATGGCGGCCGGCACCTCCTTCGCCTTGCCGTAGCCGACACCGACGGTGCCGTCGCCGTCGCCCACCACGACCAGCGCGGTGAAGCTGAAGCGACGACCACCCTTCACGACCTTCGCGACACGGTTGATCGCGACGACGCGCTCGATGTGCGGCGACTTCTCCGGGGCCGATCCGCCCCGCCCGCCGTCGCGGCGGTCACGGCGCTCCCCGCCTCCACCGCCTCGGCGCTGCTGACCAGGCATCAGACGTTCCCCTCGTAGCTGATTACGGTGCTGGCGATCATCAGAACTCCAGCCCACCTTCGCGAGCGGCGTCGGCCAGAGCCGCGATCCGCCCGTGGTACTTGTTGCCGCCCCGGTCGAAGACGACCGCGTCGATGCCGGCTGCCTTCGCCCGCTCGGCGACCAACGCACCGACCTTCTTGGCCAGGGCCGACTTGTCGCCCTCGCCGCCGCGGATCGACGTGTCCAGGGTCGACGCCGACGCGACCGTACGGCCGGTGCTGTCGTCGATGACCTGGGCGTAGATGTGCCGCGTGGAGCGCGTCACGACGAGCCGCGGACGGGCCTCGGTGCCGACGACCTTCTTCCGCAGGCGGAAGTGGCGACGCGCCTTGCCCACCCGGCGGACGGCGGAGACGCCGGCACCGGACTTGCGGTGAAGCAGAGACGCAGCCATCACTTACCTGCCTTTCCGGCCTTGCGCCGGACATTCTCGCCCTGGTAGCGGACGCCCTTGCCCTTGTAAGGCTCCGGCGGACGAATCTTGCGGATGTTGGCGGCGACCTCGCCCACCAGCTGCTTGTCGATGCCCTCGACCACGAACGTGGTCGGCTTCTCGACGCGGAAGGAGATCCCGTCCGGCGGGCGGACGACGACCGGGTGGCTGAACCCGAGCGCGAACTCGAGGTCGGAACCCTTCGCCGTGACGCGGTAACCGGTGCCCTGGATCTCGAGCGTCTTGCTGTAGCCCGAGGTGACGCCGGCGACCATGTTCGCCACGAGCGTGCGGGTCAGCCCGTGACGCTCCTTGGCGCGGCGCTCGTCGTTCGGGCGCGAGACCTCGATGGAACCGTCGTCGCCGCGACCGATCGTGATCGGCTCGACGACCTGGTGGGTGAGCGTCCCCTTGGGACCCTTCACGGTGACCGTCGAGCCGTCGATGGTGACGTCGACGCCGGAAGGCACTGGGATCGGCAGCTTACCGATGCGTGACATGCTCTCCCCTACCAGACGTAGGCGAGGACTTCCCCGCCCACTCCACGCTTGTTCGCCTGCCGGTCGGTGAGCAGGCCGGAGGACGTGGAGATGATCGCCACGCCGAGGCCACCCAGCACGCGGGGCAGACTGTTGGACTTCGCGTACACCCGGAGACCCGGCTTGGAGACGCGCCGCAGACCGGCGATGCTCCGCTCCCGGTTCGGGCCGTACTTCAGGTCAACGGTGAGGACCTTGCCCACGCCGTTCTCGGAGTCGGCCACGTTCCAGCCGGCGATGTAACCCTCCTGCTGGAGGATCTCGGCGACGTGGGCCTTGAGCTTCGAGTGCGGCATCGTCACCCGGTCGTGATACGCCGAATTGGCGTTGCGCAGACGCGTGAGCATGTCTGCGATCGGGTCGGTCATCGTCATGGGTTCATGCCTTTCTCGCCGCGGTTCCCGAAGGCCTTCGGCGAAGCAGCGGACCTGCGACCAGGTCCTTCATACGAAGTGGCGATCTGCTCGACGCGAGTCACCACGAGGACTTGGTGACTCCGGGAAGCTCACCGCGGTGCGCCATCTCACGGACGCAGATGCGGCACAGACCGAACGACCGGTAGACGGCGCGGGGACGGCCACACCGCTGGCAGCGAGTGTAGGCGCGAACCTTGAACTTCTGCTTGCCGGCCGCCTTCTGGATGAGGGCCTTCTTCGCCATGCTCAGTTCTCCTTGAACGGAAAGCCGAGGAGCTTGAGCAGCGCCCGACCCTCCTCGTCCGTCGTCGCGGTGGTCACGACCGTGATGTCCATGCCCCGCGGGCGGTCGATCTTGTCCACGTCGATCTCGTGGAACATCGACTGCTCGTTCAGGCCGAACGTGTAGTTGCCGTGCCCGTCGAACTGCTTGCCGGACAGGCCGCGGAAGTCGCGGATCCGGGGCAGGGCGATCGAGAGCAGGCGGTCGAGGAACTCCCACATACGGTCGTTCCGGAGGGTGACCTTCGCGCCGATCGGCTGGCCCTCACGCAGCTTGAACTGCGCGATGGACTTCCGGGCCCGCTGCACCTGGGGGCGCTGGCCGGTGATCGCGGTGAGGTCGCGGACCGCACCGTCGATCAGCTTCGAGTCACGAGCGGCGTCGCCGACACCCATGTTCACGACGACCTTGACGACGCCGGGAACCTGCATGACGTTCGCGTAGCTGAACTGCTCGCGCAGCGCGGGGACGATCTCCTCGCGGTACCGCAGCTTCTGCCGAGGCTGGATCTTCTCGGTGGCCGGGGCAGTCATCAGATGTCCTCACCGGTCCGCCGGGAGACGCGGATCCGCTTGCGCGAAACCCGGCCGTCGTCACCGGTGACCTCTTCGATCCGGTACCCCACCCGAGTCGGCTTGTTGTCCGAGCCGATCACCATCACGTTGCTGATGTGGATGGGGGCCTCCTGCGTCACGATCCCGCCCGACTGGGCGCCGCGCTGCGTGGTGGAGACCTTCGTGTGCTTCTTGATCCGGTTGACGCCCTCGACCAGCACCCGCTGGCTGTCAGGGTAGGACTGGATCACCTTGCCCTTGGCGCCCTTGTCCTTGCCGGCGATGACCAGGACGGTGTCGCCCTTTTTCACCTTGAGCTTCGCCATGGTCAGAGCACCTCCGGAGCCAGCGAGATGATCTTCATGAACCGCTTGTCCCGCAGCTCACGCCCGACCGGGCCGAAGATACGGGTCCCGCGCGGGTCGCCGCCGTCCTTGATCAGGACCGCAGCGTTCTCGTCGAAACGGATGTAGGAGCCGTCCGGCCGCCGCTTCTCCTTCACGGTGCGGACGACGACCGCCTTGACGACGTCACCGCGCTTCACGCCCGCGCCGGGGATGGCGTCCTTGACGGTGCCCACGATGATGTCGCCGATGCCTGCGTACCGCCGGCCGGAGCCACCGAGAACCCTGATGCACAGGATCTCTTTCGCTCCGGTGTTGTCGGCGACACGCAGTCGCGACTCCTGCTGGATCACGTCAACTCCATAGATGTCGCGCCGGTTCTCTCGTTGAGAGCCTGGCGGAACGGAACTTTCTCAATTGTGCCCGAGCCCGAGGGTTCTCCCGAACCCTCGGGCCAACGGCCCACCTTACTTGGCGCGCTCGAGGATCTCGACGACGCGCCACCGCTTGGTGGCCGACAGCGGCCGCGTCTCCATCAGCCGCACCCGGTCGCCGACGCCGCAGTCGTTCTGCTCGTCGTGCGCCTTCAGCCGGTTGGTGCGACGGATGACCTTGCCGTACAGGCGGTGCTTGACGCGGTCCTCGACCTCGACGACCACCGTCTTGTCCATCTTGTCGCTGACCACGTAGCCCTCGCGGGTCTTGCGGTCGTTGCGGCCTTCCACGGCCTGCTCGCGCACAGTTTCCTCACTCATGCCGTCACCTCACTCGGCGCCTGTTCGATGCCGAGCTCACGCGACCGCATGATCGTGTAGATCCGGGCGATGTCCCGGCGGACGACCTGGAGTCGGCGGTTGTTGTCCAGCTGGCCGGTCGCGTTCTGGAAGCGGAGGTTGAACAGCTCCTCCTTGGCCTCCCGCAACCGGGTGACGAGCTGCTCGTCGTCGAGCTCGCGCAGCTCGGCAGCCTTGTCGTTCGGTCCGCTGCTCACGCTGCCTCGCTTCCTTCGCGCTTCACGATCCGGCACTTCATGGGCAGCTTGTGGATCGCGCGGCGCATGGCCTCGCGAGCAATCTGCTCGTTCGGGTACTGCAGCTCGAAGAGCACCCGGCCGGGCTTGACGTTCGCGATCCACCACTCGGGCGAGCCCTTACCGGAACCCATGCGGGTCTCGGCCGGCTTCTTGGTGAGCGGACGGTCCGGGTAGATGTTGATCCAGACCTTGCCGCCACGCTTGATGTGACGGGTGATCGCGATACGGGCCGACTCGATCTGGCGGTTGGTGACGTAGGCCGGCTCGAGAGCCTGGATGCCGTACTCGCCGAAGCTGACCGCCGTGCCGCCCTTGGACGCGCCGCGGCGCGTCGGGTGGTGCTGCTTACGGTGCTTGACCCTGCGCGGAATCAGCATGGGTCAGCCCTCCTGACCTGCGTTGTCGGCCGGCGTGGCGGCGGGCTCGGGCGCCTCGACGATCGGCGCCGCGGCCGGAGCCACCGCGTTCGGGTCCACGTTCGACGACTCTTCACCGGATGCGGTGGTCGGCGCCGGCGGCACGTCGGCCTCCGTGCGCTCACCACGGCCGCCGCCCTGACGCTCACCACGGCCACGGCCACGACCGCCGCCGCCACCCTCGGCGCCGCGACGACGCTCGGGACGGTTACCGCGGTGCTGGCGCAGCGCGGCCTCGGCCGCCTCGCGCTCGGCCCGGCTCTGGACGACGTCGCCCTTGTAGATCCACACCTTGACGCCGATGCGACCGAACGTGGTGCGGGCCTCGTAGAAGCCGTAGTCGATGTTCGCGCGGAGCGTGTGCAGCGGCACACGGCCCTCGCGGTAGAACTCCGACCGCGACATCTCGGCCCCGCCCAGGCGACCGGCGCACTGCACCCGGATGCCCTTGACGCCCGGCGACTTCATCGCCGACTGCATGGCCTTACGCATGGCGCGGCGGAAGCTCACCCGGGAGGAGAGCTGCTCGGCGACGCCCTGAGCAACGAGCTGCGCATCCGCCTCGGGGTTCTTCACCTCGAGGATGTTGAGCTGCACCTGCTTGCCGGTCAGCTTCTCGAGCTGGCCGCGGATGCGGTCGGCCTCCGCGCCACGACGACCGATGACGATGCCCGGCCGAGCGGTGTGGATGTCGACGCGGACCCGGTCACGGGTGCGCTCGATGTCGACGCGTGCGATGCCGGCGCGCTCCATGCCGCGCGACATCATCCGGCGGATCGACACGTCTTCCTTGACGTAGTCCTTGTACAGCTTGTCCGCGTACCAGCGGGACTTCCACTCGGTCGTGATGCCGAGTCGGAAGCCGTGCGGGTTGACCTTCTGACCCATTACTCGGCGCTTCCCTTCGTGGCTGCCGCGCGGCCGCCGCTCGCCTTCTTCGGCGCCCGCTTCGGCTTCGCCGTCGGGGCCACACTCTCCACCACGACAGTGATGTGGCAGGTGCGCTTCCGGATCCGGTAGGCACGCCCCTGGGCGCGCGGCCGGAACCGCTTCATCGTCGGGCCCTCGTCCACGAAGGCCTGCGTCACGAGCAGCGAGTCGGGGTCGAGCCGCTCGTTGTGCTCCGCGTTCGCGATCGCGCTCTCGACCACCCGGTAGACCTGCTCGCTGGCGGCCTGCGGGGCGAACTTGAGCACGGTCAGCGCCTCTTTGGCGGGGAGACCCCGGATGAGGTCGACCACCCGCCGCGTCTTCATCGCCGTCGTCCGGACGTACCGCGCCTCGGCGAACGCGCCCGGGGAGTCCCCGAGCAGCGCCACGCGTCGCGGATTCACGCGCTTGCCGTCGATCACTGCCATCTGTCTGCTCTCTCGTGTCATCCGCGTCCGGCTCCCCGAACGCTCTCGGTTACCAGACGCACCTGGGGGATCCGCGTCAGCGGCGGCGGCTCTTGCGGTCGTCCTTCTCGTGACCCTTGAACGTGCGGGTCGGCGAGAACTCGCCCAGCTTGTGCCCGACCATCGCCTCGGTGACGAACACCGGCACGTGCTTGCGTCCGTCGTGGACGCCCAGCGTGTGGCCGATCATCTCCGGCGTGACGGTCGAACGACGCGACCAGGTCTTGATGACGTTCTTGGTTCCCCGGGCGTTCTGCGCGTCCACCTTCTTGATCAGGTGGTCGTCGACGAAGTAGCCCTTCTTCAAGCTGCGGGGCATGGCCTACAACCTCAGCGCTTCTTGTTGGTCTTGCGGCGGCGGACGATGAACTTGTCGCTGGCCTTGTTGGCCTGGCGAGTGCGCCCCTCGGGCTTGCCCTTGGGGTTGACCGGGTGACGACCACCGGAGGTCTTGCCCTCACCACCACCGTGCGGGTGGTCGATCGGGTTCATCGCGACACC
>Ga0190269_10001191_pt1 | contig 12600 bp, 9 predicted proteins | sample Popmic249IS_FD_133749 | JGI IMG/M metagenome (GOLD analysis project Ga0190269, IMG submission 133749) | Populus adjacent soil microbial communities from riparian zone of Blue River, Arizona, USA - 249 IS | ecosystem: Environmental > Terrestrial > Soil > Riparian zone | place: USA: Arizona...
CCCTTCCTCCGGCTCCATGAAGGCCCACGCGAACTCGCCCATGTGGACGAACTCGAAGCCCATCCGCTCCATGTTCGCGAAGTCGCGCGCCCACTGACTCTCGGGCCAGTGCTCCGGGTAGTAGTAGACGCCGACGCGCATCAGGTCGCGCGCCGGGAAGAAGCGCGCCGCGCCGGCCTGCTCCTGCGGCACTCGGGCGCGCGCCGGCAGCGCCGCGAGGCACACGGCGAGCGCCAGCAGCACGGCGCTCGCCCGCCTATCGTCCTTCAGCCTCGACATCTATTCGGCGGCCTCTTTCGGTGGAAACCTCTCGACAACCCGCCCCGCTTGTTGTTACTTTCAGGCCCACGCGCACAACTTCGGGAGAGGGGTTCAAGGGAGAACCCTCCGACGCTGGAGTTTAGAATTCCGAGCGGGAACTTTGTTGCAAGGCTAAACAAAAGCTTTCTATTACTCGGCCCCGTTACTTGTCAAGAACTTTTCCGGCGCGGGCCGCTTCGGAAGGAGCCACGGATGAGAAGGTTTAGCGGCGCCGCCGCCCTCGCGGCCGCCTGCCTGTGTCTGCTGTCGGGGTCGGTCGCGCCCTTTCAAACGACGCGCGCCGACGGCCTCACGTTCGAGTGGCTGGACCCGGCCGTCTTCGCCGTCGGCAAGGAGCCCGCGCACGCCACGCTCGTCCCCTTCCCCGACGAGGCGGCGGCGCTCAACTCCGAGTCCAAAGGCTCGCCCTTCGTCCGCACGCTCGACGGCCTCTGGAAGTTTCACTGGACGAAGACGCCCGCCGGGCGCCCCATCGACTTCGTCAAACCGGAGTTCGACGCGGGCGCGTGGCGCGAGATTCGGGTTCCCTCGAACTGGGAGATGGAGGGCTACGGCACGCCCTTCTACCTGAACATCCTCTACCCCTTCAAGCGCGACGCGCCGAGCGTCATGGGCGAGCCGCCCGCCGACTGGACCGCCTACCACGAGCGCAACCCGGTCGGCTCCTACCGGCGCACCTTCACGGTGCCCGCCGAGTGGTCGGGCCGCCGCACGTTCCTCGTCTTCGGCGGCGTCTCCTCCGCCTTCTACGTCTGGCTCAACGGCCGCGTCGTCGGCTACAGCGAAGACAGCCGGCTGCCTTCCGAGTTCGACATCACGGACAAGCTCAAGGCCGGCGAGAACGTTCTGGCCGTCCAGGTCTACCGCTGGAGCGACGGCAGCTACATGGAGGACCAGGACTTCTGGCGCATGTCGGGCATCTTCCGCTCGGTGGGGCTCGTCTCGCGCGCGCCGCTCCACGTGCGCGACTTCTACGCGCGGCCCGTGCTCGACGCCGACTACCGCGACGCCTCGCTCCGCCTCCGCGTCAACGTCCGCAACGCCTCCTCAAGTGACGAGCAGGTCTTCGTAGGCGCGAAGCTGCTCGACGCCTCGCGCCGCGCGGTCGGCCAACCGCTCAACGCGCGCGTCGGCGTGCGCTCGGGCTCCGAGGCGAAGCTCGAAATGGAGCACAAAGTCTCTAACCCCCTGAAGTGGTCGGCCGAGGAGCCGAACCTCTACACGCTGCTCTTGACGCTTAAGAGGGCGGACGGCCGCGTCGTCGAAACCGTCCCGTGGCGCGTCGGCTTCCGCTCGTCGGAGATAAAGGGCGGCCAGCTACTCTTCAACGGCCGCCCCATCATGCTCAAGGGCGCGAACCGCCACGAGCACGACCCCGACCGCGGGCAGGTGATGACGACCGAGTCGATGGTCCGCGACATCAAGCTGATGAAGCAGCACAACCTGAACGCCGTCCGCACGAGCCACTACCCGAACGTGCCCGAGTGGTACGAGTTGTGCGACCGCTACGGCCTCTACGTCATCGACGAGGCCAACATCGAGTCGCACGGCTACGGCGCCAACGAAGTGCAGCGCATCTCCGACGGCCAAGACTTCACGGCCGCCCACGTCGCGCGCGTCTCCGGCACCATCGAGCGCGACAAGAACCACGCGTCCATCTTCCTTTTTTCGATGGGCAACGAGGCCGGCGTCGGGCGCAACTTCGAGGCGGCGCGCGCCTGGGCCAAGACGAATTACCCGGAGTTCAGCCTCGTCTACGAGTCCGGCAACAGCCGCCACGCCGACGTTTTCTCGCCGATGTACACGAAGCCGCAGGACTTGATTTCGCAGTGGGAGAAGCACGGGCGGGGCCGCCCGCAGTTCCTCATCGAGTACGCGCACGCGATGGGCAACAGCGTCGGCAACCTGCAGAAGTACTGGACCGTCATCGAGTCGCACCGCCAGTTCCACGGCGGCTTCATCTGGGACTGGGTCGATCAGGGCTTGCGCCGGAAGGACGCGCGGGGGCGCGAGTTCTGGGGCTACGGCGGCGACTTCGGCGACGTGCCGAACGACGGCAACGGCGGCGACGGATTAGTCCTCCCGCACCGCGGCGTACAGCCCGAACTCGAAGAGGTGAAGAAGGTCTACCAGTTCGTGCGCGTCGAGCCGGTTGACCTCGCGGCGGGCCGCATCCGCGTGCGCAACAAGTACCTGTTCCGCGACCTCTCGTTCCTGAAGGGCACCTGGGAGTTGACCGAGGACGGCGCGGTCGTGCAGCGGGGGAGCCTGCCGCACCTCTCGACACGGGCGGGACAGTCCGAGGAGTTGACGCTCGGCCTGAAGAGACCGCGCGCGAAGGCGGGCGCCGAGTATTTTCTAAAAATCACTTTCGCGCTCGGGCGCGAAGAGGCGTGGGCGCCGCGCGGCCACGTCGTCGCGTGGGACCAGTACGAAGTCCCCTTCCAGTCACCGCCGCGGCCCGAGCGCGACGCCGCCGTATTCAAACCCGTCCGGCTCAGCGAGTCGGCCGAGAGCGTAACGGTCGCGGGCGAAGGTTTCTCCGCGCGCTTCGGCCGCGCGAGCGGCGCGCTCGAAGCCTTCGAGGCGGGCGGCCGGCAGTTAATCAAGGGCGCGCTCACGCCCAACTTCTGGCGCGCGCCGACCGACAACGACCGCGGCAACGGGATGCCGAAGACGCTCGCCGTCTGGCGCGACGCAGGCCCCGGCCGCAAGGTCACGAGCGTCAGGGCCGAGCAGACCTCGCCCGGCGTCGTCCGCGTCACGGCCCTCTCGACACTGCCGGCCGGCTCGTCCGCGTACCGCAACGTCTACAACGTCTACGGCGACGGCTCCGTCGAAGTCGAGAGCGACTTCGTGCCCGGCGAAGAGAAGCTGCCGGACCTGCCGCGCTTCGGCCTGCGGCTGTCGGTGCCCGGCGACTTCGACTCGGTCGAGTGGTACGGGCGCGGCCCGCACGAATCTTACTGGGACCGCAACACGGGCGCGGCCGTCGGTGTCTACCGCGCCCGCGTCGAAGACCTCTTCTTCCCCTACATGCTGCCGCAGGAGTCCGGCAACCGCACGGACGTGCGCTGGGTCACGTTCACCGCGCGCGACGGCTTCGGGCTGCGCGCGACCGGGATGCCGCTGCTCTACTTCAGCGCGTGGCACTTCCGCGCCGAGGAGCTTGAGACGCGCAAGCACCCGAACGAGATCGAACGCTCCGAGGACATCACCGTCAACCTCGACTACAGGCAGATGGGCGTCGGCGGCGACGACAGTTGGGGCGCTTGGCCGCACCGCGAGTACAGGCTGCAAGCCAGGCCCTACCAGTACAAATTCAGGCTGGAGCCCGTCCGCCCCCGCGGGAAGTAAGTTCAGGCGCCCGCGGCGTCGCGCCCGCCGCCCGAGAAGACGCGGTCGGCCTCGGCCAGCGTCTCCTTCGAACCGATGTCGTACCAGGTGCCGGGCACGGGCCACGTGTAGAAGGGCGTGCGCTCGTACATCCACTGGACGAGGCGGCCGGGCTGGTCCGGGTTGTTCCCCTCTTCGATGTACTGTCGGATGAGCGGGAGCGCGGCCTTCGGATAAAAATAGAGCGCGATGGCCGTCACGGTGCTGACCGGATGTGCCGGCTTCTCCTCGAACGAGGTGATGCGCCCGTCGGCGTCCGTCCCGATGTTGTTGTACTTGCGTATCTCTTCCAAATCGCCCACGTCGTAGACGCCGACGGCCGGCGCGTTCACCCTCTGGCAGAACTCGACGAAGCCCCCGAGCCCCCGGTCGAAAAGGTTGTCGCCCGCCACCACTATCACGTCGTCTTCGACCGCCTCGCGCGTCAAGACAAGATGCAGGTCGCCGATGGCCCCGAGCTTGTTCTTATCGTCGGTCGTCCCGTCGTTGACGACCGTCACCGGAGCCCCGCCGTGCCGCGCCGCGTACTCTGCGGCCCAACGCTCGAAGTGCCCCGCGAACTTCGCGTTCGTCACCACGTAAACGCGGTCGATCTCCGGCACCTCGCCCAGGCTCCCGAGCACGTGCTCGATCATCGGCCTGCCCGCCACCTCCAGCAGAGGCTTCGGCCTGTCCAGAGTCAGCGGATACAGACGGGTCGCGTAACCCGCCGCGAGTATGACTAATTTCATTTGATTCCCCCTGCCTTATTCTATAGCCCGCCCCGCCGCCGAATCGCAAGCGCGCCGCAAGAGAAAACCAACCAAGGCGCGCGCCGCGGCGTTTACTCTTTTCACGCCGAAGCTCGGCGGAAATTTTAAGGAAGCAAGAGGCACCGAAGCCCATGTCAGCGACCGTCTACGCGCAACACCCTTCGCGGCTCCAGACGAGGCTCGTCGTCTGGCTGGCGATGTTCGTGCTGGTCGCGGTCTGCGCGGCGGTGCTGTGGCTGTCGGCGCTGACATGGCTCGGCGCCGGCCACCTCGCGTCCGGCTGGCTCTTCGGGCGCGGCCTGAGCCCCGAGACGATTGACTCCGCCATCACGCTCACCGGCCTCTTCTTCTCCGCGGCCGGACTCTTCGTCTTCGCCTGCCTCGTCCGCGGCACGCTCCGCGACGAAAGGGTCACGGAATAATCTCTTGACCGGAAGTAAAAACCGGCTATATTACGGCCGGCGCAGGAACAGGCTCGGTCTTCCTCATCGGCCGTTTAGAAACGTACTCAGCCCGGAGTAACTGTTATTCGCCCCGTGTCGTCGGCCGGAGTTCGCATCTGACAGGCGACTCTTCACCCTCACTAATAGAACCTCAGCCCACCCAAAAGAGATTCCTCCATGAAGGAACTCTCGTCACGTTACCTCTATGTGTTCACTCCTGCGTTCGTTCTGGCGCTGGTTATAACGAGCGCGATACTGATGTCGCGCCCGCCCACCACAGCTTATGCCGCAGTCTGCACCGCTATTTGCGAGCATGGAAGCGACCTCAGGGTCGAGGGTGTTACCTGCTCCTGTACAGACAAAAAGGATTGCACTTGGACAGATAAGGACGGTAAGTCATTCGTTCAGAAGTGTGCTACCCCCATCGGCCACGAGGAGATCGTCGGAGAAGAGTCTGACAACTAGCCACTAGAACCCTGCGGCCGCGCCGGCTCGCGGGGGCTTCTACACACTGCCGGCTTCAAGGCGCTTACGGGGCAGCGCCTTGAAGCCGTCCGTCAAATTATTGTGGGCTTGAGGGCGTGACGATGAAGAACACAACCGGACGCGTATGCTGCCTGTGTTTAATGGCGCTGCTGGCCGCCGGCACGGTCGCGGCGCAGGAAGGGAAGCCGGCGCCCGCGACGGCAGATAAGCGCGGGGCGCAGTCGGCTTCGGTGCCGAAAGGGGCGGAAGGGGTCGAGGACTGGCGCCGGGCGCAGCTTCGGGCGCTGCGTGAGAGTATCTTGTCGCGCGTGGTCGAGAGCATCAAGGAGATGGAGGAGGCGACGCTCCGCGTCTCCGTGCGCAACGAATTCCTGCTATATCTCGGCCGCCGCGGGCCGGCCGAAGCCGATAGGGGTCTCGCATCTCAGTTGGCGTCCGACGCGCTCGCCGACTTGGTCCAGCACGCCGAGGAGATTCCGCCGTCCACGGCCAACTTCCTGTTCAATGATTTAGCGGCGTGGATACAGAAGCACGAGCCGCAGTTGGCCGAGAGGCTGGCGGCGGCCGAAAAGAGTTGGAAGGGCGCGAGCGACTCGGGCCGCATCAACGCCCTGCTGCAACTCAAAGGCGGCGACGCCCTCGCCGCCGAGCGCATCCGCCGACTTTTAGCCGAAGGCGAAGACCTGCGCGGGCTCTTCTCCTACCTCGACGACTTCAGGCAGCTCAAATCGAAGGAGCTTGAGCCGCTGCTGTCGCAGATAGCCGAGGCCGCAGGGCGTGGGCCACAAATCTCTCTCGAAACCCTGTTCTGGGCAAGCGATTTTTTCCTGAGCCCCGAGGCGCCCGCGACCGTGCGGCGGAGCTTCGCGGCGGCGGTCGTCGCGCGCACGCAGCCAGCCGACTTCGTCGGCGAGCCGCCCCCGTCCTTCGCCTACGAACTCCTGAGCAAAGTCCTGCCCGTCGCACAGGAGCTAGACCCGGAGCTGTACGCGCGGGCCGCGGCCCAGAGCGTCAACCTGCGCGCCTCGCTCAACAAGCATCAGTTGGCAACCGACGCCCGTATCAAGCGCCTCCGCGAGAGCGCGGACCCCATCGCCGAACTGCTGTCGGAGGCCGAGACCGCGCCGAAGGGCGAGCGGAACAGCTTTCTGCACAGCGCAGCGCACAGGGCGCTGGAGGAGAAGAAGTTCGCGCTGTGCTTAGACATCCTTGCGAAGATGGACCTCGACGAACCCGTCTCCCTGCCCGACTTCTGGCGGCACTGGGCCGACCAGTTCTTGCAAGGGTTCGTCAAAGCCGCGCTCGCGGCCAAGGAAGCGGAACTGGCCGAGCGGGGCGCCGCGCGCATCGCTTCGCCGCTCGCACGCGTCGAGAGCCTCAGCCTGCTGATACGCTTCCGTGCGAAGGCCGGCGACCGGCAAGCGGCGCGCCGCCTGCTGGACGAGGCCGCCAGGACGGCCGACGGCGCCGCCGACAACTTCGAGCGGGCCAAAGCATTTCTCACGCTCAGCCTCTTCAGTGACGCCGCCGACGAGTCCGCGAAGCCGAGGCTGCTTGAGGCCGCCGTCAAGGCCCTCGACCGCGTCACGCGCCCGGACGCGAACGCGCGTGACAGGAAGCCTTTTCAAGAATACCTGCGCGAACTGAACAAGACCGGCTACTTACTGAGCAGCGCCTTCAGGGGGCTGGCCCGCAAGGACGAGGCCGGCGCGCTCGGCCTCTCCGGCAGACTACAGAAGCCCGACCTGCGGACCTTCGCCCTCGTCGGCATCCTTCAGGGCTTGGACGACTCTCTGGCCGCCGCTAAGTGATGGGGCGTCTATTAAAGTCGTCGGCCGCCGGTTGAGACGAACCGGCGGCCGACGACTTTTGACTCGACTGCTTCTTTTTTATCGGCCCAGCCAGCCGCCGTCGGCGACGAGGACGTGGCCGTTGAGGTAGTCGCTGGCGGGCGAGGCGAGGAAGACGGCCGCGCCCGCGAGGTCTTCGGGCTCGCCCCAGCGGCCGGCGGGGATGCGTTCGAGAATCTGGCGGTTGCGCGTCTCGTCGGCCTGAAGCGCGGCCGTGTTGTCGGTCCGCATGTAGCCGGGGGCGATGGCGTTGACGCAGACGCCGTGCCTGGCCCACTCGTTGGCGAGCGCCTTCGTGAGCTGCGCCACGCCGCCCTTCGAGGCAGCGTAGGCCGGCACCGTCACCCCGCCCTGAAACGAAAGCAAGCTAGCGATGTTGATGATTTTGCCGCCCCCGCCGCGCTCGATCATGTGCCGGCCCGCGGCGCGGCAGAGTCGGAACACGCTGTTGAGATTGACGTCGAGGACATGGTCCCAGTCGCCGTCCGAGTGCTCGGCGGCGGGCGCACGCCGGATCGTCCCGGCGTTGTTGACGAGGATGTCCAAACGGCCGAGCCCGGCCAGCACTTCCTCCATCAAACGCCGCGGCGCTTCCCTGTCCGAGAGGTCAGCGCGCACGGCGAGGCAGCGGCGCCCTGTCGCGCGTACGCCCTCGCAAGTCGCCTCCGGCTCGCGCGAGTTGCCGTGCGCGGCAACGTCCGCCCCGGCCTCGGCCAGCGCCGACGCAATCGCCTTCCCCAAACCGGCGGACGCGCCCGTCACGAGCGCCACCTTGCCGTCGAGCCTGAACCTGTCGAGAATCATTTGAAATTCCTCAAGTAGACAGTAGTCAGTAGACAGTAGTCAGTAGTCAGTAGTCAGTAGGCGCTCCGCGTTTACTGGCTGACTGCTCGGCATGGAAAGTTCTTCTACTGGCTACTGACTACTGTCTACTGTCTACTGCTTTTCAGGCGTAGAGCCCCGCGTTGAGGAAGCCTTCGACGGCCACTTCGAGCGCGCCGCCGAGGCCCGCGCCCTGCGGCTCGCCCGGCTCGACCGTCCAGCCTTCCAGTCGCCCGGCCATGCTCTGCCGGACGGCTTCGTGCAAAGGCCCGCTGATGTACTTCCAGCCGTGGACGACCCGGCCGCTGACGATGACGCGCGGCACGCCGACGCCCATCAAGACGTTCCCGATGCCGATGCCGAGATACTCGCCGACCTTTTCGAGCGTCCGGCGCGCGCGAATCTCGCCGCCCTCGGCCCTCGCCACGATGTCAACGAAGCGCGGCGCCGGGGCCCCGCCGAGTTGCACGCGGTCGCCGTTGTAGAGCGCCGAGGCGGCGGCGGCCGAGCCGTACCGCTCCCAGCAGCCGCGGTTGCCGCAGACGCACGGCTTGCCGCCGGCCGCAATCGTCATGTGGCCGAACTCGCCCGCGCTGCCCTCGCCCTTGCCCGTGCCGCGGTAGACCTCGCCGCCGATGACGAGCCCGACGCCGATGCCTGTGCCCGAGCGCACCAGCACGAAGTCTTCGAGGAGGCCGGCTTCACGGCCGCGCATCCGCAGGCGCGCCTCGTAGAGCGCCGCGGCCGTCGCGTTGTTCTCGACGATGACGGGGACGCCCGCGACGCCCGATTGCTCGAAGCCGAGCGCGTCCGCGACGCGGACGTGATGCCAGCCGAGGTGCGGCGCGTAGAGCAGGCAGCGCCGTTCGGCGTTGACGGGGCCGGGCACGCTGACGCCTATCAGGCGCAGCTCGCGCCCGCCGTGGACGCGCGCGCACAGGCCCTCTATCGAACGGCGCACGATGGCCAGAGCCTCTTCCGGCTCGGCCGGCGTCTCGAACTCCTCTTCGGCCAGAATCTCGCCGCCTAGGGTCGCCACGCCGACCTGCGAACGCTTCACGCCTAAAGACACGCCCGCGAAGAGGTCGCGCCCGCTGTTGAAGAAAAGGCTCGAAGGCGGGCGGCCGAGGTTGCGCGCCGCGCCCCCGTTCGGCGCCGACTCTTCGAGCACGACGCCGGCCGCGATCAGCGGCTTGAAAGTGTCCGTGACGGTGCTGCGGTTGACGCCGAGCCGGCGCGCGAGTTCGACGCGCGAGATGGGCTGCGCCGCGCGCAAAAGCCTCAGCAGCATCCTCCCGGCGCGCGCCGGGTTGGCCGCATTTATCGACTCCACACGATGTTTGATTAAATCCCTGCGCGTCATATTTCTCCTGACTGTTCGCCCTCTTCCGTTAAGCCTCTAAAACGTCCGGCAGTATCAGCGAGCGGACGTTCGGGTGCAGGCGCAGCCAGAGGCCGGGGTTCCGGTCGAGCTGCGCGGCGCGCGCCGCCGGGTCTCCGGAAAGCTCGGTCCCGAGCACGCGGCGGTAGCTGGCGCGCTTGGCCGGGGCCGTGCTCGCGTCAACAATCGACTGCACGATGCGGCGCGCCGAGAGGATGGCCGCCGGCCCGAGCGTCAGGATGTGCGACGCGGCGCGGCACTCTTGCTCGTCCTCGGGCGTGACGAGGCTGCCGCCCACCTTAAACTTGTTGATGTGGTGTTCGAGGATGCTCGAAGAGATGGGGATGACGCCCGCGATGTCGCCGGCCGCGGCCCCCGAGCCCGGCTTGATGTAGGCGAGGTGCGACGCCTCCTCAGGCTCGGGGCCGAGGCCGAGGAAGAAGATGTCGATGCCGCCGACCGATTCGAGCTTTTCGATGTAACTCGTGAGCCCCGCTTCGAGGTCCGAGGTGTCGGTCCGCATCGGCGTGAAGCTCTTGACCTTTTGGAAGAAGGCGGGGCCGAGCAGCCTCTCGAAGTCGCGGACGAAGCTCAGCCCGTTGTCCATCCGCATTGGCGCCAGGGCGTCCTGCGTGAAGACGTTCAGGCGCCCGAGCAGCGCGTCCTCCTCCGTGCCTTCGGCCAGACGGCCCAGCAACTTGTACATGGCCTGCGCGCCGCGCCCGCCGAGGAGGATGAAGCTGATGTCGCCCTCCTTCTCGCGCCCGAGCCGCCGCAACTCTTCGAGCTGCGCCCGCCCGACCGCCTCCTCCGTCTCCAGCACCTCGTATTTAAGGTCGCGCACTTCCAGGTCGCCGACGCTGCCCGGCCCGCGCCCGAGCCAGACGTTCTGGCCGACCACGCGCCGCTCGATGGGTTCGGTGTTAGGGGCCGTCACTTTGGTTCCTCCGACATCATTTCGCAGATTTCCTCGATTACACTCACCCGCTCGACTGCCAGTTTCAAACCCGACAGATTAACCACTCCTAGTAAAATGGTCTAACCATTTTGCTGAATGGGACATTGTTATTTACCACACACCGCCCGGCAATGCAAGATATTGGACGTTAATACGAGGTTAAATTAGATTTATAGCGTCACCGAGGCTTGACAGGGGTGTGTCGCTGGTGTTACATACCTAGCGTCCGCCCATTAATTGGTATAACCTTCTATGAAACGGGACCGCGGCTGGTCATTTCGGCGAGGCCGGGTTTCGTCCGACAACGCAATAAACGAGGACTCGTGGACCGACAGAGAGAGATGACGGAGAAGGCCGAAAGGCTCCTCCGCGCGCTTGAGGCGCAGGGGCTCGGCGGCGTGCTCCTCGGCGCGCAGCACAATTTTTCGTGGCTGACGGCCGGCGCGACCAGCGGCATCGACACGAGCCGCGAGCCCGGCGCGGGCACCCTGCTCGTGCGGCGCGACGGGCGGCGTTTCGTGCTCGCCAGCCGCATCGAGATGGCGCGTTTGCAGGAGGAGGAGTTGGCCGGGCTCGGCTTCGAGCCGGTCGAGTTCGCATGGGAGGACGAGAAAGCCTCGCCGACCTTCCTCGCCGACCGCGCGCGCGAGTTGCTGGACGGCTGGCCGCTCGGCTCGGATTTGGCCGTAGGCGGGGACGTGCCCGTCGTCGAGGGGCTGGTCGCGCGCTGCCGCTACAGGCTGACGGAAGGCGAGACGGAACGTTTCAGGAGGCTCGGCGCGGACGCGGGCCGCGTGCTAGGTGAAGTGGTAAAAGGACTTAAGCCGGGGCAGACCGAGGTGGAGATAGCGGCGCTCACGTCCGCGGCGCTCGGCTCGGAAGGGATGCGCGCGGTCGTCTGTCTGGTCGCGGCCGACGAGCGGATTGCCAAGTTCCGCCACCCGGTCCCGACCGGGCGCGCGTGGGAGCGGGCCGTGATGGTGGTCGTCTGTGCGCGGCGCGGGGGGCTGGTCGCCTCTCTGACGCGCATCGTGTGCGCGGGCGCGGTGCCGGAAGAGTTGCGGCGGCGGACGGACGCCTGCGCCCGCGTCAACGCGCGGCTCTACGCGGCGACGCGGCCCGGCGCGACCGGCTCTGAGCTTTACCGCGTGGCCGCCGAAGCCTACCAAGAGGCGGGGTTCCCCGGCGAAGAGCGCCTGCACCATCAGGGAGGCGCGGCCGGCTACAAGACGCGCGACTGGGTGGCCCACCCCGCGAGCGCCGAGACGATCGAGGACCGGCAGGCTTTCGCCTGGAACCCTTCGGTCACGGGCACGAAGACCGAGGAGACTTGCATCACGACGGCCGAAGGCGTAGAAATTCTGACAGCGACCCCCGGCTGGCCCCAAATCCCCATACAACTCGACGGACGGGAGTATCTTTCCCCCGACGTTCTACCGCTCTGAATAAGACGAGAGGGTAAATCATGTCTGAGATAGGCAAGATTGTCGAAGATGTCGCCCGCCCGAAGTCGGAGTCCGGCGTCACCCCGGTCCAGTCGGCCGGCGCGAGCGCGACGGGCGCCGCCATCGCGGCGGCCGAGCACGTCGGCGGGCGCGTCGGCAACTACCGTTGGGTCATCTGCACGCTGCTCTTCTTCGCGGCGACCATCAACTACATCGACCGGCAGGTGATAGGCATCCTGAAGCCGACGCTCCAGGCCGAGATTCGCTTCTCGGAAGTCGAGTACAGTTGGATAGTCTTCTACTTCCAGTGCGCCTACGCCATCGGCCTGCTCGGCGTCGGCTGGGTGATGGACAAGATAGGGACGCGCAAGGGCTTCAGCCTTGCCGTCGTCGTCTGGAGTTTGGCGGCGATGGCGCACGCGCTGGCGCGCTCGGTCGCGGGCTTCAGCATCGCGCGCTTCGCGCTGGGCCTGGGCGAGGCCGGCAACTTCCCCGCCTCGATTAAGACGGTGGCCGAGTGGTTCCCGAAGAAGGAGCGCGCGCTCGCCACGGGCATCTTCAACGCGGGCACGAACGTCGGCGCGCTGGCGACGCCGCTCCTGGTCCCCATCATCACGCTTGCCTGGGGCTGGCAGTGGGCCTTCATCCTGACGGGCGCTATCGGCTTCGTCTGGGTCGTCTTTTGGCTCTTGCTCTACAAAAAGCCCGAAGATCACCCGCGGCTCTCCAAAGCAGAATTGGCCTAC
>Ga0190269_10001192_pt1 | contig 12589 bp, 11 predicted proteins | sample Popmic249IS_FD_133749 | JGI IMG/M metagenome (GOLD analysis project Ga0190269, IMG submission 133749) | Populus adjacent soil microbial communities from riparian zone of Blue River, Arizona, USA - 249 IS | ecosystem: Environmental > Terrestrial > Soil > Riparian zone | place: USA: Arizona...
GACTACTGGGTCTCCCACTACGACGACGCGGGCCAGGACACGTGGGCCGACGGCGCCGGCATCGCCGTCGTCCGGGGCGCCGGACGCCTGGTCGGCGAGCGCACCATCCGGGTGACGTCGGCGGCGGGCGACGTCGAGGCCGTTCTGGCCCGCCGCGACAAGATCGTCAACCACCACGACGACACGTCCCAGGTCCGCTGGGCCACCGGCGCCGGGATCGACGTGATCCGCGGCCACGGCCGGCTGGCCGGCGAGAAGACCGTCACCGTCACCTCCGGGCGCGACGAGACCCGCACGCTGACCGCCCGGCACGCCGTCGTCCTGGCGACCGGAACCCGGGCCTCGGTGCCACCGATCGACGGTCTCCGTGAGGCCCGGCCGTGGGTCTCCCGGGACGCCACGAACCTGCACGAGGTGCCGCGGCGCGTCGTCATCGTCGGCGGCGGCGTGGTGGCCTGCGAGGCCGCGACGTGGCTGCACGGCCTGGGCACCGAGGAGCTGACGATCATCGAGGGCGGCCCCCGGCTGCTCAGCCGGAACGAGCCGTTCGCGGGAGAGCTGGTCGCCGCCGGGTTCACCGCCGCCGGCGTCGGCGTGCGCACCGGCACCCGGGTGAGCGCCGTCTCGCGGCCGGACGTCAACGAAGCAGGCGAGGGCCGCATCCACGGCGGCGAGGTGACCGTGACGCTCGACGACGGCTCGACCGTCGTCGCGGACGAGATCCTGGTCGCGGCCGGCCGGACGCCGAACAGTGACGATCTCGGGCTGGAGACCGTCGGGCTGCCTGCGCAGGGCTACGTGAGCGTCGACGACCACCTCACCGTGGCCGGCCACGAGTGGCTCTCGGTCGTCGGCGACCTCAACGGCCGGGCACTCCTGACCCACATGGGCAAGTACCAGGGCCGCATCGCCGGCGACGTGATCGCCGCCCGGGCCGCCGGTACGCCGCTGGACGGATTCCGGTACCGCGATCAGGCGACGGTCCCGCAGGTCACGTTCACCGATCCGGAGGTCGGTTCGGCCGGGCTCACCGAGGCTCAGGCCCGGGACGCCGGTGTGGACGTCGAGACGGCGGAGTTCGACCTGGCGTCGCTGGCCGGCACGTACCTGCTCCGGGACACCTACGTCGGGCGGGCGAAGCTCGTCATCGACCGGGCCGGTGACACGCTCGTCGGCGCGACGTTCGTCGGCACCGGCATCGCCGAGCTGGTGCACTCGGCGACCGTGGCGATCGTCGGGAAGGTGACGGTCAGCACGCTGTGGCACGCGGTGCCGAGCTACCCGACGGTCAGCGAAGGCTGGCTGCGTCTGCTCGAGACGCTTGATCACCAGCGGCGGGGGAAGTAGCCGGGTGGGCCGGATCCGAGTAGATCCGGCGCAAGTCATACGATCTGGACAATAGTTACTCATTCCTCTGGAGCACTCCATGCGGTTCCTCGGTCAGCTGAGCCACCTGCCGCCGCGTCTGGCGACCGGCGCCTACATCCTCAACTCCGGCCTTTCGAAGCGGCACGCCGACGACGAAGCCGCGGCGGGGATGCACGGCATGGCAGCCGGCACCTATCCGTTCCTGGGCGGGATGGAGCCGAAGCAGTTCGCCAAGTACCTCTCGAGCGCGGAGATCGCGCTCGGCGCCGCACTACTCCTCCCGGTCGTACCGGCGGCGGTGGCCGGCGCGGGGCTCGCGGCGTTCGCGGGCGGGTTGCTCGGGCTGTACCTGAAGACTCCCGGGCTCCGCGAAGAGGGCAGCATCCGGCCGACGCAGGCCGGGACGCCGATCGCCAAGGACGTCTGGATGCTCGGGATCGGCGTCGGCCTGATGATCGACGGCCTGCCCGGCCGGAAGTCGTCGAAGAAGTAGAACGCCCCCTCGAGGCCGCTCTCACCGATCGGTGAGAGCGGCCTCGTCGTGTCCGCAGATTGTTCACAATAGGACGCGCTTCGGCGCACCACGCCCCCCGGTTACCGGGAAAACGCTTCATCGTCGCGCGAAAACTGTTAACAATGCAGGCGACAACGCACAGTTGACGTGACTCAGCTCACGTCACTAGTCTTGAACAATTCAACTGTTCACTCTGCGCACGTCCGTGCACACCTCAGGCTCCCCCAACCCCCTTGGAGCTTTCATGCGCCGTGCTCTGGCGAGCATCGCCGCCGCCACGCTGGCCTTCGCACTGGCCGGCTGCGGCGGATCGTCCGGGTCCGAGGTCAAGACGGAGGGCGGCAACGCCCAGCTGACCGTCGGAACCATCCCGATCGTCGACGTCGCCCCCATCTACCTGGGCAAGGAGAAGGGCTTCTTCGCCAAGCGGAAGATCGACCTCACGCTCAAGACCGCCGCGGGCGGCGCCGCGATCGTGCCGAGCGTCATGTCCGGCGAGTACCAGGTCGGCTTCTCGAACTTCACGTCGCTGCTGCTGGCCCGCGAGAAGGGGCTGCCGCTGAAGGTCGTCGCCAACGGCGTCTCGAGCACCGGTGTGCAGGGCAAGGACTTCGGCGCGATCGTCGTCCCGAAGGGCAGCCCGGCGCGGACCCCCAAGGACCTGGCCGGCAAGCGCGTCGCGGTCAACACCCTGAAGAACATCGGCGACACCTCGGTGCGGGCGTCCGTCCGCAAGGCCGGCGGCGACCCGGCCGGCATCAAGTTCGTGGAGCTGCCGTTCCCGGACATGCCGGCCGCGCTCGCCGGTGGCCGGGTGGACGCCGAGTTCATCGTCGAGCCCCAGCTCTCGCAGGTGCTCGCCGCCGGCGCCCGGGTGCTCACCTCCACGTTCGTCGACGTCGCCCCGAACCTGAGCGTCGCCGGGTACTTCGTCAACGAGCAGTTCCTGAAGTCCCAAGGCGACCTCGTCGACCGCTTCACCGCGGCGATCAACGAATCGAACGCCTACGCCGACGCCCACCCCGACGAGGTGCGCAGGATCCTGTCGACCTACACCAAGATCACCGCCGACCTCGCGCCGAAGCTCACGCTGCCCAAGTGGCCCGCCGAGATCAACAAGGACTCGGTGGCGACCGTCGGCAAGCTCGCCAGCGACGACAAGGTGCTGACCGAAGCGCCGGACCTGAACACGCTCTATGCGGACTGAGACGTCGGCGGACCCGGTGACGGTGCGTGCGGTGTCACCCGCCGGCACCGGGTCCCCGCGCCGGCACCGGCCGCGGTTCACCGCCTACCGGGGCGTCGTCGGGGCGCTCGCGGCACTCGCGGTCTGGGAGATCGTCCCGCGCATCGGCCTGGTGCGCGAGGCCGATCTGCCGCCCGTCTCCGCCGTGCTGCGGGTCCTGGCCCGGGAAGCCGGCACCGGCCCCTACTGGGCGGCGATCGGTCACACCGTGTACGCGTGGCTGCTCGGGCTGGCGCTCGCGGCCACCGCCGCGATCGTGCTCGGCTTCGCGCTGGCGCTGGTGCCCGCCGTGCGGGCATTCACCACGTCCACGGTCGAGTTCCTCCGGCCGATCCCGTCGGTCGCGCTGATCCCGCTCGCCGTGATCGTCTACGGCACCGGGCTCGGCTCGACGCTGCTGCTCGTGGTCTACGCGGCGTTCTGGCAGATCTACGTGCAGGTGCTGGCCGGCGTCGCCGACGTCGACCCGGTCGCGGACGAGACCGCGCGCTCTTTCCGGTTCAGTCGCTGGTCGCGCATCCGGTACGTCGCGTGGCCCTCGGCGCTGCCGTACGTGCTGACCGGCGTCCGGCTCGGCGCCGCGGTCGCGCTGATCCTCGCCGTCACCGCCGAGCTGGTCATCGGCGCCCCCGGCATCGGCGCCGAGATCGCCACGGCCCGCTCGGGCACCGAACCCGCGCTGGTGTACGCCCTGGTGCTCACCACCGGGGTGCTCGGCGTCCTGGTCAACGTCGGCGTGCGCGCCGGTGAGCGGAGGTTGCTGCGGTGGCACGCGTCGATCCGGCGGGAGGTGCCGGTATGAGGGCGCCCGGTCTGCGGGTCCTGCGGTGGTTCCTGCTCCCCGTCGTCCTCATCGGCGTGTGGTGGGCCGCGAGCGCCGGCGGGTCGAACTTCTTCCTGCCGACGCCCGACGCCGTCGCACGCGCGTTCGGTCCGACCTGGACACCGGCGACGCTCCGCGCCGACGTGCTGCCCAGCGTCGTCCGGCTGCTCGTCGGGTTCGGGCTCGCCGGGGTGCTCGGCGTCGCCGCGGGAGTCGCGATCGGTCTCTCACCCGGCCTGCGCGCCTACACCGAGCCGGTGCTGGAGTTCCTCCGCGCGGTCCCGCCGCCGGTGCTCATCCCCGTCGTCATGCTGTTCGCCGGCATCGACGACACGATGAAGATCACCGTGATCGTGCTGGGCTGCGTCTGGCCGGTGCTGCTCAACACCGTCGAAGGTGTCCGCGCGGTGGATCCGGTGCTCGGCGAGGTGTGCCGCGCGTACCGCATCACCGGGGTGACGCGCCTGCGCACCCTGGTGCTGCGCGGGGCGAGCCCGCAGATCATGACCGGCCTGCGGCAAGCCCTCGCGATCGCGATCATCCTCATGGTGATCAGCGAGATGTTCGCCGCGTCCAGCGGACTCGGCTTCACGATCGTCCAATTCCAGCGGAGCTACGCGATACCGGAGATGTGGACCGGCATCATCCTGCTCGGTCTGCTCGGCGTCGTGCTCGCCGGGCTGTTCGGCCTCGCTGAACGAGCGGTACTGCGCTGGTACTTCGGCCTCCGCCGGGCCGCGCGCGACGGAGGGAGCTAGACCATGACAGCGTTGCTGGAGATCAGTGGCTTACGCAAGGCCTACGGCGACCACGAGGCGATCAGGAACATCAGCGTCGAGCTGGCCGACGGGGAGCTGGTGTGCCTCGTCGGGCCGTCCGGCTGCGGCAAGACGACGCTGCTCAAGTGCGCCGCCGGGCTGATGCGCCCCAGCAGTGGCACGGTGACGCTCGGCGGCAGTCCGGTCACCGCGCCGCCCGCCGACCTCGCCGTCGTGTTCCAGGAGTACGGGCGCAGCCTGTTCCCCTGGCTCACGGTCCGGGGCAACGTCGAGCTGCCGTTGAAGGAGAAGAAGGTCGGCCGGGCGGAGCGCGCCCGGCTGATCGACGAGGCGCTGGACGCCGTGGGCCTGGCCGATCGGGGGGACGCTCACCCGTGGCAGCTCTCCGGCGGCATGCAGCAGCGGGTGGCGATCGCCCGGGCGGTGGCCTACCAGCCATCGGTGCTGCTGATGGACGAGCCGTTCGCGGCGGTCGACGCGCAGACCCGCGCCGACCTCGAGGACCTCATCCGCTCGATCTGGCAGCGGTTCGGCGTGACGATCCTGTTCGTCACCCACGACATCGACGAGGCCGTCTACCTCGGCGAGCGGGTCGTCGTCCTGTCGGCGGCGCCGACCGTCGTGCAGGAGTCGCTCGCCGTGGACCTGCCGTCGCAGCGCGATCAGCTCACCACGCGCGCCGATCCGCGCTTCACCGAGCTCCGCGCCCACGTCTACGCGGAGATCCAGGCCGCGAAGAAGCGGGTACCCACCTCCTGAGCCCCGGCCCGCACCCCGGGGAGAGCAGTGCCGGGCGGGGTGCGGGCCGGCCCCCGCTCCGGCTCCCCGCTCCGGCTCCCCGCTCCGGCTCCCCGCTCCGGCTCTCCGGGCCAGCGCTGGCAAATCTCGCCAAAGACACCGGACCTCGGCGTCGGCGAAGCTCGGCCCATGGACGACCTGTGCTCCCTGGACGCGACCGATCTGGCCCAGCGCCTGCGCGCCCGTGACGTTTCCGCCCGGGAAGTCGTCACCGCGCACCTCGACCGCATCGACCGGATCAATCCCCGCATCAACGCGATCGTCACGCTGGACGCCGAGGGCGCGCTCGCCGCAGCCGGAGCCGCCGACGAGGCACTGGCGCGCGGCGCGGAGCCCGGGCCGCTGCACGGCCTGCCGATCGCGTTCAAGGACACCCACGACACCGCCGGGATGCGGACGACCTACGGCTCGCCGCTGCTCGCCGACCACGTCCCGGCCGAGAACGAGCTGATCGTCCAGCGCATCCTCGACGCCGGCGCGATCCGGCTCGGCAAGACGAACGTGCCGGAGTTCGCGGCCGGGTCGCACACGTTCAACACGCTGTTCGGCGCGACCCGCAACCCGTACGACCTGGGCCGCTCGGCCGGGGGCAGCAGCGGAGGCGCGGCCGCGGCGCTCGCCGCCGGCCTGGCGCCGATCGCCGACGGCAGCGACATGGGTGGCTCGCTGCGCAACCCGGCGTCGTTCTGCAACGTCGTCGGGTTCCGGCCGACGCCCGGCCGGGTGCCGACGCTGCCCACCGACAACCCGTGGGACGCGCTGGGCACCTCGGGACCGATGGCCCGCACGGTCGCCGACGTCGCGCTCCTGCTGTCGGTGGTCGCCGGCCCCGACCCGCGCTCGCCGATCGCGCTGGAGACGCCCGGGGACGCGTTCCGGGTGCCGCTCGAACGTGACCTCACCGGCCTGCGCGTCGCGTGGAGCCCGTCGCTGGGCGGCCTGCCGGTCGACCGGGACGTGCGGGACGTCCTCGCCGGTGCGCCGGCCGTCTTCACCGAGCTGGGCTGCGTCGTCGAGGAGGCCACACCGGACCTGTCCGAGGCCGAGTTCGTGTTCCGGACGCTACGCGCCAACGCGTTCGAAGTGGGCTTCGGCGAGCAGTTCGACCGGGAGCCGGACAAGTTCAAGCCCGCGCTGGCGTGGAACATCGCCCAGGGCCGGAAGCTCTCCCGCGCCGACGTGGGGCGGGCGACGTCGGCGTGGGGGCGCCTGTACCGCGCGGCGGCGGAGTTCTGGACCGCCCACGACGTCCTCATCGCGCCGGTCAGCCAGGTGCCGCCGTTCGACGTCGACGAGGAGTACCCGCACGTCGTCGACGGGCAGGAGCAGCACTCCTACCTCGACTGGATGCGCTCGGCCTACCACGTGACCGTGCTGGGCGCCCCGGCCGTGTCGGTGCCGGCCGGTTTCACGCCGTCCGGTCTGCCGGTGGGGCTGCAGATCGTCACCCGGCCGCGTGCGGACCTGCTGACGCTGCAGGTGGCCGCCGCGTTCGAGGCCGCCACCGCGTACGGCCGCCGCCGGCCGGAACTGGGCTGACGCGGAAACCCGCGCCACCGCCGGGACCTGCACCACCGCCGGGACCTGCGCCACCGCCGGGAGCGCGCCGACGCCCGACGCGCCGGTGGCCGCGTCCGTACCGGCTACCCGGATCCGGACCAAGCTCACGGATCCACGCGTGCGTGAGGATCGTCTGTCGGGGAACCGCCTAGTCGCCGTGTGCGTTTGAGCGGGCACGGGGGAATCCGCCCGGATTCCACCTGGCTGACTTGTTGTTCCGACGCTGTCCACCACTAGGAGTTGTCGTGGTCTTCAGGAAGTTGATGCACGCGTTCGGTGCCGGCGGACCGTCCGTCGACACCGTGCTGGAGCGCAGCGACTGCCGGCCCGGCGAGCTGCTGCAGGGCCAAGTGCGGCTCCGCGGCGGCGAGCGGACCGTCATGATCGAACGCATTGAGCTGGGCCTCGTCACCCGCGTCGAGTTCGAGGGCGGCGACCACGAGCAGGCGGGCGGGGTGGAGTTCGCCCGCCTCCCGCTCTCCGGCGGCTTCGAGCTGCCCGCCGGCACCGACCGATCGATCCCGTTCCAGTTCCCGGTGCCGTGGGAGGCGCCGGTGACCGCCGTCTTCGGGCAGCCGCTGCGGGGCATGGCCGTCGGGCTGCGGACCGAGGTCGGCGTGGCCAAGGCGATCGACGCGGGTGACCTCGACCCGGTCGCGATCCACCCGCTGCCCGCGCAGGAGCTGTTCCTCGACGCGGTCGCCCGGCTCGGGTTCACGTTCCGCGGCGCGGACGTGGAGTACGGGCAGCTGCGGGGCGTGGCGCAGCAGCTGCCGTTCTACCAGGAGATCGAGTTCTTCCCGGCGCCGCAGTACGCCGGGCGACTCAACGAGCTGGAGCTGACGTTCGTCGCCAACCCGTACGCGGTCGACGTCGTCCTCGAGGTCGACAAGCGCGGCGGGCTGTTCAGCGGTGGCGCCGACACGTTCCACCACCTGCGGATCGACTACGCGACCGCCGGCCAGACCGACTGGGCCGCGTACCTCGACGGGTGGCTGCAGCAGCTGCTCGCCAACGCGGGCGGCTTCGGCCACGGAGCCCCGGCCTTCGGCGGTCACGGGGCGTTCGGCGGGCACGGGGGCTACGCGGGCCACGGCTACCAGCAGTACGGGCACCACGGCCACCGCCGCCACCGCGGCGGGATGGGCATGGGCGCCGTCGCCGGCGGCGCGGCGGCTGGTTTCCTCGGCGGCATGGTGGCCGGCGAGGTCTTCGACGAGGTCGGCGAAGAGGTCTTCGGCGACGACGACGGCGACTTCTTCTAGACCGTCCGGACTCCGGCCGCGAGCGCTGCCGTGACGGCCGGCCCGGGCTCCGGGCCGGCCGTCGGCGTTCCGGGAGCGATCCGGCCCGCCGCGCCCGCCCCGGTGCGGCTCACCGGCGGATGGGGACCGCCGCGATCGGGGCCGGGATCCGCTCGGTCGCGGTGAGCAGCGTGCGGGCGTCGGTCGTGTACGCGATCGCCTCCCCCTGCCTGCTGACCGGCAGCCGGATCTGCCGGGGCGCGCGTTTCACCACCGCCCTGGCCAGATCGCCGCGCGGCGCGTGCCACTCGAAGGCCCGGTCGTAGGTGCGCAGCACCGCTCGCGTGCCGTCCTTGGAGACCGCTCCCCCGGTGATCAGCCGGCTGCGCGCCCGGCAGGCCGGGCAGGCCCGGCGCAGGTCGACGCGGCCCACCAGCCGGAGTCGCCCGGTCGCTCGCAGCGGAGCGTCCGCGACGTAGACCCCGGCCGCGCGCGCGGTCTTCGCGACGATGATCACCTGCCCGCTCCGGGTCAGCAGCATGGCCTCGGCGTCGTGGGCGCCGTCGGGGTAGCGCAGGTCGTAGCGGGACACCGCGGTCGAGGCCGTGCCCAGCCGCCAGCGGAAGAGCGACACCGCGATCCGGTGCGTGGTGTTGCCGCCGATGTCGGCGATCCAGAACGCGCCCTGCCGATCGAGCGCGACGTCCTCGGTGTCGAATCGCTTGCCGCCGGGCGGAACGGCGGCCGGGTCGTGCGCGCGCGGCGGCCGCAGCACCGTGCGGCGGATCGGACGGCACCCGGCGTCCAAGCGCCAGATGACCGGCCCCGTGTCGTTCACGACGGAGTACCCGCCGGCGCGCTCCACGAGCCCGCTGATCTGCCCCAGCCGGCGGTCGGCGACCACGCAGCGCGTCATCGGGCGCGCCGCCTCGCGGAGCGTCGCCGGGCGGCCGCCGGGCGTCCGCGCCACCGCTCTGGGGCCGGGTGGGAGCACGAGCACCAGGCCGGCGGCGACGCTCAGGCTCGCCAGCCCGCACAGGCTGCGTACCGCTAGGGCCCACCCTCTCGTGGCCACCGCCACCCCCGCCCGTAATGTCCGTTTCTTGCGGCGGTACGCACCGTACTAGATTCGCTCGCGGAAGGCGGGCGCGCGTCCGGCGTAGATCTCCGCGAGCGCGCTGACCGTGCCGACGACCAGGTCGCGCAGCTCCGGGGGGCCCAGCACCTCGACCTGCGCTCCGAGCGCGAGGAAATCGCCGTGCGCCTTCCGCACCTGCTCGACGGGGATCCGGGTGCGCACCCAGCCGTCCGCGTCCGGCGGCTCCGCGTTCGCCCGCGCGGCCTGCACCATCGCCGGGCCGCCGAGCAGGTGCTGCAGCCGGTCGAGGCCCTGCGGTGAGATCCGCACCTGCGCCTCCATGCGGATCAGGCTGTTCTCGAACCGGCTGGTCCACTCCCGCCAGTACCCGGCCAGGTCGAACCCCGCCGGACGGTCGAAACGCTCCGGCAGCGCCTCGACGTCGATCAGGTGCGAGACCTTGTAGGCCCGGATCTCTCCCTCGGGCACGGTCCCCGCGACGAAGTACCAGACCCCGGCCTTCAGAACGACGCCGAGCGGATCCCAGACCCGCTCCACCTCGCGGGGCGCACGCCAGCGCCGGTACCGGGCACGCACCCGGCGCTGGTTCCACACCGCGTCCGCGACGCTCGCGAGGTGCGGGACGTCCTCGGCCTCGCGGAACCAGCCGGGAGCGTCCAGGTGGAAGCGTTCGCGCATGCGCTCGGCGCGGCCGCGCAGCTCGGCCGGGAGGGCGGCGAGCAGCTTGAGCTCGGCCGCGGCCAGCTCGGTGCCGAGCCCCAGCGCCGCCGCCGGGCCGGGCATCCCCACCAGGAACAGCGACTCGGCCTGGTCGACGGTGAGCCCGGTCAGCTTCGTGCGGTACCCGTCGAGCAGCTGGTAGCCGCCGGCCGGCCCGCGGTCGGCGTAGAGCGGCACACCGGCGGCGGAGAGCGCCTCGACGTCGCGGTAGACCGTGCGCACCGAGACCTCGAGCTCGTCGGCGAGTTCCTGCGCGGTCATCCGCCCGCGGGTCTGCACCAGCAGGAGCAGAGAGAGCAATCGATCCGCGCGCACGCCCTAGTGTGGCGCGAGATCAGGCCGGCCGTCGGCGCGACGACCAGCCCGCAGGTTCCCGGGGTTCGGTGACGGGTTCCCGGGCTGATACCGCCGCCGCGGACGGGCCCGAACAGTCGGCGCCCCCGCCCACGGCGGGCCGCTCCGAGGGCGGCCCGGCCGCGGTGCGGGGCTCAGGAGTCGGCCGGGTCCGTGCCCTCGGCGGACGGCTCGTCCTCGGACTTCGCATCGCTCTCGGCGTCCGCGGCGGGCGTTTCGGTGACGAGCAGCCCCTCCAGGGCCGCACCCACCAGGCGCCGGAAGGCGCGCCCCGGCCGGGTGCGGTCGAGGACCGCGACCTCCAGCTGCGCCGCGGAGATCGTCCGGGGATTGCCGTTCTCCCCGCCGATCGAGGCCAGCGCGTCGACCGCGATCTTCAGCGTCGCGCGCAGGTCGGACGCGCTGTCGTGCTTCTCGCGCAGCTGCGACGCGATCGCCTCGGACTGACCGCCCATCGCGACGAAGCCCGGCTCGTCGCTGACCGAGCCGTCGTAGGTGAGCCGGTAGAGCTCGTCGGCGCCCGGGTCGGCACCGACCTGCGCGACGCAGACCTCGACCTCGAACGGCTTGGACTGCTCGCCGAAGATCGCGCCGAGCTGCTGCGCGAACGCGTTGACCAGACCGCGAGCGGTGACGTCCCGCCGGTCGTAGGAGTATCCCCGCAGGTCGGCGTAGCGCACGCCGCCCTGCCGGAGCGCCTCGAACTCGTTGTACTTCCCGACCGCGGCGAAGCCGATGCGGTCGTAGATCTCACTGACCTTGTGCAGCGCGTTCGACGTGTTCTCGGCGACGAACAGCACGCCGCCGGCGTAGCTGAGCACGATCACGCTGCGACCGCGCGCGATCCCCTTGCGTGCGAACTCCGAGCGGTCGCGCATGAGCTGCTCGGGAGAGGCATAGAACTGCATAGCCACGGTGGGGTGTGCCCCTTCGTTCGAGGTTCAGGAAGCGAGGTCAGACACCGGGGTTCGCGGTCCGGTCGGCGATCACCTCGGCGACGACCGCACCCACCTCGTCGTCGGTCAGCCGCCGGACGCCCTCGGCGTCGACGACCGTGAGGATCGGGTAGAGCTTGCGGATGAGGTCGGGGCCACCGGTGGCGGAGTCGTCGTCGGCCGCGTCGTAGAGCGACTCGACCAGGGCACGGACCGCACCGGCCTCGTCGAGCCCGGGCTTCCAGAGCTTCTTCAGCGCGGACTTCGCGAACACCGAGCCGGAACCGACCGAGGAGTACCCCTTGTCCTCCCAGCAACCGCCGGTGACGTCGAAGCCGAAGATCCGGCCGGCCTCCGCGGGGTCGGTGGCGTCGAGGTCGTACCCGGCGAACAGCGGGATCACGGCGAGACCCTGGAGCGCGGCGCCCAGGTTGCCGCGGATCATGATCGACAGGCGGTTGGCCTTGGCGTCGAGGGTGAGCGGCGTGCCCTCGATCTTCTCGTAGTGCTCGAGCTCCACCTGGTAGAGGCGGATCATCTCGATCGCGATGCCCGCGGTGCCCGCGATACCGGCCACCGAGTACGCGTCGGTCGGGAAGACCTTCTCGATGTCGCGCTGGGCGATCATGTTGCCCTGCGTGGCCCGGCGGTCGCCGCCCATCACCACGCCGCCGCGGTAGGTGGCGGCCACGATCGTGGTGCCGTGCGGGGCCACCGCTCCGTGGTCACCCGGCGGCAGCGGGCGCCGTCCGGGCAGCAGCTCGGGCGCGGACTGGCTCAGGAACTCGGTGAACGACGACCCGCCGGATGCGGTGAAGAGGTTCGAGAAACGGCCGGAAGCACCAAGACCCGTTGCCACCTGGATCCTCTCTGCTGCGTGTCGCGAGAAACTGTTTCCACCCTACCGTCGGGTGAGGAAAGGCCGCCCGGCAGCATCGCTGCCGGGCGGCCTTCCGCGGAGAGCGGCTACTCGCCGCCCTTCTGCACGTAACCGCGGACGAACTCCTCCGCGTTCTCCTCCAGGACCGAGTCGATCTCGTCGAGCAGGTCGTCGACATCCTCGCTGATCTCGGCGTGCCGCTCAGCGACCTCCGGGTTGGCCTCGGCCACCGCCTCGTCGATGTCCTCGTCCCGGCGGGACCGACCCGA
>Ga0190269_10001193_pt1 | contig 12588 bp, 11 predicted proteins | sample Popmic249IS_FD_133749 | JGI IMG/M metagenome (GOLD analysis project Ga0190269, IMG submission 133749) | Populus adjacent soil microbial communities from riparian zone of Blue River, Arizona, USA - 249 IS | ecosystem: Environmental > Terrestrial > Soil > Riparian zone | place: USA: Arizona...
CACGAGCTGACCCTCCGGGTCGAACCGCGCGTGCGCGAACTGCTTGCGGAACTCGAGGTCGATCCGGTCGGTGCCGCTGCGGTTTTTCTCGATCGAGAGGATGACCCACTCCCGGAACCGCTCGGCCGACCCCACGCCGTAGACCAGGTGGTGCCGGGCCACGGCGTCGTACTTCTCGTTCAGGATCAGCACGACGTCCGGCTCGTACGCGAGAGCAGAGGTGCCACGGAACTCGTGCACGCGCATGCGGTGACCAGGACCGATGGCAGCCTTGTCCGCCGCCACGACGGCGAGGACGGTGAGGTCCTTCTCCAGAGCCAGGTCCTTGAGCTCCTCCACCGCCTCCTCCCCGGGGGCGACCGGGATCTTCTGCAGGTAGTCGACGACGACAACGGGCGCCGGGCCGGGCGGCAGGGCCTCGAGCACCTCCCGGATCTCGGCGACGGTCGTGGTGCGCCCGCTCGACTCGTGGACGAAGAAGCGCTCGCCCAGGTCCTCGATCTCCTTGAGCGCCTGCTCAGACCCGGGCATGCCCTTCATCAGCGTCGCGAGATCGTCGTGCTTCCCGTCCCCAGAGGCTCGCTGGAAGCGGTCGCGCAGCCGTCGGGTCGTCGGTGCCTCCAGCCCCTCCGCCTCGAAGGCGATCTGTGACACCAGGCGCTCGAGGAAGCTCAGGTGCTCGTGCTCGTAGGAGAAGTACAGGACCCGTCCCCCGGCGCGCACCACGCTGCGCGCCGCCTGCACCGCCCACGTCGTCTTGCCGAGCCCCTGCGGCCCACCGAGCAGCACCAGCTCGCCGGCCCGCAGCCCGCCACCCAGCTGGCCGTCGAGCGGCACGAAGCCGGTGGGCCAGGTAGTGGCCGCCACCTGGCGGCCCTCGCGGAGCGCGCTGTCGGTGGCGTGCAGGACGGAGGCGAGCGAGGCAAGCGACTCGGTCATGCGGGTCATCCTGTCATGCGAAATGCCGGTTGGGACGTGGAAAGGTGCTGCCATGACGTCTCGCGTCCCACGGCCGACCGGCCCCCTCGTGCATGCGTCCGTTCGGCTGGTGCTGCTCGTACTGTGCGCCGCGGTAGCGGTCGGCCGAGAGGAGGCGGCCGACGTCGTGTGGCTGCTGCCGCTCGGTCTCGCCGCGCTCACGGCGGTGGCGCCGGGCAGCCACAGCCAGGCCTGGGCCACGGCCGTGTCGGTGTGCGAAGGCGTCCTCGTCGGGCTGGCGCTCGAGTCGACAGGGTCGGCGGACAGTCCCTTCCTGCCGTACCTCATCGCGCCCTCCTTCTCCGCCAGCCTCACCAGAGGCGCGCGCCACGGGGTCATGCCGCTCGGCGCCGCGGCGCTCGTCGTGCTGCTGGCACCGCTTCTCGACGAGGCGGCGCCGTCACCGGACGAGCTCTCCGCGGAGGTAGCGCAGTGGTTCGTCCTGGCCGGCATGGTCGTGACGGTCGCTGCGTGGGTGAGGTCGGCGTCCCAGCAGGCGGAGCGGGTCGGCCAGCTCGAGGAGGCGCAGCTGGAGGCGTTCCGCCTCCTCACCGCGCTGCGGGAGGTGACCCGCCAGCTCCCGGGGACCCTGGACCCCACCGCCACCGGCGAGGCACTGCTGGAGCGTGCGTGCGAGGCCGTCGCGTTCGACACGGGCGCCGTCCTCGTCGCCGTCACCGGCAGCCACTCGCTCGCGGTGCTGGCGCGCCGGGGAGCACGTCCGCACTGGGACCTGAGCAGGCGCGCGGACTCGCCACTTGCCCATGTGTGGAGCACCCAGGGGCCGCTCCTGCTCCAGCCTGGCCTTGCCCACCTCGAGGACGAGGACGGCTCTCACCAGGCTCCTGGTGCCACGCTGCTCGTCCCGCTGGCGGCGGGCGACGAGGTCTTCGCCGTCCTGCTGCTCGAGGGGCGCAAGAACAGCTTTCCGCCGGGTGCCGCCGGCCAGGTCCGATCGGCCGTGAGCCCGCTGCTGCTGCCGCTGCGGTCTGCCGTCGTCTTCGACGAGATCCGAGAGCTGGCCACCCAGGAGGAACGCCGGCGGCTGGCCCGCGAGATCCACGACGGCATCGCCCAGGAGCTGGCCTCGCTGGGCTACGCGATGGACGGCATCGCCGCGGACGTGGACGCAGGGGCTCCCGTGGCGGAGCAGGTCGGCGAGGTCCGCAAGCAGATCCGCACGCTGGTCTCGGAGCTGCGGATGTCGCTCTTCGACCTCCGCAGCGACGTGAGCCCCGACGAGGGGCTCGGGGCCGCGATCAGCAGGCACGTGCGCGGGGTCGGCACGGCCTCCGGACTGCGCGTCCACCTCAGTCTCGACGAGACCTCCGTGCGGCTGGGTGCAGAGACGGAGGCCGAGCTGCTGCGCATCGTCCAGGAGGCCGTCGCCAACGCCCGCAAGCACGCACGCGCTGAGAACCTCTGGGTGTCGTGCACGGTGGACCCGCCCACGGCGCGGATCACGATCGAGGACGACGGCTCCGGACTGGTGAACGACCCCTCACGCGACAGCCACGGCCTGGCCATCATGCGCGAGCGAGCGGCCAGGCTGCGCGCGGACCTGGTGGTCGAAGACCGGTCGCCGCGGGGTACGACGGTGCGCGTGGATCTGGGTAGGGTGCGCTCGTGAGCGGCACTCCGACCGTGGTCCTCATCGACGACCACGAGCTCATCCGGCAGGGGCTGCGTCGCCACTTCGAGCGCGACGGCAGCTTCGACGTCGTGGGCGAGGCCTCCTCCGGCGCCGAGGGCGAGCGGATCGTCCGTGAGCTGCTTCCGCACGTCGCGATCGTGGACCTCGGCCTTCCCGACAAGAACGGTCTGGAGGTCACCCGCGTCCTCCGCCAGGAGCATCCGGAGCTGGGCATCGTGATCCTGACGATGTACGCCGGCGACGAGCAGGTCATGGGAGCACTGCAGGCCGGCGCTTCAGCCTTCATCCCCAAGTCCGCACCGGCCAACGAGGTCATCGCGGCTGCCAAGCACGCCGCGGCCGCGCCCGGGACGTTCAGCGCGGCCGACCTCGCCGGCGTCATGCGCCGGGCCAGCGAGCAGAAGGTGCTCCTCACGCCACGTGAGAAGGACGTACTGCTGCTCCTCGCCGAGGGCCACGCCGTCGCTGCCATCGCCAAGCGGCTCTACATCAGCCCGTCGACGACGAAGAGCCACATCGCCCGCCTCTACGAGAAGCTCGAGGCCGGCAACCGGGCCCAGGCCATGGTGAACGCCATGCGCCTCGGCCTGCTCCCGCGCAGCGAATAGCACGCTGCTTAGGGCGAGTCAACAGTCCGATCGCTCGCACTTCCTCGGACCTGCTGCTGATGTGCCCAGCTGCCGCGTTCAGCAGGATGAAGCGCGTTCGAGCCGTAGGGGCTCGCTGGAATATGGGGGTTCCTCATGCTGCAGTACATCCGCAACCTCGCGAAGAAGGACGACGAGGGCGCGTCCGCCGTCGAGTACGGCCTGCTGGTCGCCGCCATCGCGGCCATCATCATCCTGGTCGTCTTCGCGCTCGGCACGTTCGTCAAGGGCGCCTTCAAGGACACCTGCTCGAACTTCAAGAACTCCAAGAGCGTCAACTCGGCCGGCGGCGCGAACAACGACTGCAACCAGTAAGGAGACTGAGGTGTTCGGCTTCCTGCACCGGACGCGGCGGCGCGACGACGAAGGCGCATCAGCTGTGGAGTACGGCCTGCTCGTGGCGGCGATCGCCGCGATCATCATCCTGGTGGTGTTTGCGCTCGGCTCGTTCGTCAAGGGAGCCTTCAAGGACACCTGCACCACGTTCAAGGACTCCGGCAACATCAACTCCGCCGGCGCCGCGAACAACGACTGCAACAAGTAGCTCCACCGAGGGTGCGGGCCAGGGCACGTCCCGTGGCCCGCACCCTCGTCCTTGAAGTCTCGCGTCACCGTGGGGGTGTGATGCTGTCGGCCGTGCAAGAGCCAGAGCGGGTGCGACCTGAGGTCCCCCCCGCTGGTCGGCAGCCGTCCTTCGCCGGGTGGGGGGTCGCTCACCTCGTCGCCTTGGCGCTCGTCCTCGGCGCCGGCGTCTTCTCCCTGGCACCGCCGAGCGATCCTGACGTCTGGTGGCACGTCAAGGCAGGCCGGTGGATCCTGGACAACGCAGCCCTGCCGAGCACCGACCCGTGGTCGCTGACCGCGGAGGGCAGGGACTGGGTCGCCCACTCCTGGCTGTCCGAGGTCGTGATCGCCCTCTTCCATGACGCCTTCGGGCTCAAGGGGCTCGCGCTCTTCCGCAGCCTCGGTGTCTTGATGCTTCTCGGGACGCTCGCCGTCCAGGCGTTCCGACGCACGACGCCCGGCAGGGCTCTCCTCGTGACCTCCCTCGCCCTCCTGGCCACGAGGGGCGGGTGGGGTGAGCGCCCCCAGCTGATCTCCTTCATCATCCTCGCCGCCGCGGCACAGCTGGTTCGCGCCGCGATCGCCGGGAGGGTGAGCCCCTGGTGGCTGGTCCCCCTCACCTGGTTGTGGGCGAACGTCCACGGCCTGTGGTTCCTGGGTCCGGCACTGCTCGTGGTGGCGATGCTCGGCACGCTGGGCGACCGTGGCTGGCGGGGCGGCCGGGACCGCGCAGCGCGGCTCACGACGGTGGCCCTCGCCTGCACGGGGGCGGCAGCACTCACCCCCAACGGGCCCGAGATCCTGCTCCAGCCCCTGCGGGTGAACGCCTACGGCCGATTCGTCAGCGAGTGGGGCCCCGTCGACGTCCACGCTGTGTGGGGTTTCGGCTTCTTCACGATGGTGCTGCTGTTCCTGATGGCATACGGGCGGCATCACGGCAAGCAGGACTGGTTCGTCCTGGCCCAGGTGACCTTCGCGATCGTGCTGGGCCTGATGTACACGCGCACCGTCGCCCCTGCGGCCGTCATGCTCACTCCCCTCCTTGCGGAGGCCCTGGGGCGGACCAGCGCCCCCATGCTCGGCTCGTTCTCCGTCCGGTTCACGAGGAGCGCCGCATCGCTCCTGGTCCTCCTCGGCCTGGCAGGCGGAGCCGCCGTGTGGACGCAGCAGCCCGAGCTCCCTCCTGCCGCGCCGGTCGAGGCAACGCGCGTGCTGAGCGCCGTGACACCGGATGGAGCCGGTGTCCTGAACGAGTACGGGATCGGCGGCTGGCTGCTGCTGTTCGCCCCCGACGTGCGCCCAGCCATCGACGGCCGGGCGGAGATCTACCCCCAGGAGTTCGTCGGGGAGTACATCAGCGCGGTGAAGATGAACGGCGACTGGAAGAGCACCATCCTCCCGCTCCAGGCACACAGCGCCTTCCTCCATGCAGGCACGCCGCTCGTAAACGGGCTGCGCGACGAGCTCGGATGGCGGACCGCCTACGAGAACGAAGACTGGGTCGTCCTGGTGCGGCCAGACGCGGAACGCTCATGAGGGAGACCGACATGTCCAGCAACGACATCCTCGGGATGCGGCGTCTCACGCCGGTCGCGGAGCTGCTCTCGCTCGTGATCCCTGTGTACGACGAGCAGGACGTCCTGCCCTTGCTCGGCCAACGGCTGCGCCCCATCCTGGAGGGGCTCAAGGCCAGCGGCTTCGTCTCCGAGTACGAGCTGCTGTTCGTGGACGACGGTTCCCGGGACCGGACGGTCGAGATGCTGCACCAGCTCGGGGCCGACTGGCCGGAGCTGCAGGTGCTGGAGCTCCGGAGGAACGCGGGCCAGCAGCTCGCCATCGCAGCCGGTCTGCGGGAGGCAGGTGGCGACTGGGTCGTCACGATGGACGCGGATCTGCAGGACCCTCCGGAGCTGCTCCCGCACATGCTCGACGCCGCAGACGCTCGGCAGGTCGACGTCGTGTACACCTGCCACGCCGATCGCGACTCCGACGGCCGGCTCAAGGCCGCGATGGCGAGCGCCTACTACCGCATGGTTCGGCGCGTCGCCGGCGTACCGGTGGAGCCCCACGTCGGTGACTTCAGGCTCATGAGCCGCCCCGTGGTCACCGCGCTCAACGCGCTGCCGGAACGCCACCGGGTGCACCGCCTCCTGCTGCCCTGGTTGGGCTTCCCGTCGGTCACGCTCAACCACACGCGCGACAAGCGACCGGCAGGCAAGACCCACTACTCGATCCCGCGACTGCTGAAGGTGACGGCCGACTCCGTGGTGTCGTTCACGACGGCACCCCTGCGCTGGGCGACGGTGATCGGACTCGTCACAGGCGTGCTGAGCCTCCTCCTCGCTGCGGGCTCCGCGGCCGCCCAGGTCCTCGGCATGTCCATTCCCGGATGGGCCTCGCTCGCTGTGATGATCACCTTCATCGGTGGTGTCCAGCTGATCTGCACCGGCATCCTGGGCGAGTACATCGGCCGGGTCTTCGTGGAGGTCCAGCGGCGACCGGCATACGACATCGCGCGCGTCACGAGCCCAGCGGCCGAACGCCCCCACGAGCGGCGCGCGCCGCTGGCACATCGCTCCGAGGCCGAGCAGCAGGACGTCAGTGGGACCTGAGGAGCTCCGCCGCCAAGCCGCTCTCGAGGACCGCCACTTCTGGTACGCCGCACGCAGACGGCAGGTCGCACGTCGGCTCGGAGCCGAAGCCGGCAGGGGATGGGCGCTGGACCTCGGCGCGGGATCCGGGGGCAATACCAGCCTGCTGACCGACGCGGGTTACCACGCCGTCGCGCTGGAACGGCATCCCGTTGCGGCGCAGGTCGCCCGTTCCCGCGGGCTGGCGGTGCTCGAGGGTGACGGCCACCGGCTGCCGTTCGCCGACGCGACCTTCGACCTCGTGCTCGCGTGCGACGTGCTCGAGCACCTGGACGACGACCTGGCCGCGGTCCAGGAGGTGCGACGGGTGCTCCGGCCCGGGGGGCGGCTCCTCCTCACGGTGCCTGCTGACCCCACGTTGTGGTCGGCGCACGACGTCGCGCTGGACCACCGCCGGCGCTACACGCGGCAGACCCTGAGCGCTGTGCTGGAAGAGGGTGGCCTGCACCTCTCGGCGATGTCCGCGTGGATGGTGCTCCTCCGGCCCCTCGTGGCTCTGCGGCGCCGGGTGCGAGCCCATTCCTCCGAGGAGGGGTCGAAGGAGGTCCCGGCGTCGGACCTCGAGGAGGTCGCACCGCTCGTCAACCGCCTGCTCGCCGGTGTGCTGCGGCTGGAGGACCGTCTGCCGGCTCTCGGTGCGAGGCGAGGCGTCAGCCTCATCGCGGTCGCTGTCAAGCGTGTCCCCTAACCTCGCCCGCGCCCATGGCCGGGAGTCCGTGGCTGTCCTGACGGCGGCGGCCATGGGTGCCCTGTTCGCCCTTCCCGCCCTCAGCTGGCCGATGGGCACGCTCGACGAGGCGATCTTGCTCGTCTACCCGCAGCGGATGGCCGGTGGCGACCTGCCCTACGAGGACTTCTTCGCCGCCTACGGCCCCGCCTTCTGGTGGGGCCTGCAAGGCTGGTACGCGCTCACGGAGCTGTCGGTGGCCTCCATGCGCGCGCTCGGCGTCCTCGTCCACATCTCGATGGTGCTGGCCGTCTACTGCTTCGCCCGACCCGACGGCCGCGGTCGGGCCCTGCTGTGCGCCGGGCTGTCCGCACTTCTGCTCTTCCGGCTGGGCGCCAACCCCTATGCCTGGCTGCTCTCCACGGCGCTGTGCGTGTGGCAGGTCGCCCTCCTGGCACTCCCGCAGGCCGGTCGCCGCACGGCGCTGGGCGCCGGGGCGCTCGGCGGCCTGGCGATCGCGGTGCGACCCGACACGGCGCTTCTCGCCTTGCTGCCCGCACTCCCGCTCGTCTGGCGGAGCGACCTCTGGCGCCGGTGGTCGGCGGGGGTCCTCCTCGGCCTGGTCCCGCTCTGGATCGGGCTTGTGCTCACGCCCTCAGCCCTGCTGGACAACATCCTGCTCGGCCGGGCCGGGCGGGGCGCCGGCGAGAGCCGCCTCCCGATCCCGCCGCTGGGGCAGGAGGACCGCCGCCTGTTGGCCGTCGTGCTGGCCGTGGCCTTGCTGCTCGTGATGACCGCCGTCGTGACACGGCAGCGCCGACAGACAGCCCTAGCACTCCTGGCACTCCTGGCCCTCCCCCAGGCCTTCCAACGGGCCGACTACACCCACTTCGTCTACGCGGGTCTTGCCTCGCTGCCGCTACTGCCCGTCGCACTCGGTGCGCTTTCCAGCCGCCTGCCGGACCTTGTGCCGGGGAGGCGGTTCACGGCGCCCCTCCTGGCGCCGTGCCTCTTCCTCGTCGCCGTGCCAGAGATCCCGCGCAACGTCGCGGACATGGTGCTCAACGGCAACATGCAGTCCACAACCGTCGCGTACGAGGGCCGAGAGGTCCCCGAAGCGCCGGACCGCGAGGCGGTGCTGGCGAGGCTGCTCCCGCGCGTCGAGCGCCTCGCGGGCCCGGGCAGCACGCTCTTCGTCTTCGACAGCAACCTCCGCCGCCCTGCGGTGACGGACCTAATCCTGTACTACTACCTGCCCCGGCTTCGGCAGTCGGCGTACCACATGGAGATCACGCCGGGCATCACCAGCGAGCGAGGTTCCGGACTTCGCGAGGACCTCCTGGCGGCGGACGTGGTGGTGCTCGTAGGTACCCCTGAGGCGGATCGCCGCGTCCTGTTCCCCTACGCCCACGACGGCTCGACCGAGGCTGAAGACGCGTTGCGCGCCAGGTTCTGCCACCGCGAGAGCATCGACCGCTTCGAGCTCTACGTGCGGTGCCGATGAAGCGCCCATGCCGAGACGGCACGCGTGTGATCCACGCCGCGGCCCCACGCACAGCGACCCGGCACACTCCTCCTCGACACGTGTCTCCGAACGGCCCTGTCACCGCGCGCCCTGAGGAGAAGTGATGAGGGAGAGCAGGTGGCAACGCCACCGCGAAGGACCCGTCTCTGGCGGGGGCTCGAACCAACCGGCGCAGGACCACGGCCGAGAAGTGGGACGACGGCTGCCGCCTGTTTCCCTTGCCCTGCTGACGGTGCTCTTGGGGCTCCTGACCCTGGACAGACCGGCTGGCTCTCTCGACGAGATGATCCTCGTCGTCTACCCCGAGCGGATGATGGCGGGAGACCTGCCCTACCGGGACTTCTTCACCGCCTACGGCCCGGCTCACTGGTGGCTGCTTCAGGGCGCCTACGAGGTGCTTGGCGCGGACGTCACCTCGGCGCGCATGGTCGGGTTGCTCGTCCACGCGGCTCTCGTGCTGGCGACCTACTGGCTGATCCTGCCGTACGGGCGCTCGCTCGCCACGGCTGGTGGCCTCATCAGCGCCCTGCTGCTCCTCAACCTGGGGGCGGCGCCCTTCGCTTGGCTGCTCACCACGGCCCTGTGCCTGGCCAACGTCGCGGCGCTGCGAGACGGCACACGAGCGAAGGTCTTGCTCGCCGGCATCCTGGCAGTGCTCGCCATCTCCGTCCGCCCTGATGTGGGCGTACTCGCGGTACTACCTGCTGTGCCCCTGCTCTGGGGCCGCCTCGCAGAGGCGCGTCGATGGGCAACAGGGCTGGTCGTTGGGCTCGCGCCGTTCTGGCTGGGACTCGTGCTCACAGGACAGGCCCTGCTGTCCAACGTCCTCGGCGCCCGCGCCGGCAAGGGAGCGGGACAGAGCAGGCTCCCCTTCTGGCCCAACGGAAACGCGGCGCGGCAGCTGCTCCTCCTGCTCGTCGTGGCGGTGCTGCTCTGCTGCCTACTGGCCCTGCGCGAGCGGTCACGGATCCTCATCGCGCTCGCGTGCTTGAGCGTCGCGGCTCTGCCGCAGGCCTTCCAGCGCGCCGACGGCGTGCACTTCGTCTACGCCGGGCTCTTCTCCATGCCACTGCTACCGCTCGTGGCCCACGAGCTCCTCCGGAGCCGCTTCGATCGCAGGGCGGGCCGACACGGTGCTCTCGCCGCTGGCCTGCTCTTCATCATCGTCACCCCTGGCTGGGTTCTCGTTCCCTTGCTCGACGAGATCCGCGACGCCGGGCCTGCGAGCGTCGTGGTGGAGCACCACGGTCGAAGGCTGCCGTCCGACCCGGACTCGGCGCGGACCCTGAGACAGCTGCTCAGGACCCTCGACCGCGAGACCACGCCAGGGCAGACCGTGTTCGTCTACGACAACAACCTCGTGCGGCCTGCAGTCAATGACGTCGGCCTCTATCACTTGCTGCCGTCACTCCGCCAGGACGCGTACAACATGGAGATCACACCTGGCGTGACCGCCTTTCCCGGCGGGCGGCTGCTCGAGGACCTGCAAGAGGCCGACGTCGCCGTTCTCATCGACATCCCCGAAGAGTTCAGGACCCGGCTGTTCCCGTTCTCGAGGAACGGCTCGGACGAGGCACAACGGGAGCTTGCTCGCAGCTTCTGCAGGCTTGCGACGGTCGATTACTACGCCGTCTACCGCCGCTGCGTGCCACGTCCGTGAAACCGCTCGCAGCCTGGTTCTCGCCGCGCCTGCGGTTCTGCCTCCTGGCCTTCATTACGGGTCGGCTGGTTCTCTCCGCGCTGGCAGTCGTTGGCTGGCACGTCCCGCAGGCGGAGCCCGAGCCTGCGACGCACTGGAACCCGGAGCGCCCCTCCAACGCGTGGCTGAACGCCTTCGCCGGCTTCGAGCACTTCGACGCGCAGTGGTATCTCCAGATCGCCCGGGACGGGTACGTCGAGGGCGATCCGAGCGCCGCGTACTTCCCCCTCTACCCCCTGCTCACCCGGCTGGTGGGCGTGGTGCTGGACGAGCGGTGGCTGCTGGCAGGCACTCTGGTCAGCAACGCGGCGCTCCTCGCCGCCCTGGTCCTCCTGCACCGGCTCACCAGCGCCGTCCTCTCCGAGGAGGCCGCGAGGTGGGCAGTGGTCCTTCTCCTGGTCAACCCGATGGCGTTCTTCCTGTACGCCCCCTACAGCGAGTCCCTCTTCCTGCTGCTCGCCCTGGCCTGCCTGGCCTGGCTCCGAGAGGGCCGGTGGGTGCATGCCGCTGGCGCAGCGGCGCTCGCGACAGCCACCCGCAGCACCGGAGTGGTGCTCGGGCTCGCGATGGCAGCCAAGGCCCTCCATGACGCGGGCTGGTGGCCGCGGCGCCCCGACGCCTGGCGGCTGTTCCTCGGGCGGGCAGGCCTGACGGCGCTGGGAGCTGGCGGCCTGCTCGCCTACCTCGGGCTCTGGGCGTTGAAGGGGGACTGGGACGCGCCGCTCAGGTCGCAGCGGACGGACTTCTACCGCGAGGTCTCGTGGCCCTGGGTGTCCGTGCGCGACGGCGTACGCGACGCGGTCGTCACGTGGAACGAGCCGGGCTCGCTGATCATGAACACGGTGGTCCTGCTGACCGTGATCACGCTCCTCCTGACCCCTGTCGCGCTACGGCGGTACGGCGTGGCGCACGGCGCCTACCTGCTCGGCAGCGTCGTCGTACCGCTGTGCCTGGTCCGCCCCTACGCTCCGCTCACCTCGATGCCGAGGTACTACCTGGTTGCCTTCCCTGCGCTCTGGGCACTGGTCGAGCTGACGCGACGGCCTGCCTGGCGGGTCGTGACGGTGACCGTCTCCGGAGCGCTGCTGGCGCTCCTGACGCTTCTCTTCACCAGCTGGCACGACGTCCTCTGAGGTGGTCCCCTTGTACGGTCACGAGGTGGAACCCGTCCTGCGCGCGCAAGGCCTCGTCGTCGACTTCGGCGAGGTCCGCGCCGTCGACGGGTTCGACCTCTCCGTCGGCGCCGGCAAGAGCGTGGCGCTGGTGGGCCGCAACGGGGCCGGCAAGTCGACCACCATGCGCGTGCTGGCTGGCGTCCTGCCACCCACGTACGGCAGCGTCGTGGTGGCCGGGATCGACGCGGCGAAGGACCCGTCCGCCGTGCGCGCGGTCGTGGGCTACTGCCCGGACGTCGGCGGCCTCATCCCGCGTGCCACGCCGTGGGAGCACCTCCAGCTCGCCGCCACCCTGCGCGGCATGACCGGCTGGCAGGAGCGGGCTCGCGACCTGCTGGACCGCTTCGACCTGGGCGGCGCGGCCGACCGGATCACGGCCGGCTTCTCGCACGGCATGGGCCGGCGGCTGTCCGTCGTGCTCGCGGTGTTCCACGAGCCACGGCTGCTGCTGCTGGACGAGCCGTTCGACGGCGTCGACCCGCTAGGGGTGGACGCCACCCTGGAGGTCGTCGCCGAGGCCCGGGCGACCGGCACCGCGGTCCTGGTCTCCACGCACCTGCTGCCGCTTGCCGTACAGGCCTGTGAGGAAGCGGTCGTACTGCGCCAGGGTCGGGTCGTTGGCGCCGCCCTGGCGGAGGACCTGACCGGGGCTGAAGGGGCTCACCGGTACCGCACGCTGATCTCGTGACGCGCTGAAGATGCCGGCGTCGTAGGGCTGCCCCCAGTGGCGCCGAGGCGCGTGCTGCGGCGCGGATGACGTCGGAGCCGCGGCCGGCTCGGCCTGGGCGGACTCCGAAGCCACGGGCCCGGGCGACGGCTCGTCCGCTGCCACCGGCTCGGACGCAGCCTGCGCGACGGGTACGGCGACCTCGACGGTCGGCTCCTCCGGTGCGGGCTCCGGCACGGCCTCGGCGACCGGTTCCGGCGCGACCGACTGCTCCGGCTCGGGGTCGGGAAGCGCCTCCCAGCTGGGGTGCTCGTCCTGCGGCCAGCCCACGAGATGGCCCTGCACGTCGGGCTGCTCGCCG
>Ga0190269_10001194_pt1 | contig 12582 bp, 12 predicted proteins | sample Popmic249IS_FD_133749 | JGI IMG/M metagenome (GOLD analysis project Ga0190269, IMG submission 133749) | Populus adjacent soil microbial communities from riparian zone of Blue River, Arizona, USA - 249 IS | ecosystem: Environmental > Terrestrial > Soil > Riparian zone | place: USA: Arizona...
GCTGCGCACGACAGCCGGTACGTCGTCGACGAGCGGGCTTGCCTCCATCAGCTCCCAGCCCTCGGCGAAGGCCTGCATGAGCCCGTACTCGATGCCGTTGTGGACCATCTTGGTGAAGTGGCCGGCACCGACCGGGCCGGCGTGCACGAAGCCGTGCTCGCCCACCGGCTTCAGCGCGTCGAAGACCGGCTGCAGCCGCGCCACGTGCTCGGCGGACCCGCCGACCATCAGCGCGTAGCCCTCGGTCAGGCCCCACACGCCGCCGCTCACACCGACGTCGACGAAGCCGATGCCCTTGGCGTCGAGCAGGTCCGCGTGGACGCGGTCGTCGGTGTAGCGCGTGTTGCCGCCGTCGACGACCAGGTCACCGGGCTCGAGCAGCTCCGCGAGGGCGGTCACGGTCTCGGCAGTCGGCGTACCGGCGGGCACCATCACCCACACCGCGCGTGGCGCCGGCAGCGCGGCCACGAGCGCCTCGAGGGAGTCGACGTCGCGAGCCCCGGGCTGCCGGTCGTAGCCGACCACCTCGAGCCCGCCCCGGCGCAGCCGCTCGGTCATGTTGGCGCCCATGCGCCCCAGCCCGACCATCCCCAGCCGCGCGCCCAGCGTCGTCATCGACCGTCCTCCCAGCAGGTGCGTGCGCTCAGCCGGACAGCCGGACCGGCATGAGCAGGTAGCGGTAGTCGGCGGTCTCCGCCGCCTCGCCCTCGTGCCGCTTGCCGGTCAGCACGGCGGGCCGGGTCGGCGCGGTGAACGACAGCGTCGTGGTGTCGCTGCCGACCGCTCCCAGCCCGTCGAGCAGGTACTGCGGGTTGAAGGCGATCGACATCTCCTCACCCTCCCAGCCGCACTCGAGGCGCTCGGACGCCTGGGCGTCGTCCTGCCCGCCGGCCTCCAGCACCACACCCTCGGCCGAGAAGGCGAGCCGCACCGGGGCGTTGCGCGCCGCGACCAGGGCGACGCGCTTGACCGCCTCGGTGAACGCGGCCGTCTCGACCTCCGCCACGGCGGAGCTCTCGCTGGGCAGCAGCGAGCGGTACTTGGGGAACTCCCCCTCCAGCAGCCTGCTGGTGGTACGCCGACCGCCGCCCTCGAAGCCGATCATCCCCTCGCCGGCGCCACCCGTGGACAGCGCGAGCGTGACCTCGGGCCCGGAGGTCAGCGCCTTCGCGGTGTCGGCCAGCGTGCGTGCAGGCACCAGCGCCGTGGCCGACATGCCGGGCTGCTCGGGCTTCCAGGTCAGCGTGCGGACCGCGAGCCGGTAGCGGTCGGTCGCCGCCAGCGTGACCTGGTCGCCCTCGATCTCGACCCGCACACCGGTGAGCACCGGGAGGGTGTCGTCGCGGCCGGCGGCCAGCGCGACCTGGGAGACCGCCGCCCCGAACACGTCGCTCTCGAGCCGCCCCGCGGTGGTGGGCATCGAGGGCAGGCTCGGGTAGTCCTCGACGGGGAGCGTCGGCAGCGTGAAGCGGGCCGAGCCGCAGGTGAGCACCACGCGCGGGCCGTCCAGGCGCAGCTCGACCGGCTGCGCCGGCAGCGAGCGCGCGATGTCGGCGAGGAGCCGGCCGGGCACGAGCACCCGTCCCGCCTCGCCCACGGTCGCGTCGACGGTGATCTGCGAGGACACCTCGTAGTCGAAGCCGCTCACCGACAGGCCCTGGGCCGTGGTCTCCAGCAGCAGGCCCAGCAGCACCTGCATCGGCGGGCGGGTCGGGAGCGAGCGGGCCGTCCAGCCCACCGCGTCCACGAGCGCGTCGCGCTCGACCCTCAGATCCATGTCGTTCGCCCTCTCGGAAGTGGTCGTGAGATGAGTGCCGGCTCCACCGCTGCCGGTCCGGTCGTCGCTGGCCGGGTGGAGCGGTGACGGTCGCCCCACCGTGCGGTGGGGGCAGGTGGGGACGTCGAGTGTGACGCATCCTGCCGACGAGCGCGGTCCACAGGTCGGTGCGGGGCGAAACCCTCTGGGGGTTCCTGAGAGAGAGAAAGCCCGTCGTCGTCGTATGTCCCGTGGACGGTGTGGACCGTGAGCATCAGTGCAGGTCGCTCCGCGTGTCGCCGTCCGCAGGCGCTGTGGACGGCGACCCCCAGCGGCTGAGGGCGGTCGTGGACGGGCCTCCGGTCCCCCTCCGGCGTCCACGGTCGTGGCCGTTCGTCCACACAGTTGTCCCCAGGTTGTGCAGAGGTCCTGTGACCGCCGTCACGCGCGGGCGCGGTTCCGGATGCGGTTGGTCAGCTCGGCGACCTGGTTGTAGGTCTGGCGCCGCTCGGCCATCTGGGCCCGGATCTTGCGGTCGGCGTGGATCACGGTGGTGTGGTCGCGGCCGCCGAACATCTGCCCGATCTTCGGCAGCGACATCTCGGTGAGCTCGCGGCAGAGGTACATCGCGATCTGGCGCGCCGTCACGAGCACCCGGGACCGGGACGACCCGCACAGGTCCTCGAGCGTGAGGCTGAAGTACTCCGCCGTCGCGGCCATGATCGTGGCGCCGGTGATCTCGGGGCCGCCGTCGGCCGGGATGAGGTCCTTGAGGACGATCTCGGCGAGCCCCACGTCCACGGGCTGCCGGTTGAGGCTGGCGAAGGCCGTCACGCGGATCAGCGCGCCCTCGAGCTCACGGATGTTCGTCGCGATCTTGCTCGCGATGAACTCGAGGACCTCCGGCGGCACCGCGAGCCGGTCGCTGGCGGCCTTCTTGCGCAGGATGGCGATCCGGGTCTCGACGTCGGGCGGCTGCACGTCGGTGATCAGGCCCCACTGGAACCTGGTCCGCAGCCGGTCCTCGAGCGTCGACAGCTGCTGCGGCGGCCGGTCGGACGTGATGACGATCTGCTTGTTCGCGTTGTGCAGCGTGTTGAAGGTGTGGAAGAACTCCTCCTGCGTCCGCTCCTTGTTCTCGAGGAACTGGATGTCGTCGACGAGCAGGACGTCCACGTCGCGGTAGCGGCGCTGGAACGCGTGCTGCTTGTCGTCGCGCAGGCTGTTGATGAAGTCGTTGGTGAACTCCTCGGAGCTCACGTAGCGGACCCGCACGTGCGGGAACAGGTGCGCGGCGTAGTGGCCGATCGCGTGCAGCAGGTGGGTCTTGCCGAGGCCGCTCTCGCCGTACACGAACAGCGGGTTGTACGCCTTGGCCGGAGCCTCGGCGACGGCGACGGCGGCGGCGTGGGCGAAGCGGTTCGACGACCCGATGACGAAGGTCTCGAAGGTGTACTTGGGGTTCAGCCGGGCGGGCTCCACGTCGCGGCCGCGTCCCGGCCGGGTCGCGAAGTCGAGGACGTTGTCGGGCCGGTCGGCCGCGCCTGCCCGGTCCCGGCCGGTGCCGGGGAAGGCCTCACCGGGCCCGGCCACCGCGGTGGACCCGGCGCTCGGCGCGGGTGCCGCGGCGGGCTCGTCCGCGACGGGCGGCGCGGCCTCCAGCGGCTGCACGGTGACCGCGACCCGGATCTCTCGGCCGTAGACCACGGAGAGCGCCCCCGCGACGACCGGCCGGAGCCGGCTCTCGAGGACCTCCTTCGCGAGCTCGTTCGGCGCGGCGAGCAGCACCGTGTCCTCGACCAGGCCCAGCGGCCGGGTGAGGTTCACCCACGCGCGGTGCTGGGGGCTGAGGGCGTCCCCGGTGAGGCCGGCCATCGCGCGCTGCCACGCGGTGTCGAGCTCCAGCACGCTGCCCGCCGCTCCGCTCCACTCGTCCACAGGAGCACCTGTGGACGACGGGCCGGCGGGGGGGACGTGCGTGCTCTCGGTCACGGGCTCTTCCTGTCCTGGTTCGCCCGCGCACCGAGCCGGTGTCGGGCTGGGCGTCGGGCTGGGTGTCGGGAGGCTGCATGATCGCGGTGTCCACACAGTTGTCCACAGACTGTGGACAAGAACCCGGACAAAGTGTGACCCCGCTCACGACGCTGCTCACAGACCGTGGACAGGCCTGTGGAGAGCCGAGGAGAGGGGCGGGGAAGCGAACCGCGCCTGAGGGGCTGGCCCTGGCCCTGGTTCGGGTTCGTGCTGGGAGGTCGGCGGCGAGACGCTAACAGCCGCGGCGGGGGCGGAGCAAGGGTTGTCCACAGGGCTGATCGGTCAGTTCCGGCGTGTCGCGGCTCCGGTGCTTGACAGCCGGTCCGGTGGCGGGCTGAGCGCCGTTTGACCCGGGTGGGGCCCGTCCGTACCGTGGACAGGTCCGCGTGCCGGTCTGCCGGCAGCCGCCGACCACGACGTCCGAGCACCACCCCGAGCACGACCTCCCGAGCATGGAGCCCTTCCCGTGAGCAAGCGCACCTTCCAGCCGAACAACCGCCGTCGCGCCAAGACGCACGGTTTCCGGGTGCGCATGTCGACCCGTGCGGGCCGCGCCATCCTCGCCGCGCGCCGTCGCAAGGGTCGTACCGAGCTCTCCGCCTGAGCCGGCGGTGCTGGCCGCCGAGCACCGACTGCGCTCCTCGGCGGAGTTCACCCAGGTCGTGCGCCGGGGCCGACGAGCAGGGCGCCCCACGCTCACCGCGCACCTGCTCGTGACCTCCTCGGGCGAGCCGGCCCGGGCCGGTCTGGTGGTGAGCAAGGCGATCGGAGGCAGCGTCGTGAGGCACCGGGTGGCCCGCCGCCTGCGGCACCTCCTCCGCGACCGCGTGCCGGGGTTCGCCCCGGGGACGCTGCTCGTCGTCCGGGCGGCCCCGCCGGCCGCGACCGCCACCAGCGCGGAGCTGGGTGCCGACCTCGACGGCGCGCTCGCGCGGCTCGGCGCGGGATGATCACGACGATGACCGCCTCCGCGCCCACCTCAGCGCCCACCCGCATCTCCCGCGCGGTCGTGCTGCCGCTCGTGCTGCTGGTCCGGGCGTACCAGAAGCTGATCAGCCCGCTGCTCGGGCCCCGCTGCCGGTTCGCCCCCAGCTGCAGCCACTACGCGGTCGAGGCCCTGCAGGAGCACGGGCTGCTCCGCGGCGGGTGGCTCGCCGTGCGGCGGATCGGCCGCTGCCACCCCTGGAACCCCGGCGGGCACGACCCCGTGCCGCGCCGCCTGACGCCCCGTACCGGAGCCCACTCGTGAGCGTGTTCGACTCCCTGGCCACCCCCGTCGCGTTCGTGCTGGAGCACATCCACAACGCGGTCTCGACGGTCTTCGCGGACGACAGCGGCTGGTCCTGGGGCCTGTCCATCGTGCTGCTCACGGTGACCGTGCGGATCCTGCTCTTCCCGCTCTTCGTGAAGCAGATCAAGAGCCAGCGGCGGATGCAGGAGATCGCGCCGAAGGTCAAGGAGCTGCAGGCCAAGCACAAGGGCGACCGCGAGACGCTCAACACCGAGCTGATGAAGCTCTACAAGGACCACGGCACCAACCCGGTCTCCGGGTGCCTCCCGCTGCTGCTTCAGCTGCCGGTCTTCTTCGCGCTGTTCACGGTGATGAACAACTTCAAGCCGAAGAACGGCGAGTTCATCGGGAAGTTCGGCCTGTCCAGCGACCTGATCGAGCAGGGCGCCAACGCCAAGATCTTCGGCGCGCCCGTCGCCGCGGCGTTCAACAGCAGCGCCGACCTGCTGAAGGAGCTCGACGGCAACGCCACCACGGTCAAGATCGTCGCGGCGATCATGGTCGTGACGATGGGTCTGACGACCTTCATCACGCAGAAGCAGATGATGGCCCGCGCCGGGACGAACGTCGACCCGCAGCAGCAGCAGATCCAGAAGATCATGCTCTACGTGCTGCCGCTGTCGTTCGCGGTCTTCGGCTTCAGCTTCCCGGTCGGCGTGCTCCTCTACTGGCTCACCACCAACCTCTGGTCGATGGGGCAGCAGGCCTGGGTCATCAAGCGGATGCCGCCGGTGACGCCCGGTGGTGCCGCGAAGGGCGGTCCCGGCAAGGGCGGTCCGGGCAAGGGCGGCTCGGGCGGTGACCGCGAGCCGCGGCGCGGGAAGCCGTCCGGCGGCGGTACGGCGGTGGCCACCGACGAGGCGGGGGACCAGGCGGGCGGCGAGCCCACCGCCGCGGCGGCTGCGCGGCCCGCGCGGCAGGTCCCCTCCGGGAAGGCCGCCGGCAGCCGCAAGCACAAGAAGCGCAAGGGCGGCCGGCGCTGACCGTCGCGCGCCGTCGTACCCGCAGGACCCGTCGTACAGCGAAGGAAGTGACGTGACCGAGAACGAGACCACCACCGACCTGCTGGTCCAGGAGGGGGACATCGCCGGCGACTACCTCGAGCGGCTGCTGGACATCGCCGACGTCGACGGCGACCTGGACATGGACGTCGAAGGCGGTCGCGCCGTCGTCGCCATCGTCGGCGACGGCCTCGACGCGCTGGTCGGCCCGAACGGCCAGACGCTGGAGGCGCTGCAGGAGCTGACGCGGCTCGCGGTCGTGCAGCAGACCGGCGTGCGCAGCCGCCTGATGCTCGACATCGGCGGCTACCGCGCCCGTCGCAAGGTCGAGCTCACCGAGATCGGCACCCGCGCCGCCCACCGCTGCCTGGACGAGGGCGCGCCGGTGCGGCTGGCCCCGATGACGCCGTTCGAGCGCAAGATCGTGCACGACGCGGTCGCGGCGGTCGAGGGCGTCCACTCCGAGTCCGAGGGCGTCGAGCCCGAGCGTCGCGTCGTGGTGCTCCCTGGCGACTGACGGCGCCGGCGTGCCGCAGGTCGCGCCGCCACCTCCTGAGGTGGCTGCTGCGGCGGCGGAGGTCTTCGGTACGGCGCTGCCCGGGCTCGAGGCCTACGCCGCGCTGCTCGCCGGGCCCGGCACGGAGCGCGGGCTGCTGGGGCCGCGCGAGGTGCCGCGGCTGTGGGAGCGGCACCTGCTGAACTGCGCGGGGCTCGCCGAGCTGGTGCACGACGGCGAGGTCGTCGTCGACCTGGGCTCGGGGGCGGGCCTGCCCGGGCTGGTGCTGGCGCTGCAGCGACCCGAGGTGCAGGTCGTGCTCGTCGAGTCGCTCCAGCGCAGGGCCGCGTTCCTCACGGAGGCGGTCGAGGCGCTGGGCCTGCGCAACACCCTGGTACGACGGGCCCGCGCCGAGGAGCTGCACGGCAGGCTCGAGGTGGACGTGGTGACCGCCCGGGCGGTGGCCCCGGTCGACCGGCTGGCAGGCTGGGCACTGCCCCTGCTCCGTCCCGGTGGCAGGCTGCTCGCGCTGAAGGGCGAGCAGGCGGCGGCAGAGCTGGAGGTCGCGCGGCCGGTGCTCGCCCGCCTCGGCGCGGCCGCCTCCTCCGTCGTGGAGGTCGGGTCGGCCGACCTCCACACCCACGCAAGGATCGTCGTCGTCGCAGCAGGTGCCCAACAACGACAGCAACGACAGCGGCAGGAACCACGAAGGAAGGCGCGTCGATGACCGAGTGGCCCACGCCCGAGGCGAGCCCTCCGCCGGCTGCCCCCGAGCCGGGCGGTCAGGCCCCGGCCGACCGGCTGCGCGAGGCGCTCAAGGAGAGCGCGGCGGACACCCCGATCGGCGAGCAGGCGGCCGCGGCCGTCCGCGTGCGCAGCGGCAGCGAGGTGTTCCCCCGGCCCGCGAGCCGTCGGGTGATCACGGTGGCCAACCAGAAGGGCGGGGTCGGCAAGACCACCTCGACCGTGAACCTCGCCGTGTCCCTCGCGCTGCACGGCGCGACGGTGCTGGTGATCGACCTCGACCCGCAGGGCAACGCCTCGACGGCGCTCGGGGTGGAGCACCACAGCGGCGTACCGGACGTCTACGACGTGCTGGTCGAGGGCACCCCGATCGCGGACGTGGTGCAGGACGCGACCGGGGTGCCGCGGCTGCGCTGCGTCCCCGCCACGATCGACCTGGCCGGCGCCGAGATCGAGCTGGTGTCGCTGGTGGCGCGCGAGTCGCGGCTGCAGCGCGCGATCGAGGCGTACTGCGCCGGCCCGGGTGCCGACGTGGACTACGTGCTGGTGGACTGCCCGCCGTCGCTGGGCCTGCTCACCGTCAACGCGATGGTGGCCACCCACGAGGTGCTGATCCCGATCCAGTGCGAGTACTACGCGCTCGAGGGCCTCGGCCAGCTGCTGCGCACGATCGACATGGTGCGGGCGCACCTCAACCCGACGCTCGCGGTCTCCACGATCCTGCTGACCATGTACGACGCCCGCACCCGCCTCGCCGACCAGGTCGCCGACGAGGTCCGCGGCCACTTCGGCGACGTGGTGCTGTCGACCACGATCCCGCGCTCGGTGCGGGTCTCGGAGGCGCCGGGCTACGGGCAGTCGGTCGTCACCTACGACCCGGGCTCGCGGGGTGCGATGGCGTACGTCGACGCCGCCCGTGAGCTCGCCACGCGGGGGGCCGCGCCGGCACCGGCGGCCGCTCCCGTCGTACCGGGGCAGGAGGTGGGCGCGTGACCACGCCCGGCAAGCGCGGCGGCCTGGGTCGCGGCCTGGGCGCGCTGATCCCGCAGGGGCCGGTCGACACCGCCCCGGCGCCCGCCGCGCCGGCGGCGCAGCAGCTCGCGCCGGTCGAGGGGGCGCGCTTCGCCGAGCTCCCCGTCGCGGCGATCCAGCCGAACCCCGTCAACCCCCGCGTCGTCTTCGACCCGGACGAGCTGGCGGAGCTGGTCGGGTCGATCCGCGAGGTCGGGCTGCTGCAGCCGGTCGTCGTGCGGCCGGTCGGGCCGGACCGCTACGAGCTCATCATGGGCGAGCGCCGGTGGCGCGCGTCGCAGGAGGCGGGCCTCGAGACGATCCCGGCGATCGTCCGCGAGACCCCCGACGACGCGATGCTCCGCGACGCGCTGCTCGAGAACCTTCACCGCAGCCAGCTCAACCCGCTCGAGGAGGCGGCGGCGTACAGCCAGCTGCTGAAGGACTTCGGGGCGACTCACGAGGAGCTGGCGACGCGGATCCACCGCTCGCGCCCGCAGATCACGAACACGCTGCGGCTGCTGAACCTGCCGCCGGCCGTGCAGTCGAAGGTGGCCGCCGGGGTCCTCTCGGCCGGTCACGCCAAGGCGATCCTCGGCCTCCCGACCCCGGAGGCGATGGAGGCGCTGGCCCAGCGGGTCGTCGCGGAGGGCCTGTCCGTGCGCTCCACCGAGGAGGCGGTCGCGCTGGCCTCCTCCGCCCCCGACGCGGCGCCGCGCAAGGGCGGCGGTGGGAAGCGGCTGGTCCCCGAGGAGGCGCGCGAGGTGGCCGACCGGCTGTCCGACCGGCTCGAGACCCGGGTCAAGGTCGACGTGGGCCGGTCGAAGGGCCGCATCACCATCGAGTTCGCGACGCTGGACGACCTGCGCCGGATCGAGGACGTGATCGGCCGCCCGGACTGATCAGACCAGGCCCATCCGTGTGGCGTGCTCCCGCAGGTCGTCGCGGGCGTCCGGGTGGGCGGCGTTGTCGATCAGCGCGCGGGTCTGCTCGTGCTGGCTCGCGCCCCACAGCGGGGCGACCCCCTGGTCGGTGACCACGAAGCTCTGCTGGAACGACGTCGCCGGCTCGCACAGGGTCGGCACGATCGTCGAGACGTCGGCACGCGCGTGCCACGACGGCAGGGCGATCACCGACGTGCCGCCGTAGGCGTGCAGCGCCCCGACGATGAAGTCGGTCTGCCCGCCGAAGCCCGAGTAGGGCCGGCCGTGGACGTAGGACGCGTTGGCCTGGCCGAAGAGGTCGACCTGCAGCGCCGAGTTGATCGAGGTCATCGCGGGCTGCCGCGCGATCAGCGCCGGGTCGTTGGTGCGCTCGGTGCGGGAGAAGACGACGCGCGGGTTGGCGTCGAGCCAGTCGTAGAGCTCGCGCGACCCGGCGGCGAACGAGGTCACCACCGGGTGCTCCCGGTCCAGCGCGCCCTTGCGCTCCAGGGCCAGCACGCCGTCGCTGATCATCTCCGACCAGACCCGCAGGCCGCGGCGCTCCAGCAGCGCCACGAGCACCGCGTCCGGCACCCCACCGATGCCGAGCTGCAGGGTGGCGCCCGGTGGCACGAGCGGCGCGACCTGGCCGGCGATCCGGCGTGACACGTCGTCGGACGCGCGGGCCGGGAGCTCGGGCAGCGGCTCGTCCACCTCGATCACCAGGTCGACGTCCTCGACGTCGACGACGGCGTCGCCGTACGTGTAGGGCACGTGGCGGTTGACCTGCGCCACCACCAGGCCGCCGCGGCTGCGCACGGCCTCGATGGCGGCCGGGAGGATGTTGACCTCGATGCCGAGCGACACCGTGCCCGCGCGCGGCGGGCTGGCCGAGACGACGACCACGTCGGGCGGCGTGGTGCGCCGCAGCATCGCGGGGACGAGGCTGAGCCGGCACGGCAGGTACTGCAAGCCGGGCCGGCCGCGCATGCCCGCGCCGATGAACGGCGTCTCGAGCACCACGCCCTCCCGCTCGGGGACGCCGGGGGCGGCGTTGAGCATGAAGAGCCGGTACGACGGCAGCGCCGCGTCGAGCAGGCGGAGCGCGTGCCAGGGGGTGCCGGCGTTGCCGCCGACCAGGACCCGGGGGGCGGCGGTCGGCAGCGCGGACAGGTGGCGGCTGAGCGTCTCCTCGCTGACGACCCTCATCGCTAGAGGATCTCGGGGCCTGGGGTCATGGCGCCGTGCAGGTGCGGGTGGCTGGTCAGCGGGCCGAACGTCTCGAGCAGCTCGAGCTCGGCCTCGACGACGCCCGCAAGTCGTCGTACCCCCTCGCGGATCCGCTCGGGCTCGGGGTAGCAGTAGGACAGCCGCAGCTCGCGGCCGCCCTGGCCGTCGGCGTAGAAGCCGATGCCGGGGACGTAGGCGACCCGGGCTGTGATCGCCCGCGGCTGCATCACCTTGGCGTCGAGGCCCTCGGGCAGCGTGGTCCACACGTAGAACCCGCCGGTCGGGTGGGTCCACGTCGTCCCGGCGGGCATCAGGGTCTGCAGCGCGTCGAGCATCGCGTCGCGGCGCTCGCGGTAGAGCTCCTTGAAGACGTCGACCTGGCCCTGCCAGTCCTGCGTCTGCAGGTACTCCAGCACCACCATCTGGTTGAGCGCCGGGGGGCACAGCACGCTCGCCTCGCTGGCGAGCACCAGCTTCTCCCGCACCGCGTGCGGGGCGAGCACCCAGCCGACCCGCAGCCCGGGGGCGAAGGTCTTGCTGAAGGAGCCGAGGTAGATGACGTCGTCCTCCCCACCGCGCGCGCGGATGGCGGGGGTGGGCGGGCCCTCGAAGCCGAGCAGGCCGTACGGGTTGTCCTCCAGCACGAGCAGCCCGGCCTGGCGGCAGATCTCGAGGACCTCGGTACGGCGGGCGTCGGACAGGCTGGTGCCGGCCGGGTTGTGGAAGTTCGGGATCGTGTAGAGGAACTTGGCCCGCTTCCCGACGCGCGCGACGGCCTCGCGGAGCGCCTCGGGCACCAGCCCCTGGTCGTCCATGGGCACGTGCACGACCTCGGCCTGGTACGCCGCGAAGGTGCCGAGCGCCCCGACGTACGACGGTGCCTCGGCGAGCACGACGTCGCCCGGGTCGCAGAAGACCCGCGTGACGAGGTCGAGCGCGTGCTGCGAGCCGACGGTGACGACCACCTCGTCGGGCGAGCCCTCGACGCCCTCGAGCGCCATGACGTCGCAGATGCGGGCGCGCAGCTCGGGGTCGCCCTGCCCGGAGCCGTACTGGAGCGCCGCGGCGCCGTGCGTCGCGATGAGGTCGGACATCAGCTTGCCGACGGCGTCGAGCGGGAGGGCGGTGGTGTACGGCATGCCCCCGGCCAGGCTCACGACCTCGGGCCGGGAGGCGACGGCGAACAGGGCTCGGATCTCCGAGGCCGTCATGCCCGCGGTGCGCTGGGCATAGCGGCCGGTGAACGCGTCGAAGGTACGTCCCTCGTTGACCCCAGCCATGGCCCAACGGTACCGGCGCAGGCTTCTCGTTTTCCGCCAGCCCTGACTACCCTCGACGCCGTGACGTCCTCGAGGTGGCCGCGCGGGAAGCGGGCGTGATGAGCCGCCGCGTCGTCAACATCACCCTCGACAACCTCGACGACCTGCCGCGGCAGTGCCGCAGCTGCGTCTTCTGGGAGCTCGACCCGGTCTCGCACGACCGCGCGGTCGAGGCGGGGGACACCGCCTTCGAGAAGGAGTCGTGGGTCTCCGCGACGCTGCTCGAGTGGGGCTCCTGCGGCAAGCTCGTGTACGTCGACTCGGTGCCCGCCGGGTACGTGATGTACGCGCCGCCGATGTACGTCCCGCGCGCGGTCGCCTTCCCGACGTCCCCGGTCTCCCCCGACGCGGTGCTGCTCATGACCGGGCGGGTGCTGCCCGAGTTCGCGGGCGGGGGGCTCGCCCGGATGCTGGTGCAGGGCGTGGCGAAGGACCTGCAGCGCCGGGGGATCAAGGCCATCGAGGCGTTCGGCGACCTCCGCCACGAGGGGCCGCACTGCGTCCTGCCGGCCGACTACCTCAAGTCCGTGGGCTTCAAGACGGTCCGGCCGCACCACCGGTTCCCGCGGCTGCGGCTGGAGCTGAAGACGACGGTCACCTGGAGCGAGAACGTCGAGGCCGCGCTCGAGAAGCTGCTCGGGTCGATGACCGACCCGGTGCTGCGCCCCGTCTGAGGGGGTCAGGGGCTGAGGGTGGGGAGGCGCAGCGCGCCGGTCGGTGGGTCGGCCTCGGCCGGCAGGTAGAGCCGCTGCACCGCCACCAGCAGCGCCTCCGCGA
>Ga0190269_10001195_pt1 | contig 12567 bp, 9 predicted proteins | sample Popmic249IS_FD_133749 | JGI IMG/M metagenome (GOLD analysis project Ga0190269, IMG submission 133749) | Populus adjacent soil microbial communities from riparian zone of Blue River, Arizona, USA - 249 IS | ecosystem: Environmental > Terrestrial > Soil > Riparian zone | place: USA: Arizona...
CGCTGGACATCTGCCGCACGCAGACACCGGCCGAGGAAGACCAGCTGGGTCGCCTGCTCCGCTGCCACAACCCGGTGGTCCCGGGAACCCCGGCCGCCGAGGAGGTGTCGGTATGAGCGAGACCCTGGTGTCCGTGCAGGACATGAAGGTGCACTTCCCGATCAAGCGCGGCGTCTTCATCGACCGGACGGTCGGGCACGTGCACGCTGTCGACGGCGTCTCGCTGACGGTCCGCCGCGGCGAGACGTACGGCCTGGTCGGCGAGTCCGGCTGCGGCAAGACGACGTTCGGCCGGGGGCTGCTGCGGCTGGTCGAGCCGACCGGCGGCACGGCGCTCTTCGACGGCGAGGATCTCCGCGGCCTCAAAGGCGAGGCGCTGCGCAAGGCCCGGCGTCGCATGCAGATGGTCTTCCAGGACCCGCTGTCCAGCCTCGACCCGCGCCAGAACGTCGAGTCGACGCTGTCGGAGGGCTTGAAGGCCCACGGGCTGTGGGACAAGGACGGTCACCGCACGCTCAAGCAGATCCTGGACGACGTCGGGCTACCGGCCTCCGCGCTCCGGAGGTACCCGCACGAGTTCTCCGGCGGGCAGCGCCAGCGCATCGGCATCGCCCGCGCGCTCGTACTCAAGCCCGACCTGATCGTGGCCGACGAGCCGGTGTCCGCGCTGGACGTCTCGGTGCAGGCGCAGGTGCTCAACCTCCTCGAGGACCTGCAGGAGCGGTACGGCCTGACCTACCTGCTGATCGCGCACGACCTCGCGGTGGTGCGGCACACGTCCGACCGGGTCGGCGTGATGTACCTGGGTGGGCTGGTCGAGGAGGCCTCCAGCACCGACCTGTACGAGGAGCCGCTGCACCCGTACACCCGCACCCTGCTCTCCGCGGTGCCGGTGCCCGACCCGCTGGTGGAGGACGGTCGGCAGCGGATCCTGCTCTCCGGTGACCTGCCATCGCCGGCCAACCCCCCGACCGGGTGCCGGTTCCACACCCGCTGCCCGTGGCGTCAGGAGACGCGCTGCGACACCGAGCGTCCGGCGCTGCGGGAGCTGACCGTGGGGCACCGGGTGGCGTGCCACTACGCGGAGGACATCCGCGACGGGAAGATCCATCCGCACGAGGTGCGGCCGGAGCTGGTCGAGGCGTCCGAGGCCCTCGACGCCGGGTCGGTCCAGACGGTGACCGCCGAGATCGCGGGCACGCTGCCGCCCGGCCACTGACGAGGGAGCGCTGCACGTTCCGTGCCTCGGTAGCGGCACGGAATGTGCAGCGCGTCACGGCGCGTTGGCGACGGCCGCGACGGGGTACTCGTCGGTAACATGAGGCACATGGAGGCAGAACTCGCCGAGCTGCGTCGCGTGTTCGACGGCCGGTGGGCCCAGGTCCGCGAGGAGGCCCGGCAGGCGCTACGCCGCCCCGACTTCGGTCTCGCCGGTGACCTCGACCGCGACGCCCACCGCCAGCGCGTCCGGGAGCTGCTCCTGCAGCTCGCCAAAGTCGGCCACTCGCGGCTCGGCTTCCCCACCCGGTACGGCGGCGAGGGCGATACCGGTGCGTCCGTGGCCAGCTTCGAGATGCTCGGCTACGGCGACCTCTCGCTGATGGTGAAGTCCGGCGTGCAGTGGGGCCTGTTCGGCGGCGCGATCCAGGCGCTGGGCACCGAGCGGCACCACGAGCGGTACCTGCCCGCGGTGATGAGCCTCGACCTGCCTGGCTGCTTCGCGATGACCGAGACCGGCCACGGGTCGGACGTCCAGCACCTGCGCACCACCGCGACCTACGACCCGCAGACCCAGGAGTTCGTGGTCGAGACGCCGCACGAGGCCGCCCGCAAGGACTACATCGGCGGGGCGGCCCGCGACGCCCGCCTGGCGGTCGTGTTCGCCCAGCTGATCACGCGGGACGAGGGGCACGGCGTCCACGCGTTCCTCGTACCGATCCGCGACGAGGCCGGCGACCCCCGGCCCGGCGTCCGGATCGGCGACTGCGGCGGCAAGGCCGGGCTCGACGGCGTCGACAACGGGAGACTGTGGTTCGACCGCGTGCGGATCCCCCGCGAGAACCTGCTCAACCGCTACGGCGACGTCGCCGAGGACGGCACCTACTCCAGCCCGATCGAGAACGCCGGCCGCCGCTTCTTCACGATGCTCGGCACGCTGGTGCGTGGCCGGGTCAGCGTCGCGGGCGGCGCCGGGAGCGCCACGCAGACCGCGCTGGCGATCGCGATCCGCTACGGCGAGGTGCGGCGGCAGTTCGACGCTCCGGGCCGCGACCGCGAGGTGGCGCTGCTCGACTACCTCGCCCACCAGCGGGCGCTGCTGCCCGCGCTGGCCAAGACGTACGCGCTGCGCTTCGCCCAGGAAGAGCTGGTGACGACGCTGCACGAGCTGCAGCCGGCCGACGGCCTCGCGGTCGCCGCGTCACCCGCTGGTGTTCAGGAGCGCTCGGCCGAGCTGCCGGACGTCGAGAAGGGCAGTAGCGAGACCGAGGACGCCGAACGGCGGCAGCGGGAGCTGGAGGCCCGCGCGGCGGGGCTCAAGGCGATAGCCACCTGGCACGCGTCAGCGACCATCCAGGCGTGCCGGGAGGCGTGCGGGGGCGCCGGTTACCTCACCGAGAACCGGCTGCCCCAGCTTCGTGCCGACACCGACGTGTTCACCACGTTCGAGGGCGACAACCGGGTGCTCCTCCAGCTGGTCGCGAAGGGCTTGCTGACCGGCTACCGCGACCAGATCGGTGATCTGGACGCGCTCGGCACGGTGCGATTCCTCGCCGACCAGGTCTGGGAGGCCGTGGCCGAGCGGACGTCGGCGCGGGGCATCATCGACCGGCTGCGCAGCCTCGGCGAAGGCGATCTGCGCGACCGCGAGTGGCACCTGGCGCTCTTCGAGGACCGCGAGAAGCACGTCCTGGAGGGTCTGGCGCGCCGGCTCCGCAAGGCCGGCGAGCCGAACGCGGACCCGTTCGCCGTCTTCAACCACGCCCAGGACCACCTGCTGCGGCTGGCGCGGGTGCACGTCGAGCGGGTCCTGCTGGAGGCGTTCGTGGCCGCGCTGGAGCGGGTCGAGGACCCGGCCGTGCGTGCGTTGCTCGACCGCGTCTGCTCGCTCTACGCGCTGTCCACGATCGAAGCGGACCTGGCCTGGTTCCTCGGCCACGGGCGCATGACGCCGGGCCGGGCCAAGCGCGTCACCGGCGCGGTCAACGACCTATGCCAGGAGCTGCGTCCGCAGGCTCTACTGCTGGTCGAGGGCTTCGGGATCCCCGAGGACTGGCTGGACGCGCCGATCGCCCAGGGCGTCGAGGCGCAGCGGCAGGACGTCATGCATGCCCACGACGAGGCTGTTCGGACGGGGTGAGAAGATCCCGACCGTGACGGAGCGGGACGCGATCGCCGAAGTTTGCAAGCGGATGGTCGCCGACCGTCTGGTCGTCGGAACGGCCGGGAACGTCTCGGCCCGCACCGGCGACCAGGTCGCGGTGACACCGACCGGAGTGTCCTACGGGACGCTGTGCCCCGCGGACATCGGCATCCACGCGCTGGACGGCTCGGTGGTGAGCGCGCGGCTGAAGCCCACCAGCGAGCTGCCACTGCACCTGGCGATCTACGCGGCGCGCGAGGACGTCGGCGCCGTCGTCCACACCCACTCCACGGCCGCGACGGCGCTCTCCTGCCTGGTGCCGCAGATCCCGGCCGTGCACTACTACCTGGGGCTATTCGGCGGGTCGCCGAAGGTCGCGCCCTACGCGGAGTACGGCACCGACGCGCTGGCGACCGGAGCGGTCAACGCGCTGGAGGGCCGCACCGCCTGCCTGCTGGGCAACCACGGTGCGGTAGCGGTCGGCGCGACCCTCACGGAGGCGTACGAGCGGGCGCTGTACCTGGAGTGGGTGTGCGAGGTCGCGCTGCGGGTGCTGTCGTCCGGGGTGATTCCGCGCCTGCTCGACGGCGTCGAGCTGGACGACGCGACCGCCCGTCTGGCCACCTACGGACAGGGAGCGCGATGACCTACATCCGGACGTACCTCGAGATGACCTCGCCGGAGGAGCTGCGACCCGGCCGGGAGGTCGACGGCGTGGCGCTGCTCCCGATCTCCGACCGGCCGGAGCTGGTCCGGGAGCTGTTGGTCCGGATCGGCACACCGTACGGGTGGCGCAGCGCGAAGCGGTCCGACGCGGACTGGGCGGCCGAGTTCGCCAAGCCGGGACTGCGCAGCTGGGCCGTCACCCACCACGGTGAGGAGGTCGGTCTGGTCGACCTGATCGACCAGCCGCCGGAGGTCGAGCTCTACACGTTCGGGCTGGTGCCCGAGGCAGTGGGGCGCGGCATCGGCGGCCACGCGCTGACGCTCGCGCTGCGGCAGGCGTGGAGCCTGCGCGACGGCGTCACCCGGGTCTGGCTGCACACGTCGACCCAGGACCACCCGAACGCGCTGCGCAACTACCAGGCCCGTGGCCTGCGCCCCTACGACACCGACGAGCAGGACTAGGGGGAAGCCGGGCGTGCCCAGCGGCACGCCCGGCCGGGACTCACGATCGGTAGGCGCGGTTCACGGCGCTGACGACGGCCTTCAGGGAGGACGTCACGATGTTCGTATCGACGCCGACGCCCCACCGCACCTGGTCCTCACCGACCGCGCACTCGATGTACGCGGCGGCCTGAGCGCCGCTGTCGGCGGACATCGTGTGCTCGGTGTAGTCCAGGAGCCGGACCGGGATGCCGGCCTCGCCTAGCGCGTTCACGAACGCGTTGATCGGGCCGTTACCGCTGGTCTCGATCGTCTTCTCGGCACCGTCCAGGACGATGTCGAAGGCCACCCGGTCACCTACGTTGCGGTAGCCGCGCAGCGTCAGCCGGCCCCAGGCGTTGTCGGGGTTCGGCAGGTACTCGTCGCGGAACACCGACCACATCGCCTCGGGGCTGACCTCGCCACCCTCGCTGTCGGTGATCTTCTGCACGACCTGCGAGAACTCGATCTGCAGCCGACGCGGCAGGTCGAACTGGTGCTCGGTCTTCATGACGTAGGCGACGCCGCCCTTGCCGGACTGCGAGTTGACGCGGATGACGGCCTCGTAGGTGCGGCCGACGTCCTTGGGGTCGATCGGCAGGTACGGCACGGCCCAGCGGAAGTCGTCGACCGGCGTGTTCGCCGCCGCGGCGTCCCGCTCCATCCAGTCGAAGCCCTTCTTGATCGCGTCCTGGTGCGATCCGGAGAAGGCCGTGTAGACCAGGTCGCCGCCGTACGGGTGGCGCTCGTTGACCGGCAGCTGGTTGCAGTACTCGACGGTGCGGCGGATCTCGTCGATGTCGCTGAAGTCGATCATCGGGTCGATGCCCTGGCTGAACAGGTTCATGCCCAGCGTCACCAGACAGACGTTGCCGGTGCGCTCACCGTTTCCGAACAGGCAGCCCTCTACCCGGTCGGCACCGGCCAGCATGCCCAGCTCGGCGGCGGCCACCGCGGTGCCGCGGTCGTTGTGCGGGTGCAGCGACAGGATGATGTTCTCGCGGTGCGCCAGGTTCCGGTGCATCCACTCGATCGAGTCGGCGTAGACGTTCGGCGTGGCCATCTCCACGGTCGCCGGCAGGTTGAGGATCACCGGGCGGTCGTCGGACGGCTCCCAGATGTCGCTGACCGCGTTGCAGACCTCGGCGGCGTACTCCAGCTCGGTGCCGGTGTAGGACTCCGGCGAGTACTCGAACCGGATGTAGGTGTCGCCCATCGACTCCGACAGCTTCTGGCACAGCCGGGCGCCGTTCGTGGCGATCCCGGTGATGCCTTCGCGGTCCAGGCCGAAAACGACCCGCCGCTGCAGCGTCGACGTGGAGTTGTACAGGTGGACGATGGCCTGCTTGGCGCCGCGGACGGAGTCGAACGTGCGGTGGATCAGCTCGTCGCGGGACTGGGTGAGGACCTGGATCGTGACGTCGTCCGGGATCAGGTCTTCCTCGATGATCTGCCGGATGAAGTCGAAGTCGGTCTGGCTGGCCGCCGGGAAACCGACCTCGATCTCCTTGTAGCCCATCTTGACCAGCAGCTCGAACATCTTGCGCTTGCGGGCCGGGCTCATCGGGTCGATCAGCGCCTGGTTGCCGTCACGCAGGTCGACCGCGCACCACAGCGGCGCCTCGGTGGTCTGCTTCGCCGGCCAGGTGCGGTCGGCCAGCTCGATCGGCGTGAACGGGGTGTAGCGGTGGATCGGCATGCCGCTGGGGCGCTGGGGATTGCGGATGAAGCTCATTGCCGGATGCTCCTGGGGTCTTAGCGAGTGCAAGCCGGCAAGCATGCCGATCGCCGCGACGAGGAAGCCGGCTTGTTAACTGGCCTCGCCGCGGCAGAGAAGGAGCAGTCCCACCATCCGCACGTCTTTCACCATAGGCGGTTGCTCCGGGAAACGCCAAAGGCCCCGGCCGGAGCCGGGGCCTTCGCGTAACTGCTGTCAGCTGCCGACGCCGGCCGGAGCCGCGCCGCGCAGGCGTAAAACGTACTCGACGAGCGAGATGAGCAGCGACTTGGTCGAGTCGCGGCCACGGGCGTCGCAGTTGATGATCGGCACTTCCTGACCGATCGTCAGCGCGTCCCGCACGTCCTGCGTCGTGTACGGCTGCACGCCGTCGAAGCAGTTGAGACCGACGACGTACGGCAGCCCGCGCTGCTCGAAGAAGTCGACGGCGGCGAAGCAGTCGGCCAGCCGGCGGGTGTCGACCAGCACGACGGCGCCGATGGCACCGCGGACCAGCTCGTCCCACATGAACCAGAACCGGGTCTGTCCGGGAGTACCGAACAGATACAGGATCAGATCCTCGTCGAGCGTGATACGGCCGAAGTCCATCGCCACCGTGGTGGTGTTCTTGCCGGGGATCTTCGAAGCATCGTCGACGTCGATCGCGGCGGCAGTCATCACCGCCTCCGTGGTGAGCGGACGGATCTCCGACACCGAGCCGACGAGCGTGGTCTTGCCCACGCCGAACCCACCCGCGATGACGATCTTGGCGGAGGTCGCGCGACTCGCCGTCACCCGCGGCGGACGGCCGGGGCTAGAGCTTCCGAAGTCCACTGAGCACCCTTTCCAGCAGATACGTTCCGAGCTGGTCGTCGAGCCTGCCGGGCTCGTGCACGTCCAGCATTCCAGCCTCGGCCATGTCTCCGACGATCACTCGGGCAACCCCGAGAGGCGTGCCGAGATACGCCGCGATCTCGGCCAGCGACTGCACCTGTTGGCAGAGGTCGACGATCTTCTGCCACTCGTGCCGGGCCGAACCGGCCTCACGGTCACCGCGAGCGGTGGCCGTGACCAGTGCTTCCATCGCGATGTCGACCCGGGATCTGGTTCGACCCCCGGTCATCGCGTACGGGCGCACCAGCGGCCCGCTTTGATCGACGTACTCGGTACTCATCGCGCGACGTCTCCTGTCGTCCCTCAGCGCGGAAGGCTGGAGTGGAGCTCGGTACGGAGCGCCGGCGTGAGGACCTGACCGACGCGCTCCACGAGTAGTGCCATCTCGTACCCGACCTGGCCGATGTCACACGCACGCGATGCGAGCACGGCCAACGACGACCCGTCGCTGATGGACATGACCAACAGGAAGCCGGTGTCCATCTCGACGACGGTCTGACTGACGTTTCCGCCCTCGAAGCAGAGAGCGGCACCCTGGGTGAGGCTCACCAGACCCGACGCGATCGCGGCGAGCTGGTCGGCCCGGTCACGCGGGAGTCCGTCGGAAACCGCCAACAGCAGTCCGTCGGCAGACACAGCCACCGCGTGGGCGATGCCGGGGACTCGGTTGGCGAAGTTCGCCACCAGCCAGTTGAGGTTCTGGGCATCGTGGCTCAGCGAGCTCACATCTCCTCCTGCGTTTCAGGTGAGCCGGCAAAGGTCGTACCGGTCCGGGACGGGCGCCCGGCCTGCCGCCCTTGCTCGAGACCGCTGCGGTAGCTGGACAGGACGCCCCGCACCGCCTCGGGCGACCGATGGGACGCCGGGCGAGAAGCCTTCTTCGCCGCCGTCTCCACACGGCCTGGCACGAAGTGTGCCATTGGAACACGCTTCGGTAGGCCCGACTTGGTAGTGCTGCTGGGAGCTGCTTCGGCAGCCGCCTGTGCGGCGCGCCACCCGGCGTCCGCCGGCGACTCCCATGCGGCCGTCGCGGGCTGACGGGCAGCACCGACTCCGACCGGCTCTTCCTCGCGCTCCGCGCCACTGGGGATGGCCGGCTCGTCCGTGGGGCTCCCGGTGGGGCGCGGGCGGTTGAACGCCGCCGTCGCGCTCTGCGGGAAGGCCGGCTCGCCGCCGACCGCCGGGGACACCGGGGCGTCCGCGAGCGTTCCACCGGTGAGCTGGCGCGCGTCGTCCGCGGTCTCGGGCTCGGCGTCGCTCTTGGCGGCGGAGCGGGCACCCGGCGCTTCCGGCACCCGCGGCGGCGACCAGGAGCCGTTGCCGTTCGCGCTGCCGTTACGCGGAGTCGCGGTGGTGCGCGAGCGGAACCACTCGGACTCGATCGCGTCGAAGATCGGGAGCGGCATCTCGATCGTCGGGTCGGAGTTCGGCGGGTCCGACGGGCCGGCGCGGAACACCTTCTGCGCGCCGGTCGTGCTCGACCGGTCCGCAGTCGCCTCGCGCCGCAGCGCCGCCATCGCGTCCGCGGCCGAGCTGTTGCGCCCACCCTGCGGCTGCGGTGCCTGGCCCGGCTGCTGCGGAGTCTGGGGCCGCTGCGGGCCCTGGGCCGCGGCGATGGCCTGGTCGATCGGCGCCTGGGCTGCGGGCGCCTGGGCCGCCGGTGCGTGCGCCGCCGGGGCGTGGGTCGCCGGTGCCTCCGGCGCCGCGGGCTGACCACCGGGGGTGGCCGGGGCCAGCGGAGCCGTCGGCGTCATCGGCCTGGACTGCGGGCCGGTCTGCGCCTCGCGACTCGCGAACGGGTCGCGCACCGGGAGCCGCGACGGCGCTCCGGACGGCGTGCTCGCCGCGGGCGGCTGCTGGGTCGGGGTCGACTGCGTCGGCTCGTCGATCGACGTGCGCCGCTCTGGCCGGCCGGCGCCGCCGGTGCTCCAGGTGAGGTCGGGCTCGCGGGCCTCGCTCGGCGTCGGCTCCGGGCGGAGGTCGCCGAGGATGCTGTGCGTTCCGGTCGCGGCCGCGGCGGCCGGGTCGCGGATGATCGGCACCGGACGCGTCGGCTCCGACCAGCTCGGGTCGGGCTGTTCCTCGGTGGCCGCGGCCGGCGCCGCGAACGGCGGCTGGGCCGGCGTGGGCGTCGTCGGGGCGAACGGGAACACCGGCTGGGCTCCACTGTCGTCCCGCTCGTCCCGCCGGGGGAGCGGCTCGGGCGTCACCGGGCCGAACAGGTCGCGGGCGCTCGGGGGCGTCTGCGGACCACGGGCCGGCGGGCCGAACGCCTCGCGCTGGGCATCGTCGCCGGCGTCCTGACGGACCCCGCCGAACGGCGGGTTCTCCGACGACGCCGCCGGTGCGAACGGCTGCGCGGCCGGGCGCTGCTCCGGCTGCCCGGGGAAGTCGGGCTGACCCGGGAACGGCGACTGGCCGGGGAACGGCGGCTGACCGCCGAACGGCGGCTGGTTGCCACCGAACGGGCTCGGCGCGTTCTGCGGCGCACCACCGAAGGGCGGCTGGCCGGGCGGCGGCGAGCCGAACGAGCCGGTGGGCGCGTACGGGGCGTTCGCGGCGGGCAGCGCAGGCTGCTCCGCCCGGTCGACCCGCTCGGAGACGACGCGCTCGACCGGACGGTCGCCGTTCAGATCGTCGGCGTCGGCCGCGGCGGGCGGGGCGGCCGGGATGATCGGCTGGTCACCGTGGAGGACACCGGCGGGCAGCGTGACGATCGCCAGGACACCGCCGCCGGAAGCGTCGCGCAGCATGACCTTGACGCCGTGGCGGGAGGCCAGCCGGCCGACCACGAACAGACCCATCATGCGGGAGACGGCGATGTCGAACACCGGCGGCTTGGCCAGCCGCTCGTTGAACTCCGCCAGCTGCTCCCGGGACATACCGATACCGGCGTCCTCGATCTCGATGACGACGTGGTCACCGACCCGCCGGGAGTCGACCACGACGTCCGTGCGCGGGGAGGAGAACGAGGTGGCGTTCTCCAGGATCTCCGCGACCAGGTGCACGAGGTCGTTCACGGCCGCGGCGGAGATCTCGACGCTGTCGTCGATCGAGCCGAGCTTGACCCGCGTGTACTGCTCCACCTCGGCGGTCGCGGCCCGCAGGACGTCGACGAGCGGGGCGGGGCGGGTCCACCGGCGACCTGCGTCGGCGCCGGCGAGGACCAGGAGGTTCTCGTCGTTCCGCCGCATCCGGGTGGCGAGGTGGTCGAGCTTGAACAGCTCGGAGAGGCGGTCGGGGTCCTGCTCGCCCTGCTCCAGGCCGTCGATCAGGCGGATCAGCCGGTCGACCAGGAGCTGCGAGCGGCGGGAGAGGTTGACGAACATCGTCGAGACGCTCTGCCGCAGCTGCGCCTGCTCGGACGCCACGCGGACCGCTTCGAGGTGGACCGCGTTGAACGCCTGGGCCACCTGGCCGATCTCGTCGCCGGAGCGGATGTCGAGCGTGCGAGCCCTGGTCTCGGCCGAGGCCTGGGCCGCGGTCTGCTGGTCGGCGTCCTGCAGCCTGCGAACGACCTCGGGAAGGCTCTGGTAGGCGACCTCGAGCGCCGAGGACCGCAGCCGCACCAGCGGGCGGACCATCGACCGGGCGACGGCCAGCGAGACCAGCAGAGCGACGACCAGCGCGGCGAGCGCGACCGTGATGACGATGATCGTCTTGCGGATCGCGTCGTCGCGGAAGTCGGCGGCGGCCTGCACGGCGCCGGCGTTGAGCTTCTCCTCGACGCCGCGCATGACCTGGTCGGCCTGGTTGCTGTACTTGATCCACTCGGCCTGGGACACCCCGATCGTGGTGTCGATAGGCGTCTTGCGGACCCGGTTGGCCGTGGTCCGGTACTGGCTCTCCTGGGAGACCGTGTCGTTGCGGATGCGCTGCTGGGCAGGCGTCCCGGCGTCCTGGAACTGCTTCTTGGCCGTCTCCTGCTCGGTGTTGGCCTGGATGACGTTGGTGACCGAGTCGTTCGTGAACTTCCGGCCCTGGTCGGCCAGCACGTCAAGGACGAGGATCTGCTCGGTGCCGGTCGCTTCCTTGTACCGGGAGAACGCAGCGACCGCGCGCAGCTGGTCGGAGAGGTCGCGGTCGTCGGCCGCGCCGGCGAGCCGGTCGCCGATGCTGAGCAGGTCGTTGATCAGCGTCTCGTACTTCGACGCCGAGACGCTCACCGTGACGCCTTGCTTGCGGGCCGCCTTGAGCAGGTTCTGCCGCTGGTTGACGAGCGCGGCCGACTGGCGCGTGACGCTCTGCAGCTCGCGCTGGATCGGCGCCTTGGTGTCGCTGTCGAGCCGACCGGCCTCGGCCATGAACTGGCGGAGCGTGGCGTCGGTGCGCTCGTTCGCGTCGATGAAGCGACGGAGCTGGGGGTGGGTCTTCGTCTCGCCCGGGTTCGCGACGTACTCGGCGGCGGCCTGGCGCTCCAGCTGGAGGTCGTTGACCAACGTGGAGGCCTGACTACCCAGGCGCGCGAGCTGCTGCACCTGCTGGGCCGACTGGGCCTCGTCCGTCACGATGTACGTGAGGATGCCGGCGAACAGGAACATCGCCATCAGCGGAACAAGGGTGATCAGAACGACCTTGACCCGGATGGGAGCGTTACCGAGGAAGCGTTGACTTCGGGTCAGCGGCCGGTTGACCGGCTGCTCATGCCCGGAGTTGTTCCGGTCCTCGGAGGGCATTCCGGCGTTCGGGACCCGCCTGGCCGGCCCCTCTGAGGTTGCGGCCGGACGTAAGCCCTTGAGGGACGTGGGCACGACTCCTCCGTCTGTGTCGCTAACTGGCGAAACGCGCCCCCGCGGCCGGTGAGTAAGTCTCACCCACCGGCGGTGTTCGCTGTGGCATTGCACCACGATCCAGACGAGGTGGAAAGCGCGACGGTTCGCGGTGGGGCCAGATGTCCCGCAATGCCCTGATAGCGGGCGAGAATCTCGGCTACCCGGCGTTGCGGGATCCCCCGAATGAGGGAGGTGGCACTCATGTGGTCACACCAACCTCAGGGAATCGTGCCATTCCCCACTGGATTGACGGAAGGCGACCCGACGGCGGCATGACGTGACGAGTCTCCCACGAGTGGCCAATCGGATACCACCCGGGGTGCCGTACCGGGGAAAACGGGCTGCGAGCGCCGGTACCCTAGGCGTCGGAACTCTGCCCGGTGCCTCCATCGATGGGTGAATGGGCTCACCGGGCCGTACGGAAGGAGCGACGTGGGACTCGTCGTACAGAAGTACGGCGGCTCCTCGGTCGCCGACGCTGAGCGGATCAAGCGGGTCGCGGAGCGCATCGTCGCCACCCGGAAGGCCGGCAGCGACGTCGTCGTCGTGGTCTCCGCGATGGGTGACACCACGGACGAGTTGCTGGACCTGGCCGGCCAGGTCGCACCGGTACCCCCGGGGCGCGAGCTCGACATGCTGCTGACCGCGGGTGAGCGCATCTCGATGGCGCTGCTCGC
>Ga0190269_10001196_pt1 | contig 12559 bp, 8 predicted proteins | sample Popmic249IS_FD_133749 | JGI IMG/M metagenome (GOLD analysis project Ga0190269, IMG submission 133749) | Populus adjacent soil microbial communities from riparian zone of Blue River, Arizona, USA - 249 IS | ecosystem: Environmental > Terrestrial > Soil > Riparian zone | place: USA: Arizona...
AACTTGATGAAGCTACGGGTGCGCGAGGAGACCCTTCATCAGCGCATGACCAAGGATCGCGCTGGCCTGGAAGCTGCGATGCGAGCGCCCTGGTTCATGCTCGTGCTGCAAGAAGGCAAGAGTCGCAGCCAGGATCCCGTGCGTGTGTTCTTGTGGAACCTGCGCGAGAACAAGCTCGTGCTACGCGCGCGGGTGCGGGCGCAGGGCATCCTGCTCACCAGCCGCATCCTGTCGCAGGGCGTCACCACTGAAGCCGGCAAGCCAGGCGAAGGCGGTGCAACGCAGGCGAACGACTGCTCGATCGCCTCTGTGCTCAAGAAGCTGGCAGCGGCTCAGAGCCCGCGACAGCCGTAGAGCTCGAGCTCGACCGGATCAGTTTCGGTGAACGGGGCGACGAGGTGGCGCACCTGCGTGAGGCTCGCGTCGCTCGGGATCTCGCTGCAGTACAGCTCGCCGCTGATCACGCCACCCTTCTCTTTCAAGCTGATCTGGCAAGGACGCTCGGCCGTAGGCGTGTCGGTGCCGCACGCCGCGACGTAGGTGTTGTTGCCTTCGATCACGCGCACATCGCAAGGACCGTCGGTTTCTTCGCCTCCGAGGCGCGCTCCGCGAACGGAGAGCAGGTACTTATTGTCAGCGTCGCTGCTTTGGTGCTCAGCGCTGAAGCTCACGCGTCGCGTGCTTCCGCTCTTGGCGACTGCGCAATCTAAGCTGTAGCCGGCCTCACCGTCGACGGCGCGGATGTCCCGTGGTGTGGGGTCCGGCTCGCGCGGTTGGCAGTCCAAACAGCGCACCTGGTACGTCATCCCGATGTACACAATGGGCGTGGTCTCGCTCGTGCAGCTCGCAAGAACACCGAGCAAACTAAGCACCCCAAGCCACACTGGCGTCGATCGCATGGTCATCGTCACCTAGCTTTCGCGCCAGGGTAGCCCGGAGCTGCGCGAGACAGCAAGCTGTTGGCAGGGAGGGTTGGCACGCATGCGGCGGATCGCTCGTTCCTCGTTGGATGCGCGGCTTGCGGGAGCCGCGCGGCGCGGGCCGGTCGTTCTCGCTTGGCGCGCGCCACTCGGCAGGTTCGCGGTTGTTTCAACGCGTGGACTGCGCTGCTGCGAGCCCTGCCTGGAGATCGGCGCGCAGATCGCTCTCGGCTTCGAGACCGACCGACAACCGGATCAACCCTTCGCCGATGCCGAGCTCGGCGCGGGCCTCGGGCGGGATCGATGCGTGGGTCATGCTCGCGGGATGCTCGATCAGGGACTCGACGCCGCCGAGGCTCTCGGCGCACACGAACAAACGCGTGGTCTCCAGCATGGCACAGGCGGCCGCCATGCCGCCGCGCAGCTCGCAGCTGATCATCCCGCCAGGCAGCAGCATCTGCCGCTTGCCCAAGCTGTGCTGCGGGTGGCTCGGTAAACCGGGGTAGATCACGCGGGCGACGGCGGGGTGCTGCTCCAGGAACGCAGCGAGCTGCTGCGCGATCGCGCAGTGCTGACGCATCCGCACGGGCAAGGTCTTTAGGCCACGCAGCACGAGGTAGCAATCGAACGGCGAAGGCACCGCGCCGATGGCGTTCTGCAGGAAACGCAGGCGCTGCGCGAGCGCGGCATCGCTGGTGAGCGCGATGCCGGACACCACGTCGCTGTGGCCATTCAAATATTTGGTGCTGGAATGCAGGACCACGTGCGCGCCGAGCGTGAGTGGTCGCTGCAAGATAGGCGTCGCGAATGTGTTGTCGACCACGAGCTTCAGGTTGTGCTGGTTGCTGAGCCGCACCATCGCTTCTAGATCGATCAGCTTGAGGAGCGGATTGGTTGGCGTCTCCACCCAGATCAGCTTGGTGTTCGGCCGGATCGCAGCACGCGCGAGCTCGAGATCGGTGAGATCGACGCGCGTGTACGTGATGCCTTGCGGCGCGTACACCTTGTCCATCAAGCGAAACGTGCCGCCGTACACATCGTCGGATGTGACCACGTGATCGCCCGGCGCGAGCGTGCCGAGCACAGCCGCGCTCGCCGCAGAGCCCGACGCAAAGGCGATCCCGTGCTCTGCACCTTCGAGCGCGGCGACGCACTGCTCGAGCATGCGCCGGGTCGGGTTGTCGCTGCGCGAATACTCGAAGCCGCGATGCTGGCCCGGGCCGGATTGCGCAAAGGTCGAAGACAAGTGGATGGGCGGCATGACCGCGCCAGTCTCTTTGTCCGGCGCTTGGCCCGCGTGAATGGCCAGGGTGTCGAGCTCGGCCGATGTAGGCATAGGACTCCTTCTTCGTGCTCCGTGTGCGTGGCGTCAAACGCCATTGTGCAGTGTCTGTTAGGTGTTCGCGAGGTAGGTGAGCGCGACCGCCCCCGACTTCAACTGCTGCGCGTCCACGAGCTTCAGCTGCTGGAGCGCAGTCGCGTCGCGGAACAACACGGGTCCGGTGCCCGCGACGATCGGATGCAGGACGAGGTGGTACTCGTCGATCAGGCCCGCCTCGCGCAGGCTCGTGAACAGGCTCGGGCTCGCGCACAGAAGCAGATCTTTGCCGGGCAGCTGCTTCAGCTGTCGAATGGCGGAGACGGCATCCGTCGCCACACTGGTCGTGTTCCAACCCTCGGCGACGTACGACTTGGAGAACACGATCTTCGGCACGGGCCGGATCGCGCGTGCGTACGCCACCTCGCCGGCCGCGCCGACGCCGCTCTCAGCGACACCCGGCCAGTGCGACAGAAACAGCTCGTAGGTGTTGCGACCGAACAGCGCGATCTCGATGCGATCGAGCTGCGCTGCTGAGTAACGATGCAGGTCGTCGTCTGCGATCACGGTGCGATGATCGCAGCGACCGTCGAGGGTGGTGTTGATGCCGGCGATCAGCTTTCTCATGGCAACTCTAGATCGGTGCTCGTCATCACTTCGTGAATCTCGAGCACGCTCGGCCCGCGGAACATCTCCTTGGGTGCTTGGTTTTTGTGCGCCTCGGCAAACGCGGGGCTGCGCGTCCAGGCGGTGAAGTCCTCGACGGAACGCCACCACGTCTTTACTTCGTAATAGCCCTCACGCTCGGGATCCGGCACGAAACCGCCCTGCGTGTGATCGAACTTCATCGGCCGCGGCCGATGCACCTCGTTGCGGATAAACCCTGGCGCAGAGTCGACCAAGTGCACGCGTTTTTTGAAACGGTCTTCGAAATCGATGACATGCGCAGCGGAGACTGGGATGCGATTGGTGACGACGATCATGGCCGCATTGTAACACGTGCGCCGGACGGCGCTGCGCAATGGTTTCGCGTGGCAAATCTCTGTAGCTCGCATAGGCTGCGCGCATGAGTATCTTCTCGTGGCATAAGAGCTGGCTCGCGCTCGCTTTGATGGGATCCGCTTGCGGCGCAGACGCCGCGCCTGCCGCCATGAGCGGCAACGGCAGCGTGCGACAGCTCGCGACGAGCTCGACGCACAGCTGCGCGATCCGCGGCGATGGCTTGTACTGCTGGGGACGCAACGCGAGTGGTGAGCTCGGCGATGGCACCACGACGGACTCTGACAGCGCAGTGCGCGCGCTCGTCGCAGGCGACGACGTGGTCGAGGTCGGCACGCACACGAGCCGTACGTGCGTGCGGCGCAAGAACGGCGAAGTCGCGTGCTGGGGAGCAAACGGTCACGGGCAAATCGGCGATGGCACGCGCACGGCTGCGACGACTGCGACGACTGCGCAGGGCATCACGGACGCGCATCAGCTCGCCGTCGACGACAACTCCACCTGCGCCGTGCACGGTGCAGAGCGCGAAGTGTCGTGCTGGGGTGAGTCGTCGATGCTGAAGCCGGACAACGGGTCGCTCTTGCCCACGAAGATTCCGGGCATGCTGGGCGTACAGCAGCTGCGCGTCGGCGCATTCGCCAGCTACTGCGCGCTCGACGAGGCATCGGAGGTGCAGTGCTTCCGGATCGAGGACGGCCGCTGGAGCACACCCAAGGTAGTCGATCTCCCGAAGGTCAAGACCATCGCGATGCCCCATCCCGACTACGTGTGCGGAAATCCGGAGAGCGGCGGCATCCTGTGTCGAAGCGTTGTGGACAGCACGCGCGTCGAGCTTCCTGACTCGGCAGGCGCGCTCGCGCTTGAAGCTGGTAGCGGCGGCCTCGTGTTGTGCGCGAGCTATCCGGAGCAGGCTTGGCGCTGTTGGAATTTGCCTTCCTTCACGCTGCCGATGATGGGTGTCGCGGACGTCGCGGGACAGTTTCCCTTCCAAGTCTATTCGGACGTACCGATGAAGGAGCTCGCGATCGCCGGCTTTCGCGTGTGCGTCCTGCGCAAAGACGACAGCGTCGCCTGCGTAGACAGCGCAGCCGAAGCCGAACAAGCCGCGTCGCTCATCGCGGAGATGCGGATCAAACTGACTGTTCCGGTGGTGGGTCTGCCGTAGGTCGTGATCAAGTCGCGGCGTCTTCTTGTTGCCAGGCTGCGCGGATCGCTGCGGCGCGCAGGAGGAGACGATCGCGCAGCTCTGTGGTGGGTTGCGCGGGCTCTGCGGCTTCGGGCTCTGGCGCGATGCCGAGCTCGGCGAGCGCTGCAAACACAGGCGCAAGCGCTGCATCGGGATCGAGGAAGTAGAGCGTGCCGCGCACGCGCTGGAACTTCCAACCCAAGCGCTCGAGCGTGGCTTGCCGTGCGAGCTCCTGCTGCAGGTTTTCCATGGTGTGGTGACGGTCGCCGTCGCACTCCACGGCGAGGCGCTTGCCCGATCCTTCGACCACCAGATCGATCCGATAGTGTCCGACCTGCCACTGCGGACGCACGCGGTAGCCGCGCTCGCGCAGGCGCTGCAACACCTGTTTCTCGAGCTCGGACTCGACGCGCTCGTCTTCGGCTGTGCGGGTGCTGCTGCGTGCGTTGGGGTCGAGCGCGTGCTCGATCAGCCTGCGCCGCAGGTCTTCCGGCTTGAGATCCACGAACGGGTCGAGCGAATACACGACCCACATCTGATCGCGCGCCCGGCTCGCCGCGACGTTGTAGCGCTGCTGAAAGCTCTGATCGCTGCGCAAGCGCAGCGGGCTGCCGCTCGGAGCGTCCACCACGGACAGCCACATGACATCGCGCTCATCGCCTTGGAACTGCGACGAGTTGCCACACACCAAGCGGCGCTTGGCGTGCTCTTCCGGCGACATGCGCCGGCGCAGCTCGCTGTCGATCAGCTCGGCTTGTTCGTCGCCGACCAGCGACACGACGCCGAAGCTCTTGCCCTCGTACGCCGGCTCCTGCGAGGCAGCCATCACCAGCGACGCGATCTCGAGCGCCTCCGTGCGATTGACGTGATCGGTCACACCCTGACTGTCCACGTGGTGCGCGACGACGTGCGGCAAGAGCTTGCTGTCTGCCGCTTCGCGCAGCGGCTTGATCTCGCCGCCGTACGAGAGCCAGTTGCTGAAGTCGATGATCTGCGGAACGCAGCGGAAGTGCTCGACGAGCCGGATCGTCCCGCCAAAGGATTGGCGCGCGAGGTCGTAGATCGATTGGCGTCCATCGTACAAGTGCGCGTTCGGGATGCCACCCAGATGCGACGCGATCAGCTTAGAGGTTGTGTCCACATCCTGTCCGACTGCGAGCGGGCTGACCTGCTCGTGATCGCCGACCACCACGACCTTTTTGCCTAGATAAATTGCGATCAGTCCCAGTACGTCCATCTGGCTCGCTTCGTCGATGATCACGACATCGAACGGCGACCGCGCCGGGTCGAAGCTGTGAACGACGCGGCTGAGCGGCATCACCCACACCGGCACGGCTTCTGCCGCGCGCCCCATCAAACGCTGCGCTTCCTCGCGCAGCACGCCAGCGCGCTTGCCGGTGCCTTTGCCGATGCGCTTCACAGTGTCGAGCCAACCGATAAGCGCCTGCTGATCGGCGAGCGAGGTCCGATGCAGCTGCGCTTCCCACGCGGCGGTCTCGCTGAGCTCCGCGGTGACGCGGCGTAGATCCATGCGCGCTTGCTCGAGCTCGGCTTGTGCCGCCTCGAGGGAGCTGCGTTGGCGCCGCGCTATCTCGTCGGCGAGCTGTCGGTGCAGCCAGGCGTCGGCCACATTCCCTGGCAGCGCGCCTTGCCCATGCAAGGACTCGCGCCGCTCGATGGCGGCAGCCCACTCCGGCGCGACCTCGGCCAAGCGAGCGATCAAAGTGTGCCGCTGCGAGCGACCAGGACGCTTCGCGAGCACGCCAGCGAGCCGCTCATGCGCGGCGCGGTAGCGGTTGGGATCCAGCGTCCGCGCGGCGCGCTCGAGCTCGACCAACAGCTTGCTCGCGGGATGGTTCGAGGCGTAGTCGCTGATCCGCGCCTGCATCACGCGCGCGTCGTTCTCGATCGCTGCCCAGCGCAGCGCGTTGGCCCGCCGCACCAGCTGATCCAGCACAGTGTGATCCACCGCGGCGACGACGCGATCGATCTCGCCGTTCGGGCCGTGACACGGGTCTTCTGCAGCGAGCGCGCGCTCCCACACGAAGCCGTTCTTTTGCGCGCGCTCGATCACCTCCACCAGCATCTTGCCGGAGGCCATCGACTCTCGCAGTACCTGCACATACTGGCGCGCGACGGACTCGATCTCGTCGCCGAGCGCCGACGCAGGGGGGCCGCCGAGCGCTGCGACCTGACGATCCCAGCGAGCTTGCAGCGCGCGCCTCTTCTGCACCAGCTCGACATAGTCGATAAGCATGCGGAAGTGCTCTTCTTGGCTGGGCTCCACGCCGCCGACACGCGCCGCGCGGATCACGCGTCGCCAGCTCGAGTTGAACAGCAGCTTGACGCCCGAGAGACTCCCACCGCGCTCGACGTACGCGAGGATCTGGTACAGCGCCTCGACTGTCGCATCCGAGATGTGCTCGTCGGGCAGCGTCGGCCCGTGCTGCAGGCGTACGCTCAGTGTGCGCTGCGAAGCCGCTGCGAGGTCCTCGATCATCGCCTGCAGCTCGCTCCACGGCTGGGCTGCGTTGCCGCCTGAAAACGCCGCGAGCGCCGCCGCCCTGCGCCACCGCTCTTTGATCGGCAAGAGCGCGAGTGCCGCCGTCAGCTGCTGCGCAATCTGCTCGAGCTCTTCGGCGTCGCCGGCATCGCCTGTCCACAGATCTCTGCGCGTGTGCCGCGCCGAGCTGTTCACTTCCAAGCGCTTCTGCACGAAGGCATCGAACTCGGATGGGCTCGCGAGCGCGCCGAGCTCGGGCAGCACATCGGATAGCTCGAGCTCGTCTTGGAGCGTGATCTCGACGTTGCTCGCATACAGCTGCGCGAGCTCGCTCTCGGACAGTGGCAGCGGCTGATCGTGCGTGACCGAGCCGGGGATCCAACCATCCTGAGGCCGCTCCGCGAGCCGCCGCGCAGCCTCCGAAGGCGCGAAAGATTCACCGAGCACAGCGATCTCCCGATACTCCGTCGCCCTCGCCTCAAGCACGCGCTGCTCGGCAGCACGCACATTGATCACCAGCTCGGCGCGTTGACGGGTGAGATCGTAGCGCTCGCGTCCCAGCTGCCCCGCGTCGGTGCGCGACAGGCGCTCGACGATCGCGCTGACAGCGGCTTCGAGCTCGCGTCGGCTGGCGAGCTCGTCGTCGAGCACGCTCACACACAAGGGCCGCAGCGGATCGACCACTTGCTCGCGCAGCACGCGCAGCGCTTTGGTGGTGTGCGCAGTGACGAGAATACGATTGCCTTTTGCGAGCAGGTGACCGATCAGGTTGGCGATCGTGTGCGACTTGCCGGTGCCCGGCGGACCTTGCACGAGCACACAAGATTGCTGCTCCAAGCTGATCGCGATGCGTGCCTGCTCTTCGTTCGCGGCCTTGCTGAACAAGAGGGAATCGAGCGGCGTGGCCTGATGGATCGCGTCTTCGGACTTGTCGTCGGTCGGCTCCGATCCGACGATGCGCATCAGCGCGGGGGGGACCTCGGCGGCGCTATAGAGCTGGTCGAGCACGCGATCGATCGCGCGCGCAAAACCTTGTGCGCGCGACCGTAAAAACAGCACCGGCGCGAGCCCGATGACGGGCCGTTTGGATTCTTTTTCTGGCTTGTAGTCGATCAGCTGACCGTCGACCGCGAGCCGTGCGGCGAGCGAGTGCAGAAAAGCGCGCGACTCCAGCTCGGCGAGCGGGTGATAGCCAAACGCTTTGAGCTCATCGCGCGACGCCGCGATCTGACGACCTTCTACCCTCGACAGGCCGGCGAACAGCTCGCTGTACAGCTCAGGCGCGGCGTTGGTCTCTTGTACGCGGAACTCGGGTACCCGCGAGTCGAACATCAGCTGCACGGACTGCAGCAGCACAGGATGATGGATCGAGCCGTCTTCCTGCTTCCAGCTCAGCACACCGTTGCCGACCACGAGCTCGTGCGTCTCACCCTCGCGCTCGAGCAAGCCGTGCAGCTGATAGAGGCGCTCGAAGCAGTGCATCGCAGCGCGCGCTGGCAGCTCATTGACGGCCCACGCGCTGCGTCGCAAGAGCCACGACTTCAGCGCCGCAGGACGCGCGAGATCGTCATTGAAAGTCTCGATGTACACTTGGTCGTCAGCGTCGACGCGGTTGATCGACGCGCGAACATTCACCTCTTTATGAGGCTCCATCCAGCCTGCTTCGAGCCACTCGCGCACGAGCTCAGGCGGCGTCGGGCACGCAGTGATCGGTGGCCTGCGAACGGTGAGCAACACCTCCGGCGATTGAAACGCGTCGTCTGCGTCGCGTCGTCCAGATACGTCCATCAGTCGCACGCACGGATGATCGGGGAGATCGCCCAGCCACATGCTCCAGCGCTGCTTCGCGATCTGGCGCTCGGCGGGACTACGCACGGCATGCAAGGCCTTGAGAAACTCAAACACCTTGACCACCCGCGTCCGAACAGCCGCGCTCGGGAAAACGCTGCTACCTTCCGCTGTGGTATCGAAGTCAACAAGCATGGGGCGGAGGGTACCGAACGTCCTGCGAAGTTGTCGACAGCGACAGGTTCGCGAGGATTTTTTCAGCGGCACACGCTGGAAACCATGACTTACGAAGGTGCAGTGACGCGGCGTAGGAGCGCTAGGGCGGCCCTTTTGGCAGCGCGAGCTGTTGCGTTGACCAACATGTAAGGTGGTGTACCTGGAGAGCCTGCGGATCTCCGGTCGATCGTTGATACAGCTCGGCCAGCAGCTCAGGGCGGCAGAGACGCGCGTTTTCGAGCGCCACTGCGCTGGTCGTGGGACTTGTCTCCGTCACGCCGGGCGCGCGGATCTCAAAGATCGCACGCGCGAAGCTTCGCAGGATCTCGACAGCAACTTCCACATGCGACTCGAGCAGGGTCAGAAACTGCTCGTACTCGACGCGCGCCAAGATCACCGGCGTCTCGCTGACCACGCTGTACGCGCGTCGGCGCGGGCCCCACATGTCGAGGACGCCGAGCGTAAAGTCGCTGCCGATGATCACATGCCGTCCGTCAGGGGCCGTGCAGCGCAGACGCCCGTAGTAGACGTGCAGCGAATAATCCGCGACCTCGCCCACGGACCAGATCACCTCGCCAGCCGGCATGCGAACTTCGCGCAAGTTGCGCGCGAGATCGATCACCGCTTCGAGGTTCATGCCTGCAAATGATCCGTTGCGCAGCTGGAGCACGCGCTCGACCAGCGTTCTCGGGCGCTCGTAGCGCTCACCTTCGTCGACGATGCGGCCTGGTTTGGGATCGGTGGGTAGGTTGCCGCGCGCGGCGAGCACAGCGGAGCCGACCATGCCTAACAGGCTGCGTAGGAGGGAGTAGTTCTCGTCGAGCAAGGTCTCGAACGCTGTGGCGGGCACTTCGATCGTGCGAGTGGGCTCGCTCGCGACTGCGAGCACCGATGGCTCGCGCGCCAACACGTGAAATGCGCCGAACGCAGCGCCCGCCTCGAGCGTTCCGATCTGGCGCTCGTTCTGGAACAACTCCACCTGCCCCTCGACGAGCACGTGGATCGCTCGCGCGCGCTCGCCATTGCGCGTGATCACATCGCCTATGCGATAGCTCACGCTGCGCGCATGCTCTGCGAGGCGGATCAAGCCTTCGTCGTCGAGGCCCTCGCACACGGGCAAGGCGCGCAGCAACAATAGGCGCGCGCGCAGGCCTTCGCGCTGAGGTCCCGGTAGCGTAAGGAGCTCCGCGCTCACGACGCCGCTCCCGGCTGCAGATTCGCATCCGACAGCTCTGCCGCGTGGTGCTGCGCGACCTCCCGCATTGCGGCGCCCTCGTCGCGCTGCAGGTATCCGAGCACAGCTGGATAGTCCAGCTTGACGCTGTGGTGATAGGGACCGGCGTGGCTCAGGCGCCGCTGATCGTCGCCATCAGCGTCGTCTACCAAGCCCAGCACCGCGCTGCGTAGCGGCTCCTCGAGGATGCTCTCGATGAGCTCGAGGCTCGTCGCGCGTAAGTCGCGACCAGCCCCGAGCCCGCGGTAGATTTAGCCGAAGTCTTCGGAGGGATGCAGCAAGCTGAGCAGGCGAAACACGCGCCCGCGCGCGTTGCTCTCCTTGTCGCGAAGCAAATCGCGAAGGAGCCGATGCCCCGCGGTCTGGAGCGCGGAGTGTTCCGCCGCGGCCTGCACCAAGAGAACGCGTGCGTTCAGATACTTGTAAGCGCGCGCGAGGTTCTGTGCGATCGCGCGACTGAGCGCGCCACGGTCGATCGGCACGCTCGGGTGCTTTCGGATCAGCGCCTCGAGTGTGCGCACGATCTGATATCGGACGCTGCCTTGGGGCTCGTCCGGTAGCCACTGGAGGAGCGACTGCATCGCGCGCTCCGGATTGCAGGCGACCATGGCCGGCGGGATGCGCCAGCGCAGCGCGGGATCGCGCTCGGTGTCGCGAAACGCAGTCGAGAGCCCGTCGAATGCGCTGTCGCCGTACTCGGCGAGGACGCCCTGTGCAGCCTTGCGCGTGGGCTCCGGCCCGAGCGCGTCGATCAGCGCGGGCAAGAGCACAGGGGCTTTGACGCGGCCCATCGCATGAATCGCTGCCAGCTTGACCTCGAGCTCAGGGACGCGCGCAAGCGCGATCAGCGTTGCTTCAAAGCCAACAGCTGCGCGCCGCTCGATCGCTTCGGCGAGCGCGACCTTCGTCTCGACGGCGCCGCTCCGCAGCAGCGCGCCGATGCGCTCTTCACTCGCCGCGGCCGAGAAGTGCCCGGAGGCGATCAGGTTGACGATGATGCTGGCGCGCACCTCCTCCGCTGTCTCTTGCTGGAGCCGACTCCAGAGCGCCGCGGTGTCGGGCACGAGCGCCGAGCGCGCGGCGATCATTGCCGCTCGCAGCGGCGGCTCAGCGTGCTCGATCACACGGTCGATGATGCGCACGCTGTTGGTCCGGCCGGCGCGGGTCATGATCGCGAGCGCGCGCAGCACGACGCGCTGCGACGGGTGATAAAGGATGAGCGCCGGGATGAGCTGGGCTTTGTGCTCGCGCTCTAGAATGTCGAGCGCGGCCAGCACCTCTTTGTCGTTGTGACTTTCGAGCGCGCCGAGCACGGCCTCGAGCGACGCGACATCGAGCTCGGGAAAGTCGTCGAGCTGGCTGCCGCGTCCGGCCTTGAGGCGGGTGCGAAACAGCTGGACGTACGGCGCGCGCAGCGCCAGTGCGCTCGCGAGCCAGGCGCATGCAAAGAGCGCGAGCGTGCACGCGAGCAAGCGGTCCGGCGCACCGAGCGCCGTGAGCGTGAGGATCAGGCCTGACGCGAGCACCTGCCCGCCGCGCTGAGCGACCACATCGACAAAGGCTTTGATGCGCCGTCGCTGCTCATCGCTCAGCGGCAGAAACAACAGCTCCGCCGCCGTGCGATGCAGCGAGTAGCGGAGCGCGACGTCGGTCGTCTTCAGCGCGAGCACCGCGCCGAGACCGCCGCTCAGCGCGACGCCCGAGCCGCCGAGGACGAACAGCACTGGGAGCAGCGCGAGCGCCGTCCCGAGCGAAGCTCGCTTCAGGATCGCGCTCACGAGCCAGAGCTGACAGAACAGCGACAGCGCGTTGCCGGCGAAGTAAACCATGCCGAAGAATGCGCCGAGCTGCTCCTTCGGAACGAGCTCCGCGGCAGCGCTCTTGAACACGAAGTCGGCGAGCGTGAGGCTCACCGTCGCGCTGAGTAGGCACAGCGCGACGCGCGAGGCGTAGCGGTCTTTGATCACGTAGGCCGCGGTGTCGCGAAAGCTCGGTGACGCGTCGGGGCCCCAATCTGCGCCGGCGCGCTTGCTGAACAAGCTCGTCATGCCGCTACCGGCGGCGAAGCCGATGGCAGCGAGCAGCAGCAAGCGTTGCGGCGGCATGACGCTCGAAGCGAGCCCGGCCGCGCCGCTGCCGACGATCGCGCCGAGCACGCTGCCTGCGCCGATGAAGCCATACAGGCGCTTGCCCTGGGTGATCGTGAAGCGATCTGCAACCAGCGCCCAGAAGTTCACGACCAGCAGGGTCGCGAGTAAGCCGGACCAGGTGTACAGCGCGTACAGGCCGAGCGTGCCCAAGCGGGAAAACAGCGAGAAAAACGCGAAGGTCCCTGCCGCTGCGAACAGCGCCATGCTGGCGAGCCTGCGCTCGGGGCTGCCGCTCCGAGCGACGA
>Ga0190269_10001197_pt1 | contig 12558 bp, 9 predicted proteins | sample Popmic249IS_FD_133749 | JGI IMG/M metagenome (GOLD analysis project Ga0190269, IMG submission 133749) | Populus adjacent soil microbial communities from riparian zone of Blue River, Arizona, USA - 249 IS | ecosystem: Environmental > Terrestrial > Soil > Riparian zone | place: USA: Arizona...
CCGAGCGCATCGACCGTCCATGTTTTGGACATCACCGATCCGGCCGGCAAGCTCACGGAAGTCACGACGCTCACGGTCCGCGGTCAGATCGACCGTGCCTGGCAGCTCGATGAATACGAAAGTTTGCTGCGCGTAGTCACTTCGCCCAGCCGGTGGTACGACGGCCGTGAGCTCGTGCCCGTGAAACCCGCGATCGAGACGTTCGCCATCACGCCCTCCGGAGCGTATGAATCGCTCGCTCGCACTGAGATCGATCTTGGTGAGCACGACAAGCTGTTCAGCGTGCGCTTCGACGGCGAGCGTGGCTACGTGCGCAGTGTCGACCAGTCAGACGTGCTCCTGACGCTCGATCTCAGTGATCCGCACGACCCAAAGCAGGCAACGAAGCTCGAGCTGCCCAGCTCCGGCGCCCACGTGGCGACATACGGTGATCGCCTGCTCAGCGCTGGCATCGACGACGGCAATCTCGCTGCGGGCATCACCGTCGCGCTGTTCGACGTAGCAGATCTTTCCAGGGCCAGGGAGCTGAGTCGCGTGACCTTCGGCAGCGAAAAGGAATGGCTGGCCGCAGGCTTTCCTCGGATCGACGACACCCGCGCACTGCTGGACGCTGGGCTTTTCATGGTGCCGTACGTCGCGCGACCTGCCGGTGCCGATCGATGTTACGTCGAGTGGACGTTGGGCGGCCTGCAGCTCATCGAGCTCGTGAATGACGAGCTTCGGTTGCGGGGCGAAACGGGCGGTGTCAGTGCGCGCATCGAGTCCGCGTGGTTACTCGATGACACGCTGCTGACGGCGGCGGACGACCGTATCGAGGCCTTTGACATCACAGATCGCGCGGCTCCCAGAGAGTCAGCGGAAGTTGTCTTGGCAAGCGAGGTGCTTCGCGCGGTTCAGCTGAGCGACGACACGGTGGCGCGCATTCGCCGGGACGAGGCAGGCAACTACAGCGTGGACTTCGTCACGCACAGTCAGGTGAACGAGCACAGCGCGAGCTATCCGACGCTCGACCTCACAGAGATGATCACGCAGGGCGACTTCGTCTGCAGCACCCATATCCAGGTCATAGAGACGTTTGTCAGCGGTCCGCGCCTCGAGATTTTGTACGAGTTTCAGCGACCCGGCCGCGGCCCATCGGCGCCCGATCACGAAGGCGGCCTGCTCGTGATCGACGCGAGCGATCCCGCTGCGCCGATGCTCGTCTCGGATGCCGCGCGCTGGAATTCCGGCGCGTGGCAGACATCCAACGGGCCTTTCAACAACGCCGCTGGTTTCGGGTACGCGAAGTCGCTCGTGCGCACTTCGCACGTGTTGGCCATGATGGAAGAGTTTTGGGACGACGCTTACCCGGCGACGGCTCGGCACCGGCTGCGTGTGATCGATCTGCGCGACCTCGCTGACGTGAAGTCCAGCGTGCTTACGCTGCCGCAAGGCACAGTCGCCGGTATTCACATCGACAACACGCAGCTCCTGACAAGCCACTTCGAGCCGACGTCCAAAGGCGGGCGCCGCGGCAGGTTCTACGTCGATCCCCTCGAGCTCTCGGATCCCGCCGCACCGAAGCGCTTAGCGAAGATCAACGTTCCGGGCAGGCTGCTCGCGTTTGACGCTGACAGCGGCAGCGCGCTGACGAGTGAGCAAGTACGAAGCGCACCGCAAGCTGGCATCTCTAGCGCCGACTGCGCCGCGCGCTTCGCGAATGCGGCATGGCGGCCAGGAGCGCGACCGAGTGAGGGCTCTGTCCTGCTTGGTGAATGCGTCGGCTTCCAGCAGCGGCTGCATCTTGTGCGACTCGAACGCGGCGTCGCAGCGCTGCAGGATCAGCTCGACTTGGCCGAGGACAGGCAGGTCTTCGCGCTCACGCGTGGCGACGGTGTGTGGTTCGTGAGCGCCAGCGGGCGCTCACTGCTCGACGACTGCGCCGGCTTGTGCGGTGCTGGCGAAAGGCCGCCCCAAGTGATCGTGCTAGGTGGGTTCCGGCGCGGGCAGTTACGCAGCCATCCGATCGAGCTCGCGGACCTCGACAGCCAGTGGGACTGGCCCTCTGTCTACGCGCACGGCAAACGCGCGCTGATCGTCGGCGCGCGCGAGCTTGCTGTCATCGAGGCCAGCGAGCTCGAAGCCCCGCGTGTGATCATGCGCGAAGAGAGCTTCGGCAGCATCCAGTACGCCGAGCTGCACGAGAAGAGCGCGCTGCTCACGCTCGGCTCGGCGTTTATCCAAAGCCAGCAGGCTGTCCGCGTTCTATCCCTCGACGCGAATTAGCGTTTCGGCGGCGCATGTCTCGCGCGATTAAACAGCCAGCGAGCGACCGGCGCCCGCTGGCTTCATCAGGTCGTTGCAGCGCGTTCAGTTCGCGGCGGGCGTGCCGAGCGCGGCAGGCTGCACCTTGAGCACGAACAGACCGCTCACCATGTCACCCACCACGACGGTGCCGCTCGGGAAGTACGGATACACGCCCCATGCGCCGCTCATTTGCACTGACGAGCTCATCGGGTTCGTGTCGAAGAACGCGACCTCCTTCAGCGTCGGCGCGCCCGTAACGTCGAGCAAGCGCAAGCCTTCGGTGTAGTTCGCGAAGTACGCGCGCGGACCCTTGATGTACACGTTGTGCTCCGTCGCGTCCGAGCCCCACTCGAACTTCGGCTGCGCCTTGGGTGCGTCGAGGTCGCTCATGTCGAACACGTACGTGCTCGTCTTGCGGCGCAGGTTGGTCTCATCCAGCTCGTCGGCCAAGAGCATGGTCTTGTGATCCTCGGTGAACCAACCTTGGTGGCTATACGCACCGCTCTCGTACTTCAGGCTGGAGAGCTTCTTCGGCGCGGACTTGTCGGTGACGTCGGTCACGGTGAACGAGGTGTCCTCGCCGTCGTACGTCACGCAGATCTCTTTGCCCTTATGCTCCGTGTCCGGACCGTTGTAGACGATGCAGGTTACGTCGTGCGCGTACAACCCGCTCGTGCCGCAACCGGCGAACTTCGGATTCATGGGGTCCTTGAAGTCGACCATGTGCAGGCCGCCGTCGCAGGTGCGCGAGCCGACCAGGTACACCATGTTGGTTTCCGTCAGCGCGAACACGTTGTGCGCGTTACCCACTGTCGCGCTGGAGTCGCCTTTGTAGGTGACATCGGCCGTCAGCATCGCCGTGCTCGCTGTGGTGCCCAGCTTCTTCATGTCGAAAACCTGAAGACCGTGGTTCTGCGCTTCGGACACCACGACCGCGTAGTCGCCGAGCGCGCGCGCCTCGCGCCACGCTGAGGCCTGTGTCGCGGTCGGCAGGATGCCGAGGACCGTCGGGCAGCGCGGCTTCGAAACATCGACAAACGCAGTGCCTGTGTTCAGAGCCATGATCGCGATCTCGCGCTTGCCCTTGGATTCGACCGCACCCCAAATCGAAGCGCCGGAGCGCGCCATCACGTCGTTGAGCGGCACGCGCGCGAGCATGTCGATGCCATTGCAAGGATAGGGACCGGCCATGCCGCCCTCGCACACCACAGGCGGGTTTTCGCACGCGCAAGCATCGCCTTCGCCGTTCTCGTCCGCGTCGGCCTGCTCGGGATTCGGGACCGCGGGGCAGTTGTCGGTACCGTTCGGTGCGCCGTCACCGTCTGCATCGCCGGTGCTGTCTGCGCCTGTCGTGCCAGTCGCTGCGCCTCCGCCAGCTGCACCCGCACCAGCCGCGCTGGTACCCGCTGCGCCCGTGCTCCCGCTCTGACCGGCCGCTGCTGCGGGCCCGCCCGTCGCCACGCTCGCTGCGCCGGCTGCGCTGCTGCCAGCAGCTGCTCTCGGTAGAGCCGTGCTGCCGCTCCCAGCAGCGGCTGGTGTGGTAGCTGTTTGGCCAGCGCCAGCAGGCTGCGTTGCGACAGCACCTGTCCCCGCTCCGAGGACTGCTTGCTGGTCCTGCATCACTGGGGACGCTGAGCACGCGCCAACCAGAACGACAGTACAGAACCCAATTGTCAGACGCGTATTGCTCATCTCACTCTCCCGCGCAGCCGTGCGAAGTCTCCAAACATCCTAAAGGTCGCTCGAGCGCCACAATCGGGTCAGATTGTTTGAGCGACCTTCAACGAATCGCGCGAACGTCGTGATGTGTTTCAACGCGATAAATCGACACAATCTGATGCGCTGCAGCGCGAGCGCGAAGCTCGTTGCACTACGCGCGAGCGTATGCCACGCACTGCCGACGCCAATGGCTGCGAACGCGTACTGGCGGTGTGTTGGCATAATCGAGAACTGACGCGCTCGGAGAGAACGCGCAGCACTCTCAATGCCAGCAAACAGTGAACCCTTTGCAAAAAGAGGGACCGGCGAAGCGCACTGTTAGCCGCGGGGCCGCAGCGCGATGCCTGTTCGCGCCTGCAGATCCTCGAAGCGCAGGCCTGCGACGATGTCGATGACGTGCGCGCCATCGCGCGTGAGATCGATCACTGCAAGGTCGGTGTACACGCGGCTTACGCAAGCCAAGCCGGTGATCGGATAGCTGCATTGCGCAACGATCTTGGGCTCGCCGCTCTTCGTGGTGTGTTCCATCATCACCCAGGTGCGGCGTGCGCCGATCGCGAGGTCCATCGCTCCACCCACCGCAGGGATCGCGTCGGGGGCGCCAGTGTGCCAGTTCGCGAGGTCACCGTTGCCTGCGACTTGAAACGCGCCGAGCACGCACACGTCCAAGTGTCCCCCGCGCATCATCGCGAAGCTGTCAGCGTGATGGAAGTAACAGCCGCCCGGGAGCAACGTCACAGGCTGTTTGCCAGCGTTGATCAAGTCGTAATCTTCAGCGCCTTTTTGCGGCGCAGGGCCGAAACCGATCACACCGTTTTCGCTGTGCATCATGACTTCGCGATCGGCTGCGAGGTGATTGGCGACGAGCGTTGGCATGCCGATGCCGAGGTTCACGACCATGCCGTCTTCGATGTCACGCGCGACGCGGCGCGCCATGTCGTCCTTGGTCCATTTGTTCGCGCTCATGGTCATCTCTCCTCACGCAGAAGCTTTGAATCCACCTGCACCGGTGCGCGTGCGCTCGATCTGCACGAGGCGCTGCACGAAGATGCCCGGCGTCACGACCGCCTCCGGATCGAGCGCGCCGAGCTCGACGAGCTCGTGCACTGTCGCGATCGTGACCTTCGCGGCGCTCGCCATGATCGGCCCGAAGTTGCGCGCTGTCATGCGGTAGGTGAGGTTGCCCCAGCGGTCGCCGCGCTCCGCCTTGATCAGCGCGAAATCCGCGTGGATCGGCGCTTCGAGCACATAGCCACGGCCCCCGATGATGCGCGTTTCTTTGCCCCTTGCGAGCTCGGTGCCGTAGCCAGTGGGCGTGAAAAAACCACCGATGCCTGCGCCCGCCGCGCGGATACGCTCCGCCAGGTTCCCTTGCGGCACAAGCTCCAGCTCGATCTTGCCCTCGCGGTAGAGCTTATCGAAGTGCCAGGAGTCGGCCTGCCGCGGAAAGCTGCAGATGATCTTGCGCACGTGGCCTTTGCCTAACAATGCCGCGAGCCCGGTGTCACCGTTGCCAGCGTTGTTGTTCACGATGGTGAGCTCGCGCGCACCCTGATCGATCAGCGCGTCGATGAGCTCGTTGGGCAGCCCGGCCGTGCCGAAGCCTCCGATCATGACCGTGGCGCCGTCGTGCACGTCCTTCAGTGCATCTGCCGCCGAGGCTAACACTTTGTTGATCATGCCGCGGATGCTAGCAGATCACACGTGCGCCATTGGGGCAGATACACCGAATATACGGTTCCTTGATAATCGCAGGCAGTTCGTTACTTGGTGATGAACTCGACGCGGCGGTTTTGTGCGCGGCCTTCGTCTGTGTTGTTGTCGCCGATCGGCTTGTCCGGCCCGTAGCCGGTCGCGGTCAAGCGACCCGGCTCGATGCCGCGGGCGAGTATGTACTGGCGCACGGAGCGCGCGCGGGCCCGCGAGAGCCTCAGGTTGAACTCGCGCGGACCTGTGCTGTCTGTGTGGCCACCGATCTCGACGTGTGTGAGCTCGCGATGTTTGCGCAAGGCGAGCGCGATCTGATCGATGACTGGATAGGAGCCGGTCTCCAGCTCCGAGGAATTCGGCTTGAAGCGAATCGTCTCGAGGATCTGGATGCGGCCGTCTTCGACGATGATCTGCGCCGGGCCTTCGTCCGGGCAGCCGTCGTCGTCTTGGAAGCCATTGATCGTTTCGTCTTCGCTCGGGCAGCGATCGAGGTAGTCGAGCACACCGTCGCTGTCCTCGTCGCCTTCGGGGCAACCGTCGTCATCTTCGTCGCCGTCGAAGTCTTCGGGCAAGCCCGGACACGCGTCGTAGCCTTCGCGGATCGCTTGCGCGCGCTCAGCGTCATCGACTGCATCGACGTTCGACACTGCACCCGGGCTCTCAGGCTCGGGTTGTGCAGCTTGCGTGTCATTCGGATCGAAGTCTTCGCGCTGCTTGGCTTGCAGCGAATCGCTGTTCTTCAAGCCATCGCGATCTGGATCGCGTGGGGAAGGCTCCCAGCGAATGCCGGCGATCACGCGGAAGGTCGGCACACCGAAGCCTTCGAGGATGCCGATGCCCGCTGCCGCATGCAGCTTCCAGTCTGGAGTCAGGTTGGCGAGCACGCCGCCCATGGCTTCGAGGCTGGTCTCCTCCGCGTCGAGCTGGGCGAGCCCGAGCGCGCTGCGAATATCGAACACGATCTCCACGGGTGAGCGGCCACCGTCGAAGCGATAGCCGAGGCCGAGGCCAGCTTGAAACTCGCTGCCTGCCGTCACGTTGCTGTAGCGCGTCTGTTCGCGCACGAGCACACCGACGTCGAGACCGAGCCGGAAGCCAGACAGACCGAAGCGATGATCCGCGAGCAAGCGCAGGGCACCTGCGATGTTGCGCGCACCGCCGCTGAAATCCGAGGTGTGCGTCGGCAAGCGCCCTTCCACGAGCACACCGAGACCGATGCCGTCGCGATCATCGCGCAGGATGGTGAGCTTCGGCAGCAAGCGAATATCACCGAGCGCAAACGTCGAAAGATCACTGCCCGAGAGGTACACGAGGGGGGCGTGGAAGCCGAGCTCGAACCAATTGGCAAACGCGTAGGCCGCCGTGAGATCCAAGCCGAGCTGCGCGCCCACGATCTTGCGCCGCACATCGCCGTCGCGCGCGATCACGAGCGGCTGGTGCGCGTACGAGAGCCACACGCCCATGCTGAACGGGTCGATCGCATAGCGCGTCTGCGTGGTTTCTGTCTGCAGGAAGCCGCCGCTCGTCGCGTGCGGCGTAAAGCGCTGCACATCGATGTCCTCAGCGCGGCTCCGGGATGCTGCTAGCAGCAGCGTTGCCAGGAGCATGACCCAGCTGGCTCGGAGCATGGAGGTGCTCATCGCGCACCTCCATGCTTCGAGCGCAGCCGCCGTAGGCGGCGATCCGTCCAGCGTCCTGCGAGTGGTAGGAGTACGAGCCACAAGCAAGTCAGCGCGCCACCAGCTGCCTGAGTCAGGCTGCAGCTGAGGGCTCCGCCTTGCACGCGCTCGCCGCTCGCGAGGGCGATGGAATCTGGATCGTCGCCGCTGTAAGCGGCCGAGGGCGAGAGGCAGCGGCCGTCGGGGGCACACACGCCGTCACCCGTGCAAGCGCGCGCACCGGTCTCGGAGCAGACCTCACAGCGCGCTTGATCGCAGACCAGCCCGTCGCACTGCGCGCTCGAGCTGCAGCTCTCGTCTTTGAAGTGTACGCACACGTTATTGGTGCAGCGCTGGCCAGTCGGGCAGGCGGCTTGACTGTTGCACTCGTAGCTGAACAGGCAGATCCCATCGCGACACACACCGTCGCCCGGACAAGTGTCGTCGGTCTCACAGCGATCGCTGCGCAGGATCTCCGGGTCGCCAAATTCGTTCGTGCGTGCACGACAGCCCATAGCCAATGTGTTTACCCAATCGTTGTAAGCGAGCTTGTCCGGTTGCTCGTTCCAGGTGCGAACGAAGATGTTGGCGAGACAGCGATTGTCGAGACTGAGCTCGGCGAGCTCGACGCTGACTTGGGAGAAGACGTGCTCGTCGCCCAGTAAGCGCAGCGGATCGCGTGCCACACCGCGCTCCGCCCTCGCGACTTCTTCGGGCCTCGCGCGTTCGGCCCAGCGCTTGTCCGTGCTGTTCCAGGTGTAGAGGCCGAGCAACGTGCCATCGGGCTTCACCGCGAGCGCGATCTCGTAGCCACCGCGCGAGGGATCCTTGGTGAGCTCCGGCGCCAGCGCGTCGCCCGCGCCGCCTGTAGTCACGTTCTGATCCGCATCGATGAAGAACGCGGTGAACGCGGTTGTGCTGGCGTTCGCGCGCTTCGCCGAGACATACGCGCGCAGCCACAAGCGGCCATCGCGCGCATCGGCGTAGACGCTGCGGAGATCGATGCTGGCTTCCGTATCGGTCGTGGTGACCTGTCCGTCGCCTGCCAGGTCTTCGTTACCGAAGGGCCAGAGCGGCTCAGAGACCAGATCCACCGCGATGATCTCGAACAGCGAAGGGCGGCTGCGTCCGAGCGTCCAAGACTGTGCCGCTGCTGGCTGCGCGAGCGCTGTCATGCTGACAATGCTGCACAAACAAAGCGCTGACCAATACCGTGACAAAAGCGAGGCAATACGCATGGAATGAGCTCTCACTTGCGTGGGCTGTGTTGTGCGCGACGGCTGTTCGGGGACGCCCGTCGATCGGCACCTCATCCTAAGGAGCAAACCTCGAAGCTCGGAAGGGGCAGGTTGGTAGTGGCCGCATTTCGCTAGGGCGTCGCGGCAGGTGCACCCACCTACGCGCCGCTTTGGGCTGCAGGCGCAGTCCCATGGTGGCGCAAGAACGTCGTGTTTCGCCGCGTGTGTGGCTGCGCCGGTTGTGGGATTGCAGTGACGGCTGCGCCCACCGGCCGAAAGAAACAGACCGGTTTGACGGTTTGTTTGAGCGGGGCTACGGTGGGTGCATGGCTATGGCTCAGACACGCGCGCGTCGGACGCAAGCTGAGCGGCGCACGCACACGCGGCGCGTGCTGGTCGAAGCGACGCTCGCGAGCTTGAGCGAGCTCGGTTATGCGGGCACCACCACATTAGAAGTGGAGCGGCGCGCGGGCGTCTCGCGTGGCGCGCGCCTTCATCACTTTCCGAACAAAGCGGCGCTCTTGATCGGCGCGGTAGACTGGCTGTGCGAACAGCTCGGCGAGCGCTACTTGCCGGCGTTCGCCGCCAATCCGACGCGGAAGAACGAGCGCCAACGGGTGCGTGCGGGTCTACACGAGCTGTTCGCGATGTTTCAGCACCCGCACTATGTCGCGGTGCTGGAGCTCAGCGTCGCTGCGCGCACGGACAGCGAGCTTCGCGATCAGCTGCGCACCGTGGCCGAACGCAGCCGCTTGCTGGCGCTCGAAGCCGCAAGAAAGCTCTTTCCCGCGCTGCGTCCGAGCGACGCGGAGCGTTTGGTCGAGACCATTCGCGTCGCGTTCGTGGGCTTGCGCATGCAAGAAGGTGTGACGGCGGACAAGCGTCACACCGAGCTCGTGCTTCAGGTGTTAGAGGACGCGATCGTACAGCGCATCAAACAGATCGACTAAAGGAAGGTGGCCGATGATCAAGTTTGTAGAGGGTGCCCCGAAGCAAGTTGTCCGCACTGGTCCCGAAAACGATTTGAGCGCAGACCTTACACCCCAAGACGTCGACCAGATCGCTGAGATCTTCCAGACGCCGCTGACCGGGGCGTACACGTGGAACTATACCGAGGCCGACAAGAAGCTCCGCAAGCTGTATCGGCTCGGCAAGGAGCGCAACTGGAACGCGGACTTCGACATCGATTGGAAGCAACCTATCAAGCGGGACGAGACACCGGTCACGGTTGGCGCGGAAAATCCTTACCTCGACTGGGAGCCGTTCGCCGCGCTGGGCGAGCGCGAGCGCAACATCTTTGGCTGGCATCAAACCGTGTGGACGGTCTCACAGTTTTTACACGGCGAGCAGGGCGCGCTCTTGGTCGCATCGCAGCTCGTGAGCTGCGCGCCGACGTATGACGGCAAGCTGTACGCGGGCTCGCAGACGTTCGATGAAGCGCGCCACGTCGAGGTGTTCGCGCGCTACCTGACTGAGCGTATGGGCTTCATGTATCCGGTGAATCGTCACCTCAAAGCGCTGCTCGATAAGATCCTCACCGATCCGCGCTGGGACCTGAAGTTCATCGGCATGCAGCTGATCATCGAGTCGCTCGCGCTGGCGGCTTTCAACGTGCAAAAGGTCACAACCTCGGATCCGGTGCTGCGCGATCTGCTCGAGCTCGTGCTGCGCGACGAGGCGCGGCACGTGGCGTTCGGTGTCGCGTACATGGAAGAGTTCGTAAAGACGCTCTCGCCGCAGGAGATCGAAGACCGCGCGCTGTTCGCGTTCGAAGCTTGCCGCGTGATGCGCGAGCGCATCGTGCCGACCGACGTATTCGAGCACTACGGTTGGGATGCGGAAGAAGGCCGACGTCGCTTCCTCGCGGCGGGCCAGATGGACACGTTCCGCAATCTCTTGTTCACGCGCATCATGCCTAATCTCAACAAGGTGGGCCTCTTGCCCGACTCCGTGCACGCCAAGTACGACGAGCTCGGCTTGATGCAATTTGCAGCGCTGCCGAGCGATGGCGAGATCGATTGGGCGGAGTTGTCGAAGCCGCTGCCCGGGTATGCACAACCACCCGAGAGCGGCTTCTTCAGCAAACAAGGCTCAGCCGATGCGCGCGCTCTGTCCGCCGTCGACCGGTAGGTTGATGCCGGTGATGAAGCGCGCTTCGTCCGAGGCGAGAAACAGCGCGGCGTGTGCGACGTCCCACGCCGTGCCCATCCCGCCCTTCAGCGGCACCATCGCGTTGCGCGCATCGATCAACTGATTGCGGTCGATGCCCCGACCTTGCGAGATGCCCTCGATGGCCATAGGCGTGTTCATCAAGCCAGGCAAGATGCTGTTCGCGCGAATGCCGTGCTTCGCGTTGGTGAGCGCAATGCTGTGCGTGAACGCATTGAGCGCTGCCTTTGAGCTCTTGTAAGCGAGCAAGTTGGTCGAGCACACCGAGGCGATCGACGACACGTTCAAGATCACGCCGGAGCCTTGCTCGCGCATCACGGGCAGCGCGTGCCGCACCGTGTGCATCGCGCCTTTGACGTTCACGTCGAAGATGCGATCCCAGGCCTCGTCGGTGATCTTGGTCGGGCCTGAGTCGCCCGTGCCGATGCCCACGTTGTTGTGCAGGATGTCGATGCGCTTCCAGCGTGCGACGGCAGCTTCGGCCAAGGCTTTGCAATCGGCGTCCACCGTGATGTCCGCGCGCACAGCGAACGCTGCGCCGCCCTCTTTTTCGATCAGCGCGACAGTCTCCTGCGCGGACTCGATGTTGCGGTCGGCGACGACTACCTTGGCGCCTTCACGCGCGAACAAGATGCTCGCGGCGCGCCCATTGCCGAGGCCTTCGCCCGGAACCTGACCGCCGCCTACGATGATGGCTACTTTGTCGCGTAGTCTCATTTGGACGACTCGCCGGCCTGCTCGATCTGCACGCCCACAGTGTTCAAGAACATCGATACCAACGTGTACTGACCGACCGTGAAGATCAGATCGAACAGCTGCTTCTCGTCGAGCGCGGCGCGCAGCTTCTGCCAGGTCGCTTCGCTGATCATGTGGTCATCATGCAGCTCGTCTGCGGCGCGCAGGAGCTGCTCGTCGTGCTCACTCCAGCCAGCGTACGACGGCTGCTGCAAGCGCTGGATCTCTTCAGCGGTTACGCCGCAGTCGAGACCGATGCGCGTGTGCTGGTGAAACTCGTACGGGGAGCGGCAGCGGTAGCCTGTACGCAAGATCAAGAGCTCGCGATCGCGTGGCGGCAGCGTGGACTTCGATAGAATGTGGCCACCGAACACGGACCAACGCTTGAACAGGCCAGGGTGGCGCACCAACGTCGTAAAGATGTTGAGCGGCTGACGGCCTTTGGGGAGAAGCTCGCGGACTTCGTCGTTCCATTCGGCTTCAGGCAAGGGTGGGATACGGACAGAGGTTAACCGCATGCGTTCTCCTGGCGTTCTCTTGGCGTTCTATTCGCGTTCTCGTGTGAGGCGATCGTGAGTAAAGCGGACCGCCTCGGGTTGGGTGACGAGCGCGACGCTACATGATACCCAGCCCCAATGGCAGATGCCGCGGTCAGCAGCGATCTCGAAGCAGCAAGAATTCTGACAGGCCTCGCGCGTGGTCGCTTCGGTCGCATCGCACCAGAGCGCATCGCGCGACATGTTCTCCAGAGTCAGGCGGGCGGCGATTGGTCCGTGCTCAAAGCGGGATTCGATGCGCTCGTGCGCCGCTACGGCTTTGCACAGCGTGATGCTTTGCACGTGGCGGAGCGCCCGGCGCGCGGAGTGTTTGGAAGTTACCGAACTTCGGGGCAATCGAAGGGCGCGAGCGGTCACACGCGTCCCTACGAAACAGCGCTGTATCAGCTCGATCCTTTGATCACGAGCTGCGGATGTCCGGACTTTGTTCGTAGCTCGTTAGGATTATGTAAGCATGGGCTGGTCGTGCTGGAGCTGCTGGAGCAG
>Ga0190269_10001198_pt1 | contig 12555 bp, 7 predicted proteins | sample Popmic249IS_FD_133749 | JGI IMG/M metagenome (GOLD analysis project Ga0190269, IMG submission 133749) | Populus adjacent soil microbial communities from riparian zone of Blue River, Arizona, USA - 249 IS | ecosystem: Environmental > Terrestrial > Soil > Riparian zone | place: USA: Arizona...
TATCGTTTGCGCCTCCGGCGGGCGGAAAGGGCCGCGCCCGCTATGCCTGAGCCGAAGAGGATAAGCGTGGCGGGCTCAGGGACGGCGCCGACGTTGAAGGTGGTGACCGGCCCCCCGAAGGAGCCGACCCCCGTGCCTGTGAAGTCCACCCTGAACAACTGCGCCGAGAGGTCAGAAGAAATACGGCCTATCACAAAACCGCTGAGGGAACTTCCGTCGAACTGTAGCGACCCCGACGTGAGAATGGTACTCACGCCTTGATAGGTGACGGAGAGTATGAGGTCGTCGTAGGGTATCGGCCCGATGCTGTTCAGACTTATGGTGGCGGGCGCCGGGCCGCAAGGGTCCGCCCCGAAGCCGGAGATAAACAGGTGCAGGGAGAAATCCTGCCCGCTTAGGTCAACGGTGCCCTCGCGCGAGTTCGGCGCCGGGGCGCAATTTATAGACGCGCTGCCGCCGGTCAGGACTACCGTGTCGGCCCTCGCCGTCCGCGTCCCGAAGGCCAAAATTGCGGCCGCCGCCATCGTCAATAAAACGGCTTTGCCTGCGGCCCGACGCGCGCAGACATCGAACGTTCTTCGAGTCATAATTCCCCCTCTTAGACGGCACTGCGGAACCACGCTTGGAAGTTGGGAAGTGGGCCGTCTGAAAGAGTCGGCGGGGCAAGGCCAAACTCAACAGGCAACCCGGCTTTTAGGCGTCGGCCAGAAAATACTCTAAACCCCGTAACGAAATCAATTGCAATTCGCTCAAGGCAGATAACGCGAATTATCTTCGGGGGCACGGCTCGTAAACTTCCAGCCGACTTTCGGTTTCACGTCCGCCTCCCGATTGTCTGTAAAGGTCGCTATTATTACGAAAGCCTCGGCCGAGTGCTCCCGAACGTCCGTCACCTGAAGCTGCATGTAAATGTTTCTCGGGCGAGACAGGTAAAATCTCATCTCCCGCACGACGCCTTCGGCGCGACCGACGTTGAGGATAACTTTCGGATACCACCTTTCTTCCTCCGGCCCGAACCCGGAGATGGCCGGCATAATCGGCTTCATGCGGAGATACTTTCTATACTCCTTCGAGACATCGGGCGACCCCTTCCTCTCCCGCTCATAATCCTCGACCTTCATTAAGAATGATTCGATTCGCTCAACAGACGTTGAATGCACGGCGTATACAAAGTTCATCATCCTGTCGGCCGGAATCAGGAAGTGCTGTCCGCCCCATTTCACGGGGATGAACTCCGGCCCGACAGGATAGGCGCTCGGGCCCTTCTCGGGTAATTCAGGAGCGAGCTTTAAAGAGCCGTTCGCGAACACGGCGTCCCCGTAATTGACACGCGCCGACCAGGGGCGGGAGCAGTTTTCCCACCAGACCATAAAACCGGACGCGGGAGACCATGCGAGATGCGTCGAGACGGTCGGGCCGTCGAAAGACCTGTAACTGCCCGCCCACTCGTCAGCACTCAGTTTGGGGGCATCACGTTTGATTGCCTCCCACTTGCTTCTGACGAGCGTCGCTAATTCTTCTGAAATCTCCTCGCGCTGAGGAGGATTCTGAGCGCCCGCATCCGGCCCCGCGGTAAACAAAGTGAGGAGTAAGAATAGAATCGCCATCTTACGTGAGCTTCTCTTTTTCATAACATCATGGCCCTCTCCCCTCAAAGAGCCCGGCACAACGGCCCTCTGACGCCCGGCAACGTATGTTGACTCAAGCGCGCGGAAGCGACAAGCCTGCGCCGCGCACGAGGCGCCTTTGCCAAGCGCCGGCCTGCGAATATAAACTCATCGCGTCCGGAGCCTCCCCCACAACTCCCCTTTGCCAGCCCTCTAACCGGTCCCATGCTGAAAGACATCCTACGCCTACTCGTCGCACTCTCTTTACTGGCGCCCGTCTCTTCCTTCGGCCGACAATCCGCCCCGCAGGCTTCGGACGACGCCGCGACGGCTGAACTCATCGGCAGGGCCGCCGCACGCACACGCGAGTACACGGCGCGTTTCAAAGACCTCACGGCCGAGGAAACGCAGCGGGTCGAGGAGTTCGGGGACAAAGGGCTGAAGCGGCGGCGGGAGGTCGTCTCGGACCTGATTATCTACGAGTCACAACAGGACGGCTCAACCATCGAGTACCGCAACGTGCGCCTCGTAGACGGCAAGGAGGTGGCCGGGCGCGACCGCAGGGTCGAACAGCTCTTCGGCCGTCTGGCAAAGGCGGACTCCAGAAAGAAAGAGCTGGAGCGCATCCGCAAGGAGAGCTGGAGGTACGACCTCAACTACAGAGTCCACAACCTGACCATCCTCCAGGGGTTGCCGCTCGACGAGAAAGCCAGGCCGTCCTTCAGGTTCACCGTCAACGGGGGCGGGCGCATCGACGGGCACGACGTGATTGAGGTCCGCTACGAGCAGGTCTCTCCGATCCCGGAGCAAAAGGTCGAACTCTCGCTGCCCGCGAAGTTGAAGGGCGCCGAACTGCTCTATCGCGGGCGGCTCTGGCTCGACCGGGAGACGGCCCGACTCCGCCGCGAGGAGCGGGAGTGGGTGCTCAAGCACGCCTCCTTCGCGGCCCCGCTGACGTACATGAAGTTCGAGTTCAGTTACGCGGACAGCCGCTTCGACATTCTCACGCCGACGCGCATCATCTTCAGCACCTACGACCGTGGGCGCGACTTGCCGGGCGGCGGCGCTGAACTGTTGCTCGGGGGCAGAGCCGTCTTCGAGTACGGCCGCTTCAGCCGGTTCAACGTGGACGCGCCGGACCCGCGGCTCGACGAGCCGGGCAAGAGGTGAGGCGGTCGCCCCCACGCGCCGCCCGCGCCCTCGGCCGTCTGTGTCTTGCCCATCCAACGGGTCCAAACTCCGAACAAATTCGTCGGCGCCGACTGCCCCGGTAGGAGATACTTATGAGGGTCTTCAGCTTGTTCGCGGCTTTGTTCATCCTCGCCTTTGTTCCCGTTGATTGGGCCAGCGCGCAGGAAACAAAAGTCCGTTGGTTCGGTCATGCGGCGTTCTCGATTACGACCCCGCGTGGCGCGGTCCTGTTAATCGACCCCTGGCTCAGCAACCCTTTGAACCCGGAGGCGAAGGCCGGCAAAGACCCCTTCGCCTCGGTCCCAAAGGCCGATTACATCCTCGTCACTCACGGGCACCGCGACCACGTCGGCGACGCGGCCGAGCTCGCGAAAAGGACCGGGGCGGCGCTCGTCTGCAACCCGGAATTGGCCGGCAACCTCGTCAAGCTCGCGGGGTTCCCTGCGAAGCAGGCCGAGACGGACGCCATCATGGGCATCGGCGGCGAGATACAAATCGCCGGCGGCGAGGTAACGGTCGCGATGACCCCGGCCGTGCATTCGAGCAGCGTCTTCAACCCGAAGGCCGGCCCGACCGAGGCCGAGCGGGCTTACGGCGGCAACCCCGCCGGCTTCGTAATAATGATTAAGGGCGGCCCCGTCATCTACCACTCCGGCGACACGGCCTACTTCAAAGACATGGAGACTATCGGCGAGCAGTACCAGATAGACCTCGCCCTGCTCAATATCGGCGGCCACTTCGGGATGGAGCCGCGCATGGCCGCGCGTGCCGCGCAGTCCGTACGCGCACGGCTCGCCGTCCCGCAACACTACGGCACCTTCCCGGGCATCGCCGAGAACGCGAGCGAGTTCGCCGCCGAACTGAAGAGGCTGAAGATAGCCTTCCATGAGATGAAGCCGGGCGAGACCGTCGCGTTCCGCGGCCGACAGGTGACGCGAAAATAAAAACTTGAAGGCCGAGCCTTCCGTATAGCGCGTATGATTCAACGGCCGCGCCCTTCCCGAACGCCACGCCGCCACGGAGCCTGCTAATGAAGAAGAAGACGCTCGTACTCTTACTGCTGCTCTTATCGCTCACCCCGGCCGTCCCGGCCCGCGCGCAAGCGCAGTCGCCGCGCGTCACGGCCTTCGTCAACGTCAACGTCATCCCGATGGACCGCGAGCGTGTGCTGCGCGACCAGACCGTCGTCGTGCGCGACGGGCTCGTCAGCGAGGTCGGCGACGCGCGCAGGGTGCGCGTCCCGGCGGGCGCGCTGCGCATCGACGGGCGCGGCAAGTACCTCGTGCCCGGCCTCGTTGACATGCACACGCACCTCTTCTCGGACGACGACTTCCCCGAAGAGCTGGCGGGCGACGAGCTGGCGCTGATGCTCGCCAACGGCGTGACGACCGTCCGCCTGATGATAGGCACGCCCGAACACCTGCGGATGCGCCGCGAGGTAGAGGCTGGAAGCCTGCTCGGCCCTACCCTGTACGTGGCGAGCCCGCAACTGGCCGGGCGCGCATACGGCGGCGGCGCGTTCAACGGCCGCGTCGTGAAGACGGCCGAGGAGGCGCGCGCGGCCGTCCGCGACTTCAAGGCCGAAGGCTACGACTTTATCAAGCTCACGACCGACATCACGCCCGAGGTCTACGACGCCGTGACCGAGGCGGCCCGCGCGTCGGGCATCCGCGTAGTCGGCCACGTGGACACGCGCGTCGGCTTGCGGCGTGCGCTCGCCGCCGGGCAGCAGATCGAGCACCTCGACTCCTACATGGAGGCCGTGCTCCGCGACGACGCGCCGACGAAGGCTTCCGTTTCCGACGTCGGCGTCTGGCGCAAGCCCAACTGGGCGAGCCTCGACTACGTGGACGACCGAAAGGTCGAGGAGGTGGCGCGGGCGACCGCCGCGGCGGGCGTCTACACCTGCCCGACGCTGACCTTCTTCAAGCTCAACTTCGCCGTCGAGCCGAAGGAGGAAGAGGTGCGCGCGCGCCCAGACTACCGCTACTTCCCGCAGTCGATGCGCGACTCGCGCCACGCCGCGCACAAACGCTTCTGGACGGAGCCGCCCGCGGCCGAGCGGCGGCGGCGCTATCAAGGCGTGCGCGACCGGCTGGTCAAAGCCATACACGAGGCGGGCGGGAAGATTATGGCCGGCTCCGACACGCCGGAGCTGTTTCTGCTTTACGGATTCACGCTGCACCGCGAGCTGCGCAGCCTCGTCGAAGCGGGCCTGAGCCCTTACGCGGCGCTCGAAGCGGCGACGCGCAACCCGGCCGAATACCTGCGCGCCCTCGAACGCTTCGGCACCGTGGCCCGCGGGCGCCGCGCCGACCTGCTCCTGCTCGAAGCCAACCCGCTCGACGCCATCGCCAACACAGAGCGCCGCGCGGGCGTCATGGTGCGCGGCCGCTGGCTCCCCGAAGCGGAACTGCGCGCCATGCGCGAACGCATCGCCGAAAAGTTCCAGCGAGTCCCCGCGCCCTGAACGCGGCCACCCCGGAGTAAAGTGAGCCGCTCAGTCGGCTAAGGCGGGCACGTCGTAGTCGGCGCGGCGCAGGCGCCCGCCCGTGACGTTGTCGGGCGTCTTGCGCTGCTCGCGCCCGATGCGGGCGACGAGGCGGTCGAGCCATTCGGCGGTCTGCTGCGGGCGGGGCGAGACCCGGACGGCGAGTTCAAGGCAGTTCGTCAGGGACGACTCGTCAACGTCCGAGATATCGTTGCCGAGGCCGAGGACGGTGCCGGGGCTTTCGAGGTTCGTGACGCCCTCGGCGCTCCAGAAAAAGTAGGTCTGCGCGTAGAGGGCGCAGTGCAGCACGGGCAGCAGCGCGTCGCCGCCGAGGCGCGAGTCCTCTTCCATCAGCCGCGGCATGTAGCCCCAGTACAACTCGCCGAGGTTGACGGCGCGCGTCTCCATCCACTGCCAGTCCTCGCGCAGCACGCCTTCGACGAGGGCGCGCGTCGAAGGGTGCGGGGCGAGCAGCGGCGCGACGTGCTCGGCGGCCAGCAGCGCCAGCGCGATTCTCCCCGCGACGTTTATCACGTCGGCGTCCACCTCGTTCGGCATCTTCAATCGCCTCCGTCGTCAGTTAGAACTTGATGATCTTGCCGCCGCGCACGAAGAGCACTTCGGCGGTCTCCATGTTGGTGATCATGAGGGTCACGTTCGGGTATTCGGAGCTGAACTGGCCGACGACGCCGAGCGCCGCGTCCGAGTTCAAGCCCTGGCGGCACGACGCGCAGACGCTCTGCTCGACGTGCAGGTGTATCTCGCCGGTGACGCCGGCCTTGGGCTTTCCCTTGAGGTCGGCGCCGAACTGCTTCGCCGTGTCTATCTCGTCGGCGATGTCGCCGAGGATGTTCTGCTCGGCGTGGTTCTTCGTCGCCCCGAACGACTGCGGCGACTGGTAGCGGGTGTTGGTGCGGACCTTGGCCGCGCTGGCGCCCTTCGTCCGGGTCGAGCCCTCGACGAAGACTGAGCGCGACAGCCCCGGCACTTCGGTCTTCGCGGCGGCCGTCGTCCCGCCGACCACCTTGCCTTCCGCGTTCACGGTGCGCCTGATTCCGGTCTGCACCCTGAACCCCTTTATCGACTGCTCCAGCTCGGGGATGTTCTGCCCGAGGCGCTGGATCTGCCGCTGCCCTTCTTCCCAAGCCTCCTTGAGCGCATTCAACTCAGCGGGCGCCAGCTTGGCGTCGCTGATGACTTTGGCGGCGCGCAGTTCGTCCACCCACGCGGCGAAGGTGAGGACGCCGCGCTTGATGGCGTAATAGGCCGCGACGCCGAGGAGCCCCGCCTCCCTGAGCAGGGGGACGGGGAGCACGCCGTAGGCTACCGTGGGGTGGAATATTTCCCTGAGCCACTCCCGGGACTGCAACCGCGCCACGCCTGCGCGCCGCAGGTTGGTGCGCGCCGCGGCGTTCAGCTCCTTGATGGCCGCGAGTTCCGTCTCGAACGTCGCGATGTCGGACGTGGCCTCAAGCTTCTTGATGACGCCCGCCGCCTTCACGGCGCGGACGGCGGCGACGGCCGAGCCCATGTCGGCGAACGCGCCCACCACGGCCACGATCACCCACGCCATGCTCGGGTCGTCGGCGATGAGGCCCGCCCCGGCGAAGGCCGAGTTCTTCTCGTACTCCTTGAACTCCTCGATGGCGTGATAGCCGCTGATGCCGGCCGCGCCGAGCGCCCCCACCGCCGCCAGCGTCCCGCCGCCCAGCGTCACCACCGTCAGCGCGATGCCGATGACCCCCAGCAGTACCTTGAAGTAAGCCTCCTCGCGCTGGTACTGGCTGCGGCGGTCGGTGATGAGCTTGTCGAGGATGGTGCCCTGCCGGACGCCCTGCTGCTCGTAGGAGAGCGCCATGATGCGGGGCAGCTTGTAGACGACCTTCGGGTCCGCCCTGAGGTTGGAGCGCGACTCTTCGATGTCCCGGCGGCGGTCGCTGATGTAGGAGAAAATCGCCGGCTTCGCCGTCCCGCGGTCGTTGCTGAGGAGCGCGGCCCGCGGGAACTTGTCGTCCTGAATGAGCGGCTGGCCGGGCAGGCCCCGGACGAGGTTGCTGGCCTGCGTCGTGAGGGCCTGCGCCTCGTTCATCCGCTGCCCGGAGAGGTTCGACAGCTTGTTGCCCTCGCCGGCGTTGCCCTGCACGGTCTGAAAGCGGCCCTGCTCGGAAAGCTGCTTCGCCTCCCCCATCTTTGCCGAAGCCTGCGCGACGAGGCCCGGCGCGCCTGTCGCCTGCACCTGCGCGAGCAGCGCGTCGATGGCCGCGTCGTTCGTATACTGCTGCTCGGCCTCGAACAGCTTGTGTTCGTACTTCAGGAGCACGTCGAGCGCGATGGCGACGCTCTCTTGCAGGAACGCCTGCTCGTAGTCGTCGAGGTACTTCCGGAACTCGTGGATGTCTTTGAAGTTGTAAGTCTGGGCGAGCGCGTTGAAGTCGCTGATGTCCTTTTCGTAGGACGCCTGAGCCTTCGCGCGCAGGTCGTTGGCGCCCGCCCCGTCGCCCTGCACCTGCTTGTCGCGCGCCAGTTTGTTGAGCCGCTGAAATTCGGCGCCGATGTTCCTGTAGGCGTCGTAGAGGTCTTCGCCGCCGAAGAGCTTGGTGACCATGTTCTCGCGCGTCTCGCGCGCCCGCTCGCGCTCGGCCTTCTCGGCGAGGTAGCGGTCGATGGACTTCTCAAGCACCGAGAGGTCGGTGGTCACGCCGGTCGTCTTCGACTTGTAGTCCTCCAACTCGGCGGCCGAGAGCGGCGTGAGCTTGTCGGCGATGCGCGCGAGGATGGTGTATTTGTCGGGCGTGATGTTGGCGGCGCCGCCGACCATCGTCTTGATGGCGTCGGGCAGGGCGTCGAGCTTGCGCTTGTCGGCTATGACCTGCGCTTTGAAGCTGTTCCAGATGGCTATCTTGCCGCTCTCGCCCGACTTGATCTGAGTGCCCGGCTTCTCCCCCGTGCTCTTGAAATAGCGGTCGTCGATCTCGGCGTTGATGCCGGCCAGTTCGTCCTTTGAGAGCGCGCCATAGTCCTTGTCGGTGGCGGCCTTCTCGCTCGCCGTGGGCGCCTCGGACCCGAGCGCGGCGACATCCGACGGCTTGAAGCGGAAGGTGACCGGCTTGCCGACGTGCTTGCTCGGGTCGTTGAGGACGGCGTCGATGTTCTTCGAGTCGGCCTGCCAGTTGAGGTTGACGACCTTGTTGAAAATGACGGTCTCGACGTAGCGGAGGAACTGCTGTCTGGTGGTGACGCCGGGCGGGATGTTGATGACGCGCGTGATGCGGTCGTCGGCCGCGGGCGCCGCCGCGGGGGCGGGCTGGCGCTGGATGCGGAGGCCGGCGGCCTGCTGGATGGTGTGCGCGAGTTCGTGCGCGATGAGCCGCTTGCCCGCGGTCGTGTTCGGCGCGTACTCGCCTGCGCCGAAGACGATGTGTTGCCCGATGGTGTAGGCCCGCGCGCCGACGGAGCGCGCCCCGTCCCGCGCCTCCTCGTCGTGGTGGACGCGTACGTTCCGGAAGTCGTGGCCGAAGCGCGGCTCGAAGAAGGAGCGCACGTCACGCGGGAGAGGCACGCCGCCGCGCGAGGCGGCGCGCAGGGCCGCGTCCGCGCCGTTCGCCGGCGCCCCCGTCAAAGGCGTCGCGTCGGCCGTCGCGGGGGGCGCGGGCTTGCGCTGTATGGTAACTGGCTCGTCTTCCTGCTCGCCTTCCTTCTCCTCTTCGGCGCACTCGCCGCACTTGCGCTGAATCGTGCCCGGCGCAGGGCTGACCGGCCCCGGCACCGCCGCCCGCATCACCCTCTCGGCCGCCGCGTCGGCTTCGCGCTCGAACGCGTCGTCGGCGGGGCCGACCAACGGCTTGCGCTGGAGCGCCGGCGCGTTGAGGTCGAAGCGCGGGGCGGGGTTGAACGGGAGGCCCGGCGGCACCGGCGGCGAGATGAGTCCAGCCTCTGCGCGCTCGCCCGCGACGCCCTCTTCAACGTGCCCGTCTTCGCCCGACTGCGTGCCGCCGACGGTCTGAAGCCGTAGAGAAATTGGGGCGGGGTGGTGAACGGGGATGCGTCCGAAGTCGTGGCCCGCATGCGAATCGGAGGCCGCGGGCGAGTCGTAGTCCGGCGTCGGCGCGGCCTTCGTAGAGGGCGCACGGCCGCCGGACTCTCGCTTCTGCGGCGGGTTCTGTTGAGGAACAAACGTTCGCATGCTGCGTCTCCTCCAGAGACATCCGGCGGGCGCACGAAACCTTCAAACGCGCCACCATGCGGCGCCGACTAATCAAACTGCTTGAAACGAACAGTAAGGCAACGTCCGTTGGCGTGAGCATTCCGCAGACCTGACGGGGCCGGAACTCGACGAGGGTGCCGCCGATGTTAATTGACCGGGCCGTCTTTGGAAAGGACTTTATGCGCGAACTGACGGCGCCCGCCCGGACCGCACGCGCCGTTCTTACACGCCGAACGGATTGGACTCTACTCACGAAGTTTGAATAATGAAAGTGTTCGCCGTGGCAGAGAGCAAAGAACAACAGGAGACTTTAACGGAGGCGACAACGCGCGGCCGGCACGCTGCGGATTATTTGGGGCTGATAACGATAGAAATCCGCACTTTGCCGAAGATGAAATGCGGGTTCTACGTTCGACCTTTTAATCTAAATTTTGTGCAAAGCCCCCGTCGAACATAAACTGCGTTATCGGTCGCGGCGTGGGTGATAGCATCAGGAGAGCTAATGATTTTTTTCGCCGACACAGTCGTAAAGCCATACATCGCGTCAAGCGGGTACAGGCGCGTGTGCGAGATCGGGGCGAGCCTCGGCCTGACTACCGATAAGCTTCTGGAACTCGATTCGGTGTCGGTCGATATCATCGACCCCTGCCTCGACGCGGACCTCTGTGAGAAATACGAGGGCCAGGAGAGGGTCCGGGTGCATAAAGGAATCAGCCTCGAAGTCCTCCAAAGATTATCCGGGCCGTTCGATTGCATACTGATCGACGGCGACCACAACTGGTATACGGTCTACAACGAGTTGAGGATGATTGAAGAGAGGGGCTTACTCAGACGCGGCGGGACGATATTCTTTCACGACGTGTCGTGGCCTTACGGCAGAAGAGACATGTATTACCGGCCGGAACTGATTCCCGAAGAGTTCATTCACCCGTTCAGGAGGGAGGGCATAGTGCGCGGGCGGTCGGAGTTGTCCGACTCGTCTTCCTTCAACGTGGACCTCTGTAACGCCGCGCACGAGGGCGGCCCCAGGAACGGAGTCCTGACGGCGGTCGAGGATTTTTTTAAAGAGCGTAGGGGGGAATACAAGTTCTTTCACTTCGAAGAAGAACACGGGCTGGGAGTTCTCTTTAGGACGGAGGGTATGCTCGGAGGAAGCATTTTCCGCAAGTACCTCCTGAAAGCTACTTACTCGCGTCTCCTGCGAAGGGTGCGGGGGGTAAAGCGGTATTATCACGCACTAAAATCCCCTCGCGGTGCGCGGAGCCGTGGGGGCCCAAACTAACAACGGCGTGCACCCGAGGCCCCTCCAGCGCGCCCTTAAAACTCCGGTGGGTTTTAAGGCCACACGGGTGTGTTCACTTCCTTCCGTCATACATACCCGTCCCCTTCTCGCGCGACGAGATGAAATCTTGACAACATCCATTTTGATTGATTACCTTGAATTTATCCCCTGACCGACGGCGATGGGGCGTCCGGTGTCGAGTTATCCAACAGCCTTTACCGCTAAACAAGAAGGGCCACGCAGCACCCGCCGGCATCAGATAGGGACTGCCCGGAATCACTTTCACCTCCCCTCCCACGGCCCCGACCTGAAGATACATACCCCTCCTCCGCCGAGCGCATCATCAACATTCGGACAGGAACTAACGTCACACTTTTCGGAGTCGCCATGACAAACTGGTGGGCAAAGATCAAATCAGGATTAGCAATAGCCGATGGGAGACGCGCGATGAAAGGCCCCGCCGAAAATCAGTCGGGTTTATCGTCAGAGCTACTGGCGCTTCTGGCGCAGGACTTCGAGAAGCTGACCGGCGGCGCGCAGAAGTTGGCCGAGCGCCTCACGCGTTACGCAGTCTCGGGCGAGGACGAAGCTGTCATCGCGGAGTTGCCCGCGCTGCTCCAACCCCTCCCCAACCCGACATACAGCTTTTACTACCCCCAACATTCCCGTTTCCTCGCGCGCGTGAGCGCCACGCACGCGCCCCTCTTTTACAGGCTCGCGCGCGTCTACAGCGAGATCGCCATTTTCAGGGGGTTCACGGTACGGCAGAACCCTAAAATCGCTTTGGACGCCGGGGCCGATTTTTACCCGTTGCTGACGGCCCTCGTCAGTTCGCGCACGAACGCCCGCGAGAGCTTCCCCGTCTCCGCCATCGAAGAGGTGTTCAAACTGGCCGGACACGAGGCGGGCGCAGTCGCGCGCGCGACCTACCTGGCCGACACGAACGACTACTGGGCGCGGTCTTACGCGAGCAGCCTGAGCGGCTTCGGGGGCTTCGGCGACTACAGCGTCAGCCAGCGGCAAGTGGTCGTCGAAGCCCTCAACCACCCGCGCGGCGAACAGCGCCTGCACGCGATGGCGCTGCTGAAGGAGCGCGGCGTCCCGCCGCAGCCTTTCTGCGAGGCGCTGGTGGCGCTCGCCTGTTCGCCGTCGAAGCTGGCGCGCGCCGCCGCCTCCGCGCTGCTGGAAGGGTGCGCTGCCGAAGCCGCGCCGCTTATAGAAAAGAGGGCGGTCGAGGGCGGCTCCGAAGAGCGTTTCCGCGCGGTCAAACTGCTGCGGGAGTTGTGCAAAGAAGACTCCGTCGCGTTTCTCGACGCGAGGCGCGAATCGGAGAAAGCGCCGAAGGTGCGCGAGTTAATCCAGAAGCTCCTGTCGCCGCAGGTCGCCGACGAGTGCGCCACGGACACGGGCGCCGAGCTGCCTGCTTTCCCGCCCGTGGAGGTTGACCCGAACGCGCCCCTCAGCGCCGAGTTCTTCAAGGAATTCGGGCAGGCGCTGGACGAATACACGGACGCGGCGCGCGCGTACTACGAGAAACACAAGGCCCAGAATAAGTGGCTCAAGGAGCCGCCCGCCGCCACGCCCGAGACGGTCAAGCAGCTCTTTTCGCTTCTCCAGACCGGCAACGCGAGCGAGTGTTATCAACACCCTTACAAGCTGAATCACCTCGACAACGCCGGGGCCCGGCTGACGGCGAGACTCTTCTCTCACCCGGAATTCAAGTTCATTCACGCGGCGCGTTGGTTCTCGGTCATCACGCGCGGCCAATTCATCTGGAACA
>Ga0190269_10001199_pt1 | contig 12547 bp, 12 predicted proteins | sample Popmic249IS_FD_133749 | JGI IMG/M metagenome (GOLD analysis project Ga0190269, IMG submission 133749) | Populus adjacent soil microbial communities from riparian zone of Blue River, Arizona, USA - 249 IS | ecosystem: Environmental > Terrestrial > Soil > Riparian zone | place: USA: Arizona...
GAGGTCTGAAACTCAACAGTACCGATGTCGACTGAGGTGAGTGCGCCGGGCTCGTCGTGATGATCGTGTTGCGCAAGTAGGGGCAGCGGCGTGCAGCTCAACACAAGTGTCAGCGACGCCCAAAGAGAAAATTTCAAGTGCGTTCGCATATCCGATCTCACACAGCCGTGGATGACTGATCGTACCGGACGCGAATGGCCGAGAGAATGTGAGCCTTGAAAAGAAGAGTAACCGCATAGAACGCTAAGCACGCAAAACGGAAGTGCGATCTTTGATGTACACAAAGCATGCAAGTGTATGAAGGAACCCTGGGAAGAAAGAGTCAGCGTCGAGACCAGACATCCGACCTTTGCGTTCTTTGCGTTCTTTGTGGTTACTCCATTCCCGGTCTTGATCGGACCATCAGCCCCGCGGGGCTCTAACAGCGCTACACATGAGCATTGCGCCGATGTGCCGCTGGCGGCTGACTCTCCCAACGGCGCCAGACGCGGCGAAGCTGATGAGCGGAGCTGAAGCCAGCGCGCTCGGCAACATGCTCGACATCGAGTGAGCTGTTCGACAGTAACTCGCGCGCAAGCGCCACTCGGATCCGCTGCACATAGTCGAGCGGCGAGCAGCCCGCGTGCTCTGCGAACAAGCGCGCGAGATTTCGCTCGCTCGTGCAAGCGACCGCTGCCAGTCGCGCAGCCGACCAGTCGGAAGAAGGATTCTTCAAGATCGCATCCTGGGTGCGATGCACCGCGGGGTGAATGTGATTGCGATGCATCACCCACGGCGAGAGTTGCGGATCGTTTCCCGAGCGGCGCATGTAGACGACGAGGTTGCGTGCAACTTCCGCCGCGACCTGATGCCCGAGTTGTTGGCCGATCACGTACAGCGCAAGATCCGTGCCCGCAGTGACTCCCGCGCTCGTGAGCACGCGACCGTCTTCCACGAATAAGCGATTCGCGTGCACGGTCGCAGTGGGCTCGATAGCGGCGAGCTCATCGATGTGATCGTGATGCGTCGTGCATTCGAGTCCACGTAACAGCCCGCCTTTCGCGGCGATCACACTGCCCGCACACACGCACATCAATTTGCTCGAGCTGCTCGTGAAGACGGTCGGCAGCCACGCAAGTAGGGCGCGCATCTCCGTAGAGTCGAAGCGCACTGACGATCCGATGACGCCAGTGAGAACGACAAGCGCGTCAGGCGGTAATCGCTTCGGCAACGGCGCGAGCTTGTGCAGTTGAAGCCCGATCCCTGAACGCGCGGTTCGGGAGGGCGAGACGAAATGCAGTGAATAGCTGCCGGGTCGCTGTTTATCCGCCATCCGAAATGCTTCTCCGGCGCCCGCAACATCGAGCAGGACCACATCAGAGAGGATGACGAAATAGACAGAGGTCATAGATTCACAGCTTCGGCGTTAGTGACATCAGCAAAGCGTCCCGAGAGAACAAGCGCAGTCCGTTCACGCAAATCATCGACCGAGAACGTCCGGCCGGATTCAGACACCATCGGAAAGGTCAGGGTTGCGTCGACCGCAAAGCTGACTTTATAGCCTAGATCGGATGCATGTCGCGTCGTCGTTTCACAGCATTGTTCGGTTCGAATACCGCTGATGATGAGCCGATCGACGCCACGGGTACGCAGCCAATAGTCGACGTTCTGACCTTCGGCATTGCTCGCGAACATCGCCGAGTGCACCGACTTATAGAAAACGTCGGTCGCCTTGAGCCGCAGATCCGACAGTGGCTTCACATAACCAGACGCGAAGGAAAACGGGTTCGCGGGGTTTTCGTTCTCGACGTGAAACACTTGGAGCACCGGCACGCCTGCACGCTCGGCGCGGTCGATCAGGGCCTGCGTCTTGCGTAAGAAGTCGGGCAGGGGCTTGGGATCAAAGTAAGGACGGTGCAGAAACGATTGCTGAGCATCGATGACGAGAAGAGCGGTACTCATGTGAGCTCCTGTATATGAGGGATCACATGATCTGAGCTGAACGCGTTCGGCACGAGCCTGATTCCAGCCTGTGAGCGGTCAAAAACGGACATGCCCGTAATGCTTCGGTTAAGCCGCCTTACGGTTCAGGCCTCTACAGTTTCACCAGCCGTTCCTCGTCATGAACCCACACGGTGTGATCCGCAGAGGAGAGATGGACACCGCCCGCCCATTCATCGATCGGGTTCTGCTCGAGGTTCGATGCACGCGCCTCTAGCACCGCTTCACCGAAGGAAGTGAGCGTCACAGTGACGTTCCGTATGTTCTTGCGATCGGCGCTGACTTCCACGAGCGGTCGCGGCTTATGCGGATCACCCAGGCGAAGGAGCCGGCCGAAGAGATACGCGTCGCCGACCGTGTCTCCATCACCGCGACCTTGAGCAAGTAGATCGCCGATCATGCGCGAGGCATTCGGTCCGGACTGACGCACGCTCTCAAGGAGCTTGAAGTCCCAATGGGGTAGGCCACTCTGCTTCTCGGGGAAGCGCCGCAACAGTAGATGCATTGCACGCTTGAGCCATTCACCCGTAGTCGCGTGATCGGATCCGAAACGCGCAAGAGCAAGCGCATCTGGAGACGTCAACGCATCCCACGCGGCGAGGTACTCAGTCATCAACGAACCGGCGAGCGCGCGAGGTGCTGGATGCTCGCGCAGTTGATCCGGGTCAAGTTCGCCGATTCCTGTGACGAGCAAACCAGATCGCGCGCTATGTTCGAACTGCACGAGTTCTACACGCGACGCATCGATCCGATCGGCCCGAAGCAGGTGGCAGATGAACGCGACAAACACTTGGTGGCTCACGCTCGTCGCACTCCAGATGCGAATGCGCTCTGCTGAGCGAAGGCGATGCAGATTGTCGAGAACGCTGTTGGGCGAGGGCACATGTTGATTCGCGAGGTCAGGCACGAGCTCACGCCAAAACCTAGCGCGAATGGCACGCCACTGATCGATGTCATCACATCGTGGCGTGGGACCACAGCTCAGCACGTCTTGGTCGATCAGCACACTGGCTGAGCGTCCGAATGCGTTCGCGAACGTGGCGGCCGCGACATCACCCAAGACGACGTGAACGCTTGTCGACGAGTTCACGTGCTGAGCTTCATCGATTACGGCCGCGTGATTCAAACTCAGCTCCGAACATGCGGAATCGCTGGCGAGGCGGACACACTACGTAACGGTAGCCATGATTGCTATCCGCATTCTCAAGCCCAACTGCACCTACCGTTGGGTTCTCGCCGCACTATCCTCGTGTTGTTCAAGCAGCGAAGGTAACTGCGCATGGCTATGACGTCAGCAACAAAAATCGGCTTGTCGATCGCAGTGGCGACAGGCTTATACGGTGTGTCGTTCGGCGCACTCGGCGTCGCAGCGGGGCTGACGGTTTGGCAAACGTGTGCATTGAGCTTGCTAATGTTCACAGGCGGTTCGCAGTTTGCCTTCATCGGTGTGATCGCGGGCGGTGGCACCGGGGCTGCCGCAACTGGTGCAGCCGCGCTGCTCGGCGTTCGCAATGCCGTCTACGGCATGCAAGTGAGCCGCATGTTGAGGCCGCACGGCTCGCGCAAGCTCGTAGCCGCGCAAGTGACGATCGACGAATCCACCGCGACCGCGGCCGGACAAACTGAGGTCGGCGAACAACGCCGCGGTTTCTGGTCCGCAGGCCTCGGCATTTTCGTGTTGTGGAATCTGTTTACAGCCTTGGGTGCTGTGCTCGGCGACGCGCTCGGCGATCCGCGTCGCTGGGGCCTCGATGGTGCAGCCGTCGCCGCTTTCCTCGGTCTACTGTGGCCACGGTTGAGCGCGCGTGAGCCTGTCGCGATCGCCGTTGTGTGTGCGCTTGTTACGGTGATTGCGATTCCTTTCGTGCCACCCGGCATTCCGATTCTCATCGCCGCATTCGTCGCGGGCGTGTGGGGTTGGTTCAGTCGCGGACCCGCAAGAGAAGGGCTCGAAGCCGACATCGATCCCGCATCGCTCGACACGCGCGCGAACGCAGCAGCACAGGAGCGCAATTGATGTCGCTGTGGACTTGGATCCTGATCGCAAGCGCGATTGCGTACATCACGAAACTCAGTGGCTATCTCGTACCCGCGCGCATGCTCGAGAATCCGCACATGACTCGAGTTGCAGGCACATTGACGATCGGTTTACTTGCATCGCTCACTGCAATGAATGCATTCAGCGAAGGTCAGTTGCTTGCGTTCGATGCACGTGTCGGCGCTCTCGTGATTGCCGCGATTGCGCTCGCGATGCGGATGTCGTTTCTCGGGGTTGTCATCCTTGGAGCAGTTGCTGCGGCAGGCATACGAGCGATCGGCGTCGGTTGATGTGCGTGAGCTGATTCAGCACAAATATTCGAGCACGCGAATGTCGGCCCTGGGGTCGGCGATACGTCTTTAGATATGCAGTGCAATGTAGCGCCGCAGAACTTCAACTCAAACGCGGAGTGGACATGACCGACAAAACACTCGTTCCAGCCAAGGACCTTGCACGAAAACGCCGGCCGTCATTTCCCGGAGAAAGCGCGTCGTATGCCGCTGCACGCGAAGCATTGCTCGCAAACGAGATCGAGTTGCGACGGCATATCGCACGCGTCGCTGCGGAGCGGCAGGCGCTGCCGCCGGGACCTGTGATCGAGAAGAACTACCGCTTCAAAGACGAGAACGGATTCGAGGTTGGACTACTCGATCTGTTCGGCAACAAGAACACGCTCGTTTCGTACTTCTGGATGTACGGGCCGCAACGACAACGACCGTGTCCGATGTGCACGAACTTGCTTGGCGCGCTCGAGGGCAATGCGGCAGACATCAAGCAGCGAGTGGCACTGAAAGTGTTCGGTCGGAGCACGGTTGATCGGCAATTCGCGTTTGCGCAAGAGCGTGGATGGCGACATCTGAGTTTCATTCAGACACTCGGTGATGACTACGCGAATGATTTAGGGCTCATCAACAAGGACGGCTCTGAGAACCCCGCGCTCGTCGTCTTCAAGCGCGACGGCAATGAAGTGCGATTGTTCTGGGCGAGCGAGATCAGCGGTGAGATGTGCGATCCCGGTCAGGATCCTCGCGGTGCGCCGGACCTCGCGCCGCTCTGGAACATCCTCGATCTCACGCCCGAAGGTCGCGGCGAGGATTGGTATCCGAAGTTGAATTACTAGACGCGCGTTTTGAAGTGGCGGCCGTGTGGACGCGGCAAGGAGGCCGCTCTTTGAGATGGCGGCCGCGCGGACACGCGGCAAGGCGGCCTGCGGCAAGGAGGCCGCACTTTGTGCGGCAAGGGGGCTTTCGCAGGGTCAGAGTCAGAGCATTTTTATTCCTTGCCGCGAGCCTTCCTAAACGCGTCGACCATTTCCTGCGAGACATCTGCGGCGAAGCAGAGCGGCGCATAGCCGCCCTGTTTGCTGTACGCGCTTCGGCGACCGCAACTGCGACCCGCACGATCGACGTTGTAAGGGCAGGGGCAGTTGCCGGGATAGCGAGCAATGCTTTGCAGGATCAGTTGTTCTCGAATCTGTGCATCTGCAAGCTCAGCGCCGAATGCAGTGCATTGCAGAGCAATCAGAAGAAGGATCGTGATCGCGGCCCGTCGCATGCGCCAAAGCCTGCATGAAACGCGATCGCGGTAAGCAGACGAAGTGCCGAAATCTCCATCGCCGCCTGCTTATGTCACAGGCATCGGCGTTCGTGACAGGTAAAACTGTCGAGCGGAGCGCGCATCAGAGTGAGTCGCGGGCGGAAGTGATCATCACTCCGCCCGCAAGCCGGTTACATCTTGCACAACTCCGCGCCCGCGGTCGTGTATCGACACGCGAACAGGAGTGTGGTGCCAGCAAGTACCGGTGCTTGGAAGCTGACGACGCCCGAAATACCCGCTGAGTAACCCATTGGATTGACGGTGACGGTTGCATTTGGGAACGCGACTTTCGTTGTGCCCGCCGATGTGCCATCGGTTTCATACAAGTGATAGTCGTCGGCACTCGTACGAGCGTTGAAGAACGCCTTGTTGTTGCGTGCGGTAATCCAACCCGCCATCACGACCTGGCGATAGCTGCTCGAGGTGCCCGAATAGATATCGCTCAAACGTTGTGTGCCCGCATTCGTACCGTCGGAGACCCAAGGTTCATAGCCACCGGCCGTATCACGACCTTGGAACACGAGTTTCGTGCCGATGACTGCGACCTTGTTCGAGTAGTACCAAGCATCCGGCTCGACCGCGCTGCTCACCTCGCTTGTGCCGGCCGTCGTCCCGTCTGTCGACCATAGGCTGAAGTTCGTGTTCGCCGTTCGACCTGGGAAGTAGTACTTGCCGTTCATCAGCACCATGCGATCCATGTTCGCGGAGTAGGTCACATGGGCCACGACCTCAGGCGTTCCGCCGGTCGTCTTCCACAACGATTTGCCACTGCCGCCCAAGCCGCTGTTCTCTGCGTACGCGAAGAAGAGCAACGTGTCGTTGAGCACGTCGAAGTGCGATGGCCACGTGCTCACTGCGGATCCGCCCGAGGTCTTCGGATTCATATCGGCGAACAAGCGCGTGCCGCCGATCGTGCCATCGGTCACCCACAGCTCTCTGCCATTCGCGTACGTGTGCCACGTGAAGTAGAGCTGGTTCTTGTAAACGATCATGTCGTAGTCGAGCAGCACCGATTCGGGGAAGTTGTCGCCGAGGGTGAGCTGCGTGAAGTTGCCCATCGTGCCATCGGTGACGTAGAGATGGCCGTTCTTCGCCGCGTTGCTGCCGTAGAAATAGAACTTGCCGTTCCAGCCGATGCCTTTCTGCACGTCGCTGCTTGCAGTACCCGGATTGATATCGGCGACCATGAAGGTGCCGCTGTTCGTGCCATCGCTGACCCACAGTTCGCGACCGAACGTGCTCGTCGTGGCCGTGAAATAGATCTTCGTGCCGCTAACACCAACGAAGATTGGGTTCTCTGATGTAGGACTGATGTCCCTCACCATTTGCGTGCCGGCTTCGGTGCCATCCGAAATCCACAGGGCTTCGAACGCGGCGCCATCCGACGCGCTGAATGCAACTTTGCCGTTGAACTCCGTCAGTCGCGCGATGGACGCATCGTCTGCGCCAGGGCGAATGTCTTTCACCATGCGAGTGCCGGCCGTGGTGCCATCCGACACCCACAGTTCACGTCCATGCACACCATCGTTCGCGATGAAGAACGTCTTGTTGCCGACGACCATGAACTGCTGCGGATCGGATGAATCTGTCGGGTGAATGTCTTTCAGCACCGCGAAGCCGCTTGGCGTTCCTTGAGTACCGCCCGTACTTCCGGTGCCGCCAGCTCCGCCTGGACTTCCCGTGCCACCTGTGCCGCCAGTACTACCGCCGCCGCCACTGCTCGAGCTGTCGTCCGCTTCCGTTCCGCCGCCACCACCGCATCCTGCTGCTGCAACGAGCGTCACACCCACGAGGGCTGCACGCAGCGCATTTCGAAAAGGAACATCAATGAACGAATCAGCCACGGTCCACCTGCATTCACGTGCTCATGTCGAGCGAACGCGGGCAAACCTAGTGAGCGCGCCATGTGTGATCAACACTTGCGAGCGAAACACGCACAAGTCGCTTAGATTTTGTGATCACGCTCGCGAAGTGCGCGTGATGCATCACACACATGTGTGTGCGTACGATGCAAGCAACGCGCAAACTGCACTTTCGAACCGAACGACAACGTGCGTGTGTGATCGCGACAGCTACTGAATGTCCACTGTGACGCGCTTGATCTGCGTCACGGATTCAGAGCACCACTCGAAGTGGTTACTGCTTAAGTGCCAGCGCGCGGCAACGTGAATCGAAACGTACTTCCTTTGCTCAATTCGCTCTCGACCCAAATGCGTCCGCCATGTGCTTCGACCATGCCTTTGGCGATCGCAAGTCCGAGGCCAGTGCCGAGACGTCGAGTCTGTCGTGCTTGCCAGAAACGATCGAAGATGAACTTTAGATGCTCGACTGGGATGCCTTGACCGGTGTCCTTCACTACGAAGCACACACCATCCGACCAGCGCTGCGCAGACATGTGCACTTGTCCGCCTTGCGGCGTGAATTTCACGGCATTGCCGACGAGATTCGAAAGCACTTGCAGAATGCGATCGCGGTCGCACTGCACCTCCAAAGGCTCCGTGTTCATCTCCAAGCGGATGCTCTTCTCTTGGGCTAGCGGCTGCAGAATCTCCCAAACATCTCGCAGCAAATCCGCTGCGCGATGTGTCTCGATGTTGAGCGCGACGTCGCCTGACTCGAGTCGAGCCATCGCTAGGAGATCGACGATGAGCCGATTCATGCGCTCCAACGAACGCTCCATGCCGCTCAACACCATCTCGGTTTTGCCGGGGAATTGCGAGCCAAGCGTCCGTTGGACGACGGAAACACTCAACTTGAGCGAGTGCAGCGGATCGCGCAGATCATGCGAGACCATCGATAGGAGTTGCTCCTTTTGCTCGTTCGCCCATTCGGCATGCTCGCGCGCGTGCTGTTCACGCTCGAATTGCCGCTGCAAATCGATATTTGCGAGCGCGTGCTTGAGTTCAATCGCCGCATCCAAGTCATTGCTCGTCCACGGCAGCGAAGATTGCCGCACCGTTTCTTGCCACTCGTCGAACGACTTTCGCGGATGCAGGCGCTGTTGGCCGCCATCCGTTGTGACGGGTTTGTGCGGATCCCCAGCCCAACGCACCGTCTGCAGCACCTCGGGTCTGAACCACAACAGATAGTTCGCAGTGCCTTTCGGGATCCGCACGGCAAGCAAGCCACTCGCAACAGCGGAGAACGCGGCGGCTGCGGCATAGTGTGTTGCGAGTCGATCGGTCTGAAACACCTCTTGCCTCGCTGCATCCCCGTCCAGCCACGCAGCGAGCTCGCGGATTTCTCTCGAACTCGGCGTGCGTCCCACCGTCACCCATGTTCGCTCTTCCGAAAGAGCCGCGGCGCCACCGCACTCGAGAAGATCGGCGAGATTCGGCGTTTCCGACGTGAGCGCAAGCGCCGGCTCGATCTGCGACATCTTTGCAATAAGCGCTTCGTGAATACGCTTGCGTTGCTCTCGTGCGCTTTGCTTTTCACGCGCCTCTTTTGCCGAGATCAGCAGGGAGGTGAGACGCGCGAATGTCTCGCAAGCGGCGCGCGTGTGAAATGGAATGTGCTTCGCTTGACGATAGTGATGCCCTGCAAGCAAGCCCCACAGCTTGCCGTCGTGGATCAACGAAAGCGTGAGCGATGCACGCACACCCATGTTGCGAAGATATTCAATGTGAACCGGCGATACGCTACGAAGCGTCGAACGTCCTAGGTCAAGTGGTGGTGCATCGACTTTGCCGACGAGGGGTACTGCTCGATAGTCGCGATCAGGAATCATCCGCACCCAATTGCTCAGAAAGATTGCACGTGCCTGCCTTGGAATGTCGGATGCCGGATAGTGCAAACCCAAGTATTGCGGCAGATCAGCCTCTTTCGCTTCGGCGATGACTTCACCGTGCCCATCCGCATGAAATTTGTACGCCATCACGCCGTTAAGCCCCGTCAATCCTTTGATGGCGTCGCACGCGGCTCTGCACAGATCGATGACCGAACCAGACGACTCGATCGCATCGAGACCGTTGCGCAACAGGGTTGAAAGCAGATCTTCTGCGTCGCGGTGCTCGGCGGGCGCGCGCTCGAGTTCGAGAATCACGACTCCTTGATGACGATGCACGAACGCGTCCCACTCGCGAATTTCTTCATCGCAGCGCGTCCGTATTCGCACTGGACCACGTGCTTCGAAGTCATCGGGCGGCAGCTCATCGATCCCATCGACCGCGATCAGATCGCCAAGCCGCTGATCGATGAGCGCCGTGCCGTTGACGATTTCAGTTGCATTCTGCGAGTGCTGAACGATGCGTAGTTCACCCAGCTTCGACGATCTGCCCTCGAGTGCGAGCAACACACCGAATGGCTGGATGGCACCTGGGACATGAATTGGCTCAGCACTACAGCGCGCGAGTGCTTGTTCGAACGACGTATCCACCCAAACAGCTCCTGAGCCGAATCCGGCGATACAGGACCTTCTCAAGTGCTTCCTCAAAGCGCAACACGCGTTGTTACACGCTGATGCTCGGTGATCGTGAGCGCGTCGAATACGTAGAAACATCGACGACGCGAATGTGCTGTTTGGCAAAGCGCACGTGTCGTCACAAGCCATCGCCACCCAACAACATTCGCCATTGCGGATCGGTGCGCAGCCGTTCGACCCGCATCGGTTTGCACTCGCCCCAGTAGTCCGTCTTGACGCAGATCGTATGTAACCGCGGCGTAGCTGCCGCGGACGCAACCGGCGCGCGCTTGTATTGCAGCGGTTCCAGTGCACAACCGGTGACGAGCACCGCGATCCCGACGACCAGCACACATCTCTTGAACATGACGCACCTCGTACTCACGTGTCGATCGCGACGAAGTGTCGAATCGAACGGCGAGGCTGCACCTCGCACGCGCTGATGTTTTCGCGCGCACGCGCGCGATCGAGAAGCACGTTGTGATGAGCTCCATCCGGCGCGGGGTGAATGACATTTCGAGAAGCTGAGCGATGGCATCGATTGCTCAGGGTTGGATCTGCTGCCGCGATCGCTGCCCGCAGTTGAAGCGCGAGCAGATCGCGATGCCAAGGCGAGCGGTACGTATCGAGTCGGCAGTCCGCACGCGGCTCGTTCGGCAGCGAATTCCGGTGCCCTCTCCTGCGACAGCGGGGGAGACCTCTCCTGCGCTTCCAGCGCCCGAGGCATTTGCACTTCCATGTGCGGCAGCCTCTCCTGCGCTTCCTGCGCCCGAGGCATTTGCACATCCATGTGCGGCAGGTCAGGGAGGGGGCAGATTCAAGGCGAACGTTGCGCCTCAGCAGATCCGATGCACCTCACGAGCGCGAGATCTTCAAGCGCAACGATTGGGGTCACTCAATGCTCATTCGATTTCGTCTTCACGCTATCAAACGGATTGTCAGGCGGCGTGTTGCGCGGCTCGCCTGCTTCGATTTCGCGCTCCGCTTCAAGCCAATCATCGAGCTCACTGCCATTCTGAAAACCTCGACGCTCCGCCAACTCATACGCTCGCGCAGCAATGCGAGAACGTTGCTCGGGCGAGAGGTCGCTTCCTCGAGGACTGAACCCGGGCCCCGATGCCGACGCATCCGACTTCGCTTCCGGCGCGTCATCACGCTGAACTTTCTCGAAGGACATAGCCGCTCTCCAGTGAATGTATTCACAGAAGCCTTCAGCAGCGGTTGAAGTTTCAACGCGCGCAACGCGAAGTGACTTCGAAGTGCTGGGCTGTCGGTAACGGGCGTGGCCAAATGATTGTTCGCGTGTAGTCGCGTTGCATGCAGACCTCCGGAGAAACTTGGGCGTTCAATCGCGAAAGTGCGATCGGTAACGCATTCGTCGATGGCCACTCACGTCGATGCGTGGCACTCGGACACCACGGCCAGCGTCGCTCTGACGTGATTGCATGCTGATCCGCGACGGTGAGTCGCTTACTTGCGTGCTCCTGTTTGCCAGTCGCGCCGCTAAAGCGGGAACGTTTCGCCGCGACAACGACTGTTGCGTGACCTGAAGCTACTGCAGAGGTTGGCCGAGCGCGTCGGGCTGACGCAGGGGGCAAGCACTCGACTGAAAGTTCGCGAGGCAAGGGACGCAGATGCCTTGCTGTTCAATGACTTACGCTGTCATGCGGCGAATATCATCACCATTCACCGCACGATCTGCGGCGATTAGCTTGGCGTTCCGCCGCAAAGGACGCACAATCGCCGCAGGAGATGCGGTGAATGGCTACATATATATATGACCGAAACGGCTGGCCGGCCTTTACTTGGGACGCCTCGACGATTGCTGCCCGACTGGCCGCGGCGAGTCGACGCCAAGGGCGCCTCATCGGGCGAATGGAAAGTCTCGGGTTCGAGCTCAAATCCGAAGCAGTGCTCACGACGCTCACCGATGACGTCATGAAGTCGAGCGAGATCGAAGGGGAACTCCTCAACCAAGATCAGGTGCGTTCGTCGATTGCACGGCGACTTGGGATGGACATCGGTGCGCTGATGCATGCCGACCGCCATGTCGAAGGCGTCGTCGAGATGATGCTCGATGCGACTCAGAACTACGTCGAGCCGCTGAATGAAGCGCGGCTACTCGCGTGGCACGCATCGCTGTTCCCGACGGGTCGAAGCGGCATGCGGACGATTACGGTGGGCAACTATCGCAAGGACAGTGATGGACCGATGCAAGTGGTGTCTGGTCCAGTCGGCCGCGAGCGTGTTCACTACGAAGCGCCAGCGGCAGATCGCGTTGGGGACGAGATGAGCGCGTTCTTGAAGTGGATCGACGGCGACGCATCCGCCGATCTCGTTTTGAAATCTGCACTCGCGCATCTTTGGTTCGTCACCATTCATCCATTCGAAGATGGCAACGGTCGCATTGCACGCGCGATCGCGGACATGCTGCTCGCGCGCTCTGAACATTCGTCGCAGCGCTTCTACTCGATGTCCGCACAAATTCGTGCGGAGCGCACCGCGTACTACGACATCCTCGAAGCGACACA
>Ga0190269_10001200_pt1 | contig 12539 bp, 9 predicted proteins | sample Popmic249IS_FD_133749 | JGI IMG/M metagenome (GOLD analysis project Ga0190269, IMG submission 133749) | Populus adjacent soil microbial communities from riparian zone of Blue River, Arizona, USA - 249 IS | ecosystem: Environmental > Terrestrial > Soil > Riparian zone | place: USA: Arizona...
ACCATCATCCCCACGGCCCTGGTGTCCATCCCCTTCGGCGCGGTGCTGGCGCTGCAGATCGGCAACCTCACCAAGCAGATCGGCGCCCAGTCCTTCACCGGCGCCGTCGCCGTGCTGGGCGTCGTGCGCGAGGCCAGCCCGATCGTCACCGCCCTGCTGATCGCCGGTGCCGGTGGCTCGGCGATCTGCGCCGACCTCGGCTCACGCAAGATCCGCGAGGAGATCGACGCGATGGAGGTGCTCGGCGTCTCGCCGCTGGCCCGCCTGGTCGTCCCGCGGGTCCTCGCCTGCATGCTGGTCGCGTTCTTCCTCAACGGCATGGTGTCGGTCGTCGGCGTCATGGGCGGGTACTTCTTCAACGTCATCCTGCAGGGCGGTACGCCGGGTGCCTACCTCGCCTCCTTCACCGCGCTCGCCCAGCTGCCCGACCTCTACGTCGGGCAGATCAAGGCGTTGATCTTCGGCATGCTCGCGGCCCTGGTGGCGGCCTACAAGGGGCTCAACGCCAAGGGCGGTCCCAAGGGGGTGGGCGACGCGGTCAACCAGAGCGTCGTGATCAGCTTCATGCTGCTCTTCCTGGTCAACTTCATCATCACGGCCGTGTACTTCCAGGTCGTGCCGCAGAAGGGGGGCTGAGGTGGCGATCTCCTCCGGTACGCCGATCCCCCCGGCCCTCTCGGCGCCGTACCGCCTCCTGCGCCGGGTGCTGGACGCGTTGCTGGGCATGCTCGACGACCTCGGCGCGCAGCTGTCGTTCTACGCCCGGTCGCTCGGGTGGACCTGGCGCGTGGTGCTCCGCTACAAGCGCGAGGTCGTCCGCCTCCTCGCGGAGGTCTCCCTAGGGTCCGGGGCGCTGGCCCTGGTCGGCGGCACGGTCGGCGTCATCGCCTTCCTGACCTTCTTCACCGGCACCGAGGTCGGGCTCCAGGGGTACGCCGCCCTCAACCAGCTCGGCACGGCGAACTTCACGGCGTTCCTCTCGGCGTACTTCAACACGCGCGAGATCGCCCCCCTCGTCGCCGGCCTGGCGCTGAGCGCGACCGTCGGCTGTGGCTTCACCGCCCAGCTCGGCGCCATGCGCATCTCCGAGGAGGTCGACGCGCTCGAGGTCATGGGCGTGCCGTCGCTGCCCTTCCTCGTGACGACCCGCATGATCGCCGGCTTCATCGCGGTGATCCCGCTCTACGTCGTCGGCCTGATGTCGTCGTACTTCGCCGCCCGCACCATCACGACCGGCTTCTACGGCCAGTCGACGGGCACCTACGACCAGTACTTCCAGCAGTACCTGCCACCCGTGGACGTGCTCTACAGCTTCGTGAAGGTCTTGATCTTCGCGCTGCTCGTGATCCTGATCCACTGCTACTACGGGTACTACGCCTCGGGCGGCCCGGCCGGTGTGGGTGTTGCCGTCGGGCGTGCGGTGCGGACCGCGATCGTCGCCATCAACCTGGTCGACTTCTTCCTGAGCCTCGCGCTCTGGGGAGCCACGACCACCGTCAGGATCGCAGGCTGACGATGACTGCCCTCTCTCCCGCCACCGGAGCGGCCCTCGTGCGCCGCCGGGTCGCCGGCATCGCGTTCCTCGCGGTGCTGGCGCTCCTGGTGTCGCTGGCAGTGGCGCTCTACCAGAAGGCGTTCACGCCGGTGGTGCACGTGACGCTCGAGACCGACCGGGCGGGCAACCAGCTGTCGGCACCGGCGGACGTCAAGCTGCGCGGGCTCCTGGTGGGGGAGGTCCGCGAGATCAAGGCGGTGCGCGGCGGCGCACGACTCGCCCTGGCGCTCCAGCCGGACAAGGTCCGTCTCATCCCGGAGGACGTCCAGGCACAGCTGCTGCCCAAGACGCTGTTCGGCGAGAAGTACGTCGAGCTGGTCATCCCGCCGCAGGCGTCGGAGGAGTCCCTGCGCGAGGGCGACGTCATCTCCCAGGACCGCTCCTCCGTGGCGATGGAGACGCAGCGGGTCCTCGACGACATCCAGCCGCTGCTGCGCAGCCTCAGGCCGGTGCAGCTGTCGAGCACGCTCAACGCGCTGTCCACCGCGCTGCGCGACCGGGGCGACGCGCTCGGCTCCAACCTGGTGCGCACGGGGGCCTACTTCCGCGCTCTCAACCCCTCCGTGCCGGAGCTCGGCGAGAACATGCGCGGCCTGGCCGACTTCGCCGACACCGTCTCCTCCGTCACACCCCAGCTGATCACGGCCCTGGACAACTTCGCCGCCAGCAGCCGGACGCTCGTGCAGGAGCAGGACGAGCTGGACAGCTTCCTCGCGCGCACCGGCACCTTCGCCGAGACGGCGCGCGAGATCGTCACCGAGAACGAGACGCGGCTGGTCAACCTCTCCCGCGACTCCCTGCCGGTGCTGCGGCTCTTCGCCCGCTACTCGCCCGAGTACGGCTGCTTCCTCGAGGGCCTGGCGACCTACCACCCCACGGTGAGCAAGGCGTTCGGCGGCAACCAGCCGGGTCTGCACCTGACGCTCGAGATCATCCGTGACCAGGGCTCCTACGTGCCGGGCCAGGAGCCGAAGTACCGCGACGCCCGGCCGCCCTACTGCGACGGCCTGCCCACGCCGGCCCGGCCGGCACCCGACCGCCGCTTCGACGACGGCTACCAGACCTCCACCACGCCCACGCCGCGCTTCGCGGGCAGCAGCGCCCTCGCGCTCGTCGCCGCGCCGGTGCTCGGGGTCGCCGCCGAGGACGTGCCGGATGTGGTCGGCTTGCTGCTCGGGCCGCTGGCAGGAGGGAACACCGTGGCACTCCGGACGGAGGGGGGATCGTGAAGACGACCGGCGCGCTCGTCAAGCTGCTGACGTTCATCGTCGTCACGTCGATGCTGACGTTCGTGCTCGCCGCGACGATCGGCAACTTCGGCGTCGGCGCGACGACCACCTACAAGGCAACGTTCACCGACGTCACCGGCCTGCTCCCCGGCAACGAGGTCCGGATCTCCGGTGTCCGGGTCGGCAGCGTCAAGGACGTCAAGCTGAAGGACAACCTGGCGCAGGTCACCCTCGAGCTCGAGGGCGAACGCAAGCTCACCGTGAGCAACGTCGTCCAGATCCGCTACCGCAACCTCGTCGGGGAGCGGTACGTCGCCGTGGTGGAGGGCACCGGGCCGGCGGACCCCATGGACGAGGGCGACACCGTCCCGGTGGAGCGCACCCAGCCGGCTCTCGACCTCACCGTGCTCTTCAACGGCTTCCGCCCGCTCTTCCAGGCGCTGGACCCCGCGACCGTCAACGACGTCTCGATGGAGATCATCAAGACGCTCCAGGGCGAGGGCGGCACCGTCGAGACGCTGCTGGCGCGCACCGCGTCGCTGACGAAGACGTTGGCCGACAAGGACGCCGTCATCGGCCGCGTGGTCGACAACCTCACCACCGTGCTGGCCGCCGTCGACGAGCGCGACACGGAGCTGTCCGACCTGATCGGGCAGCTGCGCCGGCTGGCCACGGGCTTCGCCGCCGACCGCCAGACGATCGGCGAGTCGCTCGAGGGCATCAGCCGGCTCACCGACGCGACCGAGGGGCTGCTCCAGGGCATCCGGCCGGGACTGCGCGGCGACATCACCGAGCTCCGGCAGCTCGCCGCCAATCTCGACGAGGGCAAGGAGGTCGTCGACGGCGTGCTCGAGCGGCTGCCGGAGAAGCTGAACCGGATCGTCGCCACCGCCACCTACGGCGGCTGGTTCAACTTCTACCTGTGCGGCGCCAGGATCAACGGCGTCTCGGTGGTCAACAGCGCGGCCCGGTGCCAGCGATGAGGGGGTGCCAGCGATGAAGCCGTTCCGGGAGATGAACAAGACGGTCATCGGCGCCGCCGGAATCGCGCTGATCGTCCTGCTGCTGACCGCGTCGTTCCTCACCGACCGCCTGCCGGTCATCGGCGGCGGGACCGTCTACGCCGCCGACTTCACGGAGGCGGCCGGGCTGCAGAACCGCGACGAGGTCCGGGTCGCGGGCGTGAAGGTCGGCAAGGTGGTCGGCATCGAGCTCGACCGCGACCACGTCGTCGTGAAGATGCGGATCAAGGGGGTGCGGCTGGGCGACCTCACCCGCGCCTCGATCCGGATCAAGACGGTGCTGGGGCGCAAGTACGTGGCCCTGGAGCCGGACGGGGCGGGCCAGCTCGACCCCGACACCCACATCCCCGTGGCGCGCACGAAGGCGCCCTTCGACGTCTCGCCGGCGTTCCAGGAGCTGGCCCGCACGGTGGGCCAGGTCGACACGACGCAGCTCGCGGCATCGTTCACGGTGCTCGCCGACACCTTCCGCAACACCACCGGCGAGGTCCGCGCTTCGCTCGAGGGGCTGTCGCGGCTGTCGCAGACCATCGCTTCGCGCGACGCCAAGCTCCGGGAGCTCCTGCAGCGGGCCGAGGGCGTGACGGACGTCCTCGCCGAGCGCGACGAGGACCTCGTGGCCTTCATGCAGCAGGCCGACCTGGTGCTGCGCGAGGTGCAGGCCAGGCGCGACGCCATCCACCGGCTGCTGACCACGACCGCCGAGCTGTCGCAGGAGCTCACCGCGCTCGTGCGGGAGAACCGCGCCGACCTCGCGCCCGCCCTCAAGAGCCTGCGCAACGTCGTCGCCGTGCTGAAGAAGAACCAGGCCAACCTCGACCTCGCGCTGCCGCGGATGGCCACCTTCGTGCGCCTGTTCGCCAACAACCTCGGCAACGGACGCTGGTTCGACACCTACGTCTGGAACCTCACCAACCCGTCCGGCTTCGGCCCTGGCACGTACGGAGACGGCTCATGAGCCCCCGCAGGCGCGTGCTCGCGCTCGCGGCCCTGGTCGCGCTCGTCGCGGCGGCCAGCGGCTGCGGCCTCGGCGGCGAGGACAAGAAGCGCTTCTCCGCCGACTTCGACCGGGCGATCGGCGTGTACGTCCACAGCGACGTGCGCGTCCTGGGCGTCCGGATCGGGGAGGTCACCAAGATCGAGCCGCGCGGTGACAAGGTGCGGATCGAGATGGAGTACGACGCGTCGTACAAGGTGCCGGCAGACGCGAAGGCCTTGCTGGTGGCGCCGTCGATCGTCAGCGACCGCTACGTCCAGCTGACGCCGGTCTGGACGAACGGCCCGACGCTCGAGGACGGCACGCACCTGGGCCGGGACCGGACCGCGGTGCCGGTCGAGCTCGACCAGATCTACGGCAACCTCGACATGCTCAACCAGGCGCTCGGCCCCAACGGCGCCAACCGCAACGGGGCGCTGGCCGACCTGATCGACGTGGGTGCCCGCAACCTCGACGGCAACGGCGGGCGGCTCAACACCACGCTCACCGGCCTGTCGAAGGCCGTGACCACGCTGGCCGACAACCGCAGCGACCTGTTCGCGACCATCGGCAACCTGCAGCAGCTCACCACGACGCTGGCCCGCAACGACGCGGCGGTGCGCGCCTTCAACCTCGACCTGGCCGCCGTCGCGGCGCAGCTCGACGCCGAGCGCGACGACCTGGCCATCGCGGTGCGTCAGCTGGCCCTCGCCCTGGGCGAGGTCGCCGCGTTCGTGAAGCAGAACAAGGACGACCTGAAGGCCAACGTCGACGGGCTCGCGTCGGTCACCTCGGTCCTGGTGAAGCAGCGCCGGGCGCTGCGCGAGTTCCTCGACGTCGCGCCGACCGCCCTGTCCAACCTGCAGCTCGCCTACAACTCGACGTCCGGCACGCTCGACACCCGCGACAACAGCAACGCGCAGGGCGGCCCGGCCGGCCTGATCTGCAACCTGCTCGCCCTGACCGGCCAGTCCCCGACGGAGTGCAACAGCATCCTCGGCGGACTCGAGCCCAAGCAGCAGTCCGGCTCCGGCGCGCTCCCGGCCCCGGACGGTCGGGACCTGACGCTCGGCGGCATCCTGGCGGTGGCTCGGTGAGCCGCCGGGGCACCGCCCTCCTGGGCGCCGGCCTGGCCGGCTCGCTGCTGCTGTCGGGCTGCTCCTTCCGCGGCGCCGCCGACTTCCCCCTGCCGGGCGGCGCGGGCGGCGGCGGCTACGAGGTGAAGGTCGAGTTCGAGGACGTCCTCGACCTGGTGCCGCAGTCGGCGGTCAAGGTCAACGACGTCACCGTCGGCTCGGTGCGCGAGATCGAGCTCGGGAAGGACGGCTACACGGCGGTCGTGACGATCCAGGTCCAGAAGGACGTCGAGCTGCCCGAGAACGCGACCGCCCAGCTGCGCCAGACCTCCCTGCTCGGCGAGAAGTTCGTGGCGCTCGAGGAGCCGGCCGACCCGGTCGGCCGGCTCAAGGACGGCGCCTACATCGAGCTCGAGCGCACCGACCGCAACGTCGACATCGAGGAGGTCCTCGGGGCCCTGTCGCTGGTCCTGAACGGTGGCAGCCTCGAGCAGCTCCAGGTCATCAACAGCGAGCTCACGAAGGCGCTCGCAGGTCGCGAGACCCAGGTCAAGGACTTCCTGCGCCAGCTCAGCGGCTTCGTCGGCGGGCTCGATCAGCAGAAGGCCAAGATCGTGGACGCGCTCGACGCGATCGACCGGCTCACCGTCCGGCTCGCGGCGCGCACCGACACGCTGGACGTCGCCCTGCGCGACCTCCCCAAGGGCGCCGCCGTCCTGGCTGACGAGCGAGAGCAGCTGACCCGGGTGCTCAAGGGCCTGCAGGACCTCGGCAGCGTCGCGACCCGGGTCATCCGCGCCACGCAGCAGAGCACGATCGCCGACCTCGAGGCGCTGCGGCCGATCCTCGGCTCGCTGGCCGACGCCGGCCAGGACCTGCCGAACGCGCTCGAGCTGCTCACGACGTACCCGTTCCCCCGCACGGTGGCCGGGCCGCAGGGCAAGGGGGGCATCCGCGGCGACTACGCGAACCTCTACGTCACCATCGACACGGACCTCAACGACCTGCTCGACAACCTGCTCGGCCGGGACAACAACCCCCTGCCCGACCTCCCTGTGCTGCCGACGGTCCCGCCGCTGCCGCTCCCGGGGCAGCAGCCGCAGCAGGACCAGCGCAACCGGCCGGTGCCCGTGCCGACCGCGCTGCCGTCCACGCTCGACCAGCCGGATCCCCGCGAGGTCCTGCCCGGTGGCAGCCGCGACCTGCTGCGTCTCCTGCTCGGGGGCCTCGCATGATCACCCGCTCGGTGAAGCTGCAGCTGCTGGTCTTCGGACTGGTGTCCCTGCTGGGTCTCGGCTATGCCGGCCTCAAGTACGCCGACCTCGGCCGGTTCCTCCCCGGCTACGACGACGGCTACGTCGTCAGCGCCGACTTCGCCGACTCCGGCGGCATCTTCACCGGCGCCGAGGTGACGAACCGCGGCGTCGCGATCGGCAAGGTGGAGTCGCTCTCGCTCACCGACGACGGCGTCCGGGTCGCCCTGCGGCTCCGGCCCGGTGCGCGCATCCAGACGCCGGTGAAGGCGGTCGTGGCCAACCGGTCGGCGGTCGGCGAGCAGTACGTCGACCTGCAGCCCCAGAGCGAGGACGGCGAGCCGCTCGCCGAGGGCGACGTCATCCCGTCCTCCATGACCAGCATCCCGATCCAGCCCACCCAGCTGGTGGTGAACCTCGACAAGCTCGTCCGCAGCGTGGACGTCGAGAGCGTCGGCATCCTGCTCGAGGAGCTCGGTACGGCGTTCGAGGGCGCCGGCGACGACCTCCAGCAGCTGATCGACGCCGGCGACCTGCTCACCGACGCGGCCACCCGCAACCTGCCGCAGACCGTGCGGCTGATCCGTGACGGCCGCACCGTGCTCGACACCCAGCGCGACGTCTCCGCGGCGTTCCGCTCCTTCAACCGCGACCTCGCCTCGCTGAGCACCCAGCTGCGCAAGAGCGACCCCGACTTCCGGGCGCTGTTCCGCAAGGGAGCCGACTCGGCCGCGGTGACGACCCAGTTCCTCAACGAGACGCGCACGACCCTGCCGGTGCTCATCGGCAACCTGGCATTCGTGGCGCAGGTGCAGAAGGTCAGGATCCCGGCGCTGCGCCAGATCCTGGTCACCTACCCGAACGCGGTGGCCGGCGGCTTCACGGTGACCCCCGGCGACGGCACGGCCCACTTCGGCCTGGTGCTCAACCAGGAGCCGCCGGTCTGCCCCGCGAGCGACCCGGGCTACTCCCGCACCCAGCGTCGCGACCCGAGCGACACCCGGCAGCGCCCGTCGAACTTCAACGCCTACTGCTCGCTGCCGAAGGGCCAGCCGATCGACGTGCGCGGCGCCAACCAGGCCCCCCGTGCCGAGGGCCTGCCGCCGTTCCCGCGCGACACCGCGGGCGGCAACCGGTCGACCGTCCGCGGCGCCGGCAGCTCGGCGCCGGTGACGGCCCCCGGCTGGACCACGATGTTCGCCGACTACGACCCCTCCACCGGCCGGACGGTGACCGCCACGGGCCAGCGCTACCAGCTCAGCAGCACCATGGGGCTGTCGGAGCTGTTCGGCGAGGGAACGTGGCAGTGGCTCCTCATGGACCCGCTCCGCTCGTGACCGAACCTCTGCAAGAGGGGCCCAGGACGACGGGCCCCTCGCGCCGCCCCCTGGTGGCCCTCGGCACGGTCGTCGCCCTGCTCGCCCTCGTCGCGGTCGCGCTGGCCGCCGTGCTGCTCAGTCGGCTGGCCGACCGGAGCGCGCTGGACGAGGCGCGCGAGGACGCGCTGCGCGCCGGCCGCCAGGCCGTCGTCAACCTTGACAGCATCAGTGCCGCCACGGTCGACCGTGACATGGACCGGGTCGTCGCTGCGGCCACCGGCACGTTCAAGGAGCAGTTCTCGCGCTCGCGCGAGGACCTCAAGCAGGCCATCGTGGCCAACGCCACGGAGTCGTCCGGCCGGGTGATCTCGGCGGGCGTGGTCAGCGCGGACGAGGCCTCGGCGACGCTGCTCGTCGCCGCGGACCGGACGATCAAGGACCGCACCAACCCGGAGGCCCAGGTCGTGCACGACCGCTGGCGTGTCTACCTGGAGAAGCGCGACGGGAAGTGGCTCGTCGAGAAGCTGGACCCGGTGGGCTGAGATGACGACGCCACCCGACCCCACCGCCCACCCGGCGCACGACCTCCCCGAGGAGGGCGCGACCGGGCCCGAGGACGTTCCCGCCGCGGGCGGTGAGCCGTGGGCCGAGGACGCGCCGCTCGCTGAGCCGGAGTGGTACGCCGACGCCGAGCCCGAGCCCAGCTGGTACGCCGCCCAGGACCTCGAGCCCGAGCCGGGCCCCGAGCCGGAGCCCGAGCCGGAGCCGGAGCCCGAGCAGCCCACCGTCGAACCAGCCGTCCTCCCCGACCCGGAGCCGGTGGCCGAGGAGCGCGCGGAGGCCCTCGTCGCGGTGACGGAGGAGGAGCCCGCCCAGGTTGAGGAGGAGCCTGAGCCGGCCGAGGCCGCTGCCGACGCGCCCGTCGCCGCACCGGTGGTCGGCGGAGGCGGCCCGGGCGCCCGGCGGGTCGCCGTACCGGTCCTCGCCGCCCTGGCGCTGCTGCTGGCGGGCGCGGTCGCGGTGCTGGCCGTCCTCGCCGTACGGGCCGGCGGCACCAGCGGCACCGAGCAGGCGCGCCGGGAGGCCGGCGCCGCCGCGCGCGAGGCGGCGCGGGTCGTCTTCAGCTACGACTACCGCCAGCTGGAGAAGGACTTCGCGGCCGGGAAGTCGGTGTCGACCGGGAAGTTCCTGGAGCAGTACGAGAGCAGCACCACCAAGGTCGTCAGCCAGGTGGCGCCCAAGTACAAGGCCGTCGTGGTGGCCGACGTGAGCGACGCCGCGGTCGTCAGCGCCACGGACCGGCAGGTCACGGTCCTGGTCTTCCTCAACCAGCAGTCGACGAGCTCGCTCACGTCCCAGCCCAAGATCACGCAGAGCCGGCTCGAGCTGACGATGGTCCGCAAGGGCAGCGAGTGGCTCGTCGAGGAGATCAAAGCATTCTGACGGCCTTCTAGGCGCAGGGCTTGACGGAGCCTCCCCTCAGGCCCCACTGTGGTGCACCCCTGCGGGCCGGGAGCACCACCCCGGTTCGACAGGTCCGGTCCCGTGCGCCTAGACTCCCTCTTTGCGCTGCCTCCCGTCATATACCTGCCTCGGGCCAGATGCCCGGGCAGCCGGTCGAGTGTGCGACGCGCGACGATGATCGATGCAGGCCGGCGGCTGATCACCGCAGGCCGGAAGGACCCACTCTTGGCTGCTCCTCGCCCCTCGTCCCGCTTGTCGTTCGCCAAGATCCGTGAGCCCCTGGAGGTGCCGAACCTCCTCGACCTGCAGGTGTCCAGCTTCGACTGGCTGGTCGGCAACGAGGTCTGGCAGGCCCGCGTCCAGGAGGCGGTCGACGCCGGTCGCGACGACGTCTCCACGACCTCGGGCCTGGAGGAGATCTTCGAGGAGATCTCCCCGATCGAGGACTTCTCCGGCTCGATGTCGCTCAGCTTCCGCGACCACCGGTTCGAGCCCACCAAGTACTCCGTGGAGGAGTGCAAGGACAAGGACATGACCTACGCCGCTCCGCTGTTCGTCACGGCGGAGTTCACCAACAACACCACTGGCGAGATCAAGAGCCAGACGGTGTTCATGGGCGACTTCCCGGTGATGACGGACAAGGGCACGTTCGTCATCAACGGCACCGAGCGCGTGGTCGTCTCGCAGCTCGTGCGCTCGCCCGGCGTCTACTTCGAGCGGACGATCGACAAGACCTCCGACAAGGACGTCTTCAGCTGCAAGGTGATCCCCTCGCGCGGCGCCTGGCTCGAGTTCGAGGTCGACAAGCGCGACACCGTCGGCGTGCGCATCGACCGCAAGCGCAAGCAGCCCGTCACGGTGCTGCTCAAGGCCCTCGGCTGGGACGACGCCCAGATCCTCGAGCGGTGCGGCGACTACGAGTCGATGCGGACCACGCTCGAGAAGGACCACACGACGGGGCAGGACGACGCCCTCATCGACATCTACCGCAAGCTCCGTCCGGGCGAGCCCCCGACGAAGGAGTCGGCGCAGACGCTGCTCGACAACCTCTTCTTCAACGCCAAGCGCTACGACCTCGCCAAGGTCGGCCGCTACAAGGTGAACAAGAAGCTGGGCATCGACCAGCCGCTGGCCCAGGGTGTCCTCACGCTCGAGGACATCCTCGGGACGATCGACTACATCGTCCGGCTGCACGCGGGCGAGGCCGGCCACGAGGTCGACGACATCGACCACTTCGGCAACCGGCGCCTGCGCACGGTCGGCGAGCTGATCCAGAACCAGATCCGACTGGGCCTGGCCCGCATGGAGCGTGTCGTCCGGGAGCGCATGACGACCCAGGACGTCGAGGCCATCACGCCGCAGACCCTGATCAACATCCGCCCCGTCGTGGCCTCCATCAAGGAGTTCTTCGGGACCAGCCAGCTCTCGCAGTTCATGGACCAGACCAACCCGCTGTCGGGCCTGACCCACAAGCGCCGGCTCTCGGCGCTGGGCCCCGGCGGTCTGTCCCGCGAGCGGGCCGGCTTCGAGGTCCGCGACGTGCACCCGTCCCACTACGGCCGCATGTGCCCGATCGAGACGCCTGAGGGCCCGAACATCGGCCTCATCGGCTCGCTGGCGACCTTCGCCCGCGTCAACTCCTTCGGCTTCGTCGAGACGCCGTACCGCAAGGTCGTCAACGGCAAGGTGACCGACCAGGTCGACTACCTCACCGCGGACGAGGAGGACAAGCACGTCGTCGCCCAGGCGAACAGCCCGGTCGACAGCAAGGGGGCCTTCAGCGAGGCCCGCGTGCTCGTGCGGAAGAAGGGCGGCGAGGTCGACTACATCGACCCCACCGGCGTCGACTACATGGACGTCTCGCCGCGCCAGATCACCTCGGTCGCGACCGCGATGATCCCCTTCCTCGAGCACGACGACGCCAACCGCGCCCTCATGGGGTCGAACATGATGCGCCAGGCGGTCCCGCTGCTGCGCAGCGAGTCACCGCTGGTGGGCACCGGCATGGAGTACCGCGCCGCGGTCGACGCCGGTGACGTCGTCGTCGCCGAGCAGGCCGGTGTCGTGGAGGAGCAGTCGGCGGACTACGTCACCGTCATGCACGACGACGGCACCCGGCGCACCTACCGGATGGCCAAGTTCCGCCGCTCCAACCAGGGCACCTGCATCAACCAGAAGCCCCTGGTCGAGGAGGGCCAGCGGGTCGAGGTCGGCCAGGTCATCGCCGACGGCCCCTGCACCGAGAACGGCGAGATGGCGCTCGGCAAGAACCTGCTCGTCGCGTTCATGCCGTGGGAGGGCCACAACTACGAGGACGCGATCATCCTGTCGCAGCGCCTCGTGCAGGACGACGTGCTCACCTCGATCCACATCGACGAGCACGAGATCGACGCCCGCGACACCAAGCTCGGCGCCGAGGAGATCACCCGTGACCTCCCGAACGTGTCCGAGGAGGTGCTCGCCGACCTCGACGAGCGCGGCATCATCCGCATCGGCGCCGACGTCACGCCCGGCGACATCCTCGTCGGCAAGGTCACGCCCAAGGGCGAGACCGAGCTGACCCCCGAGGAGCGGCTGCTCCGCGCGATCTTCGGTGAGAAGGCCCGCGAGGTCCGCGACACGTCGCTGAAGGTCCCGCACGGCGA
>Ga0190269_10001201_pt1 | contig 12535 bp, 9 predicted proteins | sample Popmic249IS_FD_133749 | JGI IMG/M metagenome (GOLD analysis project Ga0190269, IMG submission 133749) | Populus adjacent soil microbial communities from riparian zone of Blue River, Arizona, USA - 249 IS | ecosystem: Environmental > Terrestrial > Soil > Riparian zone | place: USA: Arizona...
CCCGGCGTCTACATCTGCGACGAGTGCATCGACCTCTGCAACGAGATCATCGAGGAGGAGCTCTCCGAGAGCTCCGAGCTCAAGCTCGACGAGCTGCCCAAGCCGCGGGAGATCTACGAGTTCCTCGACCAGTACGTCATCGGCCAGGAGACCGCGAAGCGCACGCTCGCGGTGGCTGTCTACAACCACTACAAGCGGGTCCAGGCGGGCGGCAAGGACAGTGCCAAGGACCGCGACCCGATCGAGCTCCAGAAGTCGAACATCCTGCTGCTCGGCCCCACGGGCTGCGGCAAGACGCTGCTGGCCCAGACGCTCGCCAAGATGCTCAACGTCCCGTTCGCGATCGCCGACGCCACCGCCCTGACGGAGGCCGGGTACGTCGGCGAGGACGTCGAGAACATCCTGCTCAAGCTGATCCAGGCCGCCGACTACGACGTCAAGAAGGCCGAGACGGGCATCATCTACATCGACGAGGTCGACAAGATCGCCCGGAAGTCGGAGAACCCGTCGATCACCCGTGACGTCTCCGGCGAGGGTGTGCAGCAGGCGCTGCTGAAGATCCTCGAGGGCACCACGGCGAGCGTGCCTCCGCAGGGCGGTCGCAAGCACCCGCACCAGGAGTTCATCCAGATCGACACGACGAACGTGCTGTTCATCGTGGGTGGCGCCTTCGCCGGGCTCGACAAGGTGATCGAGCAGCGGATCGGCAAGAAGTCGATCGGCTTCAGCGCCGTGCTGCACTCCAAGAACGAGGTCGACGCCAACAACGTCTTCGCCGAGGCGATGCCGGAGGACCTCCTGAAGTACGGCATGATCCCCGAGTTCATCGGCCGGCTCCCGGTGCTCACCAGCGTGAGCAACCTCGACCGCGAGGCGCTCATCCGGATCCTCACCGAGCCCAAGAACGCCCTGGTGAAGCAGTACTCCCGGCTCTTCGAGCTCGACGGGGTCGAGCTGGAGTTCACGGCCGACGCCCTCGAGGCGATCGCCGACCAGGCGATCAAGCGCGGCACCGGCGCCCGCGGCCTCCGGGCGATCATGGAAGAGGTCCTGCTGTCGGTGATGTACGACATCCCGAGCCAGGGCGACGTGGCCAAGTGCGTCATCTCCTCCGAGGTCGTGCTCGAGCACGTCAACCCGACGCTCGTGCCGCGGGACGTGAAGCCGACCCGGGAGCGCCGCGAGAAGTCGGCCTGACGGACGGCCGCCGGTCCTCGGTCGACCGGTTGCCCCGCCCTTGTCCGGTTCGGGCGTTTCCCATCGGGTCCAAGTGCTCGGCGCGAGAGGTCGTGGTTGACACACTCGCGGCGTGACGCCTGCGGATCACGGCCGGGTCGTCGCCGCCGCCGCGCTGACCGCGTTGCTGGTGGGCGGCGCGCTGCTGGGCCACGACGAGCCTCGTGAGCTGAGCGCCGCCGGGGCTGCCCCCCGAAGCCCGGTCGCCGCCACGAGCCCGACAGCGACCCCGCGGACCTCGCCGTCGGCCCGGCCCTCCGCCACCGAGCGGGCGGGCTGGCAGGGGACGGGCTCCTTCCTCGTCGTACCGGGCCGGAGCGGGGTGCTGGGCGACGGGCCGGTACGCCGGTACCGGGTGGAGGTGGAGCGCGGTCTGGCCGGCGACCTCGACCGGTACGCCGCCGACTTCGCCGGCTTCGTGCAGCGCACCCTCGGCGACCCGCGGGGATGGGGCCACCGCGGCCGGATGTCCTTCCAGCGGGTCGCGAGCGGCGACATCTCCTTCACGGTCGTCCTCGCCTCTCCCGCCACGACCGACCGGCTGTGCAGGCCGCTGCAGACCAACGGGATCTTCAGCTGCTACCAGGGCGGCAAGGCGGTCATCAACGTCATGCGGTGGTCCGAGGGGGCGCGGTCCTACGCCGGCCACCTGCAGGAGTACCGGCAGTACGTCGTCAGCCACGAGGTCGGCCACGCGCTCGGGCACGGCCACGTGTCCTCGTGCCGCGGCGACGGTCGGGCGCCGACGATGATGCAGCAGACCAAGTCGCTGCAGGGCTGCGCCCGCAACCCGTGGCCCTACCCGTGACTCAGGCCGGAGCGCGGTAGCCCGCGAGCTGGCGCGCCTGGCAGACCAGCCGGCCCCGGCTGTCCCAGACGTCGCACTCCTCGTCGAGCCAGCCGTCCTCGAGCAGCCGCGCCCGCTGCTCGACCACGAGCGGGCCGGGTGCGGGGACGGCCCGCACGTAGGCGGTGAGCTCGAGCGTCGGCACCCAGCCGGGAATGCCGAGGTCGAAGGTGACCGGCGCCAGCGCGTCGGCGACCACCAGCAGGTCGGTGACCGACGTCCCGGGCGGGGTGACCCAGGCGGCGAGCCGGCCGCCCTCGCTCTTCACGCCGGAGGCGAACGCCACGGTGGCGGGGTCGGCCCGGACGTCGACGAAGTCCAGGTGCCCGACCCGGAAGCCCGGGGCCGGCTCGGCGACCATCTTGAGGCAGTCCTCCACCGGCGGCAGCACCGGCGGCTCGTGCCGCTCCCAGTAGGGCTTCGCCTCCTCGTGGAGGAGCCCGGTCGTCACCAGCGACTCGACGCAGGCCACGCCCTCCTGCGACAGCGAGGACCGCGACTGGGTCACCCGTCGGCCGTCCCGGAGGGAGTGGACCTCGATGCTCGCCGTACCGGGGTCGGGGGAGCGCAGGAAGTGGGCGCTGATCGCGAGCGGGTGCGGGTGGCGCTCCGTCACGACGGCGTCCGCCAGCAGCTTGAGGAGGTAGCCGCCGTGGATCTTGCCGGCGATGGCCCAGCGCCCGTCGAGGTCGACCTGCATGGCGAGAACCCTATGGCGCCCGTCCCTAGACTGATCGGCGTGACTGCTGAGATCCCGGACCGCCCCACCCTCGACGGCCTCGAGGCGAAGTGGGACGCCGTATGGAGCGAGCAGCAGACCTACGCCTTCGACCGCACCCGCACCCGTGAGGGCGTGTTCTCGGTCGACACGCCGCCGCCCACGGTCAGCGGCTCGCTGCACGTGGGGCACGTGTTCAGCTACACGCACACCGACGTGATGGCCCGCTACCAGCGGATGACCGGCAAGGCCGTGTTCTACCCGATGGGCTGGGACGACAACGGCCTGCCGACCGAGCGCCGGGTGCAGAACTACTACGGCGTGCGGTGCGACCCGCACGTGCACCACGACCCCTCGTTCACGCCTCCGGAGAAGCCGGGCAAGGACGCGGTGGCCATCGGCCGGCAGAACTTCGTGGAGCTCTGCCACGTCCTCACCGCCGAGGACGAGCAGGTCTTCGAGAAGATCTTCCGCCAGCTCGGCCTGAGCGTGGACTGGAACCACACCTACGCCACCATCGACGACCGCTCGCGGCGCGCCGCGCAGCGGGCGTTCCTGCGCAACCTCGCCCGCGGCGAGGCCTACGCGCAGGAGGCGCCCACGCTCTGGGACGTCGACTTCCGCACCGCCGTGGCGCAGGCGGAGCTCGAGGACCGCGAGATGCCCGGCGCCTACCACCGGGTGGGCTTCCACCGCCCGGACGGCGAGCGGGTCTTCATCGAGACCACCCGGCCGGAGCTGCTGCCGGCGTGCGTGGCGCTGGTCGCCCACCCGGACGACGAGCGCTACCAACCGCTGTTCGGTACGACGGTGACGACGCCGCTCTTCGGGGTCGAGGTGCCGGTCGTGGCCCACCACCTGGCCGACCCCGAGAAGGGGAGCGGCATCGCGATGATCTGCACGTTCGGCGACACCACCGACGTGACCTGGTGGCGCGAGCTCGACCTGCCGGTCCGGTCGGTGATCGGCCGCGACGGCCGCTTCGTGCACCTCCCGCCCGCGCCTGTCGACCCGGAGGGCCCGTACGCCGAGCTGGCCGGCAAGACCGCCAAGCAGGCGCAGAAGCGCATCGCCGAGCTCCTCGCCGAGTCGGGCGACCTGGTCGGCGACCCGAAGCCGATCACCCACCCGGTGAAGTTCTACGAGAAGGGCGACCGCCCGCTCGAGATCGTGACCAGCCGGCAGTGGTACATCCGCAACGGCGGCCGCGACGCCGTCCTGCGCGACCGGCTGCTGGCACGGGGCGCCGAGCTGCGCTGGCACCCGGCGTACATGCAGGCCCGCTACGACAACTGGGTCGGCGGCCTCAACGGCGACTGGCTGATCAGCCGGCAGCGCTTCTTCGGCGTGCCGTTCCCCCTCTGGTACCGCCTCGACGAGGACGGCAACCCCCGGTACGACGCCCCGCTCGTGCCCACCGAGGCCGAGCTGCCGGTCGACCCCAGCTCCGACGTGCCGGAGGGGTTCACCGAGGACCAGCGCGACGTCCCCGGTGGCTTCACCGGCGACCCGGACGTGATGGACACCTGGGCGACGTCCAGCCTCACCCCGCAGATCGCCGGCCAGTGGGAGGACGACCCCGACCTGTTCGAGCGCGTCTTCCCGTTCGACCTGCGGCCGCAGGCGCACGAGATCATCCGCACCTGGCTGTTCTCGACGGTGGTGCGGGCGCACCACGAGCACGGCACGCTGCCCTGGTCCGACGCGCAGATCAGCGGCTGGGTGCTCGACCCCGACCGCAAGAAGATGGCGAAGTCCAAGGGCAACGTCGTCACGCCCGTGGAGCACCTCGACCGGCACGGCTCGGACGCGGTGCGCTACTGGAGCGCCAGTGCCCGCCCCGGCACCGACACGGCCTTCGACGAGAACCAGATCAAGGTCGGCCGGCGGCTGGCGATGAAGCTGCTCAACGCGAGCAAGTTCGCGCTGGGCTTCCCGGCGAGCGACGGTGCCGTCACCGAGCCCGTCGACCGGGCGCTGCTGACCGCCCTGGCGCAGGTCGTGGAGGAGGCCACGGCCGCCTTCGAGGCCTACGACGCCTCGCGGGCGCTGGAGCGCACGGAGACCTTCTTCTGGACGTTCTGCGACGACTACATCGAGCTGGTCAAGGGCCGGGCCTACGCCGAGGGCCCGGAGGCGGCCAGCGCCGGTGCGGCTCTCCGCACGGCCCTGTCGACGCTGCTGCGGCTCTTCGCGCCGGTGCTGCCGTTCGTGACCGAGGAGGTCTGGTCGTGGTGGCAGGAGGGCTCGGTGCACCGGGCCCCCTGGCCCGTGGCCGAGGACCTCAAGGCCGACGGCGACCCTGCTGTGCTCGCGGCCGCGGGCGAGGTGCTGGCCCAGGTGCGCAAGGCCAAGAGCGGTGCGCAGGTGTCGATGAAGACCGAGGTGGAGCGCCTCGTCGTGCGCGACACCGCAGAGCGGCTCGAGCTGGTCCGGCAGGCACAGGCCGACCTCGTGAACGCGGGCGTCGTGACGGGCGAGGTCGTGCTCGAGGAGGGCGAGGCCGCGGTCGTGGTCACCCTCCGGGTCGCCCAGTGACCCAGCCCCCCTTCGCCATGATCAACAGGACAACGGCGCACGACACGCCCGGCGAGTCGTGGGGTGTTCTCCTGGTGATCATGGGAGGGGAGGGGGCATGACGCTGGAGCGCGTGCTCCAGGGCCTCGCCACGCGCTTCCCGGCGGAGGACCGGGTGCAGCCCGACCTGGCCCGGATCCGGCTGCTCACGGAGCTCCTCGGCGACCCGCAGTCGGCGTACCCGGCGGTGCACCTGGCCGGCACCAACGGCAAGACGTCGACCGCCCGCATGGTGGACAGCCTGCTGCGCGCCTTCGGCCTGCGCACCGGCCGCTACACCAGCCCGCACCTGCAGCAGGTCACCGAGCGGATCGTGCTCGACGGCCAGCCGCTGTCGGAGGAGCGCTTCGGCGCCCTCTACGACGAGCTCCAGCCCTACGTCGAGCTGGTCGACGAGCGCACCGGCACCCGCATGACCTTCTTCGAGGTGCTGACCGGCATGGCCTTCGCGGCGTTCGCCGACGCGCCCGTCGACGCGGCGGTGCTGGAGACCGGCCTCGGGGGCACCTGGGACGCGACCAACGTGGTGGCCGCCCGCACCGCCGTCGTGCTCCCCGTGGGCCTGGACCACCAGAACTACCTCGGTACGACGCTCGCCGAGATCGCGGCGGAGAAGGCCGGCATCGTCCACGAGGGGGCCACGGTCGTGCTCGCGGCGCAGCAGCCGGAGGCCGCCGAGGTGCTGCTCCGCCGGTGCGCCGAGGTCGGCGCGACCGTCGCCCGCGAGGGCCTGGAGTTCGGGGTCGTCGACCGGCGTACCGCGGTCGGGGGCCAGCTCCTCGACCTGCAGGGCCTGGCCGGCCGGTACGACGAGGTGTTCCTCCCGTTGCACGGCGCGCACCAGGCCGCCAACGCCGCGGCCGCCCTCGCTGCGGTCGAGGCCTTCTTCGGGGCGGCTGACGAGCGGCTCGACCTCGAGGTCGTCCGCCAGGGGTTCTCGACCGTGACGTCGCCGGGCCGACTCGAGGTCGTGCGCACCTCTCCGACCGTGGTGCTCGACGCCGCGCACAACCCGCACGGCATGGCCGCGACCGTGGCCGCGCTGACCGACGCGTTCGCCTTCACCCACCTCGTCGCGGTCGTGGCCTGCCTGGCCGACAAGGACGTCCGGACGATGCTCGAGATCCTCGAGCCGGCCGTGGCCGCCGTGGTCGTGACGGAGAACGGCTCTCCGCGGGCCATGGACGTCGACGAGCTCCGGGCACTGGCCGTGGAGGTGTTCGGCGAGGACCGGGTGAGCGTCGAGGACCGGCTCGACGACGCGCTCGACACGGCGATCGCCCTGGTCGACCAGGAGTCGGAGTACGGCGGGGCCGGCGTGCTCGTGACCGGCTCGGTCGTGACGGCCGGCGCGGCCCGGACCCTCCTCAACGCCCGGTAGCCTGGCGCGAGACACCGGCGCGACGACGCGTCGAGACCCCGAACGTCCCAGGAGACAAGACCACTGTGGCCACCGAGCGCACCCTCGTCCTCGTCAAGCCCGACGGCGTCCGCCGCGGCCTCGCCGGCGAGGTCATCTCGCGCCTCGAGCGCAAGGGCCTGACCCTCGTCGCGCTGGAGCTGCGCACCCTCGCCCGCGAGACCGCGGAGCAGCACTACGCCGAGCACAGCGAGCGCCCGTTCTTCGGTGAGCTCGTGGAGTTCATCACCGGTGGGCCGCTCGTCGCGCTCGTCGTCGAGGGCCCGAACGCCGTGGCCGGCGTCCGTCGCCTCATGGGCGTCACCAACCCGGTCGAGGCGACCCCCGGCTCGATCCGCGGCGACTACGCCCTCGAGATCGGACAGAACCTCGTGCACGGCTCCGACTCGCCGGAGTCGGCCGCGCGCGAGATCGGCATCTTCTTCCCCGGCCTCTAGCCGGCTCGCAGGCGGCCGGTGGCGCTGCTCACAGCGGCGGCACCGGCCTGCCTGCGTAGACTTGCAAGACCCCTCCGCGCACCCGTGGGGTGCCACCCGAAACGTGAAGGGCCCTTCCCGCTCATGGCAGTCGCCCCATGACCAAGAACGCCAACAGCATGTCCTTCCTCGGCCGCGACATGGCCGTGGACCTCGGGACGGCGAACACGCTGGTCTACGTGCGCGGCCGCGGTGTCGTGCTCAACGAGCCCTCCGTGGTGGCCATCAACACCTCGACGACCGGCATCCTCGCCGTCGGCACCGAGGCCAAGCGGATGATCGGCCGCACGCCGGGCAACATCGTCGCCATCCGGCCGCTGAAGGACGGCGTCATCGCCGACTTCGACACGACCGAGCGGATGCTGCGCTACTTCATCCAGAAGGTGCACCGCCGGCGCCACTTCGCCAAGCCGCGCATCGTCATCTGCGTGCCGTCCGGCATCACCGGGGTCGAGCAGCGCGCGGTCAAGGACGCCGGCTACCAGGCCGGTGCGCGCAAGGTCTTCATCATCGAGGAGCCGATGGCTGCCGCGATCGGGGCCGGCCTCCCGGTGCACGAGCCGACCGGCAACATGATCGTGGACATCGGCGGCGGCACCACCGAGGTCGCGGTCATCTCCCTCGGCGGCATCGTGACCAGCCAGTCGATCCGCACCGGCGGTGACGAGCTCGACAGCGCGATCATCTCCTACGTGAAGAAGGAGTACTCGCTGATGCTCGGCGAGCGCACCGCCGAGGAGATCAAGATGGCCATCGGCTCGGCGTTCCCGATGCCCGACGAGCCGCACGCGGAGATCCGCGGGCGCGACCTCGTCAGCGGGCTTCCGAAGACGATCGTCGTGAGCGCCGAGGAGATCCGCAAGGCGATCGAGGAGCCGGTCAACGCGATCGTCGACGCGGTCAAGAACACCCTCGACAAGTGCCCGCCGGAGCTCTCCGGCGACGTCATGGACCGCGGCATCGTCCTCACCGGCGGCGGCGCGCTCCTGCGGGGGCTCGACGAGCGCCTCAAGCACGAGACCGGGATGCCGGTGCACATCACCGACAACCCGCTGCACTCGGTGGCGATCGGCTCCGGCAAGTGCGTGGAGGAGTTCGAGGCCCTGCAGCAGGTCCTCATCTCCGAGCCGCGCCACTAGCAGCCTCACACCGTGCGGGGCTCCCGCCGCCTGCGGTTGACGTTCGTCCTGCTGCTGCTGACGGCGTTCACCTTCACCGCCCTCGACAGCGGCGGGGAGAACCAGACCGGTCCGCTGGGTGCGCTCCGGCGGGGGATCGACGCCGTCTTCGGCCCGGTCGAGCGTGCCGTCGGCGGTGCGGCGTCCTCCGCCGGTGACGCGCTCGGCGGCCTGCCGCGCCTCGGCTCCTACCAGGACGAGAACCGCGAGCTCAACCGCAAGGTCGAGGAGCTGCAGGGCCGGCTGGCCTCGCTCGCCGGCGTGCAGTGCGAGCTGGACCAGTTCCGCCAGCTCGCGCACTTCGTCGACGTGACCGGCTACAGCACGGTGCCGGCGCGGGTCGTCGCCGTGGGCCCGTCGGGCGGCTTCGAGCGGATGGCGGTGATCGACGCGGGGTCCGCCGACGGGATCAAGCCCTCGATGACCGTGGTGACGGGCGCCGGCCTCGTCGGGCGGACGACCCAGGTGCAGAAGCACACCGCGCGGGTGCTGCTCCTCACCGACCGGAAGTTCACCGTCGGGGGCTCCCTGGCGCAGGTCGCCTCGATCGGCTTCACCCGCGGCACCGGCGGCCGCGACCTGACGTTCGCGCTGGCCAGCACCCGGGCCCCGGTCCGGCGCGGCGACGTGGTGCTGACGACCGGGTCCGAGACCTACGCCTCGGGCGTCCCCATCGGCACCGTCACCGCCGTGGCGCCCGACGCCAACGCCATCAGCCGCACCGCCAAGGTGGTGCCCTTCGTCGACGTGTCCTCCCTCGACCTGGTCGGGGTCATCACGAACGCCGGCCGCACCAAGCCGCGTGGCGTGCTCCGGCCGGTGGCACCTGGTGCCAGCCCGACCTCCTCACCGTGTCCCGCCGCGGTGCCGCAGGGACCGGTGCCCACGGCGACGCCGGCGCCCACCGTCGTACCGCGCCCGTCCGCGACCGGCAGCCCCGAGGCCACCGGGGCGCCCAGCCCGTCGCCGTCCCGGTCCCCGCGGGTCACCTTCAGCCCCGTCTCGTCGCCGTGACCCCACAGCGGCTGATGCTCGGCGTCGCGAGCGTCCTCACCGTGCTCCTGCTGCAGGTCACGGTCGTGGGCCGGCTGCCCCTGCCGGGCGTGGAGCCCGACCTCGTGCTGGTGCTCGTCATCGCCTTCGCGCTCGCCGAGGGCCCGATGTCCGGGCTCGTCACGGGCTGGTGCGCGGGGCTGCTGGCGGACGCGCTGTCCGCGCACGAGCTGGGCCGGCTGGCGCTGGCCTACGCCCTGGCCGGCTACCTGGCCGGCATGCTCCAGGACGACACCGACCGCTCCACCCTGCAGCCCTTCGGGGCCGTCGCGCTCGGGGCGGTCGTGTCGCTCGGCGCCTACACGACAGTGGGCCTGCTGCTGGGCGATCCCCGGGTCACGCTCGACGCCGTGCTGCACAACCTGGTCAGCGCCGTTCCTTACGATGTGGTCCTGACCCCGTTCGTCGTGCCCCTCGTGGCCGGCCTGGTACGGCGACTCGACGCCGACCCCCTCCGACGACTGTGATGGCCCCGTGACCGACCGCTCGCTGCTCCGCCTGGTGGTGCTGCGGGTCATCGTCGTGTCCATCCTGCTGACGCTGCTGGGACGGCTGGCGTACCTGCAGCTCGCCCAGGGCGACCGGTTCGTGGCCGCGGCGACCGACAACCGCATCCGCGAGGTCATCACGGCCGCAGCCCGGGGTCAGGTGCTGGACGACCGCGGGCGCGCGCTGGTCAGCAACCGGACGGCGCTCGTCGTCTCGGTCACCCGCTCCGTGGTCCGCAGCCAGCCGGACGACGGTCAGGCGGTGCTCGCCCGGCTCGCCAAGGTCATCGGCGTGCCCGCCGCGCAGATCGCGCTGCAGATCACGCCCTGTGGCGAGCGGCTCGCGGACGGCTCGGTGGCGAACCGCAAGCGCGGCTGCTGGAACGGCTCGCCGTACCAGCCCGTTCCGGTGGCCTCCTACGCGAGCGACCGCCCGGGGGAGGTCAACCGGGTGCTGCGCATCGCCGAGCACGCGGAGGACTTCCCCGGCGTCACCGCGCAGTACCAGGCGGTGCGCGAGTACCCGGGGAAGTCGCTCGCGGCCCACGTCCTCGGCTACCTCGGCCCGCTGTCCCAGGAGGACCTGGAGAAGGAGAAGTACCAGGGACTCGCTCCCGGGACGCTGATCGGCCGGGCGGGGGTCGAGGGCGTCTACGACGACTTCCTGCGCGGTAAGGACGGCGTCGAGAAGCTGCTGGTGGACAAGGACTCCACGGTCACCGGCACGCAGAGCATCACGCCGCCGGAGGCCGGCCAGGCCCTGGTCCTGTCGATCGACGCCGGCATCCAGAGGGTGGCGGAGACGGCGCTCGCGGACGGCATCAAGGAGGCGCGGCAGCGCTACGACCGGCTGCGCGGCAAGAAGTTCACGGCCAACCGTGGCGCGGCCATCGTGGTCGACGTGACCAACGGCCGGTTGGTCGCGATGGCCAGCTACCCGTCGTACGACCCGACGGTCTTCGTGGGCGGCATCTCGACGCGCGAGTACTCCCAGCTGCTCAACGCACCCGGCAACCCCCTGACCAGCCACGCGGTGCAGGGCCTCTACGCGCCGGGCTCGACGTTCAAGATCATGTCGACCGCAGCCGCGGTGGCGGCGGGCAACCCGCTCACCGGCAGCTACCCCTGCCCGTCGTCCTTCCGCGTCGGCAACCGCGCCTTCCGCAACTACGAGGGCGAGTACTTCGGCACCATCAACCTCAAGACGACGCTGGTGAAGTCCTGCGACACCGTCTACTACAAGCTCGCCTACGAGCAGTGGCTCGCCGACGGCGGCACCAAGACCCGGAAGGGCGCGCGCGAGGTCTTCCCCAACATGGCGAGGTCGTGGGGCTTCGGCAAGCGGACCGGCATCGACCTGCCGGACGAGCGGCGCGGCACCATCAGCGACCGCGAGTTCAAGCAGGCCAACTGGGAGGACCTGAAGGACGTCAAGTGCGACCGCGCCAAGCGCGGCTACCCCGAGGTGGCTGAGGAAGACCCGGCGCACGCGGCGTACCTGAAGGAGCTGGCGCGCGAGTTCTGCAGCGACGGCTGGCGCTACAACGCCGGTGACGCGGCGCTGTTCGCGATCGGGCAGGGCGACGTGCTCGTGTCGCCGCTGCAGCTGACGATGGCCTACGCGGCGCTCGCCAACGGGGGCACGCTCTGGAAGCCGCGGCTGGCCAAGGGGCTGCTGTCGGCCGACGGCCGCACGGCGACGGTCCTCCCGCCCGTGCGCAACGGCCGGTTGCCCGTGTCGTCGGCGACGCTGGCCTACATGCGCGACGCGCTCGCGAACGTCCCGCGAGACGGCGGCACGGCGCAGACCGCCTTCCGCGGCTGGCCGCACGGCGTGGTGCCGGTCGCCGGCAAGACCGGCACCGCCGACGTCCAAGGCAAGGCGCCGACCTCGTGGTTCGCGTCCTTCGCACCGGCCAACGCGCCGCGGTACGCGATGGTCGTGATGGTGCCGGAGGCCGGTACGGGCGGTACGACGGCAGCGCCGATCACCCGCAAGATCTACGCCGCGATGTACGGCCAGGACGGCCAGAAGCGGATCCTCGACGCCCGGGGCCTGCTGCCGGCTGCCCTGCCGGTGGTGCTGCCCGACGGCTCGATCGGGGCGCCCGGCACGAAGGTGCCGCGGCCGGCGCGCACCGCGGTCGGGACGCCGACGGACCTGGCCGCGGGCCGGCTCGAGAGCGCCTTCTGGGCTGACGTGCCGCGGCGGAGGCTCACGTGAGGCTCCCGTGAGCGAGCAGTGGGCCACGCCGCGGGTGTCGCCCGTGCCGCTCCGGCCGCGCGAGCGGTCGCTCCGCGACCGGGTGCTCGACCGGGCCGGTCCGGTGCGCCAGCTCGACCTGGTGCTGCTCGGGGCAGTGGTGGCCCTGGTGTCGGTGGGCGCGCTGCTGATCTGGTCGGCGACGCTGGAGCGGCAGCTCGCCGGCGGCCTCGACCCGCAGGCCTTCCTGAAGAAGCACATCATCAACGCGGCGCTCGGCACGGCGATGGGCGTCGCAGCCGCCCTCGTCGACTACCGCTCGCTGCGGGCCTACGCGCC
>Ga0190269_10001202_pt1 | contig 12517 bp, 8 predicted proteins | sample Popmic249IS_FD_133749 | JGI IMG/M metagenome (GOLD analysis project Ga0190269, IMG submission 133749) | Populus adjacent soil microbial communities from riparian zone of Blue River, Arizona, USA - 249 IS | ecosystem: Environmental > Terrestrial > Soil > Riparian zone | place: USA: Arizona...
CGACACAGCACGCTTCGACGACCCATGCTGAAGTGACTCAAATCACTATTTGGGACGCGCTGACGTATCTGCGATGTCAGATTGTATTCATCTATTCACCCCACCCCATTATCGTTGTATTCAATGCAGTCAAGCGATGTGAGCTACTCACACTCGCGCATGCGCATGAGCACAGCGCGAACGGAGGAACATGGACCGTCTGCTCGACGCCTTGCGATATGTAGACGGGCCGTATGCGCTAGCTGGTTTTGCGCTGCTCGTCGCTGCGTGGCTGACGCCACAGCTGATGCAGAAAGTCCTCGATCGGAAGACGCGCCGCGCGCTGAGCTTTAGTCTGCTCGCGCTCGGAGGTCTCACGATCCTGGGCAGCCTGGTTCTCGCTGGCAGGAGCCGAACGACAACCGACGTCGATGCAGCGTCACGCGACTCGCATTCCGTCGAGATCCGCGGCGAGGGCAACGTCGTCGGCAATGGCAACGTCGTAGGAGACCGCAACACGGTCCGACGGGCAGAGAGATGAAGCCGGGAGCGGCGGCGATCCTCGTCGCCATCGTGAGCGCCCGCTCCGCCTCTGCTCAAACAACGCAAAGTGTCATCGTAGGCTCGAGCAACGTAGTGGGAGACCACAACGTCGTGGGGCACAACAACACCGTCAACGACGTGGAAGACATCCGCGATGCGCTGAGCCCGGTGATTCGCGAGCAGCTCGCGCAGGCACTGCCGCGGCCGGAGGCGCAGCTCGAGGTGATCGCGCACGTCGCTCGCTCGACGCGCGTAGTCGGCTCGTTGGGTGCAAAGCTCGATCTCCTGCTGGGCGACAGAGCTTACGCGCAGAAGCTCGAGGCCGAGCTCGCGGATTGGGTGCAGCGCGCACAGGAGCTACAAGAACAGCTGGCGGATCCCGATTGTCGGAGTGCGCTGGAGCGCGCAGAGGCAGGCGACCTGCAAGGCGCGAAGGAGCAGCTCTTGGCGATGTTGGAAGCGCAGCAGGCTGCGCTCGCACAGCGCCAGCGCTCGGTCGCTCAGCTCGAGTACGAGATGGGCTCGATCAGTCTGCTGCAGTTCAAGTTCGAAGAGGCCGGGCGGCATCTGCGAGCGGCTGTCCGCGGCTTTCGCGAAGCAGGTCGACAGGAAGACATGCCCCAGCTCGTGAAAGCCCTGAGCGCGCTCTCGCGCGTGTATTCCGAGCTGGATCGGCGCGCGGAGGCTCTGCACGCGCAGCAGAACGCCGTTCGTCTAGGACGCGAGCTGCCGAGCACGCAGCGACCCGAGCTCGCGGCGAATCTCAACGACCTCGGCACTCGCTACGCTGAGAACGGCGAGCTGGAGCGAGCGCTGAGAGCCACCGAAGAGTCCGTGAGCATCCGACGTGAGCTGGCTGACGAGCGACACCAGCTCACGTACCAACTCGCCAAGAGTCTGAACAACCTGGCTATCCGATACGGCGCGCTCGGTCGCCGCAGCGAGGCGCTCAGCGTGGCAGCCGAAGCCGTGGAAAAGCTGCGCGAGCTGCAGCCCGCGCAGCCACTGGACCTCGCCCGAAGCCTCAACACGCTCGGTGCTGCACACGCGAGCTTGGACCGTCATGAAGATGCCTTGCGCGCAATGCAAGAAGCGGCAGAGCTCTATCGCATGCTGATGCGCTCGCAGCCCGATGTTCATCGGGCCGAGCTCGCGGTGGCACTCAACAATCTCGGCGGCGCATACGGACAGCTCGGCCGCCACGCGGAGGCGCTTCAAGCGATCGAAGATGCAGTCCAGCTGCGACGTCAGCTGGTGCGCGAACGACCGCGCGTGTTCTTGCCTGTGCTCGCCTCCAGCCTCGATAGCCTTGGCAATCGCTATCGCGCGCAGGGGCGCCATCACGACGCGCTTCGCGTCAGTGAGGAGGCGACGGCACACTATCGTAAGTTGTCGGCGGAGCGGCCCGAGCTGTACATGCCGGAGTTTGCGACATGCTTGCACAACCTTGGCGCGCACTATCTCGACCTGGGCGACGCAAAGCGCGGGCGGAGCGCGATCACGCGCGCAGTGTCGTATTACCGAGAGTTGGCAGACAAACGCCCAGAGGCTCACTCACTGAACCTTGTGCTCAGCCTCAACAGTCTTAGCGTTGCGTACACAGCGCTGGGCATGCAGGACGACGCGCTCAGGACGACAGACGACGCGATGCGCTTCGTGCGTGAGCTGCAGCAGCGGAAGGTGGACGTCTCTGCTGCGGTGTTGGCGCGGTTCACGTTCGACGCAGGCGTTCGCTACCGCGCAGCCGGCCAGTTGCCCAAGGCGCAACATGCCGCGTCCGCTTCCGCGATGTACTACCGCGAGCTCTCGAGATCGCATCCGCAGCTCTATCGCTCGCGCTTGGTTGCTAGTCTACGACTTCTTGCCGCAGTTGAACGCGACCTGGGCAACACTGTCGATGCCGCACGCTTCGAGCGCGAGTCGTCAGACTTGGTCCAGCTCGCCGACCAAATGAATAGGTAGAACATGATGCTATCTCGCTGGCTCATCTACATCAGCTTCGCGGCCGCTGCCTGCTCCGCACCCGCCGAAGGCATGTCGTCTGTCTCCACCACCGTCATCGATCGGCCAGCCGAGACGATCAGCACGCGTGGTGTCGATTGCCAGCGTGGCGCTGGCACGGAGCAGACACTGGTGCCAAAGGATCTGCTGGATAGTTTTCGAGACGATGCGCAGCGCATGACGGACGAGCTGCTGACCACCGTGCGCAGCGAGCTACGACTGCTCGAGGCGCTGACTGTGACGTACGCCGACTGTCAGGAGCAGAATGCTTTCTATCACACCGAGGCTAAGAAGATCGAACTGTGCAATGAGTTATTCTCCAATGTCGCTGCGCTGTGGTTTGGACGCGAGCGCGCCGAGTCTGACAACCGTCAGCGTATCCTCGGTGCTTGGCGCTTTGTCTTTTTCCACGAGCTTGGACACGCCCTGGTCGATCTGTACGATCTGCCTGTGGAGGACGAGGAAGACGCAGTAGACAACTTCTCGACACTCAAGCTCATCGAGTCAGGACTGACTGAGGATGCTTTGAGTGCGGCTGGCTTCTGGCACAACAAATCGAAAACCAGCGCGCCCTGCACAGGCTTTTTCGATGCTCACTCGCTCAGTCACAAGCGCTTTCAAGCGATTGTTTGCCTCGTGTACGGCAGCGCTCCCGAAGAGCTCGACCCGCAAGTCGCGCAGTACGAACTGCCTGAAGAACGACTGTGTGTGTGCCCGTTGGAGCTCGCCAAACAAAGCGCCCGCTGGGAGCAACTGCTCGACCAGGCGGAACAGTCACCCTTCTGCGGCTATCTCGAAACCCCGTGCTGCCAAAGCGGCTCTCCGTGTGGCGCCGACCTCGCTTGTGTCTCGGCGCGCTGCGTGCCTTCCGAATGCGGTTGAGACGAATTCTCTGCCCGGACGAAAGCCAAACAGTCAGGCAGTTGACGACCTGACATGACTGGTTATCCATGTGCGTAAACCGACCCGATGCCGATGGTGCTGCTCTGTTGGCGCTTGACGCTGCGCGTTTTGGCCAATGCCGGTGGGGCATCACTGCGGCGTCTCGGTAGGTTGCGCACAATCGGGAGGTGATTATGCACGCTTGTGGTTCAGCGGGCGTCGCCGCCGGAGGACTCGGCCGCGCCCATCGAGCGCTCGAGCAAGCGCGTTCCTTCTTACCTTACGATCCCATCACTGCGTTCCAACGGCTATCTGAGCTCGAGCGCGAGTTAAAGCACCCGCGGGCGGACGTCACAGCCGACCCCGAGCTCGAGCAGCTCGCGGCCAGCGTGTCCGCTCTGCTCCCACATGCGCGCGCTGCCGCGGACAGCTGGCGTGCCGAGTGTGCTGAGCGCGCGCAGCGGCTCTGCACCCGGGCGCGCACGGGGCAGCGGCGCGAGACGGTAGCCCCAGGCGCGCAGGACACTCGGCTGCCTGACGCACCTGAGCAGCGCCACGGTATGTTAGGCGCGCTGCGTGCCTCACTACCGCTGGCCTCTGCCTGTGCGTTGATCGCCGCCATCGGCTGCGCTCGCCCGCCCCAGGCGCCCATGCGCGACGCCGGTGCAACGCAGCAGGCATCGAGCACGAGCCCAGTGATCTTACCGGACGGTCGGACGATCGCAGACGTCGCAGCCAAAGTGACCCCGAGCGTGGTGAATGTCTTCTCAGAGCGCAAGATCGACGTGGACCGGCGCATGTCGCCATTTTTCTCCGACCCGTTCTTTCGCTTCTTGTTCGACCGACAGCACGGGCCAGCCCCGACGGGCCGGCGGGAGCACAGCCTCGGGTCTGGCGTGATCGTCTCGAGCGATGGCGTGATCATCACCAACAACCACGTGGTCGCTGATGCCGACGAGATTCGCGTGGCGCTCAAGGACGGCCGGGAATTCAAGGCCAAGCTCGTCGGTGCTGATCGTGAGAGCGACGTGGCAGTGCTGCGGATCGAGGAGGCAAAGGATCTCACTGCCATCGCGGTGGCAGATTCGTCGAAGATGCGTATCGGCGATATGGTGCTCGCGATAGGCAATCCTTTCGGTGTCGGCCAGACAGTGACCATGGGCATCGTCAGCGCCGTCGGCCGCGCGAACATGGGGATCACGGACTACGAAGACTTCATCCAGACTGACGCAGCGATCAACCCCGGGAACTCCGGTGGCGCGTTGGTCAACATGGACGGCAACCTGGTCGGCATCAACACAGCGATCGTGTCGCGCACAGGCGGCTATCAGGGCATCGGCTTCGCCATTCCGAGCAACATGGCCATGCAGGTCAAAGATGCGATCTCGACCCACGGCAAAGTCATACGCGGCTGGTTGGGCGTGTCCATACAAGATCTGACTGACGAGCTCGCAAAGGAGATGAATGTTGGACCGCGTGCGGGTGTGTTAGTCGCTGATGTTGCGAGCACGAGCCCGGCAGCCACTGCGGGGCTGCGACGCGGCGACATCATCACAGCCGTCGATGGAGTGAGGATGGAAGACGCGCGCCACCTCCGCACCAGCGTGGCGCTCGCGGGCGCCGGGCGGACAGTGCGGGTCGATGTGCTGCGCGACGGGAAATCCCGCTCTTTCGAGGTGAAGCTGGAGGAGGTTCCGACGCAATCAGGTCGGGCACAAGCCGCGCCGGAGGAGACAGGGGTCTTTGCGGGAGTGGTTGTCCAAGAGCTGACACCCGATTTGCGTAGGCGCTTCGACATCCCCTCCGATGTGCATGGGGTGGTTGTGAGCGACATCGCGCATGACCGTAGCGCCGCCGAGCTCGGACTGCGTCAAGGCGATGTCATCGTGCAGGTGAATCGTAAGGACGTCAGCACTGTGGAGGACTTTCACAAGCTTGCCCGAGAGAGCCACGAGCGAGCATTGGTGCTGGTCTATCGCGACGGTGGAGCGCTGTTCTTGACGCTCTCGCGATAGCCGTTACGTTTATGTAGTCCATGGAGTTAACTATAAGGGCACAACCTGATTGCACCATTATCCATTTTTGACATCACAACTGAGCCCTGCGCTCAGAGATCAAGGAGGTAGATCATGCGTTGGATTTTGTTCGTCGGACGCCTCCTCTTTGGAGGTGCGTTCCTCTGGACTGCGACACGCCAGGCGCTGCATGCGCAAGCTGCGACGGAGTCTCTCGCAGCGCACTCTGTACCCTATCCCGAGGTCGCTCTCGCGATCTCGACACTCCTGCTCGCGCTGGGTGGCGCGAGCGTCGTCCTGGGCATTGTGCCTCGAATCGGGCTCGGCCTGATCGTGCTGGAGCTGATCGCCTCCACGCTCATGTACGCCGCCGATAGCGGCGTGGAGCTCGCGCTGTTCACGAAGAACATCGGGCTGATGGGCGCCGCGCTCGGCTTGCTCTCGCTGCCCGTGCCTTGGCCCGTCAGCGTCGACAGCTGGCTTCGTCAGCGCGGAGGATTCAGCGGCACAGGGCCGCTCGTGCAGAGTTTTCGACGTCTGATCGAGGGCGCACGACGCGCATGGGTGCCAAAGCGCGCGCGGTCGCTCGCTCACACTCATCGTGTCGAGTCGAGCCCGAACGCTTGGCTGGTCCGTGAACAGGCAGTCACGCGGGCGAGCGGCGGCATCGTGATGCGTAGCGTACGCGCCTACTACTTCAGCGGCTGACGGCAAGCGTAGGAAGAGACATGCGGATCGAAGTTTGGCCGGGCCGCTCATGGCCACACGGTGCGAGATGGGACGGTGCTGGCGTCAATTTCGCGGTGTACTCCGAGGTCGCGACGCGAGTGGAAGTTTGCCTGTTCGATGCCCAAGATCCTGCTCGCGAAGTCGCGCGCTTCGAGTTGCCTGAGAACTCTGACTTCACCTGGCACGGATACGTCCCAGAGCTCGAGCCGGGCTTGCTCTATGGATATCGCATTCACGGGCCCTTCGATCCGCATCGTGGCCATCGCTGCAATCCCGCAAAGCTCCTCATCGATCCTTACGCCAAGGCTTTGCACGGCAGCGTGAGCTGGGCGGGGCTCGGTGCAGACGCAGACCTGCAAGCCGATCCGCGAGACACGGCTCCCTACACGCCCAAGGGCGTCATCGTCGACGAGACGTTCGACTGGGACGGCGATCGGCACCTCGCGACGCCTTGGCGCAAGACTGTGATCTACGAGCTGCACGTTCGCGGGTTCACCAAGCTGCACCCGCAGATCCCGGAGCGGCTGCGTGGAACCTACGCAGGCCTCGCGCATCCGGCAGCGATCGACCACCTCGTCCGGCTCGGCGTGACTGCCGTCGAGCTCTTGCCGATCCACGCCTTCCTCGACGAGCCCTTTCTGGTCGATCGCGGTCTGTGCAACTACTGGGGATACAACACACTCGGGTTCTTCGCGCCCGAGCAGCGCTATGCAAGTCGCGCGCGGCCTGGTGCAGTCGTCGCTGAGCTCAAAGCGATGGTCAAAGCACTGCATCGCGCCGGCATCGAGGTCATCCTCGACGTCGTCTACAATCACACCTGCGAAGGCAATCACCTTGGCCCGACGCTCTCGCTCAAAGGCATCGACAACGCCAGCTACTACGCGCTCATGCCGGACGCGCGCTACTACCGCGACTGCACGGGCTGCGGCAACTCCATCGATGCATCGAAGCCAGCAGCGGCGCGCTTGATCGTCGACAGCTTGCGCTACTGGGTCGACGAGATGCATGTCGACGGCTTTCGGTTCGACCTCGCCACCGTGCTGGGGCGCGTCGGCGGCGGCGACTTTCAGCGCGAGTCACCGTTCTTTCAGATCATCGCGCAGGATCCCGTCTTGTCGCGCGCGAAGCTGATCGCTGAACCGTGGGACATCGGGCCGGGCGGTTACCGCGTCGGAGGCTTCCCGTCGCCCCTGCGCGAGTGGAACGCGAAGTATCGCGATGCGATTCGACGCTTCTGGCGTGGCGACGAAAACCTCGCCGGTGAGGTCGGCTATCGTCTAAGCGGCTCGTCAGACCTGTACGAAGGCATGCGCCGACGTCCACAGACAAGCATCAACTTCGTCACCGCACACGATGGCTTCACATTGCATGATCTCGTGTCGTACGAGCACAAGCACAACGAGGCGAATCAAGAGCAAAACCGTGATGGCTCCGACGCGAATCTCTCGTGGAATTGCGGTGTGGAAGGAGAGACTGACAACCCCGAGGTGTTGGCGCTGCGCGAGCGACAGAAGCGCAATCTGCTCGCAACGTTGTTCGTCTCGCAGGGCGTCCCGATGTTGGTCGCGGGCGACGAAATGGGTCGCACGCAGCGCGGCAACAACAACGCATACTGTCAAGACAACGAGCTCTCGTGGGTGGATTGGAACCTCGATCAACGTGGAAGAGAGCTGCTCGACTTCACACGTCGCCTGATTCGTCTCCGCCACGAACAGCCGGTCTTACAGCGATTGCATTTCTTTCGCGGAGAGCAGATCTGGGACTCACGCTTCAAAGACCTGACCTGGTTCCGTCCCGATGGAAGTGAGATGACCCCCGAGGATTGGCAAAAACCGTTTACGCGCGCGTTTGGTTTCTTGCTCGGACGTGAGGTCGTAAAGACTTTCGACGAGCTCGGACACCTGCTGATCGGTGAAGCGTTGCTCGTGCTGATGAACGCTTACTGGGACACCCTCTCATTCACCCTCCCCTCACCGGAGGATGGCTTTGTCTGGAAGCTCGAGCTCGACACTGCCGCTCCCGACACGAGCGCAGTGCCATGTCGCGCTCGAACGGTGGAAGTCGCCGGCCGTTCCATGATCATCTTCTCTCGCGTGCCAGAGCTGCAGTAGCGCGTGCACAGCGCGCAGCGCTCCCGCTACGCTGCGTGTGTGTCGCGCTCGGACTTCTGCTTTTCGAGCAGCTCTTCTACGTCGCGCACAAGCGCTTCCATGACCGCGAGCACGCGTCCCACGCGCTTTTCCGTCAGGCCTTCGGTCGTCTGCACTGCGCCACTCAGCCGCTCCGCGAGCGACTTCAGCTTGCGCAGGTTTTCCACCGCATCTTCGCCGGGGCTCTTCGGCCGCAAGATAGGATCGAAGCGCTTGCGCAGCTCACCGACAGAGCGCGCTTCATCGAACACCGCGCTCCGCAGCTCGTCGAGCACCTCGCGCGGCGCGTCGAGACGCCGCCTCGAATCGTTCGCGGTCTCGGATTCGCCCGAGCCGACCGCGCGCGAAAAGTAGTCCACCGCCTCGAGGCTGGGAATTTCCCGAGAAACCCCGTCGCGCCGCAACACCTCGGGTGCATGCGTCCGGAGCGCACCGTATGACAACACGAGCTTGTCGAGCGTCGCTGCCTTGATGTGCAGCTCCTTCGAACAATAGTCGGCGAGATCGCTGTAGCCCCACTTCTCGTATTTGCGACTCTTCCGCAGCGCGGTCAGGCCTTCGGCGAGCTCCACCCAGGACCGCTTGAAGCGCTGCGCACGCCGCACGATATCCACGCGCGCGGGATCACCGCCACCTTGCTCGATGCGGTCCGCCAGCGCCTCTAGCACCTCATGCCCTTGGGACATGCTGGCGGTATACCACGGCCCCCTGCCCCCAATCTTCAACTGGCCGAGGCAGCGCCCGGAAAGCACCGCGATCGCGGCTCGGGAGCTGAAAAAAGCGCATCGAGACCAGATCGCCTGGCAGAGCTCACTGGCGGAACTTGCGCTCGTAGCCGACGGATCGAAAGCCGCGCGCGTCGAAGTAAGCTTGCAGCGCTGCAAACATGCGGGTGAAGCGCTCGGGCTGCAGATCGTAGAGGTTGTGCAGCTCGCCCGGATCGCGCGCGAGATCGTAGGCTTCGAGGGTGTGCACGCGTTCATCGACGATCACCTTCTGCGAGCCAAGGATCAACGCGCGGCGCAGCCGGCCTTCTGCGAGGATCGGTCGCGTCAGCGTCACGTCTCGGCCCCTGAGCAACGGCACGAGGCTCTCACCCGCCAGATCGTCGGGCGTCGGGACCCCGAACACATCGAGCAGCGTCGGCCCGAGATCGATCAGCGAAACGGGCTGTGCCAGCGTACGCGGCACGATCGATCTCCCCCAAAACACGAGCGGCACGCGCAACAGCTCATCGTAGAGCGTCTTCGAGTGCTCGTATGTGCCGTGCTCACCAAAGGCTTCGCCGTGATCGCTCGTGACCACGAGCAGCGCGCGGTCGACGAAGCGCGGGCTCTCCAGCAGCGCGACGATGCGGCCGAGCAAGCCATCGGCGAGCGCCACCTCGGAGACGTAGCGCTCGAACGCGGGGCCGGTCTTCAGCGCACCGCGATCGTAGGGCTCGTGCGGCTCCGTGAGGTGCGCGTAGAGAAAGCAAGGCTCCGGCTTCGCAGCAGCCTCTTCAAGGCGTGAGAGCACCGGCTCGATGACGCGCTGGCCCTGTGCGTGCGTCTTGCCGCGATGCACAGCGCGCTCCTCGGCGAAACCACGCGCGACACCGTACTCACCCGAGAGAAATGCCAAGCTCCCGACCTTGTACGTCTCGACGCCGGCCGCGGTCAGCGAGCGGGGCCAGCGGGGCGTCGGATCGGCCGCAGCGTACAGGTGCCGATAGTCGCCCGCGCCATGCGGCGCCCACGCCAACTCGGAGGCATGCTTGCCGGCGAACATCGCCGTGAGCGTGATGGCCGTCTGGCTGCCGGGTGCCCGCGCCTCGGAGAAGTAAGCGCCTTCGCGCGCGAGCCGCGCCAGCGTGGGAAGCTGCTGTGCTCGCTTCGGATCCTTCAGCAGGTCGGCGCGCATTGCATCGATCGTGAGCAGCACGACCACAGGCGCCGCAGTGATCAGCTGCGAGCTGGTACCCGCGCGGGGCGCGTGCTTTTCGCGCGCGGTCAGCCAGCGGGCGAGCTCCGGTTCTGCTGGCCCCTCGAAGCGCGGCACGCGCCAGTACGCAGTCGCGAGCAGCCAGGCCGCCACAGCGCCTGGCGAACGCGTGAGCGCCACGCGCACGTGATTGGGAGGCGGCACACACGCGAGCGCCACGAGGAGCAGCACGACAAGTGCGAGCTTGCGAGACCCATGCGCTCTCCGCCTCACGTGCGGGGCGAGCGCGCTGCCGACCAGCATGAGCGCAAGCGTTGTCCCATACACGTGCAGCGTCGCGTAGTCGTCTCGTAATACGAATAAGTTACCCGCAAGCGCCCCGAGGGCGAGCAGCGTCGCCAGCGCGCTCGTCACACGCGTGCGGCTGAGCTGATGACCCACCACCAAGCACGCGGTGGGCCCGAGACCCATGCCGCATGTGATCGCCACGAGAAGAAGCTCCACATGACGACCGCCGAGCGTGTGATGCGCGCGATGGATGATCCAGTCCGCCAAGAGCACGTACACACCCCAGCCGCTCACAGCGGCAAAGAGCGCGACCCCTAGAAGCGGGCGACGAGCACCGAGCCGCATCGCCACGTACGCCAGCAGATCGATCGCCGCTCCCAGCGTCACGAAGCTCGCGAGCTCCCACGCTGCATGCAAAAGACGCGACCATGGCGACACAAACGGAGTCGATATGCTCGACGCGATCAGATCGACCAGCGCGGCGAGCAGCGCACCGAGCGTGGCACCAGCAGGCACTCGATCTGGCAGCGCGAAGACAGCGCGAAACGGGCGGGAAGGCACGCCCGCCGTGTACCACTGCAGGGGCGACTTACGAAAGCGCCGAGCAACTCAGACGAGAAAAGGCAGCATGTCCCCGCGCGCGCGAAAGGTGGCTTCGGAGTATTGCCGCGCGTCGCGAACACCGGGAGAAACGTGCTCATCGCCGTAGCCACCGTATTCACCGCGCGCGTACTCGGATGCCGGTACACCCATGATCTGTAAGATCGATCCGAGGTACTGGTGCCAGTGCAAGCCGGGATAGAGCGGCTCGGGCCGCGAGACATCCGCGTTTGCGACGCTGTACGCGAGGTTGCGGTAGTCGGCGTGAATGCCCGTCTTGATCGCGCCCCCTGCAGAGCCAGCCATGATCACCGGCATGTCGATCTGTTCGTGCGTCTGCGGTCCTGCCTCGTGGGTCCAGGTGATAAGGCTCGAGTCGAGCAACGTGCCGTCGCCGTCGCTGAGCGCGTCGAGCTTTTCTGCAAGATACAGAAAGCCGTGCTCGAAGACGCGCTGGTAGCTCTCCGCCATGCGTACGCGTGGATGTGGCGGCGCGATCGGAGGTGTCGTCGGGTCGGCGTCGAAGCCAGCTTGGTGCGCGATCGCTTGGTGGAAGTCGCTCGTGCCCGTGCCGTTCCAGTCCGAAAAGCTGCTCGCCACGGGGATCACCGCGATGCGACTGGTGTCGCAAGCAAAGGCGAACGCGACCACGTCACACCAGAGCTGCAGCGCCTCGCGCGCGAGCTCGGGCCGGCTGTCGTGCTCCGCGAGCTGCGAGGCGCTGCTGTCTGCGACGACGTCAGCTGCAGGGCAGGCCGCTCTTGGCTGCGAGAGCTTCCGCTCGAGCTCTTCGAGATGTGTGATGTGCGCGTCCAGGCGCAAACGGTCGCGCTGCGACAAGCGTGCGTCCGCGCGCAAGCGCTTGTAGTCTGCGAGCACGCGGTCCACGAGCGGACGTCGTGTCGCTGTAAGCGGCCGCGCGTAGATGCGCTCGAACAAGCGTCGAGTGCTGCCCGCTGGCGCGGTACGCACGACGGGCCCGTGCTTTTGCCGCGCGTTTTCGTAACCCCACGAAGCTCCACCCACGGCCGGCCCATCAGCACCACATAACATCACGTGCGCGAGCGGCGTCTGTTCATAGAAGCCGGGCGCGTGCGCGATCACCGTGTCGATCGTCGGGCGGTGGCGCATGCCATGCAAGTTGCCTTGGATCGTGCCCCAGTTGCCGAGGTGCCCGGCAGTGTGATGAAAGCCCATGAATGGAACACCGAGCCCACGCAGCACATTCATCTTCGAGACGAGCCGTGAGGTCAGCATGGACGCGGGCGCGCTCAGGATCGGCGAAAGCTGTGCTCGCCCTGCATCGACCGACAGTGCGAGCGCCCCTCGCCGCACTCGATGCCCGGCGTACGATAGCTCGTCGCTGAGCGCGGCCTCTACGGGATGAAGGTCCGCGGCCCATGCCCC
>Ga0190269_10001204_pt1 | contig 12492 bp, 14 predicted proteins | sample Popmic249IS_FD_133749 | JGI IMG/M metagenome (GOLD analysis project Ga0190269, IMG submission 133749) | Populus adjacent soil microbial communities from riparian zone of Blue River, Arizona, USA - 249 IS | ecosystem: Environmental > Terrestrial > Soil > Riparian zone | place: USA: Arizona...
CCTCCAGCGCCTCGGCCTCCGCGAGGATCTCCTCCTTGACGCGCTGGTTCCCGCGGAACTCCTCGTCCTTCTCCGCGAAGGTGGCCGAGCGGGCCTGGAAGAAGGTGTCCTGCGCGGCCTTGAACGCCGCCCAGAGCTGGTCGTCGACCTCGCGTGCCGCGCGGCCCGCGGCCTTCCACTCCCCCATCAGCTGCTTGAAGCGCTCGGCGGTGGCCTTCCACTCGGTCGAGGACGCGAGCTTCTCGGCCTCCTTGACCAGCTTCTCCTTGCGCTCCTGCGAGACGGTGCGCTGCTGCTCGAGCGCGCCGAAGTGCGCGGTACGCCGCTCCGTGAACCTCTTCCGGCTCTCCGCGACCCGCTCCCAGAGGGAGTCGGCCGTCTTCTTGTCCACGCCGGTGACGCGCTTCCAGTCCTGGCCGAGGTTGCGCAGCCGCTCGCCGGCCTCCTTCCAGGAGGAGCTCGCCGCGAGCTTCTCGGCCTCCTCTGCGAGCGCCTGGAGGGCGGCGACGGCCTCCTCGCGCAGCTGGGCGCGCTGGGCCTTGTGCTCCTCGACCGCGGAGGCGGTCTTCTCCAGCAGCGCATCCACGCGGCGCTCCAGCGCCTCGAGGTCGCCCACGGCGGCCGCGGTCGGCAGGCCCTCCTTCAGCCGCTCGGCGCTGGTCGCCACCTGGCGCGGGTCGCCGGAACCGCTGCGCAGCCGGGCCTCGAGCAGCGTGACCTCGGTGGCGAGCTGCTCGTAGCGGCGCGCGAAGTGCGCCAGTCCCTCCTCCGGCGTGCCCGCGTGCCACGACCCCACGGCCCGCTCGCCCTCGGCCGTGCGGACGTAGACCGTGCCGTCGTCGGAGACCCGACCCCACTCGCTCATGACTCTCCCTCTCGCCCCCTCGTGGGCGTGCGCCCACCATCCTGCCCCAACCCGTGCCCGGCAGTCGCCGCCGCTCGCCCGCACCCTGTCCTTTCGGACCCTGCCGCCCCAGGACGCCATCGGCGACAATGGACGGCGATGCGCACTCCCCTTCCTCGCCGCTCCCCTCGCCGGACCCGGGCGCTCGCCCTCCTCGCCGCCCTCGCGCTCCTCCTCGGGACCGCGGGCTGCAACGACGCGGAGCCGACGTCCACGGTCGCCCCGTCGCCCGTCCCCGCCCCGGTCGTGCAGCTCGTCGGCGCCCAGCGGGAGGTCGTCCGCTGGGACCGCCCGCTCGCCGTCGCCGTCCAGCACGGCCGCCTCGCCGAGGTCACCGCGACCGACCCGCGCGGCTACCCCGTCCGCGGCGCGCTGGCCGAGGGCACCTGGCGGTCCGCCTCGACGCTGCTTCCGTCCGCGGCGTACCACCTGACCGTGGTCGTGACCGACGAGGCGGGCGAGGCTCGGCGGCTCGACCGGACCGTGCGGACCAGCAAGGCCACCAAGGTCCTCACCGCGGTGCACAGCCCCCGCTCCGACCGGGTCGTGGGCGTGGGCCTGCCCGCGATCATCACGCTCAACCGGTCCGTGAAGGACCCGGCCGACCGCCGGGCCGTCGTGCGCCGGATCGGCGTCGTCACCGAGCCGCACGTCGAGGGCGCCTGGCGCTGGATGAACGACAAGGAGCTGCACTACCGCGGCCCGGCCTACTGGGCGAAGGGGACGCGCATCAGCGTCCACTCCGATCTCGACGGGCTGCGCCTCAAGGGCGGGGTCTGGGGCCAGGGCACGGTGGACACGACGTTCAGCGTCGGCCGCGCGGTGATCGCCACCGTCGACGTCGCCGCGAAGACGATGGTCGTCACCATCGACGGCCGGGTGGCACGCCGGATGAAGGTCTCGACCGGGCGCCCGGAGTTCCCCACCAAGGGCGGTGTGCACCTGGTGCTGGAGAAGGCCAACCCCGAGATCATGGACTCGGCCACGGTCGGCATCCCGCGGCGCAGCGCCGAGGGCTACTACCTGAAGGTGCCCCACAGCGTGCGGATCTCCTACGGCGGCGCCTTCGTCCACTCCGCGAGCTGGTCGGTGCGGGACCAGGGCGTGCGCAACGTCAGCCACGGCTGCGTCAACGTGTCCCCCGCCGACTCGAAGTGGTTCTACGAGCTGGTCCGGCGCGGCGACGTGGTCGACATCGTCAACGCGGTCGCCAAGCCCCGGCTCTACGACCCCGGTACGTCGGACTGGAACATCCCCTTCAGCGACTGGGCCAACTAGACGCCCCAGTCGGGACGCAGCGGCATCCCGTGCTCCCCGTCGACCGTCTTGACCCCCAGCACCTGGTGGAGCTGGATCTCGTTGCGCTCGAAGCCGAGGCGTGACCCGGCGAGGTAGAGCGCCCAGACCCGCGCCGTACCGGGACCGACCTCCTCGACCGCCTCGTCCCAGTGGGCGTCGAGGTTGTCGCACCAGTCCCTGAGCGTCATGGCGTAGTGCTCGCGCAGGTTCTCCTCGTGCCGGACCTCGAGCCCGGCAGCCTGCAGGTCACGGACGATCTTGCCGACGCCGGGCAGCTCGCCGTCGGGGAAGACGTAGCGGGCGATGAAGCCGCGCTTGGCGATCGGCTTCGAGTGGTCGTCGGGCCGGGTGATGCAGTGGTTGAGCAGCCTTCCGTGCGGCAGGAGCTTGCCCGCCAGGAAGCGGGCGTAGGCGGGGATGTCGCGGATGCCGATGTGCTCCGTGAGCCCGATCGAGCTGACCGCGTCGAAGCCGCTCTCGCGGACGTCGCGGTAGTCGCCGTGCCGGATCTCGACCTTGTCGGTGAGCCCGCGCTCGGCCGCCTTCTTGCGTCCCCACTCGGCCTGCTGCCGAGACAGCGTCACGGCGAGCACCTCGACGCCGTAGTGCTCGGCCGCGTGCATCGCCATGCCGCCCCAGCCGCAGCCGACGTCGAGCAGCCGCATCCCGGGCTGCAGCCCGAGCTTGCGGCAGACCAGGTCGAACTTGTGGAACTGCGCCTCCTCGAGCGTCGCGTCGGGCCGCGGGAAGACCGCGCAGGTGTAGGCCATCGAGGGGCCGAGCACCCACTCGTAGAAGGTGTTGCTCACGTCGTAGTGGTGGCTGATCGCGACGGCGTCGCGCTGCTTGGTGTGCGCCCGCAGGCCCGCGAGGTAGCGCTTGGCCCCGACCTCCTGCGGCGGCGGTTCCACCCAGGTCATGGCCTCGGGCCCGAGGTCGCGCAGCACCTTGAGCCGCTCGGGCAGCGACAGGTCGCCCATCCGGACCCGGCTCAGCGTCTTGAGGGCCAGGTAGTGGTTGGGCGCCGCGATGTCCATCTCACCGGAGACGTAGGCCCGGGCGAGGCCGAGCTGGCCCGGCGCGCTCACGAGGTGGGCGAGGGCCCGGCGGCTCCTCACCCTGATGAGCACGTCGGCGTCGGGGTCTCCCGCGGCGGACCCGTCGTAGGCCTCCACGCGGGTCTTGCTGGGCAGGATCGTGGCGAGCGCGGTCGCGACCGGCGTGCGGGGCACGGCTACCTCCAGCGGGTGACTTACTTCTTCAGCACCGTCTTCTCGTACAGGTCGAGCAGCCGGCCGTCGGCGTCGTAGGTCTTCTTCAGCACCTCGTACGCCGGGCCGTTGTAGAGCTCCCAGAACCGCTCCCGGTCGTAGTAGGCCGTGGAGTAGAGCGACTTGCGGCCGCCGAGGCGGTCGACGAGGTCCTCGACGAGCCGGTTGTGGGTGGTCGGGTCCTCGCCCGGGTCGAGCGCGACCGAGGACCAGAAGCCGACGTTGACGTAGAGGACGCCCGGGTCGAGGCGGTAGAGCTCCCAGACGTCCTCGGCCGAGCGCTGCTTGAGCGGGCAGAACCACACCGGCTCGATCGGCACCTCGAGGGCGAAGACGTCCATGAACTCGACCAGCCGGTCGACAGGGACCTCCACGTCCTGGATGACGTCCTCCCGGTCGGGCAGGCCGCGCCGGCGGTCCCAGCGCGCCTTCCAGCGGTGGCGCTGCTCGAAGGCGACCAGCTTCCAGTAGGTGTCGGAGCGGAGGTAGCGCTTGGGGACCCATCGACGTACCGCGGGGTGCTGGACGCCGAAAGCGCGGCTGCACCAGAACCAGTCGGTGTCCCAGCGCCACAGGTAGTCGCGCACGGTCAGCCAGTCCTCGTGGCGCGACTGGACCGAGCGGTAGTAGACCGCGTCGGTGTAGTCGGAGACGAGCGGTGCGCTGTCGGCCCAGCGGCCCAGCGTCACGTAGACCTCGTCCGGGGAGAACCACGTGCCGTCCACGAAGTCGGCGGTACGCCGCTCGCAGTGCGCCCGCATCACCTCGGCCGCCTCGGCGGTCGAGCCGCAGCGGACGTGCTCGAGGTGGACGAAGGGCCGGGTCGGCTCGAGCTCGATCCGCAGCCGCAGCGCGTAGCCCAGCGTCCCGTAGGAGTTCGGGAAGCCGTGGAACAGGTCGGGGTGCTCGGTGCGGCTGCACGTGACCACCCGGCCGTCGCCGGTCAGCACGTCCATCTCGACCACGGACTCGTGGGGCGTGCCGTTGCGGAAGCTGCTGCTCTCGATGCCCAGGCCGGTCACCGCGCCGCCGAGGGTGATCGTCTTGAGCTGCGGCACGACCAGCGGCATCTGCCCGGTCGGCAGGGTGGCGTCGACCAGGTCCTCGTAGGTCGTCATGCCGAGCACCTCGGCGTACCCGTCCTCGACGGACAGCACCCCGGAGAAGGCCGACACGTCCAGCCGCTGGTCGACGGCCGCCCGCGGCCGGAACAGGTTGGACGTCTTCTTGCCGAGGCGCACCGGGGCGCCGGGCGGCAGGGCGGCGAGCTCGGCGCGCAGCTCGGCCACCGCTACCTCGTAGTCGGCGCGTGGACGAAACGCGGTCGTCACGCCCTCGACCGTATCCCCGGATGGATCTTCGTGGAAGGGTTGCCGCATGCGTCTCGAGGGGATCACGGTCGACTGCCTGGACAAGCACCGGATGGCGGAGTTCTGGTGCGCGCTGCTCGGTACGACGGTGCGGGGCGAGGCCGAGCAGTACCTCGGCCTGCACCCGGTCTCCCCGGGGCACCCCCGGCTGGTCTTCCAGCAGGTGCCCGAGCTCGCGCAGGGACGAAGCCGGCTGCACCTCGACCTGGAGGTGGAGGACCTCGACGCCGAGACCGCCCGGGCCGTGTCGCTGGGGGCGACCCTCGTGCAGGAGGTGCGCGAGCTCGGCACCCGCTGGCACGTGCTGAGCGACCCCGAGGGCAACCTCTTCTGCCTGATCACCTCCTCGTGATGGGACACTGGAGGGCGTGGACGACCTGAGCATCGAGGAGGCCGCCGTCGAGCTGGGGATGGCGCCCACCGCGGTCATCCGGCTGCTGGAGTCGGGGCAGCTCCCCTCCCACCTCGGCCCGGACGGCCGCCGCCGGCGCATTGCCCGGGCCGACCTCGACGCCCACCGCGAGGAGCGGTTCGCGTTGCGGCAGCAGCTGGTCCAGGAGCAGCGTGCGCGCCGGTGGGCGGAAGCCAGCGGCCCACCCGCCCCTGACGACGTGGCGATGTAGCCGCACGGTAGGTTGCACGCCATGACGAGGAGCAACACCGGGATGATCCTGATCGGGGCCATCTTCTGCCTGCTGTTCGGTGCCGTCACCTTCTGGGTGGTCGACCGGGCCGGCGGCACGAAGTTCGACCCGGCCTACTCGAACACCCCGAACGCGACCGTCCCCGGCCCGCCCGGCGTGGTGCCCGAGAACAACCCGTACAAGGAGCTCAACAAGGTCGAGGGCGAAGGCCACGACCAGAGCGAGAACCGCTAGCCGACCGGCAGGCCCTCGGCGTCGAGGTCCGCGAGCGCCGCGCGCAGCAGCTGCAGGCCGCTGCGCGTCACCGCGTCGGCGTCGCCGACCTCGATCCCCAGCTCCATCGCGGCGCCCACGCTGCCGCCCGCAAAGGCCACCGCGGAGATCACCGCCGTGCGCTCGGCGTCGGGCAGCCCGGCCAGCGCGACCTCGAGGCGTCGTACCAGCTCGGCCTCCTGGGGCGGTTGCCCGGGCGCGTGCAGGTCGACCTCCGCGGGGGACATGCAGCGCACCCGCGACGGACGGCCCTCGGCCAACGGGATCCCCTTCGTGTAGGTGCGCACCGACCCTCAGGTCGCCTCTCGGCGGTGTGTCGCTCGTAGCGACGAGTGTGGGACCGGGGGCCTTGGAGGGCCGGTGCGCACCCCCACGCTAACCCCTTCGGCGGCTTAGCATCGAGACATGAGCACCCCGTCTCTCGGAACGTCCACGCTGATCGAGGAGCGCACCGAGGAGCGCGAGCTCCAGGACCCGGGATCGGTCGCCCACATCGTGAAGGACCCGGGCAAGGTGACCGAGGCCTACATCCTCGGTACGCCGGTCGAGGCCCTCTGCGGGCACGTCTTCACGCCCAGCAAGGACCCCAAGAAGCTGCCCGTGTGCGACACCTGCAAGGACATCGCGGACATCCGCACGGACGGGCGTGCGAACGAGATCTGAGCCGACGGGCGGCACCTGGGAGGTCGGCTTCGGCACCGCCGAGCTGGTCCGGGACCTGGACCGCGCGCACGGCTGGATGCTGCTCGTCGAGGGCACGCCGCAGAGCTACCTCGACCTGACCGACCCGACGTACCTGGAGTTCGAGTACGTCCGGCTGCTCGCCGACGTCGTCGACCAGCTGCCAGCGGGACCGGTCACGGCCGTGCACCTCGGCGGCGGCGGGTGCACCCTCCCCCGGTACGTCGCCGCGACCCGGCCCGGCTCGACCCAGGTCGTGGTGGAGGCCGACGAGGCGCTCGCGCAGGTGGTGCGCGCGCAGCTCGGCACGGCCGGCTTCCGGCTCCGGGTCGGCGACGGCCGGGCCGCCCTCGCGCACCTCCGGCCGGGGACCAGCGACGTCGTGGTCGCGGACGTCTTCGTCGGCTCCGTCGTACCGGCGCACCTCGCGACGCTGGAGCACGTCCGCGAGGTGAGCGCCGTGCTCCGGCCGGGCGGCGTCTACGCGGTGAACCTGGCCGACAGCGGGGCGCTCCCCTTCGCCCGGCAGCAGGCCGCAGCGCTGGCCGCCGTGTTCGCGCACGTGGTCGTGCTCGGCGACCCCGGGGTGCTGCGGGGGCGGCGGTTCGGCAACCTCGTGCTGGCCGGGAGCGACACGCCGTTCGACCTGGAGGAGCTGCGCCGGGTCACCGCCCGCTCGGTCGGCCGGGCGCGGGTCGAGGACGGCCGCACCTTCGCCCGCGGAGCGGCACCGGCCACCGACGCGGCCCCACCCGTCGTCCCCCAGCCGCCGCCGGACCTGTTCGACTGACGCCGCGTCAGCGGTGCCGGGCGGCGCGGAAGTCGGGCGTGCGCTTGGCGAGGAAGGCCGCGACGCCCTCGGCGTACTCCGGGCTGTGCAGCGAGTCGTGGTAGTGCCGGAGCACCTCCTCGTCCTCGACCCGGTCGCCCGCGGCCGCGCGCGCGATGAGGGCCTTCGCGCCGCGCAGCGACACCCGGGCCCGTGACCGGAGCGTTGCCGTCAGCTCGCCGACCCGGGCCTCCACGTCCTCGGTGAGCTCGTGCACGAGGCCGATCCGCAGCGCCGTCTGGGCGTCCACCAGGTCCCCGGTCATGAGGACCCAGGAAGCCCACGCCGGACCGACGACGTCCACCAGCCGGGCGGTGGACTGCAGCGCGTAGACGATCCCGAGCTTCGAGGGCGTGATGCCGAAGCGGGAGCCCGGCGTGGCGATGCGCAGGTCGCAGGCCAGGGCGACCTGCGCCCCGCCCCCGATCGCGAAGCCCTCGACCATCGCCACGGTCGGCAGGGGGCACTCGATGATGGCCCGCTCCCCCGCGGTGACCGCCTCGCCGTACCGCTCGGCGCTCTCCGGGGTCGACCGGAGGGTGGTGAACTCGCTGATGTCCGCCCCGGCGCTGAACGGCCCGCCGGCCGGGCCGCGCAGGACGACGACGTCGACCTCCGGGTCGTCGGCCAGCCGCGCCATCAGCGGCGCGAAGGCCTCCCACATCGCCAGGTGGATCGCGTTGTGCTTGTCCGGCCGGTGGAGCGTCACGGTGGCGACGCCGTCGGAGGTCTCCAGCAGCAACGAGCCGTCGCCGATCACGTCGTGGGTCACGGGGCGACATCCTCCCGCACGGCTCTTCAGGGACCGCCGGCGCCCGCCGATGTCCGCTTCGTGAGCCTGCTGACCGGCGTGAGCCTGGTGTCCCTGACGCTGGCCGTCGCACTGATGGTGCGATGGGCGACCAACCGGGTCGACGCGCTCGGCCGTGCGCGCGGCCTGCCGGTCCTTGCGGTCTCGGGGCTGGTCATCGTCGCCCTCGTCGCCGCCGTACCGGGCGCGAAGCGGCGGGTCGAGGAACGGCGGCTCGACAAGATCGCCAGCGTGCTGGTCGGGCACCGGGTCGACGTGCACTGCCAGAGCACCGTGGCCGCGCTCGTCGACGGGGGCGCCGAGGCGGGGTACGTCTGGTTCAACGCCGACGGTACGCCGGAGCCGGAGACGCTCATCAAGCGCGACCAGTGCCGGCTCATCGAGGAGTACCGCAAGGGCAAGCAGGCGGACCCGAGCCTCCAGCACGTCATGGCGGTGCACGTGCTGACGCACGAGGCGATGCACATGCGGGGCGAGCGCGACGAGGCGGTCACCGAGTGCCAGGCGGTCCAGCGCGACGTCTTCACGGCCCGGGCGCTGCGCGCCACACCGGAGCAGGCGAAGCGGCTCGCGAAGACGTACTGGAAGGTCGTCTACCCGCGGATGCCGTCCGGCTACGTCACGAGCGAGTGCCACCCCGGCGGCCCGCTGGACGAGAACCTCGACTCTTCCCCCTGGGTGCCGTGATCTCCGGCGCGGTGGCGTCGATGGCACGCAGCGAGGCCAGCACGGCCTCGAGGGAGCCGGCCCGGTAGAACGGCGGCAGGGTCCGGAGCAGCACCTCGCCGTACCGCGCCGTCACGAGCCGCGGGTCGAGCACGACGACGACCCCGCGGTCCTCGGTCGACCGGATCAGCCGGCCGACCCCCTGCGCCAGCAGCACGGCGGCCGGCGGCAGCGTGACCTGCATGAAGGCGCCGGCACCCGCGTCGGCCTGGCGGGCCTTCACCAGCGGGTCGTCGACGAACGCGAAGGGGATGCGGTCGACGATGACCAGCTGGCACGACGAGCCGGGCACGTCGACGCCCTGCCAGAACGACCGCGTGCCGAACAGGCAGGTCCTGGCGTCCGCAGCGAAGCGGTGCGTGAGCGCACCAGGCGTGTCCTCGCCCTGGAGCAGCACGGGTACGTCGAGCGCGGCCCGCACCGCGGCCGCGGCCCGGGTGGCGGCGGCCATGGAGCTGAACAGCGCGAGCGTCCGCCCACCGGCCGCCTCGACGAGCTGCACGCAGAGCCGGTCGACGGCCTCCTGCCAGGCGGTCGCCTGCTTCGAGGGGTCGGGGATGTCGCGGGCCACCCAGAGCTGCGCCTGGCGGCCGTAGTCGAACGGGCTGCCCACGTCGAGGGAGTCCCACCCTTGCTGCGGCCAGGGCAGGCCCAGCTCCCGCGCCGGGTGCTCGAAGGAGCCGCCCAGGGTCAGCGTCGCGGACGTGGCGACGACGGTCCGCTCGCCGAAGAGCCGCTCGCGCAGGGCGCCGCCCACCCGGAGCGGCGAGACGCGCAGCGCCCGGTCGGCGGTGGCGTAGACGGCGCTGCGCTCCCCCGGTTCGCGCAGCGCGCCAGCAGCGACGGCGCACTCGAGCAGTGCGGTCTTGGCCCGGTCGCGCCGGGCGAGCTCGACCTCGGGCGTCCCCTCGGGCGGCTTGCCGATCTCGGCCACCGCGGTGCCGCACACCTGCTCCACCACGCCGAGCGCGTCGACCAGCGGCGGGGGCAGCTCGGGGAGCCAGCCGGCGGGCACGCCCTGCACGACCCCGTCGAGGACGGCGTGTGCGTCCTCGAGCCGCTCGACGGTGCTGGGCTGCAGGAACTCGCGGGCGCCGGTGGTCGCGCGGCGCACCGCCGGGGCGGTGAGCTCGTGGGTCAGCGCGTCAGTGGCGGACGCGGTGAACTCGTGCGCCTCGTCCAGCACGACGGCGTCGTGCTCAGGGAGGACCTGGGCCTCGGTGAACACGTCCAGGGCGAGCAAGGCGTGGTTGGCCACGACCAGGTCGACCTCCTTGGCCGCCTCGCGCGCCCGCTCCGCGAAGCAGTCCAGCCGGTCGGGGCAGCGGGTGCCGAGGCAGTCGCGGGCGCTGACCGAGACCTGCCGCCAGGCGCGGTCGCTCACCGGGAACGGCACCTCGTCGCGGTCGCCCGTCTCGGCCTCCTCCGCGGCCCACTCCCGGAGCATGACGACGGCCTGCCCGGTGGCGGAGGTCGGCCCGTCCCACAGCGCGTCCTGCTCCGGCTCCAGCGCCCCCTCCCCGCCGTGCACCTGCTGCAGGCAGACGTAGTTGGACCGCCCCTTGGCCAGCGCGAAGGTCGGCGTGCGGCCCAGCACGGGCGCCAGGGCCTCGACCAGCCGGGGCAGGTCCTTCTCGACCAGCTGCGCCTGCAGCGCCTTGGTCGCGGTCGAGACCACGACCTTCTGGCCGCTGGCCAGCGCCGGCACCAGGTAGCCCAGCGACTTGCCGGTGCCCGTGCCGGCCTGCACCAGCAGGTGCCGGCCCGTCTCGAGCGCCGAGGCGACCGCCTCGGCCATGCGGTGCTGGCCCTCCCGGGCCTGGGCGCCGGGGAGGGTGGCGAGCGCGGCGTCGAGGAGGTCCCGGGCGCCCTGGGGGGAGTCGGTCAGCGTGCTGTCAGGGGGCTTGAGTGGGGCTGGGGGCGGGACTGGCGCTGGGCGAGGGCTCCGGGGCGAGCCGCGCCACCTCGGCGTGCAGCGTGAGCAGCACCTTCTCCTTGCCGGCCGTCACCAGCACGGTGATGGCGTAGGTCTTGTCAGTCGCGGCCTGCGCATAGGCGTGCTCGAGCGTGAACACCCGGCAGTCGGCGCCGGACGGGGCGCTGCAGCGGGCGCCTCCGGTCGAGGACGCCGACGCGCCGTCGCCCCACTTCACCGACGACAGCGTCACGCGGTCGTCGCCGTCGGTCGCCCGGATCACGAGCTGGAACGCGGACTCCGACACCGGGACGAGGTCGGCCTTGGCGGAGAGGTACGTCGCGCCCCGGGGCGCGCGCGGCTTCGGGCTCGCCGAGGCCGTCCCCGCGGGGCGGGCGCTCGCGCTCGGGCTCGTTGAAACGGAGGGAGCGGATGTCGGGGAGGGCGCGGTCGTGGCCGTCGGAGCCGGGCTGGCGGCCGGCGAGGGCCGCTCGCTGGTGGAGATCAGGGTCGGGGTCACCCGCGGCAGGGTCCTGCCGGGCGAGCGCTCCTCGTCACCGGCCTTGACGAGGGCCACGGCGGCGCCCGAGGCGAGACCGGCGGACAGGACGAACGCCACGACGACAGCAGCCCGACGTCGGGCGGAGAGGGACCCCATGGGCGGCAAGGATAGGAGAGCCCCCGGGTGGGCGCGTGGGAGGTTGCGCGTACCGTCGTACCCCGAATGCCCCGGGCCTGCCGGGGAACACCTGGATCCTTCGTGAAAGGCACACCCGTGAGCGAGATCAGCTTCGACGGCCGCGTGGCCATCGTCACCGGCGCCGGCGGCGGCATCGGCAAGACCTACGCCCTCGACCTCGCCCGGCGCGGCGCGGCGGTCGTCGTGAACGACCTCGGCGGCAGCGTCGCCGGCGAGGGCGGCAGCCACACCGCCGCCCAGCAGGTCGTCGACGAGATCACCGCGGCCGGCGGCAAGGCGGTCCCGAGCTACGACAGCGTCTCGACCCCCGAGGGCGGCGCCAGCATCGTCAAGACCGCCGTCGACGCGTTCGGCAAGGTCGACATCGTCGTCAACAACGCCGGCATCCTCCGCGACAAGAGCTTCCTGAAGCTCACCTGGGAGGAGCTCGACGCGGTCCTCGACGTGCACCTCAAGGGCGCTTTCTACGTCTCCCAGCCCGCGTTCGCGGTCATGAAGGAGAACAACTACGGCCGGTTCGTCTTCACCGCCTCCAACGCCACCTTCGGCAACTTCGGCCAGAGCAACTACGCGGCGGCCAAGGCCGGCCTCATCGGCCTGTCCAACGTGCTCGCCGTCGAGGGCGCGAAGAACAACATCCTCAGCAACGTGATCATGCCGGTCGCCAAGACCCGCATGACCGAGGAGCTGCTCGGCGCCTTCGCCGACGCGTTCTCCCCCGAGACCATCACCCCGATGGTCACCTACCTGTGCAGCGAGGCGTGCACGACGACGCACGGCGCCTACAGCGCCGCCGGAGGCCGCTACGCCCGCGTCTTCACCGGCATCGCCCCGGGCTGGTTCGCCGGCAAGGGCGCGACGATCACCGCCGAGGACATCGCCGAGCACATCGCGGAGATCGAGAAGCAGGACGGCTACATGGTCCCGAACAGCACCAGCGACGAGATCATGGCGCTCGCCGGTCTCCTCAGCTAGCTCCTCCAGCTCCCGTGATCGTCGGAAGCCGGGGCGCCCTGGGGGTGCCCGGCGCTTCCGACGATCACGCCGGAGGGCGGGCGGTCAGGGCCTC
>Ga0190269_10001205_pt1 | contig 12492 bp, 13 predicted proteins | sample Popmic249IS_FD_133749 | JGI IMG/M metagenome (GOLD analysis project Ga0190269, IMG submission 133749) | Populus adjacent soil microbial communities from riparian zone of Blue River, Arizona, USA - 249 IS | ecosystem: Environmental > Terrestrial > Soil > Riparian zone | place: USA: Arizona...
GAAGCACTACGAGCGCTACCTCAAGCTCGAGCCGAACGGAGAGCACGCCGCGCGCGCAAAAGAGCGCCTCGCTGTGATCGCGAAGTCGAAGTGATCCAGCGTCGCGGCCCGCGTGCGGCGTCCCGCATGCGCGCGCTTAGCGACGAAGTCGCGGCCCGCGTCATGCGTGTCTCCCGCCGCAATCCGCGCGCGTAGCGACGAAGTCGCGGCCCGCGTGCGGCGTCCCGCATGCAAGCGCGCCTAGCGACGAAGTCGCGGCCCGCGTCATGCGTGTCTATTAAGCCCGACGAGGAATACTTCGTAGCTCTCGCTGCGCGATGCTTCGGGCTTGATGATGCGCACGGTGTCGAAGCTCGCGCGTGTGGCTTCGCGTGCTTGTTCGATCTCGGGGCCTTGGAAGATTTTGCCGACGAACGAGCCGCCCGGCACGAGCACTTGGCTCGCGATCTCCACCGCGCGCATGTACAGCTCGAAGCTCCCGAACTGATCGCGATGCCGCTGGCCGCTGGTGTGCGGCGCCATATCGCTCAGCACCACGTCGAATGATTCGGCGCCGAGCTCAGCGATCGGATCGAGCTTGAAGATATCGCCCACCTGAAAGGTCACGTGCGGGGGTAGGGCGATGCGCGCGGGATTGAGGTCGATGCCGACGACCTTGCCTTCACGCGCGACTTTCTGGGCCGCGTACTGTGTCCAAGATCCCGGTGAAGCGCCGAGATCGAGCACGCGCTGGCCGCGCCGCAACAGCTGCACGCGCCGGTCGATCTCCTGCAGCTTGTATACCGAGCGCGCAGGGTAACCCTCACGCTTGGCGCGTTCGCCGAAGTGATCTTGTGGCCTGCGCGTGCGGCCGGGCATGTTGGAGAAACCTAACTACGGGAGCAGGGCCGCAGGACTACTTCTTGTTGCCCTTGCGCTTCTTCGCTTTGACTGCGCCGCGAATGACCACGTCGCTGTTCTTGCTGCCGGGCACGCCGCCCTCGACCAGGATGATTCCCTCCTCGTCGAGCACCTTGGCGACCACCAGGTTCAGGATCGTGGTCTTCTCGTTGCCGTACTGACCGGGCATCTTCAGGTTCAAGAAGGTACGACCCGGAGTCATGTTCGTACCGATCGAGCCGCCGTGACGCTTGTACTCGTGCGTACCGTGCGTGTCCTTGGCGGAGCCGCGGAAGTTCCAGCGACGCATGACGCCCGAGAAGCCACGACCGCGGGTCTTGCCCTGCACGTCGACCTTCTCGCCTTCTTTGAAGTGCTCGGAGGGCTTCAGGACTTGGCCGGCCTCGTAGCCTGCCACCTGCTCGGGCGAGAGCCGGAGCTCCTTCACCGTGCGCGCCGGCGGCTGGCCGATCTTCTTGAAGTAACCGAGCTCAGCCTTGGTCAGCAGCTTCTCGCGCTTCTCGCCAAAGCCGAGGATCAGGGCCGAGTAGCCGTCCTTCTCCAAGGTGCGCTTGCCGAGCACTCGGACCGGGCCGACCTGGATCGCGGTGACGCGCGCAACGGTCCCATCTGCGTTGAAAATCTGCGTGTTGCCAAGCTTCTTGCCGATGAGGCCGACGTTCGTGTTCATGAGTGCACCTAGGTCAAACGGGAGGCGAATGATACGTCGCTCGTACGTCCCGTCAAGGGGTTGGTTGCGTAGGTTGTGGGAAAGATAGGGGAGAGGGGCCTCGAAACGGCCCTGACGAGGGAAAGGCCGGCCGGAGGCTACTTCACGCCGCTGCCGGGCTTCACGTCGCCGGCGATCGTGGTGACAAAAAGGCCGCTCTCGTCGCTCGCGGCGAGGACCATGCCGCGGGACTCGAGGCCCATCAGCTTGCGCGGCTTCAGGTTGGCGACGATCACCACGCGCTTACCGACCAGCTGCTCGGGCGCGTAATGCTGCCCGATGCCGGCGATGATCTGGCGCGGCTCGGGATCCCCCGCGCTGACGCTCAGCTTGAGCAGTTTCTCGCTCTTCGGCACGCGCTCTGCCGTGAGCACCTCCGCGACACGCAGCTCCACCTTGGCGAAGTCTTCGTACTCGATGAACTGGGTCTCGGGCGGTGGCGGCGTGGTCGGACGGGTCTCTGCCTCAGACATCGAGCTGGCTTTGCCTTTCTTGATCGAGCCGGTCGCAGGCTCGGTTTGAATGCCGAGCTTCGCGAGCGCGGCCTGACTTTGATCCTTGTCGAAGCGTGGGAACAGCGCTTGGCCGGGCCGCGTCTGGGTATGAGGCGCGAGCGCCCCGAACACACTCGGCCAGAGATCGAGCCCCTGCGTGGGCATCAGCGGATCGAGTCCGAGCTGATGGCGCAGCTCTGCGGCTTTGCTCGGCATGAAAGGGCTGATCATCACGCCGATCATCCGCACGGTCTCGAGCACTTGGTAGACGACGTGTCCCAGGCGCTGCGTCTCACCGCGCTTCGCGAGCGCCCATGGCTCCGTGCGATCGACGTAGCGATTGCCAGCCGCGACGAGCTCCCAGATGGCTTCGAGCGCGCGCTGCGGTGCGACCAGCTCCAGATGATCGGAGGCGGCGCGACAGCAGCGGGCAGCGGCGGCTTCGAGCTCGTCGTCTTCGGCTGTGCGCGTGCTCGGCACTGGTTCGGGTACGCGGCCGCCCAAGTTCTTCTGCACGATGCTGACGAGCACGCGGTTGAGCAGGTTGCCGAGACCATTCGCGAGCTCGCCGTTCAAGCGTGCGAGCAGGTTCTCGTGCGAGAAGTCGCCGTCCTGACCGAACGCGATGTCGCGCATCAGGTAGTAGCGCAGCACATCTACGCCAAAAACGTCGACGAGTGGCTCCGGCTGCAGGAAGTTGCCGAGCGACTTCGACATCTTCTGCCCGTTCACAGTCAACCAGCCGTGCGCCCAGACTTGCGTCGCAGGCTCGATGCCCGCAGCCAGCAGAAACGCGGGCCAATACACCGCGTGAAAGCGCAGGATGTCTTTGCCGACGATGTGCGTGACCGCGCCGTGCGGCGGCCAGAACTTATCGTAAAGCGGCGACTCGTTCGCTTTCGCCGGCCCGCCCAGCGCGCTCATGTAGTTCATCAGGGCGTCGAACCACACGTACATCACGTGCTCGGGATCGCCCGGCACGGGGATGCCCCAGCGGAAGCTGGTGCGCGACACCGACAGATCACGCAGCCCTTCGCGTACGAAGCTCTTCACTTCGTTGAAGCGCCCGCTCGGCTTCACGAAGTCCGGGTGCGTCTCGTAGTAGTCGAGCAGCGGCTGCGTGTACTTGCTCAAGCGGAAGAAGTAGCTGCTCTCTTTGATGCGCTCGACGGGCTTCAAGTGCTGCGGACAGACGTTGCCGGGCAGCAGATCTTTTTCGGTGTAGAACGTCTCGCAGCCGACGCAGTACCAGTCCTCGTATTCGCCGAGGTAGATGTCGCCACGCGCCGCGATCTCCTACCACAGTGCCTGTGCACGTTCTTTATGGCGCGGCTCAGTGGTGCGGATGAAGTCGTCGTAGGCGCAGTTGAGCAGCTGCCACGTCGCGCGAAACGGCGCTTGCATCTCGTCGGTAAAGGCTTGTGGCGAGATGCCTTTCGCCTCTGCCGCGCGCGCGATCTTCAGCCCGTGCTCGTCGAGGCCCGTGAGAAAACGCGTAGGCTGACCGCGCAGCGCGTGATAGCGCGCGAGCACGTCGGCAGCGATGGTCGAGTACGCCGTGCCGATATGCGGGCGATCGTTGACGTAGTAGATAGGGGTCGTGACGTAAAACGGTTTCATGAGGGCTCTGCCGGTGTCTGCCGCGCGCGGAGGGTAGCGCGTTTTGGGTTACAGGGGACCCAGCGATCTCAGCATGCTCACCTGCGTCGAGGCTTCGGCGCAACCAGCTTGATCGGCTCGAATTTGCCGGTGGCGAAGCCAAAAAGCAGTGCATCCAGCGCGATCTCTGCGTTGGCATTGCGATCGATGGCCTCTCCTGCCGCCGCGATCGCAGCTACGCGTTCCGCACACGCCAGCGCACCCAGGCTCTGTGCGCGCGCTGTGAGTGCCGTCATGAGGTGCGGAAACGAGAGGATCGGCTCGGGCGTCTGAAGTGCGATGTGCGCCACGTCGCGATAAAAGAGCGACAACGCCGACAGCAGCAGCTCGAGCTGGTCGTTGTCCGCCAGCTCGTGCGCGAGGTCGAGCAAGTCGCCGGGCTTGGCCGCCGCGACCGCCTCGTCGACGCGCAACACAAAGTCGACCAGCTTCTCGACGAGATTGTCAGCTGAAAGCGCGAGCGCCCGATCGGCGCGCCCCTGCGACAGCGCCACTGCGGGCGCACGTACGGCTTCTGGAATGTCGTGCGACGCCATGATGGTCGCGAGCGTCGAGCTCGGCAGAGGGCGAAAGCGCACCCGCTGACAGCGCGAACGAATGGTCGGCAGCAGGCGGTCGGGGCGCTCCGAGAGCAGCAAGAACGTGACGCGCGGCCGCGGCTCTTCCAGCGTCTTGAGCAGCGCATTCGCCGCTTCGGCGTGATGAATCGGAAACGAGACGTCCGCCTCGGGGAAGATCACGCAGGCAGCTTCGGCCTCGAACGGGGCGAACTTGGTGAACGGCAGAAGCTCGCTGCGGATCAGCTCGACCTGCAGGTTGCGGTCACCTTCATCGCGCGGCCGAAAGACCCGAACGTCTGGATGATTGCCTGCACGCACGCGCACGCAGGTGCTGCACGTGCAGAGCTCGCCCGCGCGCGCCTTTTTGCAGAGCAGCGCACAAGCCAAGGCGATCGCGGCGCGCTCCTTGCCGACACCGCTCGGACCTTCGAACAAGTACGCGTGCGCGACACGGTCGCTCTGCAGCGCGTGCTGCAGCACCCGCAGCGCACCTTCTTGTGCGGCGATGCCGTCGAACACAGCTGGCATCGCGCTGCCCGACGCGGTTTCAGAAGTTTGCATGGCGCCTCGCGTCTATTGTGCGGGAGGCGGGCTGAGCGGGCCAGACGAAGGAAACTCGAACAGGGAGAGCGCGATGGTCTCGAGCGCGCTGACGACCTGCTCATCGGTAATCGACTCTGGATCGACGATCTTCTGCAGCGCGAGCCCGTCGAGCACTGCGTGCATGATGCGCGGCAGGAACGCCGGATCGATCTTGGGGCGCAGCCCGAGCGCCTGTGCGTTGCGCAGCTGTTCTTCGACCTGCGAAACAGCGACGCGGTAGTACGTCGAGAGAGGCTCGCGCAGCTTCGGATCGTGCATGCTCTGCGCGAGCAGATCCGCGACGACTTTGACATCGTCCGACAGCGCCGAACGCACCGACCACAGCTCGCGCAGCGCCGAGCGCATGGCGAGCAGCGGATTTTCGTTGGCGCTCCACGCCTTGCGCGTGCGCTCAGCGACCGCATCGACTGCGTGCTGGAGAACCTGCGTGATCAACGCTTCCTTGGTGGGGAAGTGGTAGTGCACGGCACCCTTGGACATCCCGACTTCGTTGGCGATGTCCATCAGGCTGGTACGGGCATAACCTTGTCGGGCGAGCACGCGCAGGGTGGCCTCTACGATGTGCGCGATGCTGATTTCGGACTTCTTGTAACGCATGGACGGGGCAGCTCCCTTGTCATCTGGACGCGCTGGCATTGTTGCGCGCCCCCTTGCAAGGCCAGCAACCGAACCCCGCTGGCCCGCATTTCTGCCCGGTTCCGCGCGTCGCGGTCAAGGGCTGGCCGATTTTCGGGCCGGTCGGACGGGGCCGCAAGCCTGGCCCCTTCGGACAGCGATCGTTTACATTCCCGCGCGTATGAAGCTTCCAGAGCAAAAGGGTCAGAGTTTGCCGGAGTTGGTGGAGATCATGCAGCGCTTGCTCGCGCCGGACGGCTGTCCGTGGGATCGAGAGCAAACGCTCGAGAGCCTTCGCCCGTACGTGGTCGAGGAGGCGCACGAAGTCGTCGATGCCATCGACCGTGGCGCGCCCGAGGAGCTGCGCGAGGAGCTGGGAGACCTGCTTTTGCAGATCGTTTTTCAAGCTGAGCTGGCGCGTGCCCAGGGCTGGTTCGGACCAGACGACGTCGTCCGCGCCATCTGCGAAAAGCTCGTGCGGCGGCACCCCCACGTGTTTGGCGAGCAGAAGGTGAGTGGCACCGCGGAAGTGCTGGCAAACTGGGAGCAGATCAAAGCGCAGGAAAAAGCGGGTCGGGGCGTGCTGGACGGCTTGCCCAAGGCGCTGCCGGCGCTGCTGCGTGCCGCGCGCGCCGGCGAGAAAGCCGCGCGCGTGGGTTTCGATTGGCCCGATCTCGCTGGAGCCCGAGCGAAAGTGGACGAGGAGCTGGCGGAGCTCGACACCGCGATGCGCGGCGAGGATCGGGAGCGCATGGAGCACGAGCTGGGCGATGTGCTGTTTGCGCTGGTGAGCGTGGCGCGCAAGCTCGACCTCGACCCGGAGGCCGCGCTGCGCGGCACGCTCGATCGCTTCGGGCAGCGCGTGCGCTGGGTCGAGCAGCACGTGAAGGAGCAGGGTCAGGACCTGGCGGCGCTAGACGCCGCCGCGCTGGACAGCCTTTGGCAGCAGGCGAAGGAGGGCGTGTAAGGCGCGGGGCCGCGCGCGGCCCTGTCACTTCGTCCGCAGTTTCGCGGTTTTCTTGGCCCGTCCGGCTTGCCGGAGTACCCTCTCCGCACACAGCGTGCCCTCTCGATGAAAGGCGCGCTGCTTAGCGACGAGAAGGCAATCATGCGTGATCGGACGAGCATTCAGCGGAAGGTGGCGCGTGGGCTGCTGCTAAAGGCGGCGGGCTGTTCGTGGCTCCTGTCTACGGCGTTGGCGGCAGGCTGCGGCGGCGGCGATGACGGCGGGGGCGGGAGCGGAACGCTGGTGGTTCCATTCGAGCTCGGCAACAACCGCACCTGCGAAGCAGCAGGTGTCTCGTACGTCGTGGCCGAGCTGAACGATGAAGCCTACGTGCAGGAAGCTCCGTGTGAGAACGGTCAGGTGCGGTTCCTGAATGTTCCTGCGGGCAGCTACAGCATCAAGATCTCCGCGTTCGACGAAGACGACGTCGAAGTGATGGACAGCCACGAGGACATCGAGACGACTGTCAACGTGGTCGGTGGCAACGAGACCAGTGAGCACAAGAACGCAGTGACGCTCACGGCGGCGCCCGCGCACTTGCTCGTGCGCTGGACATTCGGCTTCACGACGTGCCGCGGTGCGAGCATCGATCGCTTTGCGATCAAAGCTTGGCTGAGCGGTGGCGATGACCTCTTGCTCAGTCAGACGCTGCCGTGCGCGCTCGAAGGCAACGGCAAGGATCAATACCGCGAGATCGATGACCCCGACCGTCGTCTCTCCGGCGAGCAGCCGGGTGAGATCACGATCCAGCCGCTCGACAAGACGGGCGTGAACGTGGGCCCAGCTGCCGTGTTCAAGTACAAGGCGCCAGGCGCAGGGCACGAGATCCGCGTGTCGGTCGAGTGTGACCAGGGCGCATGCCGCGGCAGTGGCAAGCCGGATCCGAACGACTGACGCGTTAGACGCGACCGACAGGCAACGCGACTACATCTTCGATGTGCTTGGCGCCGACCGCGAGCATCAGCAAGCGGTCGAAGCCGAGCGCGTTGCCACCGCTCGGCGGGATGCCTTCTTCGAGCGCAGCGAGAAACCGCTCGTCGAGCGGGTACACCGAGCGTCCGAGCTTTTCGCGCAGCTCCTGGTCGCGCTCGAGCCGCTCGCGTTGCTCGTGCGGATCGGTGAGCTCGCTGAAGCCGTTGCACAGCTCGACGCCGTCGAGATAGGCCTCGAAGCGCTCGGCGACGCGTGGATCACTCTCTTTCAGCTTGGCGAGTGAAGCCATCGGCGCGGGGTATTCGGTCAGGAAGACCGCCCGGCCGCGACCGAGCTTCGGCTCGATCTGATCTGCGAGCGCTTCGAAATAGGCTTCTTCGTCCGACAGCACCTCGGCGAGCGAGACGTCTGCGTAGCGCTCAAAGGCCTGCGCGACGGTGATGCGATCCCAGGGTGGTGTGACATCGACCGGGCCCTGTAGGCCCGGCAGCATGTGCGAGCCGGTCAGATCCAGCGCGATGCGCGCGACCAGCTGTTCCGTGTCGCGCATCACGGCGTCCGCATCGGCGAAGCTGCGATACCACTCGAGCATGCTGAACTCGGGCTCGTGCAGCTTGCCGCGCTCGCCGCGGCGAAAGGCTTTGCCGAGCTGGAAGATGCCCGGAACGCCGCTCGTTAGCAGGCGCTTCATCTGGTACTCGGGGCTGGTGTGCAGCCAGCGCGGACCGCGCATTCCGAGCACTTCGATCGCATCGAGATGCACGTCGAGGCCGGGGCAAGGTACGATCGCTGGCGTTTCCACCTCGAGAAAGCCGGCTTCGTCGAAGTAGTGTTCGACCACGCGCTTGAGCTTGTGGCGCGTGCGCAGGTTCTGGAGGCGCGCGCCGGACAGCCAGGCCCAGTCGCTCTCGGAGCGCGTGAAGCGCTCGCTGCCGTGCGTGAAGGTCGTCTCGGACTCGATCTCGACGAGCGCGCTGCCGTCGGTCTGCCCGATCAGCTGCACGAACGCACCGAGTGGAGGTTGGGGCGCGCGTCGAACCTGCACGCAGCCCGTGTCGTCTTGCAGAATGAAGCCGTCCGTCTCGAGGGCAACGACCCGGCCCGCCACACACACAGGCGTAGAGCCAGGTTGCCCTGCGAGATCTCGCACGGCGATGCGCGAGGGCATGTCAGCGCTTGATGTTCACGCGCTCGGAGTACTCGCCCGTGCGGGTGTCGATCTTCAGGGATTCGCCTTCGTTGATGAACAGCGGAACGCTGACCTCGAGGCCGGTCTCCAGCGTCGCGGACTTCATCGCGCCACCGGAGGTGTCGCCCTTAAAGCCTGGCTCGGTCCGCGCGACCTTGAGCACGACGAAGGTGGGCGGCGTCACGCCGATCGGCTTCTCGTTGTAGAAGAGCACGTCGACGTTCGTGCCATCGATCAGGTACCAGCGATTGTCCCCGAGCTGCTCTGCGCTCAACGACAGCTGATCGTAGCTGGTCGTGTCCATGAACACGTAGCCATCGCCCTCTTTGTAGAGGAACTGCATCTGGCGCTCTTCGAGATCGGCGGGCTCCAGCTTTTCGTTGGAGCGGAAGGTGCGCTCGATCACCGCGCCGGTGAACATATTGCGGAGCTTGGTGCGCGTGAACGCGTTGCCTTTGCCCGGCTTGACGAACTGGAACTCGACCACCGTGAACGGGACGCCGTCGAGCTTGATCTTGAGGTTCTTCTTGATGTCGGAGGTGTCGTACACGCGGTCTTCTCCTGCGCGCCTAAAGCGCTGGTGGCATTCAGCGCTCGGGCCGTTCGCTTCAATCCAGTGTGGAAATCTCTTCGCTGGCTACGACGAACGAGCTCGGCACGTTCGGCGTATCATTGGCTTCAGCCGTGACCTTGACAACGAATTTTCGATAGGGGCTCACGGCGCTCAGCTCACCAATGCGATCTTCCGACCGGTACTTGAGCGCGCCGGCGCGGACCGCAGCGTCCTTGCCGCTTTCGAACCACACCACGTAGGCATGCAACGCCGGGTCCAGGCTGTCCACTGGATGCAGGTGCTCGAGGTGCACGCGCAGCTTGGTGGAATCGGCTGTGGTTCCGTTCAACTCCACGAATCCACAGGCACTTGGCGCCTGGGCTGTGCCGATCACGATGTACCGGTCGGCGCCGCAGGCGCTGAGGCCGAGTGCCATGCCGAGGGCGATCCTCATCGAGCGAGGTGTTGGCAGTTGCATGAGAATCTCGAGGCGGGAGCGCTGTCTAGGCGGTCTGCGTGTGCCCGTCAAGGCGAGCGGCCAGGTCGCCGCCAGCCCTGGTCGTCAGCGCCCCGTGAACCGCCGTACGCGCGCCCGAGCGAGAAATCCCACCTAGAGTGTGTGCTTGGTGACGCGCAAGTCCCGGTCGATGCTGATCATCTCGTTGTCGGCGAGCTCGACATAGCCCTCGGGCACTTGGTCCGCGCTCGCGACGAGCGCGTAACGCACCGCCGCGGAAGGACGCGAGGACTGCCGCTCGCGATCGCGCTCGTCCGCGACGCTGAGCCGATCGCGCTCGACGTAGACCATCGGGCTGCCGCGACGCAGCGCGTACAACTGGCGACCGTTGGTGAGCACGAGGTTCAGGTTGCTGCGCGGTGCGCCGACCTCGCTTCCGAGACGATCGACCAAGGTGAGCGTGCTTCGAAGCGCACCGAGCACCGCTTGATCTGGGACATCCATGCTGTCGAGCTGCCCTGCATCGTGCAGAAAAGCTAGAAACACGTGGAAAACGTGCTCGCTGTCTGTCTCGCCGCGGATGTTGCGGCGGAGAAAATCCGGCATCGATTCGAGCAGTGGACCTTGGATCGCAGAGAAGCCTTCGACCAAGCCAGCATGCGCAAACAACCATTGCCTCATGCGAAACGGGTGATTGTTGTCAGCGCGGCGCGGGCCGATGCTCGCATCACGCACGTGCGCGATCGCAACGTGCGAGCGCACGCCATGGAGAATGTTGCTCCAGCGCAACGGCTTGTTGTCGGGCTGAGGATGCTTCTTATGCAACACCTCGTCCGCTTGGTAGAAGCCGACGCCCCAGCCGTCGTGCGCGACTGCTGGCGGCGTGGCGAGCGCATCTTGCTCAGCTCCCACAGCTTCGGCGAGCAGGTCAGCGCGGTTGATCATGCAAGCGATGATGTGGCCCATGTTCGTCCTGACCTCATCGAAAACGTGGGGGACTTGCTTGGCCATCGCACAAATGCGCGAGAGCGGCAAGCGCGTTGGGTTCACTATACATTAGGACCGAAACGATGCGCGCGCATGTCAGCGCGACTCTTTGCGAAGTTTTAATTCTTTTCTTTCGTTGCTGTGCGTGTGCTCCCACGTCTGGGCTTCGGGTGGACCCTCTCGTTCAGCTTGCGCGACTGCACGTTCCGTGCGTCGACGTGCACGCGCGTAGCCCCATGCTTCAGCGCAATGAAGCAGTGCGATTGAAATCACTGTAAGGCCCAGCGCCAAGTACGCAAACCGCGCATCGATGGTGAGCTCGTGCGCGTTGACTTTGAGTCGCGTCATCCAGTCGGACATCTCGATCACCTAGACGGCCGGCAGAATTCTTTGCCGCCAACTATCCGCATGATATTCGCAGTGTAGTGGGTGTGCATGCGGACAGGTGGATCGATGCTTACCTGGATCATCTCCGCGTCGAGCGCGGACTCGCACGCCACACGCTCGAAGCATACGCGGCAGATTTGTCGCAATATCTAGGCTTGTTGGAGTCGTTGCCCGGCGCAGGTCCGCGTGTCGACTTGCAAAGCGTGGGCCCAGAACAGCTGAGCGCGGTGCTCGCAGCACTTCGGGAGCGAGGTCTGTCCTCGCGTTCACAGGCGCGCTTCTTGTCTACGTTGCGCGGACTCTACAAACATCTCGTGCGCGAAGAGCTGATCGCGAAGAACCCGCTCGAGCTTTTGGACAGTCCAAAGGTCACGCGCAAGTTACCAAGTCTGCTGTCAGGTCCTGAGGTGTTGCGGCTGTTGGCGGCGCCCGACACGAGTGACCCGCGAGGTATGCGCGATGCTGCGATGCTTCACACACTCTACGCCTCAGGCTTGCGCGTCTCTGAGCTGGTGCAGTTGCGATTGCGGGACGTCGACCTGCGCGCGGGTGTGCTGAGCGCGTTCGGCAAGGGCAGTAAGCGCAGGTTGGTGCCGGTCAACGCGCTGGCACTCGCTTCACTGGAGCAGTACCTCGGCACCGTGCGCGGGCATTGGGCGAAGCCGAAAGAGACATGTCTGTTTGTCACGCGGCGTGGGACCGGCATGACGCGCCAGGCATTCTGGAAGAACTTGAAACGCTACAGTGTGCTCGCTGGCATCGCGCGCCCTGTGTATCCGCACATGCTCCGGCATTCGTTCGCGACGCATCTGTTAGAGGGCGGCGCGGACCTTCGCGTTGTGCAGACCTTGCTCGGGCACACCGACATCAGCACGACGCAGGTGTATACACACGTCGGCGTCGAGCATCTGCGCCAGCTGCACCAGCGCTTCCATCCGCGCGGCTGACCCGACCCAAATCATGGCTGAGACCGCTGCGGCCCCTGTCACAGCGCGGGATGCGTGTGGTATGAGGGCCGCGCCCGCTGGGCGAAAGTGCGTAGGTGTACGAACGCACGAGAGATTGTTTCGCGCCATGAACAGAGCGCCGTGCTCAAGCCAGTCAACTCGGGTCGCAAGCGCCCGACGCCTTTGCGCTAGCTGTTTTGACATTGGGGATGCCCAGCCTGGTGGCGTCGCCATTGCGTATGAACTGAACTTCAACTACGTCACCGGCCATGCCACGTTTATGGCTAGCGCGGCAGCGGCCAGAGCAGATTGCGCCGGCGTTGGGACTCAGCTGCCTGCGCTCGCAGGGGATGCTGTGAACGGCTGGTTCTCAGCGCGGATCACATAGCGATTGTTGCGGGTCGCGCCGTGCGCGTGTGAGCGCAGCCCGGAGCGACGCTAACCGGAAGCAGGACGAACCCGATGAACATTCACGAGTATCAGGGCAAAGACA
>Ga0190269_10001206_pt1 | contig 12492 bp, 13 predicted proteins | sample Popmic249IS_FD_133749 | JGI IMG/M metagenome (GOLD analysis project Ga0190269, IMG submission 133749) | Populus adjacent soil microbial communities from riparian zone of Blue River, Arizona, USA - 249 IS | ecosystem: Environmental > Terrestrial > Soil > Riparian zone | place: USA: Arizona...
AACCTGCTCGACGGCGCGCAATTCGGTGCGGACTTCATTTTTCAGCAGTACGTGAAAGCAAGTCACGGCCGCGATGTGCGTGTGCTCGTCGTCAACGGTCGTGCAGTCGCCGCAATGGAGCGACGCTCAACCGACGGCAGCTTCAAATCGAACATCTCGTTGGGCGGCGTGGGCCACGCATTCGAACCGCCTGCAGAAATGGCGGAGCTCGCCGTCCGTGTTGCGAGTGTCCTTGGGCTCGATGTTGCGGGCGTGGACATCCTCTTCGATGAAAACGGCTATCGCATCTGCGAAGCTAACTCCTCACCGGGATTTCAAGGACTGGAGAAAGCGTGTCGCATCAGCGTGCCGGACGAAATCTTCACAGCAATGCGCGCAAAGCTCGGGTTGCGCGAGCCGAAGCGCAATGCATGGCGCAGATTGTTTACTTCTATCCGCGATGTCTTCCGGCCTGAGGCGAAGAGCGTTGCATCGTCGCTGTTTCCCGAGAAGAGGTGACTGCTCCGACACGCGAAGGGCGAAAGCTTCAAGCCTCCTCTTCCGGCCGCAGACTACGATCGTCCGCCGCAGTTCAAAAGTCCGCCAAATGCAGCGACACTGCGCGCACCCGAGTCGACAAGGCGTTCGCATGAACTCTCGCTGGCTGCTGCCCTTCGTGTTGTTCGCTCCGCTTGCGTTTGCTGCTGATCTGTCGCCAGCCGCGCGCAAGGAAGCACGCGATATGTTCGAGAGGGTGATCGCCTTCAAGACATCGCAAGGGCTCGGGCAAGTGCCGGCGATGGCTTCGTATCTCGCCAGCGAGCTTCGTAGCGCTGGCTTCGATGAACGCGACATTCACATTCTCCCTGTGGATGAAACGGCGTCGCTCGTCGCGCGCTATCGGGGTCGCGGCAAAGGCAAACCAGTGCTGCTGCTTGCGCACATGGATGTCGTGACCGCCAATCCGGCCGAATGGCAACGCGATCCATTCAAGCTCATCGAAGAGAACGGCTATTTCTTTGGACGCGGCACGTCCGACGTGAAATCGGAAATCGTCGCGATCACGACCGCGTTCATGCGTTTGCGACGCGCCGGGTTTGTGCCGCAACGCGACTTGATCATTGCATTCACGGGCGACGAAGAAACGACGCAAGCAACGACGCGGGATCTGGTCGAACGTCATCGTGACTTGATCGATGCGGACTATGCACTCAATGGCGACGGCGGTGGCGGAACGTTCGCGGAGGACACGGGCAAGGCGCAGATCTTTTATTTGCAGGGCGCGGAGAAGTCGTACGCAACGTTCGAGCTCACTGCTCGCAATGCGGGTGGTCACAGCTCGCAGCCACGCGATGACAACGCGATCTACGAGCTCGCCGATGCGTTGAAAGCGTTGCAGGCCTATCACTTTCCCGTGCGGTGGAACGAGTGGACGCTCGGTAGCTTCGCTGCAGCGGGACCGGCGACGGGCGGCGATCTCGGTGCTGCAATGTCGCGGTTCGCAGCGAATCCCGAAGACACGGCGGCCAGCGATCGCATCGCGCGCGAACCGGGTTACGTCGGACGCACGCGCACGACCTGCGTCGCGACGATGCTGAAAGGCGGCCACGCAGAAAATGCACTCGCGCAAACCGCTGCCGCCAGCGTGAACTGCCGAATCTTTCCGGGCACGCGCTGGGAAGATGTGCGCAGCGAATTACAAACAGTTGTCGGCGATAAAGTTGAAGTGAAGCAAGCTGGCCGTGCTTTTCGATTCCGTGGCATCGCCGATGCGTAAAGACGTGCTCAATGCAGTGACGAAAGCGCTTCACTCCGTCTATCCCGGTGTTCCGATCGTTCCCGATCAAGCCTCGTACTACACCGATGGCAGCGTGCTGCGCGGCGCTGGAATCCCCACGTATGGCGTCAGTGGCATCTTCTCGAAAGAGAGCGACAGCTTCTCTCACGGTTTGAACGAACGACTCGAAGTGAGAGCGTTCTATACGAGCCTCGAGTATTGGGAGCGGCTCATTCGCGATGTCGGAGCGTCGCGCTGACGATCACACAAATGGAATCGGCTCACCTGGCGTGCCGCTGAGCCACGGCTTCAGCGGCCGCATGATGCGTTGAAAGCGTTGCGAGTCGACAATGTCATGCAACCACTCATGCACGCCGCTCCATGACTGACTCGCAAACCACGCCGGATCGACGTTTGCGAACTGGCGAATGAACGGCGCGATTGCAGCATCGCTCAACGCGAGCCGATCACCGTTCAAGTAGCAACGCGATGCAAACCGCTCGTCGAGCAATCGAACGAACTCGGCCCCAGCCGCTCGGCTGCGCATTGCATCGGTGTCACGCAAACGTTGCGGATACTTGTAACGATCGAGTTCCGGTTTGAATTCGTCATCGCACTGTTTGATCAGCGCAAGCATCGCCTCGAGCGTCTCGACTTGCGGCTGCAGCCAAAGCTCAGGATCACTACGACGCAGCGCCCATTGCATGATGTCGAGACTCTCATCGATCACGGTGCCATCGACATCGACGAGCACCGGGACCGTTCCCTTCGGTGACGCTTCGAGCATCTCCACCGGTTTATTCTTCAGCACAACTTCGCGAAGCTCGCAGCGCTGACCGCTGGCATCGAGCGCAAGGCGTGCGCGCATCGCATACGGACAGCGGCGAAACGAATACAGAACAGGAATCATCATCCGCGCTCATCGACTGCGTAAAGCCATAACCACGCAGCAAGCACGGCACGACCCGCAGGTTGGATCAGCGCGTACACCCAAGTGCCGAGCGTATCGGGCAGCGCAGGCCCACCGAACGCGGGCAACAAATTCGTGAGCGTAAGCACGCACGCAGCTAACAAGAAGTAACCGACGATTCGGCCCATGCCACGCGATCGCGACATGGCAATGCCCAGCGCGAGATTGCCGATGCCGAAGCCCAAGAGCAGCAGCACGTACATCGCATCCCAAAGGCCATCATAGAAGTACGTTGCTGTTTGAATCTGAGCGCGCGTGATCGCATCCGCTGCCGCGTATGCAGTTCGCCATTCATCGAACGCAAACAGCGTCAGCGTCTGTTGTGCTGCCTCGGTGAAGCCCCACAGCAGGAAGCCAAGCAAACCTACGAGCGCGCTCGCCGAGTTGCGTCGACGGATGCGCATCGCCAGCGTCACGGCTGCGGTCATCACGAGAAACGGATGCAGCAGATACACCCATGAACGCAGCACGTACACGGGATCTTGGACCCGGCTCATGCGCCCAGCGAATCCCTCGACGGGCGCATAGAACTCGGGCAGGAAGATGAGCAACAAGGTCGTGAGCACGGAAAGTGCGGAACAGACGGCACCGACACGATAGAAACTCATCCCGAATTGCATGCGTAAGGCCCGGTTGATGTTTCAGCGATTCTCAGCGTTCGCAGGCCAATTGGGCAAACCCTCAGTGGGCCGCTCGAGGATCATCTCCTCGTCGATGCGACAGCGCCGCAAAAAATGCTCGTCATGCGAGACGACGATCACCGCGCCTTGAAAATCGCGCACAACGTTGGCGAGAAACTCGACGTTCGCTCGATCGAGATTGTTCGTGGGCTCATCAAGCATCAGGAGCTCCGGTTGCTGCGCACCGAGTAAGCCGCGCGCGAGTGACGCACGCAATCGTTCGCCGCCGCTCAATGTTCGTACCGATTGAAACACGGCGTCACCCACAAACAAGAACCTCGCGAGCCGATTTCGCAACTCGATGTCACTGTCCGAGCTCACCGCTCGCACGTTATCGAACACACTTTCGTCCTCATTCAGCGCGCTGCGTTGCTGATCGATGTAGACATGCGTGAGCTCGCCACGACGTAGCTCGCCCCGCGTCGTGAACTGATCGCCAAGGACTGCACGCAGGAGCGTCGATTTGCCGGAACCGTTTGCGCCCTTCACAGCGAGTCGGAGGTTACCGCGCCAAGAAAAATCCAGATCGGTCGGATACAGCCAATCGTGCTGCCTGATGTTGAAGCCCTCGGCTTCAGCCACGAGCTTCTGTGCCGGAAGTGAACTGCCGATCGCGTCCGAATACATGACCGGATCGACCTTCAACGCTGCGAATGCTTGATGCGAAGCCCGCACAGCGTCGTTGGCCTTACTGAACGCGACGGCATCGAGGCGCGTCGTCGTCAGTTCCGCGCGTTGCTGAAGCGATCCCAACAAAATGCGCGGCTGACCTCCACGTGCAGCCGTCGCTGCTCCGCGTCGATTGCGTCGCTCTTGTCGCTCCCGTTGTTCGATGCGCCGCACCGCCGCCCGCTCACGTTCGCGTTTTGCACGCTCCAGTGCTTGGTTCAGACGTGCCGCTTCAGCTTCCTTCGCTTCGAGATAATCCGCCCAGCCGCCGCTGAATCGCTCGAGTCCCTGATTCGAAAGCTCCAGCACGTCTTCACACAGAGCGAGGCATTCCTCGTCATGCGAGATCACGAGCACCCCGCTCTTGTGAATCCGCAGAAAGTGCAACACGGCCGCCCGCGCTTCGCGATCTAGATCGTTCGTGGGCTCATCGAGAATCAAGAAGTCCGCGCTCAATGCGCGCGCCAAACGCACGCGCATCCACTGACCGCCGCTCAGTTGTGTGCAAAGCGACGAGTCATCGATGCCACGCAACAGCGCATCGCCGAGCAGCGACCATTCGTAAGCCGCCGCGAGAAACTCAGCCACGGTACACGACGGCGGCAACTCGCGTTGCCGGATGAGCTTGACGCAGCCATGGCGCCGCACGCTACCGGCCGTCGGCTCGCTCTCGCCGCTGATCAGCGCCGCAAGGCATGACTTGCCGATGCCATTCGGCCCGACGAGCGCGGTGCGTCCGGCAGCAAGGGAAAAATTCAATTGTTCGAAGAGCTCGCGGCCGTTCGGAAATTCGAACGACAGATCGCGAGCGATCACGATTGGAGACATAAACAACCCACGCACGAATGCGCGCCTCAGTTAGAGGAAAACGATGTTCTTGTTTGAGGTTGTTTACTGGGTCATAGAGCTCTGGATTTTCATCCAGAGGACCGCGAGCCTACCCGAAGCATGCGTCGAATGCAGTCGCACTTTTGCCGACGGGATGTGCCCGGCACAATGCGCGCAACGTATAAGGGAGACATGGAGCAATGAGTCGAACGATCGCCGTGCTTGGCGCGACAGGAGTCTACGGACGACATCTCATCCCTCGATTGACGCGCGCGGGCTATGCAGTACGCGCGCTCGTGCGACGACCTGAGGTAGCGGGCTTTGCACGCGCGTGCGGTGCAGACGTTCGAGCCGCCGACATTTTCGATCGCGCCTCGCTCTGCGCAGCGCTCGATGGTTGCGACGTCGGCATGAACCTCGCCACTTCACTGCCAGGCCCAAGCGGTCGTGGTGACTTCGCTGCCAACGATCATCTGCGTCGCGAAGGCACACCAACGTGGGTTGCTGCCGCTCAAGAATGCGGCGTGAAGCGCATCCTTCAGCAAAGCATTGCGATGGTGAATGGCAATGGGCAGGACTGGGCCGATGAGCACACCGCGTTTGCGGGTGCGCAGAACGAGCTCGCGACGCGCGCGATCGACGCGGCACTGTCGATGGAGGAAACGGTGCGTGCCGCGAATGTCGATTGGTTGATTCTTCGCGGCGGTCTCTTCTATGGGCCTGGCACCGGCTTTGACGAAGATTGGTTGGCTCGCGCGAAAGCGGGCACATTGCGTTTGCCCGGTGACGGCGAGGATTTCGTTTCGCTCGTGCACATCGCAGACATGGCGAATGCAACGCTTGCAGCGATCGAGCGATGGCCTTCGCGGCGTGCGATCAACGTTGTCGACGATGAACCGGTTCAGTGGCGCGACCTGTTCGACTATGTCGCCGCACTCGCGAACGCCGCACCGCCGACAGCAGGAGGCCGACTGGGCTTTCCGTCGTTTCGAGTGCGCAATACAGCGGCGCGCGATTTGTTGAAGTGGGAACCGTTCTATCGAACGTATCGTCAAGGGCTCTCGAGGTGAGATGGCGCGCATCGACAGGCTCAGGGCGAACGGAAGAGCGAGTCGCGACGTTCCACTCCTTAGCTGACGCCCCCTCCCGTCTCCTTCCCTGCATTGCGGGAGAGGGGACAAGATCATCACTCGCGGAATCAACCGTCATCGATCCTCGGATGTCATCCGGCGAAGGGCGGGATCCAGCAATCCTTGAGCCCGTAACAAGGCGCGCACCGCCGTACGTGCGAGGAAGAAGCGGCGCGGCTGACGGACAGGTCATCTTTCTTGCCAGTCTCCCAGTTCGCCCGTTCACCCTCGCCTTCACGCCCGCTTCGCCTTCTTGCGACTCGTCGATCGCGCCGACGAGGTTTTCTTCTTCGGCGCTTTGCGCGTTGCTGCCTTCTTGCCGTGTTTCTGCGCGCGACGTTCATCGAGCGAGATAGGCGGGCCGCCTTGCGCATTCGTCACCACAGCATTCTTCGACAAGCTCTTTCGCAGCACGGCCATGAGATCGATGATCTTTGCGCCGCCCGAGGCGCCATCTTCATCTTCGGACTCGAGGTTCGTTTGATGAATCACGGCGTCCTTGTCCTTTTGTTTCTCCTCCACGAGCTTCTGTAGCGCCGCGGCTTCTTCATCGCGCATCTCGGAAATGTCGAGCTTGTCTTGCATCAGCCCATCGATTTCCTTCACGAACTCGGTGACCTTCTTCGCTGCCCCCTTCGCTTTCTTCGGTAGTCCGATCGCATCGGGCTGACGGATTTCATCGGCGTAGCGAAGTGTGTCTGCGCGCAGCACTCCGTTGTCGGAAACGATTGCGACCAAGTACTCGTGACCGCGCATGACGAAGCTGCCGATGCCGACGCGACCGGTGCGCTCCATCGTCGCGGCGAGCAAGTGATATGCCTTCGCGGATCGACCTGCCGGTGCGAGGAAGTACGGCTTGTTGAAATACAACGGCGGAATTTGTTCGAGCGGTACGAAGTTACGCAACTCGATGTCGCCCGACATTTCTGGGGCGACGGATTCGAATTCGTCGTCGGTAATTTCGATCATCTTGCCGTCGTCGGTCTCGTAGCCCCGCACGAGCTCATCATTGCTCAGCTTCTTGCCTTCCTTCGAGCAGTGGTACTGACGGCCAAGTGCGTGGCCTGCCTTGTCGATCAATTTCATCGCCGTTTGCCGCGGCCGTACGGCCGAGACGAGATCGACGGGGATGCTTACGAGTCCAAACGTAATCGTGCCGGACCAGAAGGACCGCACGGGAGCGGATGCGCGTTCGAGTTGCTCCGCGGACTCATTGCTCGCGCTGCGTTTCGCTTTAGGCAACTTTCTTCTCCTTCGCGGCCGCAATACTTGCTCGCAAACTTTCGGCGAGGCTTTGCTGCGGCGCCTTCTTCTTCGCGCGCACCGGCTCGAGCTTTTCGCCGCGCGCTTTCGCTTCGATCATCTTGCATAGGCGTTTGCGGTACTCGTTCTGCCACAGCTCTGGATCGAAATCGGCTTCGATCGAGGCAACGAGTTGCTCGCCAAGTTTTAATTCGTTGGCACTTGGTGCAGCGGTCTTTGCGGGCTCGATACCAGAAAAGCTGAGCACCTGATCCGCTCGACGCAGCGTCGAAAGCACGAGATAGCCGTTGAGCGCGCTGAGCGCGCCGACATAGCGCTTCTTGCGCATGACCCAACGTGCGACACCGATCACCTTCTTGCGCTCGAGCGCCTCTGCAAGCGCGAAGTAGTCTGCGTCATCGCCATCAGGACCCAGGTAATACGGACGCTCGAACCATTGATCGCCCAACACGTCGGGGGCGACGAACCGACACAAATTGATCTCGCGCGATTCCGGCGGCACGAGCTTCTCGAGATCCTCCGGTTCCAAGATCACGGCGGTGTCCTTCGTAATCGCGAACGCCTTGCGCATCTCCGGCTTCTCGACGTCTTTGCCGGTGTCTTTGCGGACGATGTGTTGCTCGACGGGCGCGTGATCTTTCTTGTGCAGCAAGTGGAAATGCACGGTGCGATCTTCGATCGCTGAATACATTTTCACTGGCACCTCGTGCTTGCCCAGCTCGATGATGCCTTTCCAAATCGCTCTAGCCGCCATCTTTGTTCTCCAAACATTCGGGGCAGACGAAATGCCCTTCGGCGTGCGTCATTCGGCAATGCGGACACGAGGGTCCGTCGCAATCGGGGCAACGAAATTCAACTTCGAGAACATAGACCTGACCGCAATGCGGACACTCTTCATCGCCGCCGAGCCACCAAGGTGAGGTGGTCGCGGCGGCCTTGGCCGGCGCTCGTGCTTTCGGCATGAGGACTCCGATCGTGAGATGACGCGGTGGAAACGGCAGAGTCCGTAGGCCTGTTCCATGGTGTGAGCAAATCACGGTCGAGGGCGCACCGTGACGTGCCGCCGCTACGCGATTTCCGCTATAACGCCGGCTCGCTCGCTGAAAGGACACCTTGGTGACGGTTCATTCGACACTGCGTATTCGCACGATCACGCTCGGAACGAATATCGCTTCGCTCACCGATTTAAAGCCGATCGAACTGGCGATCGAGACGCTGACCAGGAGCCGACAGCGTTTCGAAGCTTCGGGTTACGAAGTGCAAACTTTGCGCATCGCGATCCCTGCCCTCCTCGCTCGATGCGATGAACGTGCACGAACAGCGGCACTGACGGCATTGCACGCACTGGACAAGGTCGTTTCGGGCCGCGGCGTCATCTTGAATCTTGGGCCGCTGCTCACGGTGGATCGGCGCGACTCGACGCTCGCGAATTGGACTGTTGAGCTCGTGCGCTCGACGCGGTCGATGAGTTTCTCCGCAGTTGTTGCATCCGCGTCGGGCGTTCATCTCGATGCAGCATTCGCGAGTGCGCAAATCATGCGATCGCTTGCGAGCGCGTTACCGGGAGGACTCGCGAACTTTCGTTTCGCCGCCGCCGCGAATATTCCATCGGGCACGCCGTTCTTCCCAGTCGCCTGGCACGAGGGAGCGGACTCGATTGCGATCGGTGTTGAAGGTGCATCGCTTGTGGAGCGTGCATGGACCGAGCCGTTCGATCGCGCATCGGCAGAGCGTCAGTTGAAGAAGGTGATCGATGACGCGTTGCGTCCGATTCAGTCGATCGGCGAAACGATCGCGAAGGAAACATCGCGCGCGTGGTTAGGCATCGATGCGTCGCCGGCTCCCGGACCGGATCGCAGCATCGCAGCAGGCATCGAACGATTCACAGGCGCGCCCTTCGGCAGCGCATCGACATTGCATGCGTGCGGGACGATCACCGCGGCGTTGAAGTCGCTCGACGTGAAGACGTGCGGCTACTCTGGACTGATGCTACCTGTGCTCGAAGATCCGCTGCTCGCACAACGAGCGTCAGAGCAGCGCTACGGCATTCGCGATTTGCTGTTGTATTCGAGCGTATGCGGGACGGGACTGGACGTCGTGCCCGTGCCCGCCGATACGCCCGTCGAAACGATCGCCGGCTTGATCACCGATGTCGCGGCGCTATCGACGCGGCTGCGCAAGCCGCTGTCGGTGCGATTGCTGCTCGTGCCCGACAAGCAGGTCGGCGACGTCGCGACTTTCGACGATCCGATCTTGAGCGATTGTCGGGTGATGAAGATCGACTGAGGTCAGAGGTCTGGGTCCCCGCCTCCGCGGGGATGACGGAATTGGCTTGGAGAGATCTTTTCTCAACCTTCGTCAACCGCCTCTAAGCTCGAGCCGACGCAGCAGGTTGCGCAGAAGCATTTCGTCATCCCCGCGAAGGCGGGGATCCAGGCCCTGCGACTGACGATCATGCTCGCGCCTTCGAGCAATCGCTACGTCACACGAATCCGATCATCCGTCCCGCCATCGCGACACTGAACCAGCAGGCGACTGACAGCGCGACGCTGCTGCGCACGAACAACGGTGTTGCCGATTCGTTCTTCGTGATGCGGCGAAACATGCCGAACTGCACGATCACCGCGAGCAGCAGCAAACCCATCTTCAAGCCGAACGCCCAGTTGAAGTAGTAGAGCTTCGGCGTCGCGATGAACATCAACGTGCCGCTCAGCGCTGTGAGCACGAGCCCGATCCACAACAAACGTGACGTATCGCGCGCGACTTGTTGCACCGGTTGATCGGCGAGCGCCCAACCGACCGCACGCAGGCTGATCAACACGAGCGAGGCGAGAAAGAAGATCAGACCGAGCACGTGAATGATCTGCAAGCCTGCAGCGACCAAGTGATCGGTCTTGCTGATCGTGTGTGCGAGCGCGCTATCTTGCAGTGTTGTGAGAAGGTCGAGGACTGTCATTCGATATCTCCGTCACGACCACGCAGGCAAGTAAGGAATCAAACGACCGCACACGATCGTCAGCGTCCACAAGGTGAGCGACGCGAAACCGGCGTAACGAAACGTTCGCGGCAGCACGCCGAGACCAATCGTTGGCCGCTGTTTCGGCACGACGATGAACTCGAACACGATCGCATTGATGCCCGCGAGCGCGATGAACAACAGCTTGAACACGAACGCCGGGCTTTCCAGCATGCGTGCGGCCGATGACCAGAACAGCAAGATTCCCGATATGAAGATCGCGGCGAAACCTGCAAGCACGTAGGGCCGCAGCGAGTTCAATACGCGCTCGACAGGAATTCTTTTCAGCATCACACCCATCAACCGCAGATCGGTGATGAAGATGAGCCCGACCGACACGGCGAGTCCGATCAAGTGAATGCCTTCGATCACCGGGTACGCGAAACGCGATTCAGCAATCGCGACGCCGACCGAGGACGCTTCGATCTGCTCGGCTAACGCAAGAAGCAGACTCATCATGTGCTCCTACTTGCCGGCGACGGCGACGTTGCCGAAGCCACCGTTGTTCTCGACGCAAATGCGCTCGTAACGTTCGATCAACGCTTCATCGCTGTCGCGATTCGCTACCGCTGTTTCGAAATTCCAACCGTCGATCTCCGCGGGATCCGTGTAGCGGCGCGCGGGAATCGTCGTCGTCCATGGACGTGTGAAGACGGTCGGGTCCGTGATCTTCGCGACGTAGTTATAGCGCTTGCCGTTGTTGTCGAAGATGTAGCGTTCTTCGATGTGCACTTTGTCGCTGAAGAACTCACCGGTGCGTGCAAGGCGCGCTTTTGCATTGTTGTTCGTCACGTCGACGACGAGCGTGTTGCCCTCCCAGTGTCCACGCGAATCTGCATTCCATAGCTTGATGCTGTCGGGCAAATGCGGTCTGCCGTCGAGATGAATGATTCGCCATCCGGAGTTGAACAGGAATACGACGTAGTTCGGGTACTGCCGAATCTCGTAACCATGCCAGGTGAATGACTTCGGCACGCCTGCGGGTGCGCAGCGCGCGAGCGGCTCGATGTATTCCGGTTTGATTGGATTGTGGAAGTACTTGAGAAACTCGTGCTGCTTCTCGAGCGCCCAAGGCTGAAAGGGAACTTCACCGCTCGGCGGATCGCTGACGCGGCTCGGTGCGCGCTGTTCACGTGTCGAGTTCGGACGTGCGCGGCGCGATGGATCGCCTGGCACCCCGCCTTGCGGATCGGTCCAGTTGTTGTGATTCGCGATCGTGTTCGACCAATGACCTTCGACATCCGGCTGGCCATCGCGCAAACGTTTGCCGATCCATTTGCCTGATTCAATTTTCGGCACCGTCGTCTCGCGCGGAGGTCCACCGCCGCCTGGAGGATTCGAAGACAACGTGCCTTCTTGCGCCAGCGTTGCGAGCGGGAATGCAATCAAGGCGAGAACGGTGAGTGCTGAGTTCTTCATGGCATTGCTCTTCGTGCGTTTCATTCGCTTGTCATTCGCTCGCAGGGACGGGGTAGTACTTGTCGTAGTCGAGCGTGAAGCAGTAGTTCTCGATCAGCTGGAAGTTCTTCTCGCGATGACGATGCAAGAGCACGCTCAGCGTCCACGGCTTGCTGTAGACGTTCGGATCCTCGAGCGTCGCTTTGTATTCGATCGTGTTCTCATCCAATAACCTCCAACGTTCGACGACATGCAGCTTCGTGCTGTGGAAGTTGCCGGCACGATCGAGCCAGGTTTCTTCGCCGAAATCTGCGACGTCCACGACGAGCGTGTCGCCTTCCCAGCGACCGCGTGAATCGCCGAGCCAGAACTCGTTGTCGGTTTCGGCTGGATGCTTCGTGTTGTTCGTGTGAATCGTGCGAACTGAATGGCCGAACTGAAACACGATCGTGAGATCACGATCGCGCTGAAAAACCTGGAACGGCTCGGGGTAGTAGATCCCGCGTGGCGTCCCGAGCGTCCAGCATTTCAGCCGCGGATCGTTCGTCGCACGCGCAGCGAAGTTTTTCATTTTTTGTTCGAGCGCTTGCGGCAGATACGGGATCACCCCGCCTTCGACGACGCCGACACTCGGCGGCGCGTCTTTGCGCGCAGAGTGCGGCTCGAGATCGAAGTCCGCTGCACTCGTCGTCTGCCAAATGCCCGAGAAATCGGGTCTACCGCTCGGCAAGCGCGGAATGCGCAGGCCCGCGGCTTGCGTGATCAGCGGCACGAACAGCACC
>Ga0190269_10001207_pt1 | contig 12487 bp, 12 predicted proteins | sample Popmic249IS_FD_133749 | JGI IMG/M metagenome (GOLD analysis project Ga0190269, IMG submission 133749) | Populus adjacent soil microbial communities from riparian zone of Blue River, Arizona, USA - 249 IS | ecosystem: Environmental > Terrestrial > Soil > Riparian zone | place: USA: Arizona...
AGGTGGGCATGCTCTCCAAGGCCTGCGCCGAGCTGGACGTCGACCTGGTGATCGTCGACAACGAGCTCAGCCCGGCGCAGCTGCGCAACCTCGAGAAGGAAACCGGATTGGCCGTGCTCGATCGCACGCAGCTGATCCTCGACATCTTCGCGCAGCACGCCCACTCGGTGGACGGCAAGCTGCAGGTCGAGCTGGCGCAGCTGCGCTACCTCTTGCCCCGGCTCAACCTGCGCGATGACGCGCTGTCGCGCTTGAGCGGCGGCATCGGGGGCCGTGGACCCGGTGAGACCAAGCTCGAGATCGGCCGTCGGCGCGCGCGCGATCGCATGACCGCGCTCGAGCAGCGGCTCAAGCACTCCGCGCGCCACCGCGAGCAGCGCCGCGCGCGGCGCGACCGCCGCGGCGTGCCGGTGGTCGCGATCGTCGGCTACACGAACGCGGGCAAGAGCACGCTGCTCAACGCGCTCACGGGCAGCGACGTGCTGGCCGAGAACAAGCTGTTCGCGACGCTCGACACGCGCTCGCGCCGGCTGTGGCTCGACGAGCGCGAGGTCGTGTTCACCGACACGGTCGGCTTCATTCGCGATCTGCCGGAGCACCTGCTCAAGGCGTTCCGCGCGACGTTCGAGGAGGCCTCCGACGCGGACCTGCTGCTGCAGGTGGTCGACGCCTCGGACCCAGCGCACGACGATCACCTCGCGACCACCGAGGCGCTGTTCCGCGAGCTCGAGCTGGCCGACATCCCGCGGCTGGTCGTGCTCAATAAGTGCGACCTGGTCGAACCGGAGCACGTCGCCAACCTCGCCGCACGGCACGACGCCGTCGCGCTCAGCGCCGAGAACCCCGCCGATGCCCCGCGCCTGCGCGCCCGCCTGGCCGAGCGCTTGCGCGTGCTCATGCCGCGCGCGGCCGAGGCCGTGCTCGACGCGAGCGCTGAGTGATCAACGCGCGACGGGCTTGAGCGCGACCTTCCCGTCCTTCACGACGATCTCGAAGTCGATGTTCTTGCCGGCGTGCTTCTGCATCAGCTTGGGCATCATGCCGCGCACCGAGCTCGCGACCGACTCGAACTTCACGCTCGTGCTCTCTTGGTTCTGGCGGCGCGCCTCGACGTAGCGCTCGTAGATCTTGCGCATGTGGTCGTCGCCGATGCCGGCGGCCGACGGCGCTGCAGCGGGCGATGGCGGCGCGGGCCGTGCTCCGGCGGCGGGAGGGGGCGGCGGCGGTCGCTTCGCGCCGGGCGGAATCGGCGGTGCGCCCGGCCGGGCGGCGGCCGGTCCGGAGGGCACGGCCGGAGGCGCTCCAGCCGGACGGACCGGCGGAGGGAACGAACGCGCGGGCTCGGGGAACGGCACGCCCGGCTGCGTATCGCCCGCGGGCATCGCGAACGGGCTGATCGGCATCGGCCTCGGCGTCGGGCGCGCGGCCGGCGTGGCCGCCGCCGGTGGCTTGCTCTCGACCGACCGCATCGCCTCGCCGAGCGCGCCATCGACCGCGGACTCGATGTCGACGTCCACGTCGAGGTCGTAGCCGTCTTTGCGCGGGGGCGGCGGCTCGCTCGACGGCAGCTGCTCGGCCAGTCGCTTGGCGCGCAGCACGTCGCGCTTGTACGTGCCCTCCTCGATCTGGCGCGCGATGCGCCGCCAGTACGTGGTGTACGTGGTGTAGCGCTGCACCACCTGATTGAAGCGAAACTTCAGCGCCGTGTTCCGGGTCTGCTCGCGCCGCAGCTGGGTCAGGACCGTGTCCAGCTCCTTGCGCAGCTGCTGGGGCTCGATCCGCTCGATCCCGGCGAACCATTGGTCGTACAGCGCGCGCAGGCGCTTGAGCCTGCCTTCGGCGTCGACCACCAGCGCTTCGTACTGCTTGGCGTCCATGACCGGGTCACCGCCCCCGGCCCAACCCCCAGGCACCGCCTTCAGCGGGGGGGGTCGGACTGTTCAGAGCGGCTGTATGACGAGGTTGTCGAACCACAGCTCGGCTTGCCAATTGTTGAACGCGAAGTGGTCGTGCCCGGGGCCTTCGAGCGGGTCGGGATCGGTCATGGAGACCAGCTCTTCCCCGTCGACCCAAGCGGCGATTGTAGCCCCCCGGCGCTCGATTTTCATATGGTAGGTCTTGCCCTGCACGACCTTCTTGGGCTTGCCGACCACCCGGTCGTCGCCGTGCTCGTCCAGCCGGGCGAGCACGTTCATCTTGTTGCCCCAGCCCCCGAAAATCACGACATAGCTCGTCGCGGTGTAGCTCGCCTCGGTGGCCTTCGAGACGCCGTCACCGAAGACCTCGACCTTGATATCGCCCTCGGGGGAGTTGCTCCGCACGTCGAGCTCGATGCGCACGTCGCGCGGCAGCACGCGCTTGAGCCAGAGGGGCTTATTGCGCGCGTTGGTCACGCGCAGCCAGCCGTCCCGGACCGTGTAGTTGCCGCCGGTGTTGTTCCAGTGCTTGCCGAGCTCCTTGTCGAAGCTGTCGCGGAAGCCGCCCGGCCCGATGCCCGGATCGCCCTGCGGGGTGCAGCCCGCGGCAGACGCGAGCAGCAGCACGGCGGCGGCGACGAGGGTCCGGATTTTCATCGCGGCGGACCGTACACCAACTTCAGCCGGCCGGCTTGGCCGCGTCCGTGCAGCCGTCCTCGTCCTCGTCCTGCCCCTCGAGCGCTTCCACGTTCGGGCACAGGTCGTCGATGTCCGGCACCAGATCGTTGTCGTTGTCTGGATCGGGGCAGCCGTCGCCGTCCTCGAAGCCATCCGGGTCCTCGGCCAGCGGCGGGCACTTGTCGTCGTCGTCGTCCACGCCGTCGCGGTCCGTGTCGGCGACTTCCGGGGCGTACCACAGCCCGAAGATGACGCGGGCGTCCGGCGCACCGAGCTCGCCGATGAAGGCACCGCCGCCGGCGAGCGTGAAGGTCCATTCCTCGAACGCCGCGCGCAGGCCGAGCTCGCCCTCGAAGGCCGACGTTTCCTCGGACTGAAAGTCGATCGCGGCGCGCAGCTCGCCGATCGCGCTGAACGGGTGCATCGACGGCAGAGGGACCTTGGCACCGGCGCCTGCTTGCAGCTCGTGATTCAGCTGCTCGCCCCAGAAGTCGCGCTCGTGCATCCGCCGCTCGTAGCCGACGTAGCCGCCGATGCCCGCGCCGAGCAGCTGCATGTCGAACAAGACGCGCGCGCCGAGGCGCGTCGTGCCCTCGCCCAAGTACGCGGTGTCCGCGCCGAGCGGCAGGCGCGCGCGCAGCTCGATGCCGAGACCGGGCCCGTCCTTCGGCAACAGCGGGTCGTCGCTCGCGACGCCGAGCAGCCGGTAGCGGCCCGCGAGCAGCGGATCGCCCGCCGCGATCGTCCGCAGCTGGCGCTGCAGGTTGCCGAAGTCCTCGGCGCTCTCGAACAGCGCGACCGGCATCAACACACCCACGGCCGCGCGCGAGCCCAAGCCCAGCTCCGCGCTCGCGCTCGCGGTGATGCGGTGCTCGACGACCGCGAGGTCGCTGATCGCGCCCGGGCCCACCCCGAGCTGCAGCGTCGCCGGCGCATAGGCGTAATCGAGGAAAAAACCGAAGCTCGGCCGCAGCGAGCCGGGCGTCGCGCTCCCAGACACGCCGAGGAAGCCCTGCGCATCGAGCGCCGGCGTGAAGCGATGCGTGTCGATGTCACGCTGCGCGCTAACAGCACGCGGCGCAATCACGAGCAATACACCACTGACAAGGACAAGCCACTTCGATAAGCGCATCGCGATCGACACCCCCGCGTAGGCTTGCCGATGCTACACGCGGCGGCAACTACAACAGAAGCGGCAAGCGACGCGGCGCGCCAGCTTCGGCGGGCGCGGGCTCGTCTTCGGCCGCCCGCGGCGCGACCCCCTGTGGCGCATCGGTACCGAACGCGTCCCCTTCCTCGCCGTCGATCGCCGCGGCGCCGAGATCGGGCGCGCCGTGCTGCAGCGTGGCGTCGAGCAAGTGCCGCGCCTTCACGTTGCCCATCGCGGCGAGCATGCTGTCACGCGCGTTCGGAGCGAACGACTCGAGCTCCTTGAGCAGCTGCTTCATCCGCTTGCGCTTGAGCTGCTCCTGCGAGCCGCACAGGTTGCAGGGCAAGATCGGAAAGCGCATCAGCTCCGCATAGCGCGCGAGCACCGCCTCCTTACAGAACAGCAGCGGCCGGATGACGGTGTGCTTGCCGTCACGGCTCTTGAGCTTGGGCGGCATCGAGGCGAGCGCGCCCGTGTACGTGAGGTTCAAGAGCAAGGTCTCGACCGCGTCGTCGCGGTGGTGGCCGAGCGCGATCTTGGTGCAGCCGAGCTCCGTCGCGGCGCGATACAAGATGCCGCGGCGCAGGCGCGAGCACAGCGAGCAGTACGTCTTGCCTTCCGGGATGTGCTTGATGACGACGCTGTACGTGTCCTCGCGCAGGATCTTGTGCGGCAGCTCGGCGCTCTCGAGCCAATGACGCAGCGGCGCGCCGTCGTAGCCGGGCTGGGCCTGATCGAGGTGCACCGCGAGCAGCTCGATCGGGAACGGCGCCTTGCGCCTGAACCTCTCCAGCAAGGTCATCAGCGCGTAGCTGTCCTTGCCCCCGCTCATACACACCATCACGCGGTCGCCGGGCTCGATCAGCCCGAAGTCGGTGATGCACCGCCCCATCGCCCGCGAGAGCGTCTGCTCCAGCGCCTTCAGCTCGTTCTTGGGCGTTCGGTCCGTCACGGCGCTGCCATGTAGCATTGGCGCCGGGGAGCGGCTAGCGAGGCTCGTTGCGGCCAGTTGCTGTGAAGGGCGGCGACGGGTACACAGCGCGCGAGCACTTATGTCCATTCGTCTCCACAACACGTTGAGCGGTCAGGTCGAGCCCCTTACGCCCCAAGAGCCCGGGCACTTCAAGATCTACGTGTGTGGACCGACCGTTTACGACCACTCGCACATGGGCCACATGCGCTCGGCGCTCACGTACGACGTGCTCGTCCGGCACCTGCGCGCGCAAGGCCAGCGCGTCACGTTCGTGCGCAACATCACCGACGTGGACGACAAGATCTTGAACCGCGCGAAGGAGCGCGGCGAGACCCCAGCGCAGCTCGCACGACGCTTCGAGGACGCCTACCGCCAAGACACCGAGACGCTGGGCATGCTGCAGCCGGACAACGAGCCGCGCGTCAGCGATCACATCCCCGACATCGTCGCGCTGATCGAGCAGCTGATCGCGCGCGGCGCGGCGTACGCATCGGGCGGCGACGTCTACTTCTCGGTGGCCGCCTTCCCCGAGTACGGCAAGCTGTCGCACCGCAAGGTCGATGACCTGCAGCTCGGCGGCAGCGGCCGGCTCGACGAGCACGAGCAGACCCGCAAGCGCCATCCGGCGGACTTCGCGCTGTGGAAGGGCGCGGCCGAGGGCGAGCCCGCGAGCTGGCCGAGCCCCTGGGGCCACGGCCGGCCGGGCTGGCATATCGAGTGCTCGGCCATGAGCATGCGCTACTTGGGCGCGTCGTTCGACGTGCACGGCGGCGGGCTCGACCTCGTGTTCCCGCACCACGAAAACGAGATCGCGCAGTCCGAGGCAGCGACCGGCCAGAAGCTATGCAGCTCCTGGGTTCACCACGGCTTCATCGAGGTGAACAAGGAGAAGATGAGCAAGAGCCTCGGCAACTTCTTCAGCGCGCGCGAGTGCTTCAAGCACTTGGAGCCCGAGGCCCTGCGCTACTTCGTGCTGACCGTGCACTACCGCGCGCCGCTCGCGCTCGAGTGGTCGGTCGACGACAAGGGCGAGGTCACCGGGTTCCCTCAGATCGAAGAGGCCGAGCGGCGGGTCGAGTACATCTATCGAACCAAGCAGCGGCTCGCGGAGCTGCCCGAAGCCCGCATCGTCCCGAACGGCCCGGCGAGCGCCGCCTTGCTCGCGTTCGCGGGCGAGCTCACGAAGGCGCTGGACGATGACCTCAACATGCCGGTCGCGCTCGCGGCCGCGGCCGAGCTGCTCAAGAGCTGCAACGAGCTGGTCGAGCGCGCCCTAGCCAAAAAGGGCCAAGTACCGCGCGCGTCCGTGGACGCCGCACGCGAGGGCCTCGCGCTGCTCGGACGCGTGCTCGGGCTCGGCAACGACGAGCCTACGGCCGTCCTCGAGCGCATCCGTGCGCGCCGTGCTTCGCGGCTCGGCATCACCGAGGCCTTCGTGCAGGAGCAGATCGATGGCCGCAAGCGCGCCCGCGAGGCCAAGGACTTCGCTCGCGCGGACGCCATCCGTGCCGAGCTGCTGCAGCGCGGCGTCGAGCTCATGGATGGCCCGGACGGCACCACATGGCGCATCGGGTAGCCGCAGCTTGGCTGAAAGCGCCGATGTCGTGCTTCGCACTACAACCGTAAGCTGAGCGCCGCGGACAGGGTTTTGATGGCGCCGCTTCGGCGGGGTCGACTATCCTGAAGCCCTCGTTCGCACGACCAGCATGGCGACACCGGAACCGATCGCGACCGGGACCTTGGCGAAGACGCCCCTCCCGCACCTGCTCGTCTACCTCGATCAGAAGAAGCTCTCGGGCACGCTCGCGCTTTGGCCGGACGACCCCGCGAGCCAGACCGGCCAAGACCGGGTGCTGCTGCTCAAGGGACGGCCCGTAGCCGCGCGCCTCATGCAGACGGCCACCGCGCTGCGCGAAGGCCTCCTGCCGTTGTTCGCGCGGCAGCAAGCGCCGTACGCCTTTTACGAGGGCAACCTGCTGGGTGACGACCGCGTAAGCGGCCGCGTGGATCCGCTCGCGTTGATCATGGATGCGCTGCGCAGCGGCTACCGGCCCGACGTGGTCGCGCTGGTGCTGGACCGCTTCGGCGAAGCGAAGCTGCGGATGCAGCCCGGGGTCGAGCTCGAGCGCTACGAGCTGACGCCTCAGGAGCGCGTGATCGTCGACCTCGTGCGCGCCGAGCCGGCGGACGTCCGCTCGCTGGTGCATGCGAGCGGGCTGCCGGAAGCGCTCGCGCGCGGCGTGCTGTATGCGCTCGCGATCAACAAGGCGATCGCGCCGCACGTACCGAGCGAAGCTTCGCTACGCCCTCCGCGCAGCTCCGATCCTTCGGCGGAACACGAGCCCCCGCCTGTGAAGGCGCCGAGCGCCCCGCCCCCGCCGATGGGCGGCGAGGCGCAGGGCAGCGCACCGCCCGGCGCGATGCACGCGCGCCTCGACCGGCTCAACAGCATCCCGCCGCCGCCGGACACGCTCGGCGACGACCTCAAGCAGCGCTGGCTCAAGGTGATCGCCAAGGGGCGACTCATGGAGAACCAGAACTACTTCGAGATGCTCGAGATCGACAAGGACACGAAGTCGACCGACGCGCGCAACAAGTACTACCAGCTCGCCAAGGAGTGGCACCCGGATCGGTTGCCAGCGGACCTCTCACCGCTGCGTGAGTTCGTGCAGATCATCTTCAGCTACATGAGCGAGGCGAGCACCGCGCTCAGCGACGAGGAGTCGCGCCTCAAGTACCTGCAGACGGTGCGCGAGGGCGGCGGTACGCCGGCGACCGATCGCCTGATGCAGTCGATCCTCGACATGGCGATGGAGTACGAGCGCGTGCTGGTAATGACGCGGCGTCACCAATACGACGACGCGCTCGAGCTGCTCAAGCGCATCCTGGCCGTGGTCAAGGACGAGCCCGACTACCACGCCATGCACGCGTGGCTGCTCCAGCAGAAGTTCGGCAAGGACGCGCCGCTGACGAAGATGCTCGAATCGGTCGACGCTGCGCTCGCGCTGCATCCTCAGCACGAGAAGGCGAACATGCTGAAGGCCCAGATCCTGCGCAAGATGGGCAAGCCGAGCGACGCACTGCAGTACTTCAAGAAGGTCGCCGAGATGAACCCGAACAACATCGAGGCGGTCCGCGAGGTGCGCGTCGCGACGATGCGAGGCGCGACCGCGCGCGCCAAGAAGCGCCAAGAGCAGGAGAGCAGCCCGGTCTCTGGGCTGCTGGGCAAGCTGTTCAAGAAGAAGTGAACGGCGGGCGCCGGCGCAGCCCCGGCAGCGCGCCAGGCTGCGACGCGTAACCTCGCGGCCGCGCACGGCGGCGCGGTGGTGCGGCAGGTGCAGCCATCGGGCGGCATGACCCCATGCGAGACCGACACCTGCCCTGACGCGCTGCTCTCCAAGCCCACGGACGGCGCCCCACCCGGACCGCGTGAGCGGCTCATGCTCCGCGGCGAGCAGTCGCTCAGTGACGAAGAGCTGCTCGCCGTGCTGCTCGGCACGGGCTCCATCGGCGAGCCGGTGCGCGTGGTCGCCGCGCGTCTGCTCCACGATCTCGGCGGGCCGGGCGGCCTGCGGCGCGCGGGTGTCGCCACGTTGAGCCGCCAATCCGGCGTTGGCCCCATCAAAGCGTGCCGTATCCGCGCGGCGCTCGAGCTCGGCGCGCGCGCGAGCAGCCAACCGCTGACGCCGCGCGAGCCCGTCCGTAGCAGCAAGGACGTGTACGCAGCCCTCGGGCCCCGCCTCGCGAGCGCCGAGCGCGAGCACTTCTACGCGCTGGCGCTGGACGCCAAGCACCGGCCTCTGGCCGAGATCCTGCTCGCGATCGGAGGGCTCACGGCATGCGGCGTCGCACCGGCCGACCTCTTCCGCGCCGTGTTGCGCGAGCCGGCCGCCGCGGTCGTCCTGGTCCACAACCATCCGAGCGGGGATCCCGCGCCCAGCGACGACGACGTGGTGCTGACGCGCAAGCTCGCGGCCGCCGGCGCGCTGCTCGGGCTTTCGGTGGTGGACCACGTGATCATCGGCCGAGATGGCTACTTCAGCTTCACGGATGCCGGCCTTTTGCAGCCGGGAGCCGAGTGATTGCGGTCCATCTTGCTTGACACCCCCAGCGGCACATGCTTCCTTCCGCCTCCCGAATTTGCTGGGCAGAGCGGGAGCATTTTTGTGAAACGGACCTATCAGCCGCATCGTAAGCGCCGCCTCCGCACCCACGGTTTCAGGGCTCGCATGAAGTCCGCCAAGCGCCGCGAGGTGCTGAACCGCCGCCGGCGCAAAGGCCGCCACCGCATTGCGGTCACGGTCACGTACAACAAGTAGGGTCGGCGGCCTCAGTGGTCGGCGTCGGCCATCGCTCGGCAGAAACCGGTCGATCCGAGGCCCTGCCGCGCTCTGCACGCCTGCGTAAGCGCCCCGAGTTCCTCGAGGTCCAAGCGCGCGGCAGGCGGGTGCATACGCCGCATTTCATCTTGCTGCTCAGCCCTACGGTCGGGCGGCAGGCGCTCGGCGTGACGGTCACCCGCAAGGTCGCCGGCGCGGTGGGCCGCAACCGCATCAAGCGGTTGCTCAAGGAGGTCTTTCGCAGGAACCGGGCGCTCTTTCCGCCCAGTCGCGCACTCGTCGCAGTGGCCCGAGCGGGGGCAGACGGGCTAGATTACGCCGCCGTCGTCGCCGAGGTGACCGCGGCGAGCGCTGCGTTGTACCGCGCGGCCGGTGTGCACGAGGCACCCGCCCCGCTAACCCAAGAGCCCGGCCGAACGGGCTCGCGTGCCTCGCGCCCTGTTCGTGAGTCGTGAGCGCGCGTCCTCCTTGAAGAAGAACGAACCGACATGATGACCCGGCTGCTGCTCGCCGCGATCGCGCTCTACCAGCGGACTTTGTCCGTCTGGCTCGGTCCGCGCTGCCGCTTTCATCCCAGTTGCTCGAGCTATACGGCCACCTGCATCGAGCGCTTCGGCGCCGCCCAGGGCAGCTGGCTCGGCGCTCGCCGCATCGCGCGCTGCCATCCCTTCCATCCGGGCGGCTTCGATCCGCCACCTCTACCTCTACACAGCCGCGACGAAGTCGGCGGCGTAGCAAACAGCCGCGACGAAGTCGGCGGCGTAGCAAACAGCCGCGACGAAGTCGGCGGCGTTCATCCCGAACCGACTCCATGAACCGCAAAGTTCTCCTCTACCTCGCGTTGATCGCGGTGGCCGCCGGCGCGCCCTACCTGCTCGAGCCCAAGCCGAGCGCAGAGGCCCCGGACGTGACCCCCACCGTCACGTCCACGGCCCACGCGCAGTCCGCAGCGCCCGCACCGGCGCAGCAGCCCAAGCCTGCCGCGCCCGGCGCCAACATCTCGACCTCGCCGGTCGGCCGCATCGAGTCCGACGAGCTCAAGGTCAGCCTAACGAGCGTGAACGGCGGTCTGCTGAGCGCACAGCTCAAGAACCCGCGCTTCGCGCAGCACGGCGAGCCGACCGACCTGGTCACGACCGACAAGCCGGCGTTCTTGCCCTTCGGTATCGAGCTCGAGGGCCTCACCGACGACGGCAAGCCGTATGCGCTCGAGCAGACGAGCGAAAAGGCCGTGCGGCTCAGCAAGACGCTCGAAGGCATCGAGGTCGTCCGCAAGGTCGAGGCGGGCGGTCCATATCAAGTGTGGCTGACCACGCGCCTCACCAACCGCACCGCCAGCCCGCGCAAGGTCCGCCTGTCGATCGCCGCGCACCACTACGTCACTCGGCAGAACGAGGGCGGCGCGATGTTCTTCTTGCCCGTGCAGTCGCCCAACATCTCGAGCGGCCTGTGCCGCCACAGCGGCGAGCTCGAGCGCGAGCACCGGGACGCCCTGGCCGCCCCGCTGACCTTCTCCGGACAGATCCAGTTCACCGGCATCGCCAGCGTGTTCTACTTGTCGGCGCTCGCGCCCGAGCACACCGAAGACGTCGAGCGCTGCACCATCCAAGCCGAGGACCGGGGCAAAGACGCCGAGGGCGAGCCGCTCGGCACACTGTTTAGCTCGCGCCTCGTGCACAAGTCGGTGGAGCTGCCGGCGGGCGCATCGCGCGTCTGGAAGACGCTGGCCTACGTCGGGCCGAAGATGCCCGAGGAGCTGCTCGTCGCCGGGCACGGCCTCAAAGAGGCGATCGAGTCGGGCTGGTTCGCGAGCTTGGCCGACGGCCTCACCTGGTTGCTCCGTAAGATCCACGACTTGGTCGGCAACTGGGGCATCGCGATCATCTTGCTCACGTTCCTCGTGAAGACCGCGCTCTTCCCGCTCACGGCGAAGCAGATGCAGTCGATGGCGAAGATGAAAGAGCTCAAGCCGGAGATGGACCGGATCAACGAGCTCTACGCAGACGACCGCGAGAAGAAGGGCGCGGCGATCATGGAGCTGTACCGGAAGCGGGGCGTGAACCCGATGGCCGGCTGCTTCCCCGTGCTGCTGCAGCTACCGATCTGGTTCTCGCTGTACGCGTCGCTATCCAGCAACGTGGAGCTGCTGCACGCACCCTTCTTCCTGTGGTGGACGGACCTATCGTCACCCGATCCGTACTTCGTGCTGCCGCTGCTGCTGGGCGTCCTGATGTTCGTGCAGCAAAAGATGTCGCCAGCGACCGCGATGGATCCGGTGCAGCAGAAGATGATGCTCTACATGATGCCCATCATGATGACGAGCTTCATGCTGTTTTTGCCCGCGGGGCTGTGTCTGTACACGCTGACCAACTCTGCGCTAAGTATCGGACAGCAACGCCTCATCGAAGCGCGCCTCGCGCGCGTGGGTACTCCGCAAACCCCTTCGCAGGTCGTCTCTACCGAGCCGGCCGGCGACGCTGACGATGAGCCGTCATCGACTTCTGAGCGCCTGAGGCTCAACCGGCCGAGTAAGGCAGAACGGAGAGCGCACCGTGGTAAGAGATAAGAAGCCGTCGGACATGGACGGAGCTCTGATCCTTGATGGCGGCGATGATGCCCATGAGCGCGCCCGCGACGACGCGCGCGAGTCGCAGAACGCTGGGCCTCGATCCGAGTCACGCTCGGAGCCGCCGGCAGAGCTACCCGAGGACGGCAAGGGTGAGCTCGCCGCCGAGATGGTCAACGAGATCGTGAGCCGCATGGGCCTCAAGGTCGACGTGTCGATCCGCGAGGACGGCGAAGAAGTGATCATCGACATCGCCGGCGACGACGCCGGCCGCGTGATCGGCAAGAAGGGCCAAACGCTCGACGCCCTGCAGTTCATCATCAACAAGATCGTGAACCGCTTCCCCGAGGGCCGGCGCCACATCGTGCTCGACTCGGGCGACTACCGCGAGCGGCGCGAGAGCGGCCTCGCCTCGCTCGCACGGCGTGAGGCCAAGCGCGCGATCGCGCAAAGCCGCATCATCACGCTCGAGCCCATGTCGCCGCGCGACCGCCGCGTCGTGCACCTGTCGCTCGCCAAGTTCCCGGGCGTCAGCACGCGCTCGGATGGCCAGGGCTCGGAGCGCCGCGTGCGCATCATCCCGGCACGCGTCCAGGGCCGCGGCGGCCCGCGCCGGCCCATGCACGACCGCGGCCACGACCGCGACCGCGATCGCGGCCCCGACCACCGCGACCGCCCCATCCGCGAGCGCGAGCATGACCTGACGGCCCGCGAGGCCGGTGAGCACAGCCGCGACGACCGCGAGGACTGACGGCGCTCGCGAGTGAGCGAAGCGAACCTCGTGAAGGGGTGGGCCCCGATGGGCTTCGCCCAGCGGGCGGGGGAACGGCGCACGTTCCCCCGATAATTAACCGAGCGCGAGCA
>Ga0190269_10001208_pt1 | contig 12485 bp, 10 predicted proteins | sample Popmic249IS_FD_133749 | JGI IMG/M metagenome (GOLD analysis project Ga0190269, IMG submission 133749) | Populus adjacent soil microbial communities from riparian zone of Blue River, Arizona, USA - 249 IS | ecosystem: Environmental > Terrestrial > Soil > Riparian zone | place: USA: Arizona...
GCCGACTACCCGACCACGCTGGCGGCGTTCGAGCGCGGCGCGTCGCTGGTCACGCACGCGTTCAACGGAATGCGCGGCGCGCACCACCGGGAGCCCGGCCCGGTGCCGGCCGCGCTCGACGCGGGGGTGGTGTGCGAGCTGATCAACGACGGCGTGCACGTCCACCCGGCGGCGGCACGGCTGCTGCTCCGGGGGGCCGACCGGCTCGTGCTCATCACGGACGCGATCGACGCGACCGGCGTCGGCGACGGCACCTACACGCTCGGCGGGCAGGACGTCGTCGTCAGCGACGGCCAGGCCCGCCTGGCGTCGAACGGATCGCTCGCCGGCAGCACGCTGACGATGGACGTCGCGGTGCGGCGCGCGGTCACCGAGGTGGGGCTCGACATCGTCGACGCGTCGGCGGCCGCATCGGGCACCCCGGCCCGCCTGCTCGGCCTGGCCGACCGGTGCGGGGCGATCGCCCCGGGGCTCGACGCCGACCTCGTCCTGCTCGACGACAAGCTCGAGCTCTCCCGCGTGATGCGCGGCGGCGCCTGGCTGAGCTGAGATCGGGGCCCGCCGCCGAGCGCGGCGGGCATCGGGCTCACCGCGGCGCGCCGGGCCCCGGGCTCACTGCGGCGCGGCGGGCCCCGGGCTCACCGCGGCGCGCCGGGCCCCGGGCTCACTGCGGCGCGCCGGGCATCGGGCCGCGCACGGCCGCCCCCCGGTGTCCGACCTGCCGGACCGGCGGTCCGGCGCCATCCGTCCGCCGGCCGGGCACGGCGGGTGAGCCGGTAGCGTTCGCGCGGTGATCAAGGAGGCGACCGCGACGGTCTTCGTGTTCGGGGCGGTCGACGGGGACTACCGCCTCGGGCTGGTCTTCCATCCCCGGCTGGGCGTCTGGATCCCGCCGGGCGGTCACGTCGAACCCGACGAGACGCCCGCCGAGGCGGCGCTGCGGGAAGTGGCCGAGGAGGCCGGGCTGGCCGCCACGCTGCTGCCGCCGGCGCACGAGAGCCTGCCGGAGGGCTACCCGCACCGGCCGGTGCCGCCCCCGTGGTGGACCGTCGAGATCGCGGTCGGGCCCGACCGGCACACCGCAGCCGACCACGTGCACATCGACCACCAGTTCGTCGCGCTGGCCACCTCCGGGGCGCCCCACGCGGCCGGCCACCCGTTCCGATGGTGCGCGGAGGCCGACCTGTCGGAGCCCGATGCGATCATCGCTGACGCGCGCGGCCAGGCGACGGCGCTCTTCGCGCGCCTGCCGGTCCTCGTCCGACCGAGCCGGGGCCGGGCCCGTCGGGAGCAGAAGTAGTCCGACGGATGCCGGTACTCGATCGATGCAGGCAAACTAGTGAGCGGTCAGGGCGCGCCGGCGCCCTGCGTGTCCGGGAGGGCTGATGGGCAAGCCGGTCCTGCTGACCGTCGACGACGATCCGTCCGTGTCGCGCGCCGTAGCGCGTGACCTGCGGCGTCGGTACGGCGAGGACTACCGGGTGATGCGGGCGGACTCCGGCCCGCAGGCGCTGGACGCGCTGAAGGAGATCAAGCTGCGCGGCGACCGGGTCGCGGCGATCCTCGCCGACTACCGGATGCCGCAGATGAACGGCATCGAGTTCCTCGAGGCCGCGATGGACCTGTTCCCGCGGGCCCGCCGCGCGCTGCTCACCGCGTACGCCGACACCGACGCCGCGATCCAGGCGATCAACGTGGTCGACGTCGACCACTACCTGCTCAAGCCGTGGGACCCGCCGGAGGAGAAGCTCTACCCGGTCGTCGACGCGCTGATCGCGACCTGGCAAGCCGCGGGTGACTCGCCGGTCGAGGAGATCAAGGTCGTCGGGCACCAGTTCTCGCCGGCGTCGTTCGAGCTGCGCGACTTCCTCGCCCGCAACCAGGTGCCCTACCGCTGGTACCTGGCCGACTCGGCCGAGGGCAGGCGGCTGCTGGAGTCGGCCGACGCCGACCCGGAGGAGCCGGACGTCATTCCGCTGGTGGTCACCCCCGCGGGCGAGGTGCTGCGCAACCCGGCGCCGACCGAGCTGGCCAGCCGCGTCGGCCTCGCGACCAACCCGGCGGAGAAGTTCTACGACGTCGTCATCGTCGGCGGCGGACCGGCCGGGCTCGGCGCCGCGGTGTACGCGGCCTCCGAAGGGTTACGAACCGTACTGGTCGAGCAGCAGGCCACCGGCGGCCAGGCCGGTCAGAGTTCCCGCATCGAGAACTACCTGGGCTTCCCGGACGGGGTCAGCGGCGCGCAGCTCACCGATCGGGCCCGTCGGCAGGCGATCAAGTTCGGGGCCGAGATCCTCACCACCCGGAAAGCGTGCGAGCTGATCGTCAAGGGCTCGGCCCGCGGCGTGCGGTTCGAGGACGGCACCGAGATCGCCGCGCACGCGGTGGTGCTCGCGACCGGCGTCTCCTACCGGCGGCTGCAGGCCGACGGCATCGACGACCTGACCGGGCGCGGCGTCTACTACGGCTCCGCGGCGGTGGAGGCTCCGGCCTGCGCCGGGCAGGAGGTCGTGATCGTCGGCGGCGCCAACTCGGCGGGCCAGGCGGCGGTCTTCTTCTCCAAGCACGCCTCCCGGGTCCGGCTGGTCGTGCGCGGCGAGTCGCTCGAGGCGTCGATGTCGGCCTACCTGATCAAGCAGCTCAACGAGATCGACAACGTCGTCGTCCAGACCCGCACCACCGTGTGCGCGTGCCTGGGGGAGGGCCGCCTCCAGCGCATCGACCTGCGGAACGCCGACACCGGCGAAGTCGAGGCCGTGGACGCCGGGTTCTGCTTCGTGTTCATCGGGGCCGCTCCGCTCACCGACTGGATGGACGGGGTGCTGGTCCGGGACCAGGCCGGGTTCGTGCTGGCCGGCACCGACCTGCTCGGCGAGGACGGCGCGCGCCCCCCGGGCTGGAACGTCGACCGTGACCCGTTCCCGCTGGAGACCAGCGTCCCCGGCGTGTTCGTCGCCGGTGACGTGCGGTCGCAGTCGGTCAAGCGGGTCGCCTCCGCCGTCGGTGAGGGAGCGATGGCGGTGACGCTCGTGCACCGCTATCTGAGCTCGTAGCCGGTTCCCGCGGGCCTCGCTCTCCCGAGGCCCGCGGGGAACGGCGGCAGAGAGCGCACACTGGAGGGTAGGCACGAGGAAGGATGCTGTGATGGCCGACCGGGTGAGCCCTGCGGAGCTCCAAAAGCTGTTCCTGTTCGAGGCGCTCGACCCCGAGCAGCTGACCTGGCTCTCCGAGCACGGCGAGGCCGAGGAGCGCGAAGCCGGGTCCACCGTGTACACCGAGGGCGAGCCGGCGACCTGCTTCTTCGTGCTCCTCTCTGGCACGGTCAAGCTCAGCCGGACGGTCGGCGGGGCGCGGGTGGAGATCTCGCGCACCGACAAGGTCGGCTCGTACGGCGGCTCCTACATGGCCTACCTCGGCGACCGGGTGCCGCAGCGCTACCTGCAGACGATGACCGCCCTGACCACCGCGCGCTTCTTCGTCCTACCGGCGACGGACTGGGCGACGGTCGTCAGCACGTGGTTCCCCATGACGGTGCACCTGCTGGAGGGCCTCTACTTCGGCGGCCAGGCCAACCAGGCCACGGTCGGCTCGCGCGAGCGGCTGCAGGCGCTGGGGTCGCTCACCGCCGGCCTCACCCATGAGCTGAACAACCCCGCGGCCGCCACCGCGCGGGCGGCGTCGCTGCTGCGCGAGCGGGTCGCGAAGTCCCGGCACAAGCTGGCCGCGCTGGCACGCGGCGACATCCCGCGCGAGCGGCTCGCGGTCCTCGTCGACCTGCAGGAGGACGCGGTCGAGCGGTGCGCCAAGAGCACCGACCTGTCGCCGGTGGAGACCAACGACCGCGAGGACGAGCTGGGTGACTGGCTCGAGGAGCGGGACGTCCCGTTCGCCTGGGACCTCGCGCCCACCCTGGTGGCGGCCGGCCTCGACATCGACTGGCTGACCGACGCCGAGGAGCGGCTCGGCGGCAAGCACCTCGACAGCGCCCTGCACTGGATCGGCTACACGCTCGAGACCGAGCAGCTGATGATGGAGATCTCGCAGGCCTCCGGACGGATCTCCGAGCTGGTCACCGCCGCGAAGCAGTACTCGCAGCTCGATCGGGCGCCGCACCAGTGGATCGACGTGCACGAGGGCATCGACAGCACGCTGGTGATGCTCTCCGGCAAGATCAACAAGAAGGACATCACGGTCGTCAAGGAGTACGACCGGACGCTTCCGCAGATCCCGGCCTACCCCGGTGAGCTCAACCAGGTGTGGACCAACCTGATCGTCAACGCGATCTCGGCGATGAGCGGCAAGGGCACGCTGACGATCCGCACCGGCCTGCGGCGGCGCGACGAGCCGGACAGCCCGGTACAGGTCGAGGTCTGCGACACCGGACCCGGTGTGCCCGAGGAGATCCAGGAGCGCATCTTCGAGCCGTTCTTCACGACCAAGCCGGTCGGTGAGGGCACGGGCCTGGGCCTGGACATCTCGTGGCGGATCGTCGTGAACCGGCACGGTGGTGACCTGACCGTCGAGAGCCGGCCGGGCGACACCCGCTTCGTCGTGTGCCTGCCGCGGTCCGAGCCGAGCCGGAGCTCGCTGGGCGCGTGAGCGGGTGGGCCCGAGCTGATCGGGCCTGAGCGGTGGGCGCCCTTTCGCACAGACGCCCACCGAACAGGCCGGCCCCCCCGGGCCGGCACACCACCCCCCACCCATCGAACCGGAGCGCCAACGGCCCCAGCTGAACGTTCCGGCCCGATGTGGTTTGCTAGGAAACCTAGGGCGTTCGAGCGGCCCCGCGATACGGGGCCGACCCCGGGACTTTCCGCGGCTCCACCCTGGACCCGGGCGAATCCGGGTCGGGTGGGTCGGCCTCCGGCCGGGCCCGCAGGTGCTGTTCGAGTACGCCGACCAGCTCGACGACGCCCTCGAACGACAGACCGGTGTCCGGGTCAGGTCGCCCGGTCTCCGAATTCGGGCGCGTGACGCTGCCCTCGAGCCGACCCTGTGCAGTCTGGCTCAGCTCAATGATGAGACGCATTCCCGCCCCCGTCGATGCCACTGGCGAGTCAGCGTAGGAGGGGTGGCCCCCGGCTGTCTCCCGGGATCGACCCTGGGAAATCGGCCGGGCACCCCTGGGCGGGCGGTCAGCCGGTGGACGGACGGGCCGCGAGGTCGCGGAGCCCGATGCGGCCGTCGACGCCGAGCTTGCGGTAGATCGCGGTGAGGTGTCCCTCCACGGTCTTGACGCTCAGCGAGAGCTCCGCCGCGATCTGCTTGTTGCTCCGGTTGGCGCCGATGAGCCGGGCGATGCTGCGTTCGGTGGCGGTGAGCCCGGCGAACACCGCTTCCGGCGTCTCGATCGAGAGGCCGAGCGCGCGGGCGGCGTCGGTGGCCTGGACGGCGTACGCGGTCGCACCGAGGGCCCGCGCCTGGAGCAGGGCGGTGCGTAACGCGGCCACCGCCGGGGCCGGTCGGTCCAGCGCGGCCAGGCAGCGGGCGGTGAGCAGGTTGATCCGGGCCACCTCCAGCGGCAGCCCGATGCCGGTGGCGAGCGTCAGGGCCACCGCGCACTCGGTCAGCGCGTCCTCGGCCCGGCCGCGGGCCAGCGCGATCCGGGCCCGCACCCGGGCGATGCCGAGCCGGGCCGAGTCACGCTCCGGCCGCGCGAGGCCCGCCTCGTACGACGCCAGGGCGGCGTCGGCCTCGTCCGGGCGGCCCAGCTGGGCGAGCGCGTCGGCGCGGAGCGGTCCGAACAGGTGGGTGCCGGGCTCCTGGGAGTCGTAGTGCTGCTCGATGTCGGTCGCCGCCGCGAGCAGGGCGACCGGATCGTCCTTGGCCTGGGCGATGGCGGCGAACCCGGCGGCCGCGTAGGCCAGCCCGCTGCCCGCGCCCACCAGCCCGGCCCAGTGCGCGGCGGCGCGCACGTGCGTGTCGGCGGCGGCCCACTCGGCCCTGGCCGCGCGTGGGTAGCAGGCCAGCGCGTGCAGGATCGCGTACTCCCAGACCCGGAGGTTCTCCTCCGCGTCGCCGAGGGCGAGCTCGGAGTGCAGGACGGCGTCGGCCAGCTCGCCGCGGCGGTACTCGACCTCGGAGAGGAACCCCAGGGCCTGGCCGATGCGCAGCGCCTCGCCCGCGGTGGCCCTGGCGACCACCTGACGCAGGTCGCGGTCGGCGTCGGCCAGCCGGTCGGTCCAGAGCGCGATCATGCCGCGGGCGCAGAGCGCGTCCAGTGCGCCGGCCGCGCCCGGGGCGTCGGTGTCGGCGAGCGCCTCGATCGCCTCCTCGGCCCGGCCGGAGAGAACCAGTCCGATCGCGCGGGCGAAGTGCGTGTACGCGGCGACCCACGGCTCGGTCGCGGGGGCGCCGACCGCCTCCTCGCCGTAGCGGATCATCTCGCGGTAGTCGAGGGTGAGGATCCCGATGATCGCCAGCTGCGCCGCGATTCTGGCCTGCAGGTCCCCGAGGGCCGGTTCGGCGGCGCGGGGGTGACTGTCGGGTCTCGCCGGCAGGTCCCCGAGGGCAGGTTCGGCGGCGCGGCCCTCGGGGGAGCCGGCGGCGTGGACGGCGGCGAGAGCCTGCACCAGCAGCGGCTTGGCCTCGGGAATCCGGCCGGAGAGCAGTAGCTGGTACCCGGCCACGTAGTCGCGCCACGGCCCGCCGGGCGCTGCCAGCACCTCGCTCTCGTAGTCCTGGGCACCGGCGGCGTCACCGGCGACCAGCAACGCCTCGACGGTGGTCAGGACGCGGGCGGTGCGCACCGGCCCCCGGGGCGTCAGCTCCAGCGCGTGCCGGTACAGCGCCGCCGCCGCGGTCAGGTCGCCGCGTCGCCACCGCTCGCGGGCGGCGTGCTCGGTGTCGTCGGCCAGCTCCTCGTCCGGGCCACCGGCCGCAGCGGCCAGCCGGTGCTCCAGGGTGGCCGGGCCACCCCGCTGCGCCGCGCGCCGGTGCAGCTCCTGGCGGTAGGAGAGGGCCCGGTCGTGGTAGAGCGACGACCGGGTCAGCCGGTCGGCGAAGACCAGCTCCCGGCCGCCGCTGCCCGGTATCTCCGCGACGAGCCCGACGTCGAGGGCTTCCTCGACCGCACCGCCGAGCGTGTCGCCGGTGAGGTCCGCGACCGCCGCGGCGTCGGCCAGCCGGAAGCGCTCGCCGAGCACGGCCGCCGCGGAGAGCAGCTCCCTGGTCGGCGCCTTGCACGTCGCCAGCTGCGACGCGATCGTCGCTGAGATCGAGTGCGGTGCCGGCAGCGGGTTGCTGTCCGCCGACAACGTCCGCATCGAGAGCTGCGGCAGCAGGTGGCGGACGTGGAGCGGGTTGCCGTCGGTGAGCCGCCAGAGCCGCGCCGCCGCGGCCGGGGACAGCCCGGCGCGCCCGGTCTGGGCCGCGAGCTGCATGAGCTCGTCGGGTGCGAGGCCGCCCAGCTCCAGCTCGACACCGCGGTCGGACTCGACCATCCGGCGCCAGCCGTCGGGCAGACCGGGGTTCGGCCGGCCGTCGGGGATCCGCCGGACCGCCCCGGCCGGCTGGTGCACGACGACGACCAGCACCGGCGCGGAGTGCGTGCGCCGGGCGGCATACCGGATCGCCTCGATCGAGGCCCGGTCGGCCCAGTGCGCGTCGTCGACGACGAGCACGACCGGCGCGAGGCGCTGCAGGTCCGCGGCGAGCGACTCGCCGACGAACACCGGGTTGGCCTGCGGGTCCACCGAGCGGATCGACTCCGCGGTGGCCGAGGGGGACAGCCGGACGACGGCCTGGCGCAGCACCTCCCACTGCAGGTCGACCTCGTTCTCGTCGCCGGAGAGCCAGAGGGCCGTCGGGTCGGGCAGGCCGCCGACGAACTGCTCGACCAGGCGGGTCTTCCCGGCGCCGGGGACGCCGGTGACGCTGACGACGCGCGGGCTGCCGGCGAGCGTCGCTCTCCAGGCCTCGGCGAGCACCGCGAGTTCCGGGCCACGCCCCACGAAGGAGCGGCTCGTGTCCATCGGGCTCCCCGGGGGCGCTACGGCACGTTTCCGCGCCTGTGCGGGCAGTGCGTCTCCAGCGGGAATCAGCTTAGGAACCGACGCAGCCTATGGCCAAACCGCCGACGTGTGTGCCCCCGGTTCGGGGGCATGTACGTCAGCGGTCCGGCCGAGTGCGCCGGAGCCACAGGAGGCCGAGAACCGGCAGGACGAGCGGGACGAACCCGTAGCCGCTGCCGTAATCCGACCACACGGTCGCGTCCGGGAAGTCCTCCGGCAGCGCCAGACTCGCCGTACCGACGGCCAGCACACCGGCCAGCTCGATCGAGCAGCACACCAGCGCGACGCGCCACCAGCGGGCCCCCGAGCGGGCCAGTGCGACCGTCGCACCGATGTAGACCAGCGCGGCGAACGCGGAGAGCAGATACGCGATCGGCGCGACCGAGAACTTCGTCGCCAGCTGCACGCCCGCCCGTGCGCCGGCGGCGAGGGCGAACAGCCCGTAGACCGAGACCAGCACGCGTCCCGGTCCGTGCGCCGTCCCGGTCGGCTCAGACACCGCCGACTCCGTCCCAGACCTGGTTCATCCGCAGCACCAGCACCGGGATCACCAGACAGGCCAGCGCGACGACCCCGGTCGCCGAGCGGTTCTTCTCCGACCAGGCCCAGAAGTAGCCGATCGGCAGGATGATCAGCGACGCGACCAGGTACCCGACGAACGTCGCCGGCTCGTCGGGCACGCGGTCGGTCACCAGCTTCACCACCGCGACGATCACCTGGACGACCAGCACCGCCTCCAGACCGGCGACGCCGATCAGCAGCGGGCGGTGCGGTGCCTTGCCGCGCAGCACCTCGATCAGCGCCCACGCCGCCAGGACCAGTGCGACGACCGTGACGGCGGTCGCCAGCCCGTCGACCACGTGCACCTCCCGGCTACGGCGAAGGCCCGGGTCTCGTCCGAGACCCGGGCCGAACCTACTACGCGGTGTCGTTACTTCTTCGGCAGGCCCTGCGGGTTGACCTCGGACTTCGGCAGCGCCTCGTTCGTCAGGCCCCAGCGCTTCAGCACCTCGGCGTACTTACCGTTCTGAATGACCTCGTTCAGGGCGGCCTGGTAGGCCTCCACCAGCCCGTTGCCCTTCTTGGTCATCGCGGCGATCTGCGCCGGGATCTCGCCACCGCCGTTGACGTTGCCGACGATCTCGAACGTCGGGTTCGTCACGACGTGGTAGGCCAGCGTCGGGTTGGGGCCGAAGTAGGTGTCCAGCCGGCCGGACTGCAGTGCGAGGAAGAAGTCCGCCGCCTTCTGGTAGTACTGGATCTTGATCGGCTTCTTCCCCTCCTTCTTGTTCTGCTCGTCCCAGCGCTGCAGGACCTCCGCCTGGTTGGTGCCCGGGCTGACGCCGACCGTCAGGCCCTCGATGTCGGCGGGCTTCTGGATCTTCAGCTTCTTCGACTTGAGCGACTCGAACGCCAGCGTGTCCACGCGGTAGGTCGCGAAGTCGTAGATCTCCTTGCGCTCCTCGGTGACCGTGATGTTCGAGAAACCGACGTCGTACTGGCCGGTCTTGATCGCGAGGAACAGGTTCTCCCACGAGGTCGCCTGCAGGTTCAGCTCCAGGCCGAGCACGTCGGCGACGAGCTGCGCGAGGTCGGGCTCCACACCGATGATCGTCTTGTCGTCGGTGGCCCGGAGCGACAAGGGCGGGGTGCCGTCACCGGTGGTGCCGACCGTCAGCGTGCCTTTGGCGGCGATCGCAGGCGGTAGCAGCTTCGCGATCGCGTCGACTTTCTCGGCACGGATCCGGTTCTGGTCCGGGCCCAGGTTGACCACGGACGCCGAGGCCGCGGGCTCGGCGGCGCCGCTGGAGGCGTCGGAGTCCGAGCCGCCGCACGCGGTCAGCGCGAGCAGCGGGACCACGGCGAGCAGGCTCAGGAGGCGCAGGCGTCTGCGGACAGGGGGCATCGGGATCTCCTTGCGGTGGGGGTTCGTGGCCAGAGCCGGCGGATCCCACCTCCAGCACGGGGAGTGCGGGTCCGCCGGCGGCTCAGGGGGCCTTCGGGCTCTGGCTCCCGGCTCAGAGCACCTTGGCGAGGAAGGCCTTCGTGCGTTCGTGCTTCGGGGCGGTCAGCAGCTCGGCCGGGGGTCCGTGCTCGACGATTCGCCCGTCGTCCATGAAGTAGACGGTGTCGGCAACCTCACGGGCGAACCCGATCTCGTGGCTGACGACGATCATCGTCGTGCCGGAGCGGGCCAGGCCCTTCATCACGTCGAGCACTTCGTTGACCAGCTCGGGGTCGAGCGCCGACGTCGGCTCGTCGAACAGCACCAGCCGAGGCTCCAGGGCCAGCGCCCGGGCGATCGCGACCCGCTGCTGCTGCCCGCCGGACAGCTGACGCGGGTAGGCGTCGGCCTTGTCGGCGAGCCCGACGCGATCGAGTAACGACCGGGCCAGCGGGAGCACGGTCTTGCGGGGCCGTCGCTGTGCGGCGACCGGCGCGTACGCGACGTTCTCCAGCGCGGTGAGGTGCGGGAACAGGTTGAAGCTCTGGAAGACGAAGCCGATGTGGGTGCGCTGCTTGAGGATTTCCCGTTCCTTCAGCTCGTGCAGCGTGTTCCCGACCCGCCGGTACCCGACGAGGGCCCCGCCGACGCTCACGTACCCGCGATCGACCTTCTCCAGATGGTTGATGCTGCGCAGCAGCGTCGACTTCCCCGATCCCGAGGGCCCGAGGATCACTGCCACCTCACCCGAGCGAACTTCCAGGTCGACGCCTTGCAGCACGGCGTGAGCGCCGTAACTCTTGTGGACGCCCCGGACCCGGACCATCACGTCCTCGTCGGTCACCGCTCGCCTCCGGACAGGCCCGGGGACAGTGCCTCACGCTGTGCCCGGCGGCGGGCGGAACCGGCCCGGAACTCCGCCACCGTGCGCCGGACGCGCTGCAGCGGCGTGAGCGGCAGGGCCCTGGCCGCGCCCCGGGCGTAATACCGCTCCACGTAGTACTGGGCGATGTTCAGCACGGTGGTCAGGACCAAGTACCAGATCGTCGCGACCAGCAGTAGTGCGATGACTCGGCCGTTGCGGGTGTAGACGACCTGCACCTGGTAGAAGAGCTCGGGCAGCGCCATGATGTAGACCACCGAGGTGCCCTTGACCATGCCGATCGCCTCGTTGCCCGCGGTCGGGACGATGCTCCGCATGGCCTGGGGAAGGATGATGCGCCACACCTGTTTGGCGCGCGGGATGCCCAGCGCGGCGGCGGCTTCGAGCTGACCGGCGTCGACCGACAGGAAGCCGGAGCGCACGATCTCGGCGGAGTAGGCCGCCTGGTGCAGCGAGAGTCCCAGGGCCGCGGCGGCCACCGGCGGGATGAGCTCCATCGTGCCGATGCCGAAGAACGTCGGGCCGAACGGGATACCGAAGCGGATCTCGTTGTACAGGATCGCGAGGTTGTACCAGAAGAGCAGCTGCAGGATCAGCGGCACCGAGCGGAACACCCAGATGTAGGCCCAGCTCACCGCCTGCAGGAGCGGGCTGCGGGAGATCCGCATCAGCGCGAGCACGGTGCCGAGAACGAACCCGAGGCCGACACCGAGGACGGTGAGCAGGACGGTCAGCCGCACCGCCTCGAGGATCGAGGGGTTGAACAGGTAGTCGCCGACCGTCGGCCAGTCCCAGGCCGGGTTGGTGATCAGCGCGTTGATCGCCATCGCGAGCAGCACGGCGATGACGGCGGTGGCCACCCAGCGCCACGGATGGCGGGCGGGGACGACCCGCAGGGCGCCGATCTCGTCGGCCGCCGCGTCCTCGGTGGAGAGCGGCTCCGACCTCTCCTTCGACGGCGCACTCATCGTGGCCGCCCGGACACCCACAGATTCATGGCCGGGACCGTACGGGACGAACACGATTCCCGTCAATATCGACCTGACAAGTGGGAATACTGGGCTTACTGGGGAGGTCGGTGGGAGCGGGCGGAAGCTCCTTGGCGAACGCGAGTGGGCCGACCAGTTCCGGGTCGATCGACGTGTCGAACCGGGGCTCGTACCCGGCCGCCAGGTAGAGCGCACGGGCCTCCGGCTGCCGGGCGCCGGTGGTGAGGTGGATCCGCCGGTAACCGAGCCGGGCCGCCTCCCGCTCCAGCTCGGCGACGACGCGCCTGGCCAGCCCGCGGCGGCGGTGATCGGTGTGTGTCCAGATGCGCTTGAGCTCGGCGGTCTCGGCGTCGTAGCGGCGGACCGCACCCCCGGCCACCGGCCGCCCGTCCTCACGGAGGACGAGCAGAGCGCCCCGCGGCGGCTCGAACTCGCCGTCCGGCAGGTCGAAGAGGTCGTCGCGGTGGCCGTAGCGCCCGGCGTACTCCTCGGTGAGCTCGGCGAACATCGGCACGACGTCCGGATGGCGCAGCGGCACCCGCCGGACCTCGATCCGCGACAGGTCCCGGGCCGGCGCGGGATGCGGCACGGGGGGAAGGCCGGCCAGCAGGCCGAGCACGGTCCGGGCCGCGGCGCCGCTCTCGGCCACCAGGCCC
>Ga0190269_10001209_pt1 | contig 12481 bp, 11 predicted proteins | sample Popmic249IS_FD_133749 | JGI IMG/M metagenome (GOLD analysis project Ga0190269, IMG submission 133749) | Populus adjacent soil microbial communities from riparian zone of Blue River, Arizona, USA - 249 IS | ecosystem: Environmental > Terrestrial > Soil > Riparian zone | place: USA: Arizona...
GCGTACAGCAGGGCTGGCCAGCGCGATGCCTGCCGCTGACGGCGGCGAGGTTTCAGAATGCTGGGATGAGATTCCAGAACAGCTGAACGAGCGCCCACACGACTACTGAGATGAGCACGATCACATAGGACAGGAGCGGTCCCACGCCGCAGGCAAGTCGCACGGTGGCGCGCAGCGAGCTCAGTAGCAAGAGGTGCAGGAGCATGTTCGCGATCGCAAACGGCTCCATGTACCGCGGGAACCCTTCCGTTCCGCCGCTCGCGGGCAACAGCCAGGCCGCGACGTTCAAGATCAATGTGGCGAATGGCGAGAGCCAGCTGCGGTAGAGCAGGACGCGTGCGGCCGCATGGTGCCGTTCAGCCGGCGCATACGCGCGCGTCAAGCTGACATAGGGCAGGGCGAGCGCAGCAAACTCCACGATCGACGCCCACAGCTGCATGCCCATCGCGCCAAGCACATCGAGCGCGATCTCGGTGCTGGTCGGATTGCCCTGCACGAGCACGTTGAAGTCTCCGAACATCAGCGTCTTGGTGCGCGGAATGATCCCTGCAAGCGCCGCCAGCGGCACCGCAGTCAGCAGAAAGAAGCGGATCGCGCGCTTCGCTCCGTGCCGCGCAAACGCCGGAGCGGTGTGCAGCGGTCGAAAGCTGCCGCCCAAAGTGCGGAAAAAACGCTCGATCCCAGAGCCTTGCTGCGTTTCCCACGGCAACGCCGGCGCGGCCGCTGCAGGATCGCGCTTCAGACAGGTGTCGCAGCGCTCGGCGACAGGGTGCCAGCAGAACAAGCACACATAGTTCCCGCAGCGGGGGCACGTGAACGCCGCGGGCCGCTCAGGGTGGTCGGCGCACGCGGCGCCTTGCGGCGCCCGATGGTGTGACTGCGGTTCCTGCATGACTGGCGTAGTGATAGCCGGGTCGGGCGCAGCAAACGAGCGCGAATTCCCGAATCAGACGAACATCAGCGCTGGCTCTTCGAGATGAGCGATGACGTCGTAGGCATAGGCGGCGCCCACGTGACCATCGACGATCCGGTGATCGAGCGACAGCGAGAGAATCATGATCTGCCCGATGGCGATTTGACCATCGCGCACCACCGGACGTTCTTTGATCCGGTGCACGCCCAGAATCCCGACGTTCGGCAGGTTCAAGATCGGTACGGCCAGGAGTCCTGCCTGCTTGCCCAGTGACGTCACAGTGAACGTCGAGCCGGACAGCTCTGCGACCGTCAGCTTGCCAGTCCGCGCAGCGTCACCCAGGCGATTGATCTCGCGCGCGAGATCGAACAGATCGAGCGAGTCTGCGTCGTGCACCACTGGGACGACCAAACCGCTGTCTGTCGCTGCGGCGATGCCGATGTGACAGCGCCCGTGCAGGATCAGCTCGTTGGTCTGCGTGTCGAGGCTGGAGTTCAGCATCGGATGCTTCTTCAGCGCAGCGCACACGGCCTTGACGATAAACGGCAGAAACGTGAGCTCGACGCCTTCCGCCGCTGCGCGCGGCTTCAAGCTGTCGCGCAGCGAGATCAAGCGCGACGCGTCGCACTCCTCCACGAACGTGAAGTGTGCGGCGGTGTTCTTCGCCTGCTGCATGCGCTCGGCGATCTTGCGGCGCAAGCCGACGAACGGGATGCGCTGATCGGCGCGATCCGCGCGTGGACGTCGTGCGCTGCGCGGCTGCGGGGCGGGCGCCTGGCTCGCGCGCTTCGACGCTTCCACCGCTGCGTGCACATCTTCTTTGGTCACGCGTCCGCTGCCTGCGGAGGGCGGCACGCGCCGCAGATCCACGCCCAGATCGCGCGCGAGCTTGCGCGTCGCGGGCGTCGCGAGCGGCTTCTCGCTCCAGTGTGACTCGAAGGCCGTAGGTGGCACGACGGGGTTCGTCGGCTCCGGCTCCGCGGTGCGCGTCTGGCCGCCGTCCGGCACGGTCAGAAGCCCGGCACCCGGCAGCGACTCGCGAATGTCGCCCACCGCCGATGCCGCGGTCGCTTTCGGGGCCGGCTCGGGATGCGCAGAGCCATTGCCCGTCTGGATCACGACCAACACATCGCCCACGCGCACCTGGCTCCCGACTTGCGCGCGCAGCTCCGCGATTTTGCCGGCTTTCGGTGCACCGATGGTGACGGTGGCCTTGTCGGTCATCACCTCCACCATGATTTGATCTTCAGCGACGGACTCGCCCTCGCGGACGTGCCACGTGACGACCTCGCCCTCGGCGACACCCTCGCCGATGTCAGGCAGTTTAAATTCAAAGCGCATGCGTTAGCTCCGGATCCGGCTAGTACCGGGCCGTCTCGATCAGCGCAGGCACGATGCGATGCGCGAGCGGTAGGTACTCGTTTTCCAGCGTATAGGGAAACGGCGTGTCCCACCCAGTCACCCGACAAGGTGGAGCTTCGAGATGCAGAAACGCCTTTTCACAGATCTGCGCAACCATCTCGGCGCCCAGACCGCAAGCTTTTGCCGCTTCGTGAACGATCACCAGACGTCCGGTCTTCTTGACGCTCTCGACGACAGTGTCGGTATCGAGGGGCCACAGGGTGCGCAGGTCGATGACCTCGCAGTCGATGCCCTGCGCGCGGACCTCCTCGGTCGCAGCCAGCGCTTCCAGCAGCATCGCACCCCAGGCTACCAGTGTGATGTGCTCGCCCGAGCGCACGACGCGCGCGCTGCTCAGCGGCACCACGTACTCTTCTTCAGGCACATCCATCTTGAGCGCGCGGTACACGCGCTTGGGCTCGAAGAACAGCACCGGATCATTGTCGCGAATGGCGGAGAGCATCAGCCCCTTCGCGTCATAGGGATTGCTCGGGCACACCACCTTCAAGCCCGCTGTGTGCACGAAGAACGTCTCAGGGGACTGCGAGTGGTAGTGGCCACCGCGGATACCGCCGCCGACGGGCACGCGCACGACCATCGGGCAGGTCAGCTCGCCCCCGCTGCGATACCGGTACTTGGCGGCTTCGTTGATCAGCTGATCGATCGCGGGGTAGATGTAGTCGCCGAACTGGATCTCCGGGACCGGACGCAGGCCATTGAGCGCCATGCCGATGGCGGTGCCCATGATCCCAGTCTCCGACAGTGGCGTGTCGATCACGCGGTCCTGCCCAAACTGCTGTTGCAGCCCGGCGGTCACGCGAAACACCCCGCCGAGCTTCCCGATGTCTTCGCCGAGCAACACCACGCGCTCGTCGACACTCATCTCGTGTCGGAGCGCGGCATTGATGGCGCCTACCATGGTCATCTCTGACATCGCGGTGCTCCTACAATACTAGTGACGCTTGGCTCGGGGCCCGTTGAGACACTCGGCCATCTGTTCGCGCAGATGTGCGGGCATCTCTTCGTAGACGTCTTCGAAGATGCTCTCGACTGGCGGTGGCGGTGTCGCCTCTGCGCGCTCGATGCAGCTCGTTAGCTCCGCTTGGATGCGCTCCTCGAGCGCGACTTGATCAGCGGCCTGGAAAGCGCGCTGGCGCTCCAGGTACGCGCGCAGCCGGCGCAGCGGATCGCGGCGCAGCTGCTCCTCGACCACCGCACTCTCGCGGTAAACGTTGGGGTCGTCCGACGTGGAGTGCGCACCGACGCGATACGTGACGAGCTCGATCAGGGTCGGCCCTTCGCCGCGCAGGGCGCGCTCGAGCGCATTGCGCGTGACCGCGTAGACAGCGAGGGCATCGTTGCCGTCGCAGCGCACAGCCGGAATGCCGTACGCGACGCCTTTGTCCGCGTACGTGCGCGAGTGCGTCTGGGCTTCGGCAGGCACGCTGATCGCCCAGCCGTTGTTGCGCAGCAAAAACAGCGTGGGCACCTGGTACACGCCCGCGAAGTTCATGCCGGCGTGAAAGTCGTTGCTGCTGGTGGCGCCATCGCCGAAATAGGTGAGCGTGGCGATCGACTCGCGCTTGAGCTTCGACGCCCAAGCAAAGCCCACAGCTTGGCTGATCTGCGTGCCGATCGGCGACGAGATCGAGCCGAAGTGCACGCCGGTCGCGACCACGTGATCGGGCATCTGCCGTCCCTTCACCACGTCATTCGCGTTGCCGTACATGTTGTCGAGGTACGTCTGCAGCGAGAAACCGCGGTACAGCGCTGCACCGACCTCGCGGTAGCACGGGAAGATCCAGTCTTGATCTCGCAGCGCTGCAGCAGAGGCGATCACTGCCGCTTCCTCACCCTCGCAACCCACGTGAAAACCGACGCGCCCTTGGCGCTGCAGCTTGAGCATGCGCGCATCGATCAGGCGCGTGCGCACCATCGCTTCGTAGATGCGCCGCACGAGCGCAAGGTCCAACTTCGGATCGGTCTCGGGGTCCGCTCGGCCGTCGGCGTCGAGCACGCTGTACAGCTTGCGAGAGATCGACGTTGGGGGACTGCTTTCGGGCTTCACGGCTACTACCATCAGCTTACAACCTCCAGACGCCTCTTTCCGTAGCGATCCGAGTAACGCACGCGCTCTCCGCGCAGTTTCCCTTTCAAGAAAGCCTCGGCGGCACGATAGCTGGATCGCACCAGCGGACCCGACGCGATGTACTGGAAGCCGAGCGCTTGGCCGACCTCTTTGTAGTGGTCGAACTCTGCTGGCTCCACGTAGCGCACTACAGGCGCGTGCTTCGGTGTCGGGCGCAGGTATTGGCCGATCGTGAGCACATCGATCTTGGCTGCACGTAGCTCGTGCATCGCGGCTTCGACCTCTTCGGCCGTCTCACCGCAGCCGACCATCAGCGAGCTCTTCGTGACGGAAGCGCCCGCTTCGCGTGCAGCCATCAGCGTCTCGAGCGAGCGCTCCCAAGAGCAGCGCGCGTCGCGCATCTTGCGCTGCAGGCTCGGGACGACCTCCACGTTGTGCGCGTACACGTCCGGCCGGCCTTGTTGCACCACGGTCGCGATTTGATCTTTGTTGCCTGCGAAGTCGCCGACCAATGTCTCGACCAGCAGCTCAGGACTGCGAGCGTGGATCGCGCTCACGGTGCGCGCGACATGCATGGCGCCGCCGTCCGGGAGATCGTCGCGGTCGACCATCGTCAGCACGACGTACGCGAGGTCCATCTGGGCGAGCGCGCCTGCGACGTGGGCCGGCTCAGACTCATCGACCTTGCCACCAGGGTGTCCGCTCGTGACTGCGCAAAAGCGACAGCCGCGCGTGCACACATCGCCGAGTATCATGATCGTCGCGGTACCCTCGCGCCAACACTCGCCGATGTTGGGACAACGCGCTTCCTCACACACCGTATGCAGTTGAAGACGCCGGAATGTCTGCGTTAGTTCCGCGTGCCTCTCGCCGCCGGGCATGCGGACTTTCAACCACTCGGGTTTGCGCTCATGTAGCCCCATTGTCGGTCGCAACCTTTAGCCTTCCCTCGCCGCACGGTAGCGTGTCTTGGCCTGCTGGGTACGACAATCTTAGCAGGAGCGGAAGCCGAGGACAGCGCGCCAGCGGTATCAGGCAAGCGTGGCCCGTAGCGCCGTTGAGGCGCCGGTTTGGGTGTGGCGTGTGTGCTTACTGAGCTGACTACGCCTGCAGCTCTAGCCACTCGCGAAGGGCGCCGCGCAGCACACGCGGTGTGCGCGCGAGGTGCGAGAGCGTGCGCGAGCCGGTGAGGAGCATCACGGTCTTCAGCTCGTTCTCCACGCGCTCCAGAAACTGCTCTGCGCCTGCTTCGCCACCTTGATTGAAGGCTTGGAGCACGGGCCGCGCGATGCCGCCGATCTTCGCGCCGAGCGCGATCGCGCGTGCGATGTCGAGCCCGCTGCGAATGCCGCCAGTGGCGATTACATCATGGCCGGCTTGGCGAGCGAATACGACGCTGGCTGCGGTGGGCACACCCCAATCCCAGAGCTGCATTCCAAGCTCCTTTGCGCCGCCTTCCGCGCGCAAGGTCTCGACGCCTACCCACGACGTGCCGCCCGCACCGCTCACGTCGACCGTGCTCACGCCTACCTCGCGCAGACGGTGTGCTGTGCGGGGCGAGATGCCGTTGCCTGTTTCTTTGGCGATGATCGGCACATTCAGCTCGCGCTTGAGCCGCGCGAATGCCTCCAAGCCGCCGCGAAAATCGCGATCGCCTTCGGGCTGCACAACTTCTTGAGCGGGGTTCATGTGCACGCACAACGCATCGGCGCCAATATCGTGCACGAGCTTCTGAACGCTCTCCGTGCGCTGATCGCGCGCCTGGATGATGCCGACGTTGCCAAAGATCACGGTATTGGGCGCGACCTTCCGCACCTCGTAGGTCCACGCGGTGCCAGGCTCGCGCTGCATCGCGCGCTGCGAGCCGAGGCCGAACGCGTAGCCGCGCCGGTCAGCGATCTTCGCGAGCGTGTGATTCACCGCGCCGGCGGCGTCTGTCCCGCCCGTCATCGCAGCGATCAAGATCGGCGCGCGCAGCTTCTTACCGAACATTGTTACGCTGATGTCGAGCTCATCCATGGACAGCTCTGGCAGCGAATCGTGCACCAGCTCTACACACTCGAGGAGTGTCGTACGCTCGCGAAAGGCAACTTCGTCGGTCGCGCACAGGGCCAGATGGTCGGCTTTTCGTTTACGGATATCGCTCATGTGGGCGTGGCTGAGTGAAGCACGGCTGGCAGACAGCGTCGAGCGGGCTGGTCAAGCGCTCAGCCCTCGGCTACACAGCGGCGAGAGCCCATTTTTGGGGTGCGTGGGCGCGGCGCATCACAGCAGTGGACAATGAGGAAAGCGTGTCAAACCCCGCTAGCACCGAGTCCTGGACCGCAGCGCTTGTTTCGCGCGTGAACGCGCGCTTAGAACGTTTCTTCGAGGAATAAAAGGCGCACGCCGCAAGGCTCTCGCCCCGTGCCGAGGAGCTGGTCGCGGCAGTGGCCGAGCTGACCATGCGCGGCGGAAAGCGCCTGCGTCCACTCGCGATCTACGCGGGCTATCGCGCCGCTGAGCGCAGCGAGGAGCCAAACTTCGAGGACGTCGTGACGCTCGGTGCATCGATCGAGCTGCTGCAAACGTATCTGCTCATCCAAGACGATTGGATGGACGATGACGAAGAGCGACGCGGCGGTCCGGCTGCGCATGTCGCGTTCAAGCGTCAGGTCGGCGACACCAAGCTCGCCGCGAGCCTCGCGATTTTGGCTGGCGACATCGCTGCGGGCTTTGCTTTCGAGCTGCTTCATGCAACGCGATTTCCGCCGCGCAGGGCGGCGGCCGCATTGCAGGCGTTTACGACGATGCACTTCGAGGTCGTGTGCGGCCAACAGCTGGATCTGCTCGGCCACGAGGCGGTCACGCTGGTGCATCATCTGAAGACGGGCAGCTACACCGTGCGCGGTCCAGTCACGCTCGGCGCGCTTCTGGGCGACGCGAGCGATGAGCAACTGCAAGCGCTCGAGCGGTTCGCGCGTCCCCTCGGCATTGCCTTTCAGCTCCGCGACGACGTGCTCGGCACGTTCGGCGACACGCATTCTACCGGCAAACCTGCGGGGCACGACCTGCGCGAAGGCAAGAACACTGCGCTCGTGTCAGAAGCGCGCACGCTGCTGTCGGCGGCGGACCGCGATCGCCTGGACGAAGTGCTGGGCAATCCGCTCGCGACGAGCGCCGCGGTGGATGCTGTAACGGGCGCGTTGGAGCGCTCCGGCGCGCGCGCACGTGTGGAGTCAGAGCTGGATCTACGGCTCGCGGAAGCCCGTGCTGCGCTCCAAGAGGGCCAAACTTTGCAGCCGGAAGGCGTTGCGATGTTGCTGCAACTGCTGGAGCGCATTGCGTTGCGCGACAGATAGCTCAAACATTGGGGGGCGACGGCCGACGGCGCCTGTGCTAGGCCACGCGACCATGGAAGTGGGTGCTGCTAGCGACATCTCCACGTCGGCCGGCCAGGGCAAAGGCCATGGCAAGGTCATCCTGTTGGGCGAGCATTCGGTGGTGTACGGCCGCCCTGCGATCTCTGCCGGACTCGGCCGCGGTTGTGGAGCGCGTGCCGAACGCGCGCAACCCGGCGCAGGCGATACGCTTTCGGTCGAGCCGTGGGGCGTGAGCGTGAACGCGACGCAGCCAGAGAACGAGCCCGAGCGCGAGCTGTTGCGCCGCGGATTTGCCGTGCTTTGCGAGGCGCTCGACGCGCGTTGGCGTGCGCTCGGCCGCTCTTCGCCGCGGCCCAGCGCTCGCGTGCATGCGACAATGGAGATACCTGGTGGCGCGGGCCTCGGCGGCTCCGCCGCTCTCAGCGTCGCGGTCGTGCGCGCGATCGACGCGGCATTCGACACGCCGCAAGACGCGGAAGCGCTGGTCGCCGCGTCGATCGCTTGGGAGCGCGTGTTTCACGGAAATCCGTCGGGCGTCGACAGCGCGATGGCGGTGCACGGCGGGCTCGCGCGCTACGTGCGCGGTCAGCCGCTCACGCATGTGCGCGGTGGCAAGCCTCTGCAGCTCGTGGTCGGTAATAGTGGCGAGCACGGCAGCACCAAGTCGACGGTCGCGAGTGTCGCGCGGCAGCATGCGCGCGATCCGATCAAGACGGAGCAGATCTTCGACGCGATCGCGTCGCTCGTGAACAACGCGCAGAGCGCGCTCGAAGCGGGTGAGCACACGCGTCTCGGGCAGCTGATGGATCTCAATCAAAAGCTGCTCAACAGCTTACTCTTGTCGACGACGAAGCTCGAACAGATGTGTCAGATCGCACGGGGTGCAGGCGCGCTAGGTGCGAAGCTTACGGGAGGCGGGGGCGGCGGATGCATGATCGCGCTCGCCGCAGATGTCACTGGCAGCGAGCGCATCGCACGCGCCCTTTCGGACGCGGGGTTTGCAGCGTTCGCCGTGGAGGTCTCGTCATGAGCTCAAAACCGCACTTCGCCCAGGCGCGTGCACGCGCGAACATCGCGCTCGCCAAGTATTGGGGCAAGCTCGACGCCGAGCGTAACTTGCCCGCTGTTCCGAGCATCTCGATGACGCTCGACCCGCTCGTCACCGAGACCAGTGTGGAGTTTCGCAGCGACCTTGCACGCGACGAGATGATCTTGAACGGCGAGCCGGCTCTCGCTGCTGAAACCACGCGGACCACCACGCTGCTCGATCGCGTGCGAGCCGAAAGCGGCCTGAGCTTGCGTGCACGCGTGTCGAGCAAGAACCACTTTCCTACTGCCTCGGGCCTCGCTTCCAGCGCATCCGGCTTTGCCGCGCTCGCCGCTGCTGCGCGTGCGGCAGCTGGTCTGCCTTATGATGCCGCGAAGACCTCGGATCTCGCGCGCCAGTCGTCTGCGTCCGCGGCGCGCTCGGTGTACGGCGGGTACGTCGAGCTGCCTGCGGGCAAGCGCGGTGAACATGTGCTGTCTGCGCACGTGCTTTTCCCGCCGGAGCACTTCGATCTCGCGATCGTGGTCGCAGTGACCGCTGAAGGTCGCAAGTCAGTCGGCTCGACCGACGGCATGACGCACACCCGCGACACCTCGCCGTACTACGACGCCTGGGTGAAGTCGGCGCCCGCGCTCGCGGACGAGGTTCGCACCGGGCTCGAGACGCGGGACCTGAAGCGCATCGGCGAGGCCATGGAGCAGAGCACGCTGGCGATGCACGCGTGCGGCATCGCGGCGGGGCCGGGGCTCTTGTACTGGCAACCGGCGACGCTCGCGGCGTTTCACCGGGTCCGTGAGCTCCGTACCGAAGGTGTGGAGGTCTACGCGACCATGGACGCGGGCCCGCACGTCAAGGCGCTCTGCCGTGCCGCAGACGTCGCGAAGGTGGCTGCCGCCCTGGAGTCCGTGCCGGGCGTGCTTCGGACCCTGCGCGCGACGCCAGGACCTGGCATCCAGCTCAACTGATATTTGCCGCGACCCTAGTTGTAGACAGACCGTCCAGCAGGAAGTTGGCCGTCCGAATGGAGCGCGCGCTCACATTGGACGTTGATTTCTGCCCACTTTCTGGGATGGTAGGTGGACGTGGGTTGCACAACAGGATGCGTTTGGCTACAGCCTGCAACCGGAAACGGCGGCGGGCTGCATTAACCAATCGGCGGAGCCTCCGACATGTAGGGAAGGCCCCTCGACCTCAGAAGGTGAACGCGTGGTCGTGAATGGTTCCTCGAGCCTGGTGGTGAGTGCACCCGGCAAGCTGATGATCTCGGGCGAGTACGCCGTCTTGGCGGGCGCCGAAGCGATTGTCGCTGCCGTGGATCGTCGCGCCCACGCCCGCGTGCGCTGGGCAGACGCTCCCGCGGCCCCTGCGGAAGCGCGCGCCGCGTTCGCGCAGGTCGAGCACCAATACGGCGCGCTTGGGTACGAGCCCACAGTCGATGTCTCGGCGCTGCGCGCGAAGGACGCCAAGCTCGGTTTGGGCTCGTCTGCGGCTGCCGCGGCCGCCTCGGCTGGCCTGGCCCTGCTCGCGCACGGCCAAGAGATCACAAGCGAAATTGCTCGGCGCCGGGTGTTCGACGCCGCTTGGCGCGGGCATCAAGACGTCGCTCCGATCGGGAGCGGCGCGGACGTCGCGGCGTCAGTGTTTGGCGGGTACATCCGCTTCGTTCGTCATGGCGAAGAGATTCAGGTGACTCCACTTGCCTGGCCAACGGAGCTGCGCGTGCACGTTGTCTGGACTGGCCAGGAAGCACGAACTAGCACCTTCTTGGAGCGTGTAGCCGCATTGGCACAAGCGGAGCCTGCACTGCATGCCGAGCGGCTGCAGGCGCTCAAAGATGAGGCTGCGCGCTTCGTCCGGGCCGTTCAAGCTCGCGATACGCAAGGTATCCTAGCAAGTACCGACGCCTATGGCCGAGCCATGGGTGCGTTGGGTGAGGCCGCCGGGATCCCAATCGTAAACGATACGCTGCGCAAAGTAGCTGAGCTCGCGCGGCGCTCCGGTGGTGCCGCCAAGCCTTCGGGTGCTGGCGGAGGTGATGTCGCGATCGCGTTGTTTGCCGACCAGGCTTCGGAAACGCGCTTTCGCGCGCTGTGTGAAGACGCGAAGTTCACGTTATTGGCGACTGAGTTGGGTGCTCCCGGTGTTCGTCTCGAAGACGGTCCGGGCGCACGTAGGTGAGGGCGAGAGCATGAAGCGCAATTCACGATGGCCCGGGTTCTACAAGTTGTCCGTCGAGGACCGCAGGAAGGTAGCCGCCGAAGCCTTGGGCATGGATGTCCGCGAGCTCACTGCGGCGCTCGGCGACGGCGGTCTGCGCTGCGAAAAGGCAGACAAGATCATCGAGAACGTGCTCGGCACCTTTGCGTTGCCGTTCGCCGTGACGCTGAACGTGCAGGTCAACGGGCAGGACTTCATCGCACCGATGGTCGTCGAAGAGCCGTCGGTCGTCGCCGCTGCGAGCAACGCTGCGCGCATGGTGCGCGAGGGCGGTGGCTTCCGCGCCGAAGCGGACGAGCCGATCATGATCGCGCAGGTGCAGTTCGACGAGGTGCCCGACGTTGCGAGCGCCTGTCATCGCATCCGTCAGCATGAGCGCGAGCTGGTGAGCTTGGGTAACTCGGCCGTGCCAGGCTTGCTCCGCCGCGGTGGCGGCGTGCGCGGCATCGAGGCGCGCGACCTCGGGGAAGGCATGCTCGTCGTGCACTTCCACGTCGATTGTCGCGACGCGATGGGCGCCAACCTGGTGAACACGGTCGCTGAAGCCGTGGCGGACCGCATCCAGACGTTGTGCGGTGGCCGCACCGGTTTGCGCATCCTCTCCAACCTGTGCGATCGCCGCAAAGTGCGCGTGACCTGCCGCGTGCCTTCCAAGGCGCTGGCGTCAGAAGAGTTCAGCGGTCGCGATGTGCGCGATGCCATCGTGCGCGCGTCGCGCTTCGCCGAGCGCGATCCGTACCGCGCGACCACGCACAACAAAGGCCTGATGAACGGGCTCGATGCGGTCGTGCTCGCTACGGGCAACGACTGGCGCGCGGTGGAGTCCGGTGCGCACGCGTATGCAGCTCGTAGCGGCAAGTACAGCCCGCTGTGCGTCTGGCGCGCTGAAGGTGATGACCTTGTGGGCAGCCTGGAGATCCCGCTCTCGCTCGGCACCGTAGGTGGGCCATCGCGCGTGCATGACGGTGCGCGTATGGGTCTACGCGTGGTGAACGCGAGCTCGGCCACTGAGTTGGCTATGGTTGCGGCTGCTGTAGGTATGGCGAGCAATCTCGCCGCATTGCGTGCGCTCGCCACCGAAGGCATCCAACGCGGCCACATGGCGCTGCATGCCCGCTCGGTCGCGATCGCCGCTGGCGCGCATGGCGCGGACGTCGAGCGCGTCGCTCAGCTCATCCACAGTCTCGGAGATGTGACACTGGACGCTGCGCAGCGCGCGCTGCGTGAGCTCAGCACGCCTTTGCTCTCGGCAGCTCCTCCTGCGGAATGATGCTGCGCAGCGCAGCGGTGTTCGGCAGCGAGGCGTGGTAACCTCGTTGTCGAACCTGCTCGTCAAGGCATCATCGCATGAGCTCGGATCGACCTCCCACGGGACCCCTACCGTCGCTCTCCGACACGCAGCCTGGCGTTGCGAGTGAGTCGCCGACGCCGAAGTCGGGCGACATCATGGA
>Ga0190269_10001210_pt1 | contig 12476 bp, 11 predicted proteins | sample Popmic249IS_FD_133749 | JGI IMG/M metagenome (GOLD analysis project Ga0190269, IMG submission 133749) | Populus adjacent soil microbial communities from riparian zone of Blue River, Arizona, USA - 249 IS | ecosystem: Environmental > Terrestrial > Soil > Riparian zone | place: USA: Arizona...
GGCTGGGTCGTCGAGCGCTGACCCCCACGCCCGCCGCCGGCGGGCTCAGCCCGGCTCGACCGCCCCGGTCCGCGCGTGCGCGACCGCCCAGTCGAGCGCGAGGTCGGCGACGGACTCCCACCCCGGCTCCGCGCAGGTCCAGTGCGAGCGGCCAGGGAACTCGTGGTACTCGGTCAGCACGGACGACTTCTGGTAGTGCTTGGCGTTGGACTTGTTCACCGACGGCGGCATGATGTGGTCCGACCCGCCGCCGATGAACAGCAGCGGCGCCCGGTCGTTGTTCGCGTAGTCGACCCAGGTCTCCTGGTGGCCGGGCTTGAAGTTCGCGAGCAGCCCGTAGGCGAAGACCCAGTTGCCCGGCGCCGGGATCGCGTACCGCTCCCAGGCCTTGTCGGACTCCTCGCGGGAGATCGTGTTCGCGAACGCGTAGTGGAACTCCTCGGCGGTGAAGCCGACCGCGCGGTGGAAGTTCGCCGGGTTCCTCAGCGCCGGGAACAGCGACCGGGCCTGCGAGAGGGGTGTGACGTGCACGCCCTCGGTGGGTGCGGAGTCGATGGCGACGCCGGCACTGCCCAGGTTGCGGGCGAGCAGGAGCTGCGTGAGCGTGCCGCCGAAGGAGTGTCCGATCAGGATCGGCGACTCGTCCTGGGCTTCGATCACGCCGGCCAGGTGGTCGACGGTCTCCGGCACGGTGAGGTTCGCGATGACGTCCGGGTTCTCGCGGAGCGCCTCGACCTCGATCTCGAAGCCGGGGTAGGCGGGGGTGACGACGCGGTGGCCCTTGGACTCCAGGTACGGAACCCACGCCTCCCAGCTGCGCGGGGTCATCCAGAGGCCGTGGATCAGGACGATCGTGCTCATGCGGAGTACTCCTCGAGGAAGGCGAGCAGGTCGGTACCGAGTCGGTCCTTGTGCGTGTCCGTGATGCCGTGCGGGGCCCCGGGGTACACGATCAGTCTGGCGTTCTTGATGCGCTCGGCGGACTTCTTCCCGCCGACGTCGAACGGGACGACCTGGTCGTCGTCGCCGTGGATCACCAGGGCCGGCACGTCGACGGCGTCCAGGTCGGAGCGGAAGTCGGTGGCCGAGAACGCCGCGATGCACTCGTAGGCGCTGCGGTGCCCCGCGGCCATCGACTGGAGCCAGAACGCGTCGCGAATGCCCTGGGACACCTGGGCGCCGGGCCGGTTGTTGCCGAAGAACGGCCCGTCGGCGAGGTCCTTGTAGAGCTGCGAGCGGTCGGCCAGCGACCCGGCCCGCAGCCCGTCGAACACCACGACCGGGACGCCGTCCGGGTTGTCGTCCGTACGGAGCATGAAGGGTGGCACGGCCGACACCAGGACGACCTGCGCGACGCGGCCGGTACCGTGCCTGCCGACGTACCGGGCCACCTCACCACCGCCCGTGGAGAACCCGACGAGTGTCGCCTCCCGCAGGTCGAGCTCGTCGAGCACGGCGGCCAGGTCGTCGGCGTAGGTGTCCATCTCGTTGCCGGCCCAGGTCCGCGTCGACCGGCCATGTCCCCGCCGGTCGTGCGCGATCACCCGGTAGCCGTTCGACGCCAGGAAGAGCGCCTGCGCTTCCCAGCTGTCGGAGTTCAGCGGCCAGCCGTGTGCGAGGACGACGGGGCGCCCGACACCCCACTCCTGATAGAAGATCTGTGCGCCGCCGGAGACGTCGACGAAGGGCATGTGGTCCTCCCAGTGATGCGTTGAACAGCAGAAACCTCGCAGAATCGGAGATCGGCGACGTTGCTCACAGCGCACGGGACGTTGCCCACGCCGCAGGGCTGGACCGTCACAGGTTCAGCGCCCGCCATTCGCGCGCCGACATGCCGTACTCGGCGCGGAACCGCTGGGCGAAGTGCGACCGGTTCACGAATCCCCACCGGTGCGCGATCGCCGCGATCGTGCGGTTCCGGGCGGCGGGCAGAGCGAGCTCGTCGCGGATCCGCTCCAGGCGGCGCGTGATGATCCACTGCTCCAGCCGGATGCCCGCGGCCGCACACACCTTGTACAGGTGCCGCTCGGAGACGTGGTGCGCGGCCGCGATCACCGCGGGTGTGAGGTCGGGATCGGCCAGGTGCGTCTCCACGAAGAACTTCACCTGTTCGAGGAAGACGACGTCGAGCGCGGGGCGGGCGTGCCTGCTGTCGTGCGCGGCGGAGGCCACCAGCGCACGCACCAGGTCGACGGTGGCCACGCCGAGCTGCGCGGACGCCGGATCCGCTGCCAGCGCGGCACGGTTGCGGAACAGCTCGCGCAGGTGCCGGGACATCACCCGGTAGATGGGGCTGGCGGCGAGCCCACCGCGCGCACGGTGGACGAGGTCGAGCGGTAACCCCAGCTGGTCCCCGGTCACGTGCACCGTCTGGGCCCAGGTCTCGGTCGCCCGCTCGTGCTCGAACGGCGCGCTCATCTCCAGCAGGTAGACGGCGCCCCGGACGGTGCGGAACGTGGTGCCGGACTGCGACTGGCTCCCGTGGCCGCGCAGGGTCACGCCGAGTGCGATCACCGGCGGACCACCGGCCTTCGCCAGCCGCCGGGTCCGCACGGCCCGGTGCGGCGAGACCCGCGTGTTCAGCAGCCGCACCGCTCCGAGCGAGAACGATTCCAGCCGCAGGTTCGCCTCGTGCCCGGCGTCCGGGTGCTGTTCCCAGAAGGCGGCGTGGGCGGCCTCCCGCATGACCGTCGAGATGGCCTCGGCGCGCTCGTCCCTGGCGAGCGACGCGGTGTCGTAGACGTCGAGCACTGTCCCTCCCACGTGTTTCGATCAGCGTCCGGTGCGGGCCGGGCGCGGCGAACCACGTGGGGCTCGTAGTCCGTCAGCGCAGTCGGGCGGCCAACTGGCGACGGGAGGTGATGCCGAGCCGCTGGTAGACCTTGCGCAGGTGGTAGTCGACCGTGTTCGGGCTGATGAACAGCGTCGCGGCGATCTCGGCGTTGGTCGCTCCATCGGCGGCCAGACGGGCGACCGTCACCTGCTGCGGGGTCAGGTCGGGTCGCGGCCGCGGCGCCGGTGACGGGTCCCCGAGCGCGCGCAGTTCCGCCCGCGCCCGCTCGGCGAACGCCGGGGCCGCCGCGTCGTCGAGCAGCTCCAGCCCTTGTCGTAACTGCTCCCGAGCTTCCCGACGCCGCCGGGCGCGGCGCAGCCACTCGCCGTACACCAGGTGTCCCCGGGCGCGCTCGACCGGTGGTCCGCCGGCGGCCACGGCTTCGGCATAGCGCGACTCGTCGTCGCTGATCAGCGCGCGGGAGCGCAGAGCGACGGTCCGGGCCCACGCCGACCCGTTGACCGCGGCGATCTCCTCCAGCTTCGCGGTGACCGCCGCCGCCTCGTCCGGGTGTCCGCTGCGGACGGCCGCCTCCGCGAAGTCCTGGTAGTTCACGGCCGTGACGTGCAGGAACGGGTCGTCGATCAGCGGCTTGAACCGGGCGTAGGCGTCGGCGTAGCGGCGCTCGGCGAGGTCGCGCACGCCGAGCGCCGAGACGGTCGACGCGTGGACGCCACCGAAGCCGACCGCGAGCGACCCGTCGGCGATCGCCTGGACGTGCTCGCGTGGGGTGCCGTTCCACGCCAGCAACGCGCCGTTGACGACGTGCTCGGCGTCCCACCCCAGTGCCCGGCGCAACGTACGAACCTGCGCCATGCACTCCTCGGCCTCGCGCGGCGTACCCATGCTCAGCAGCGACATCGACATCGCCCACAGCATCGTGTCGACGGCCTGGAGCGACCCCATGTCGCGCGCGGTGGCGACGGTCCGCTCGGTGACCCGGCGGATCGCCGTCTCGTCCCAGAGCGCGGTGTTGAGCGGGATCCCGATCATGCCGTACTTGACCAGCTCGGCACCGGTGAGCGAGTCGATCGCGGCGGCCGCGGCACGCAGTTCCGGCACCGCCTCCCGGTACGGGTGCAGCACGAACGTGCCGAACCCGCGCAGGATCGTGCCGACGACGCCATCGGCCAACCTGGCGCCCTCGAGCAGCCGCGCACCGAGGACCGGGAGCGGCACGTCCTGGTTCGACCGTTCGACGGCGAACGACCGGTGCAGCGCCACCAGCAGTGCGCCCTGTTCCGCCGCCACGTCGTGCCCGGAGAAGTGTGCGGCGGCCGCGAGCATGTCGGCGGGTCCGCGCACCACGGTCGGCCCCGCGGTGAAGAACGCGTGGTCGGCGCGGAGCGTGATCAGCCGCCCGCGCGTCACCGGATCCAACTCGTCCGCGGGAATGTCGTCGACCAAATCCAGCGCGAGCCCGGCAGCGCCCGCGGCCAGGGCCGCCTCGGCGGCCGCCACCAGCCGGCCGTTCCGGACGGGACCCGGCGGCGTGAGCGCAGCCGCCTGCGTCAGCACGCTCGCCCTGGAACGGAATCCGCCGCGTCGGCCGGCGAGGTCGGCGACCTCTTCGAGACGATCGGCGACGCTCGCGTCGGTGCCCACCGTCGCTTCGGCGGCGTGCCACGCGGCGAGCTCGACCAGACCGAGGGAGGCCGCGCTCTCCGACAGGACGGCATGGACGCGGCGGCGCTCCGCTCCCGGAGCACCGTTGTAGACCGCGGAGCGCACGAGCGCGTGGCGGAACCGGAGCGTGGTGCCGAGCGCGACGAACCCGGCCAGATCCGCCTCGTCGCCGAACACGTCGCCGACCTCGAGCCGCGCGGCGGCCGCCCGGATGAGGTCGACGTTGCCGGTCGACTCCGCCGAGGCGATGAGCAGCCACCGCTGGTGCTCCGGCGCGAGCGTCCGGACCTGGCCCAGGTAGAACTCCTCGAGGCGGCTGCCGACCGGCAACGGCTCGGCCGCGACGGCCGACTGGGTGAGCTGCCGGACGCTCAGCTCGCCGGCCAGGTCGATCAGCGCCAGCGGGTTCCCGCCGGTCGACGCGACGATCCGCGCGGCCGCTGCCGGGTCGATCGGATCCCGCAGCACCGACCGGAGCAGCCGGATCGCCGGCGCGGTGTCCAGCCCGCGCAGGCGCAGCACGGGGACCCCGGCGAGCGGCAGCTCGTCACGGGCGGCGAGCACGAACGCGACCGGCTCGGCCTCCAGGCGCCGTGCGACGAACGCGAGCACGTCCAGCGACTCGGCGTCGAGGAGGTGGGCGTCGTCGACGACGACCGCCAGCGGCTCGCGTGCCGCGGTCAGCAGGCCCAGCAGACCGAGTCCGACCAGGTAGCGGTCGGGTGGTGGGCCGTCGGCCAGCCCGGTGGCGACCCGCAGGGCCTGCTGCTGGCGGCCGGGCAGCGTCGGAACGTGCTCGCGCAGCGGCAACAGCAGACGGTGCACCCCGGCGAACGGGATCGCCGACTCCGCCTCGTACCCCTCCAGACGGTGGACCCGGAGACCCGCCGTCGCCGCCAGCAGCGCCGTCTTGCCGATTCCGGGTTCGCCGACGACGAGCAGTGCTCCGCCGTGGCCTCCGTGCGCCGCGGCGAGCATCTCGTCGATGCGCCGGAGCTCGTCGTCCCGCCCGTGTAACCGCTCTCGCACGGCCACATCCTGCCATCGGCGCAGGTCCCCGCGGCTCAGTCGTCCGGACGGGACCACTGTGTCCTCGCCGCTGTCCGCGGCGGCGGCGAGGCGGTCACGGCCGCCGGAGTGCAGCACGCTCCGGGTCGACCGGCCGGCGGTTCGAGGAGTGCGTCACCGTGCGTCGCAGCCGACGATCACCGACGCAGGTCGAGCACGGCCTTGCCTCGGATCCGGCGGTCGAGCAGCGCCTGCACTGCTTCGGGCGCTCGCTCCCACGGGCCGCGCCACCCGATCTGCGGATCGAGTTGCCCAGCAGCCAGCAGTCGCACCAGATAGGCCAAGTCCGGTCCGAACGGCTCGCTGCCGACCGCGAACGCCTCGATCCGCCTGCGTCCACCGAGGAGCCGCGCCTGCTCGAGGTCGAGCGTCGTCGGCTGCTGAGACGCCATACCGATGCTCTGAACCGTTCCGCCATCGGCCAGCAGACCCCAGGCCTTCGCCAACTGGTTGCCGCCGACGTTCTCCAGCACGCCGCAGACCGGCTCACCGATGTCGTCCAGATCCTCGACGACTTCCGCCGCGCCGAGCGCGGTCAGCCCCTGCGCCCTGGCTCGGGTCCCCACCGCAGCGACGACGTGAGCACCTGCGCGTGCGGCGAGTTGCACGGCGAAGCGTCCGACCCCGCCGGAAGCGCCGGTGACCAGGACCCGGCGCCCGACCACCGGCCCGAGCCGCCGTAGTGCCCGCAGCGCGGTCACCCCGGCGACCGGCAACGTTGCTGCAGCGCCGAGGTCGAGCCCATCGGGGATCACCGCGAGATCGCCCGGGTCGACGACGCGCCGCTCCGCCCAGCCGCCGCTCCAGCCGAACGTCACGACCCTGGCGCCGGCCAGCTCACCGGCGCGGACCACGCCTGCCGCATCCCAGCCGATGACCCCGCCCGGTTCCCGGCCGTGGTGGAAGACCACTTCGCCGAAGTTCACCGACACGGCTTCGACGTCGACCAGGACCTGACCGGCGGCCGGTCCGGGCTCAGCCACGGAATCCATCCGAAGCCGGCTGGGGGCCGTCGGGTCGTAGACCAGCGCACGCATCGTCATGGCGCTCATGCTCTGCCGACGCTCCGGGAAGCGTCCAAGACCTGTTGCCATAGCCTTCGGCTATGGAAGCTCATATTCGCGACCTGCGGTATTTCATTGCGGTTGCCGAGGAACTGAGCTTCAGCCGGGCCGCTACCGAGCGCCTCTTCATTTCCCAGCCTGCGCTGAGCAAGCAGATCGGACGGCTGGAGCGACTGCTGCGGACCTCGCTCTTCGAGCGCGGCCACCGCTCGATCTGCCTGACCCCGGCCGGTGCGGCCCTGCTTCCCCATGCCCGCCAGATCGTTCAGTCCTGGGACGACGCTCGACGCGCCGTGAGCAGCGTCCGAGGCGAAGTGCTCACCGTGGGCTTCCAGACCCGCATCAGCCGAGGGCTCATCCCCTCGGTGACCGCGGCGATGAACCGGGTGCTGCCCGGGTGGCAGCTGCGCTTCCGCCAGATCTCCTGGGGAGACCCCACCGCAGGCCTCGCCACCGGCCAGACGGACGTGGCGATCGCCTGGCTGCCGATGCCCGAGGGGTTCGCGACGAAACTGCTCCGGGAAGAGGCCCGGTGGGTCGCGCTACCCCTGAGCCACCGCCTCGCGTCCCGCGAGATCGTGCCCTTCGCGGAGCTGGAGAGCGAGCCGTTCGTCGGGTTACCGCAGACCGCGGGCGCCGCGCGTGACTTCTGGCTGGCCACCGAGGAACGCACCACGCCACCCCGCGTCGTCGCCACCGCCGAGACCGCCGACGAGTCCCTCGAGGCCGTCGCGTCAGGGGCCGGGGTGGCACTGATCGCGGCCGGGAACGCGTCGACGTTCCAGCGGGACGACATCGTCTGCCGCCCGGTCACCGGGCTGTCGCCCAGCCGGTTGGCCGTCGTCTGGAGCGCCGACGACGACCGCGAGGCGGTCCGGGTGTTCGTCGACGCGAGTTGCCTCTGCCACGCGGCTCCGAGGCGTTCGTAGGCCCAGCGTCCACTCTGTGGCCTGCCCAGCGTGATCATCGACGTGGTTCGCCGGCGCCGCCCGGCCGGGCGGCGATCAGGAACCCTCCGATCGTCAGGTCTCGTGCTGCTGGCCACTCCCGCGGAAGGGCGAGAACGATGACGCGAAGCCGCTGAGTACGTACGCCTGCTCCTGAGCACCTGCGCTGTGGCGACGGCGCTCTCACTCACCAGCGCTCCCAGTGCAGAACTTGGTCACGCGGTATCCGCCGTGCCGGTCGGAAGTCCGTGCCGATCGTGTAGGCGAGGGGGATGAAGGCCGCCAGCATGACCTCCTCGTAGGGAACGTCGAGGATCGTCGCGAGTTCGCGTTCCAGGGGTGCCTGGGCGGTGGTCCAGACGGTGCCGAGTCCGCGAGCGCGGGCGGCGAGCATGAAGCTCCATACGGCCGGCAGGATCGACCCCCAGGTCATGGCCTGATCCACCACCGCGGCCCGATCGGTGCGGCCTTCCACCGCGGGAATGACGAAGGCGGGTATCCGGTGAATGTTGGTGTAGAGGTGCTGGAAACCGTCGGAGATCCGGTCCATCGAGCGCGGATGGGCGTACATTCGACGTAGGTCGCGCTCGTTGACCGGCTTGCCGCCGCCAACGGCGACCGCGGCGCGGAAGAGGTCGGCGACGGCCTTCCGCTGCGGGGCGTCGGTCACGACGATGAAGTGCCAGCGTTGCCGGTTGCGTCCGGTCGGGGCCTGCGTGGCGAGATCGACGCATTCCTCGATCAACTGACGGGGCACGGGACGGTCCAGGTCGAGGCGCTTGCGTACCGCGCGCGTGGTGGAAAGGACCTCGTCGGCGGTCAGGTGCAGATGCATGTCGGTGCTCCCGAGTGAGTCGGTTCGAATCAGAGATCATCGGAGGCGAGAGCCGGTACTCCTCGCCTGGCCGGAGCGCGCAGGCCGAGACCGGCTACGACCGCACCGAGCAGGGAGAAGCCCGCGGCGGCAAGAAACGCCGCGCGGTAGCCGGCCAGGCCGGACTCGGTAGCCAGCAGGGCCGCGAGGATAGCCACTCCGACTCCGGCACCGATCTGGACCGCGGACGTGATCAGCCCGGAGGCCAGCCCCTGCCGGTCGTCGGGAACGCCACTCACTGCGGCGATGTTCAGACTCGGGAACGACAGGCCGTTGCCGACGCCGTGCACGAGCAGCGCCGGAAGCAGCATAGTGGCGTAGTCGCTGGTCCCGTCGGCGCGGACGAACAGCAGGATTCCGCCGGCCTGCAACAGCATCCCGAGGGCGGCGACGCGCCACAGTCCCCACCGGGTGATCATGCGACCGGCCACATTGGCGGCGGCCAAGATCGCGATGCCCATGGGCATGATGCCCAGCCCGATCGACAGCGGGCCGTAGCCGAGTTCGTCTTGCAGGTAGAGCACGGCGACGAACTGCCAGCCGATGGTCGCGCAGGCCCATGCGATGCCCGCGAGGTTTGCTGTACTGACCGTGCGGCTCCGGAAGATGTCCAGCGGAACCAAGGGGGCCCGGTGCCGCCTCTCGACGAGAACGAAGCTGCCGAGAAGAGCGAGGGCGACCGCGCCGATCAGCCAACTCCGCTGGGTGAGTGCGTACACCAGCAGCAGCACGCCGCCTGTCACGGCGATCGCTCCCCCGCTATCGAAACCCCTGGGCCGGGCGCGGCCCGCCGCGTCGCGGGGCAGCACCAGCGGCGCGATCACCAGGACGAGAAGCACGACCGGGACCGGGACGAAGAACACCAGTCGCCAGTGCACCTGCGTCAACAGGCCGGACAGGACCAGCCCGGCACTGTATCCGGCCGCACCAGCGAGCGAGTAGATACCCAGCGCTCGATTTCGCGCGGGACCCTCGGCGAATGTCGTCGTGATCAGCGACAGCGCCGCGGGGGCGGTGAGGGCGGCGGCTACCCCTTTCACGACCCTGCTGGCGACGAGCAGCTCACCCGCGGAGAGCAAGCCGCCGGCTGTCGAGGCCGCTGCGAACACCGCCAGGGAGGCCAGGAACAGACGACGTCGCCCGAACAGATCGGCGAGACGCCCCCCGAGCAGCAGGAACCCCCCGTAGGCCACCGCGTAGCCGGACACGAGCCACTGCAGGGTGCCTCCGGGCAACGAGAGGTCCCGCTGGATGTCGGGCAGTGCCACACCCATCAGCGACAAATCCATCGAGTCGAGGAACACCACCGCGCACAGCAGGGCCAGCGCCGTTCGGGAGCGCGCACTCGCTCTCACCGCAGACATTGATCTCTCCACAGATAGTCAGTCGACCGATGATTGGCGACCATACGATCGGGATTGATCTTGCGTCAAACTGTCTGTGTACAGACGATGAGATACGGTAGGTCGGACACGAGAGGGAACGCGATGCCATCGACCACCCGGCCAGCGCCGAGCTACTTCCCGCAGCTGGCAGCCGAGCGCCCGGACATTGCACTGTGCCGCGCCTCGACGCTGATCGCGCGCGCCGCCGAAGAGCACGCCTCCCGACAGGGTCTCGGCGTCGGGCACCACCTAGTGCTCAAGATGCTGGCTGCCGTGGGCTCCTGCTCCCAGCAGACTCTCAGTGAGGAACTACGCATCGACCGCAGCGTCATGGTCGGCGTCGCCGACGACTTGGAGCGGTCGGGTCTGGTTCGACGCGAACGCAACCCCCACGATCGGCGCTCCTACGCCGTGAGCATCACCGAGGACGGACGCGAGAGACTAGGGGCCGCCGAGGCGAAGACGCCGGAGTTCCTCGACCGTGTCCTCGGTGCTCTCACGTCCGCCGAGCGCAGGCAGCTGACCGCACTACTCGGCAAGCTCCTCGACGTCCGCTGACAGCGCACCCGCCGAGGACCGAGCACTGCCAGACACGGTGCCGAGCTCGCGGAAGGCGCCGTCGACGACGGTTCGCGACTTGCTCTTGCGTCGATCGTAAGCAGGTCAGACAGCCCGCCTGCCACGCGCGGAAGGGCGTCGCTTCCGGAACCGCCCGGCCTCGGCGGGTGAAGACGTCGTGATCAGGTGTCACTGACGCGAGTCCACTGTCGTCGGACCCCGCTCAAGGTAGGGGAGCCAGTTTGCCCACGGTCGCTCTGGCCTCCAGCTGTGCGAGAGCCTTCGGGCCGTCGGCCAAGGTTGCGCCGCCGGCCGACTCCAAGACCACGTCGACGCCGCCTGCGCCGGTCAGCGCGCCGACCGCGCTGACGAGGTCGCCCCGTGCGGAGTCCAGAACATGGTCGGCTCCCAGTGCCAGCACCGTGTCATGTTTGCTCCGCGAGGCAGTCGCGATGACCGTCGCGCCACAGTGCTTGGCCCTTCTGACTGCGGCTTGCTCGGTGCCGCCCGCCGCGGCATGGATCAACACGGTCTCCCCTGCCGCTACCCGACCGAGAGGCTTGAGCGCAGCCAGCGCCGTAGGCCAATTCACGACCAGACCCAACGTGGTCGTCCCCTCGCGGGCCGGACACCGCACCGCTCACCGCCACTACCTCACCGGCCGCCTCGGACCCCGCCACGAATGGCGGCTGCGGACCGCCCAGCGACGTCCGGTGGGCCTGCGTCACGTCGCGGAAGTTCACACCTGCGGCGGCGACCCGGATCAGGACCCGCCTCGCCCAGGTCGGGCACCGGCGCATCGCCGCGGGAATGCCCATCAGCGATGAGCCTCGTCCTTCGTGTCGACACCGATGAGAGACCGACCGAACTCGCCGCTCTCACTGGGCTCCTCTCAACTCACGCGTCCCGGCAGGCTGGACATCGCCTGCACGGGTCGGTCGAGAAGAACTCACTGGGTGGACCTGGGCTACCGGGAAAAGGAATCGGTCCACCGCGCATGGAGCCCTCCCGACCCGGCTGAATTGACGCTGTCGGTGTCTTCCGGCCGATTCCGGGTAGTCCCTGCTCCTGGTCGAGTACGTGGACGGCGTGGAGGACGGTTGGTGTTCGAGATGAACGAAACGGGGTTGCGGCAGGCCGCAGCGGAGATGGCCGCGACGGTCAAGCCGCGGCTGCGGGGGGTGCTGCACCAGGCCGCCTTCATGATCAGCCTGGTCACCGGCACTGCGATCGTCATCACCGCCGAGGGCGTCCGTGCCACGGCGGCGGCCACCGTCTACGCGGTCTCGGTCGCGCTGCTGTTCGGCACGTCGGCCGCGTACCACCGCGGCGCTTGGTCCCCACCCGTCCGCGCCGTCCTCCGACGCCTGGACCACTCGATGATCTTCGTGCTCATCGCGGGGACCTACACCCCCTTCGCGCTCCTCGCGCTGCACGGCACGACCCGGTGGCTCATTCTCAGCGTGGTTTGGGGCGGAGCGCTGGTCGGCGCGGTGGCCCGGATCCTGCTACCCCACCGGTCACGCTGGTTGTTCACCACGCTCTACCTCGCGCTGGGTTGGATCGCCATCCTCATTCTGCCTTCGCTGATCCGTGGTGCCGGAGCCGGCGTGGTCGCCCTGATCCTGCTCGGCGGCCTGTTCTACACCGTCGGCGCCGTCGTCTATGCCCGGCAGCTACCCGACCCGTCGCCCCGCTGGTTCGGTTTCCACGAGGTCTTCCACGCGTTCACCCTGCTGGCGTTCGTCGCGCACTACATCGCGGCGAGCGTGGTGATCCACTCGTCCTAGTACTGGAACGGCAGGTACCGTGCCTCACCCTGGCTACTCGGAAACGGTTGTCAAAGGAAGTCCTCGCACGTGATCACGTGCACGAACTCCCTTTGACGTCACCCGACCCCACCGCCGATTCAGGAATAAACCCACCGCAACGGTCCAGGTGCCGCGGACCTCGGACAGCTCGTCCCGGAAAATCGTCCCCCGGCGCCGCGAGACGGGTCCCGGCTCGCTCGGTGTAGAATCCAAATGGGCGGGAGGTAGTCATAACTGGCGCCGCTACGGCCGTCATCGCGAGATCGTTTCCCGAGCACCCAATCTGACGGGTCGCGGGTTTCGGGTGACA
>Ga0190269_10001211_pt1 | contig 12476 bp, 12 predicted proteins | sample Popmic249IS_FD_133749 | JGI IMG/M metagenome (GOLD analysis project Ga0190269, IMG submission 133749) | Populus adjacent soil microbial communities from riparian zone of Blue River, Arizona, USA - 249 IS | ecosystem: Environmental > Terrestrial > Soil > Riparian zone | place: USA: Arizona...
GCAGGCAGGCGCGACGCGAGCAACCGCGAGTATCCCCAGGGTGGTCGCTGCTCGAAGGCGCGGCCGTCGAGCCAGTCGAAGCTCCACCCGGACACGTCCACCGCAGCGGCCTCAGCGACGAGATCCTCGAAACCGCGCACAGAACCAGCGTGACAGCCTCGTCGAACGGTTTCGCAGAGCGGCGGGAGCGCGACGAGCGGAGCCGGCAAGCGGTGTCCCAAGCGGATCGCGACGCTGGAACGGATTCGGGTGTCCGGCTGTGCAACCGCGCCCGCATGGCGCCGCGCTGAGCGTCGACGGGTAGGCGTTCGGACCGCACGCCCCGCGCTCAGGCCCAGCAACCAGACGATGTCCATCACCTGTTGTCGGCGCGAGAGCGACCGCGCGCGGGGGTATGAGCAGTGGTATAGCTTTCGCAATGATGGAAACGGGCGCAGGGTTCGGATACAAGATCGAGTGGCTTGCGGTGCGTTCCCAGAGCGCCGACGCTGTAGCTGCGGCATTGGGCCTCGGCCGGCTTTCGCAGGCGCCATGGGAAGACGCGGTGACCGCCGCCTACGCCGGTCAGTGGATGGTGACACCGCCCATTGATGGTTGGACCCTCGCGGCCTCGAGGAGCATGCCGGCTCCGGAAGACAGCCGGTTCGAGTCGTGGCTGGCAGCCCTCAGCGCGTCACTCGGACAAGTCCAATACTTCGGGTCGAACCGCATCGTGAATTACTACGCGTGGGGGAGGGCGAGCGGCGGCGTCGTCGAGCGGGCATTCGGATATCTCAGCGAGCGCGGCGACGATGCGCTCTTCCAGATCGGTGAGCGTACCGCCGAGGAACAAGCGCTGGGCGTCGGTTTCCTCCCGGCCATAGAATGGCCGGAGTCGGAAGATGACGAGGACACCGGCCCCTGGCCGGACGAAGAAACCGTGCTCTCACTCGCCGGATTGTGGAGTGTTGATCCACGAAGTCTGGAAGACGCACCCATAGCAGGCTTGCCGTGGATCACGGAGAGCCACGCGGAAGTCCAGAGGACTTCAACACCGACGGCACGCACCTCAGCGGACGTTCCGTGAGTGCTTGTCCGGATCGGTTCGACGAGGGATCAGGCGTCTGCGCCCACTGCGGGTTAGTCAGGACGCTCGGGTAGCCAGCTCGTTCCGCCACGAGCCGTTCCACCCGCCGCGACCCGTCCGGTGACGAACCCCCGCCCGGACCAAGCCATCAGCCAGAGTGGACTCACATCACTAGCTAACCGAAGCGGACGAGATATCGCGGACCACCCCTTCGGACGATAGTCCGCTGAAACCTGCTGGCGAGCATTGGCAAGACCTCGCCGGACCAGTGAATCGAACCGCTGACGGCCGCAGGTGAGGATGTGTCCCGGGGCGGGCGCGGTGGACGGGTGCGCCTCTGAGAGATGCGACGTCGGGCGGCGCGATCGGGCCCGGGACTCGGTGCGATCTCGTCGCCGTCGCCGTCGCCGCGGAGATCTGTGGCCTGCCTGAGCCGGGTGCCCGGGGTGATCAGTGGCTGTCGGCCGACGTCGGGCCTGGATCATCGGCCAGCCAGCGTGCTCGGGCCAGAGCTGGATGAGGTACAGCTCCCGGCCGTCCAGCACGGCGGCCTCCTCCTCGAAGTCCTCCTCGATGTCCTCCTCGATGTCGTCCTCGATGTCGTCGTACTTCTCGTAGAGAGCGTCGAAGGCTTGCGCGACCTGCTCGCGGTAGGCGGTGCGGGCGCGTCCCCGGTAGAGGCCTGCCCCGGTCGGAAGCAGCTGGCGGTCGACGGCCGGGCCCTGCGTCGCCTGACTGACCCAGAACGCTCCTCTGCGGTTGATCTCGAATTCACGCTCGTCGTCCCAGGGCTCCGGGCCGTCGCGGGGCACTGGATCCTGTCGGTGAACTGCGATCCGCAGGCGTGGCTCGGCGATGTTGCGGACGTGGACCGAGAACGCGGTCCGCCCAGCAGCGATCCAGCTGTTGTCGTCGTGGAGCCACCCTTCGGCGTTGTCAGTGTCCGCGTGCACGGTGAACCAGCTGAGTTCCGGGGAGAGCAGCGTCTCCCAGACCAGCACCGGCCGGCCGGACGGACGCGAATCGCCATGGCCACGGCCTTCGCGGCGGGGTTGTTCGCGATGGCCGTGGAGCCGGAGGACGTCGCGCGGTCGGGGCCGCGAAGGCCACGTGACGACGCACGGTTGCCTGTGACACGATCCCGACTGTGGGGGAGCACGTACTGCGTATCGAACTGCTCGGCGGGTTCCAGGTCGTCGTCGACGGCCGACCCTTGGCTCCGGAGTCCTGGCCCCAGCGGAAGCCGGCGGCGCTGGTCAAACTGCTCGCGGTCACGCCGGGCTCGCGGCTGCGGCGCGAGCAGATCATGGACGCGCTCTGGCCCGACTTCGACCCGCCGGCCGCGGCCGCGAACCTGCGCAAGGCCCTGCACGCCGCGCGCCGCACGATCGGCGCCGACGCGATCGTCTCCGTCGGTGACCTGCTCGCGCTCCCCGCCGCCGTCGACGTCGAGGAGTACTGGACGCTCGGCGCCACCGCGCGCCGGACCCGGGACGCGGACACCTACGCGGCCGCCGTCGACCTCTACCGCACCGGCCTGCTCCCCGAGGATCTCTACGAGGACTGGGCGGCCACCTACCGCGACGAGCTCCGCGGTGACTGGCTGTCGCTGGTCGAGGAGTACGCCGGTGTGCTGGAAGCCGGCGGCGACTTGAACGGGGCGGCCCGCGCGGTGCAGCGCCTGGTCGCGGCCGAGCCGCTCGCCGAGCAGCACCACGCCTGGCTGATGCGCCTGTACGCGCTGGCCGGTCGCCGCGACGACGCCCAGCGTCAGTACCGACGCCTGTGCGACCTGCTGTCCGAGGAACTCGGCGTGGACCCGTCGGCGCAGACCCAGCGGTTGTACGAGGAGGTCCGCGCCGGCCAGTCGGCGGAGCCGGCCCTCACGTCCGACCTCTGGGAACGCGTCGGCGAGCTCCGCGTCCAGTCCGGTGACCCGGCCGCCGCCGTGAAGGCGTTCGAGCAGGCCCTCACGGGCCTGCCGCCGACCGCGGGCCGCATCCACCGGAAAGCCGCTGGGGCCTGGCTGATGATGCACCGGCCCGACGACGCGGAGAGCCACCTGGACGCCGCCGAGCGCGCCGCCCCGGACGTCGCCGAGCAGGGCAGGCTGCGCTGCCTGCGCGCCAACGCGGCCTGGGAACGCGGCGACTTGCCCGCGGCGCGGCGGCTCGCGGAGGAAGCCCACGCGATCGCTGCCGACCACGGCGACGGGGACGACGTGGCCGCCGCGCTGGAGGCGCTCGCGTTCGTCTCGCACGTGCAGGGCAGCTGGCGCCCCGGTCTGCAGACCCAGATCGAGCGGCTGGACGGTGCGCTGCTCGGCACCCGCACCGCCCGGATCTGCGACTTCAACCACTGCCTGAGCCAGTTCCAGCTCTACGGCGACACCGCGCCGGACGACGTCGGAGACTACGCCCGCCGGACGCTGGAGATCGCCGAGCGGGTGGACGCCGTCCCCGCGCAGGCGTTCGCGTGGTGCCTACTGGGTGAGTCGTTGCTGCTCCGCGCGTACTGGGACGAAGCCGCCGCGTGTCTCGAACGCAGTTGCGAGCTCTACGAACCGCTGGGCAGCCGGACGGTGGCACTGCCGTGGCTGCGCCGAGCCGAACTCGCCGCGTGCGTGGGAGACCACGCCGAGGCCACGGCCTACCTCAAGCGAGCGACCGCGATCGCGCTCGTCACGCCGATGGCGAGGCACGCGTGGGCACGGCTGCACGCCACCGCCGCGCTCGCCGCGTCGGAGCGCGGCGAGCCGGACGCGGTGATCCGGGCGGTCCGGGCGTCCCGATCCGCGGCGGCGCGCTACGGCGACTGCCCGACCTGCAGCGCGCTGCTGAACCCGGTCGGCGCTCAGGCGTACGCAGAGCTCGGCGACGTCGTCGGGGCGCGGACCCTGGCGGTTTCGGCAGCCGCGTTCGCCGGATCGTTCGCCAGTCCGGCCTGGACCGCGATGGCCGACTCGGCCGCTGCCCAGGCGGCGGTCGCTGCCGGTGACGAGGCCGGCGCCCAGGAACTTTTCCGGGCCGCGGCGGAGGGCTACGAGAGTGTCGGCCAGACGTTCTGGGCCGAGCGGGCGCGGGCCGCGCTCCGAGGGAACGTTCAGGGAACGCCGCGTTCGTAACTTCTTCTTCGACGGACCGCACCGGCGGTTCCGACGACGAGGAGTGGACATGAGCGTCACGATCGGCGACGTCGCACCGGACTTCATCGCGGCGACCACCGCGGGCCCGATCGGGTTCCACGACTGGATCGGCGACTCCTGGGCGGTGCTGTTCTCGCACCCCCGGGATTTCACCCCGATCTGCACGACGGAACTCGGCCTCCTGGCCGCGATCAAGCCGGAGTTCGACCGCAGGGGCGTGAAGGTCATGGCGCTGTCGGTCGACCCGGTGGAGAACCACGCCCGCTGGTCCGCGGACATCGAGGAGACCCAGGGCACCGCTCCGAACTACCCCATGATCGGTGACGCGGACTTCGTCGTCTCGAAGGCGTACGGGATGCTCGGCGCCGACGTCAGCGGCGACCCGGCCGACCGGACCGCCGCGGACAACCAGACGGTGCGCGGCGTGTACGTGATCGGCCCGGACAAGAAGATCAAGCTGATCCTGCTCTACCCGATGACGACCGGCCGCAACTTCGACGAGATCCTGCGCGTCATCGACTCCCTGCAGCTGACCGCCTCCCACAAGGTGGCCACCCCGGCGAACTGGCAGCAGGGCGACGACGTCGTCATCGCAGGCTCGGTCTCCGACGACGCCGCCAAGGAGCTGTTCGGCACCTGGCGCGCGCCGAAGCCATACCTGCGCATCGTCGCGCAGCCCGCCTGATGCGCGTCGTCGTGCTGGGAGCCGGCTTCGGGGGCCTCGAGCTCACGACCCGGCTCGCCGAAAAGCTGGGCGACGATGCCGACATCACGCTGATCGACGAGGCCAGTGGGTTCGTGTTCGGCTTCTCCAAGCTCGACGTGATGTTCGGCCGCACCGCGGAGGGGGCGGTGCGGCACCCGTATCGGGACCTGGTGGCACCCGGTGTGCGGTTCGTCCGCACGACGATCCGTTCGATCGACCCGGTGCGACGCCGCGTCGAGACCGACAAGGGCCCGTTCGACGCGGACGTCCTGGTCGTGGCACTCGGCGCCGACCTCGATCCGGCGGCGACGCCGGGCCTGGTCGAGGCCGGCCACGAGTTCTACACGGTCGAGAGCGCGTTCGCGATCCGGAACGTGCTGGAGCGTTTCGAGGGCGGCCGGGTGGTCGTCGGCGTCACGTCGACCCCGTTCAAGTGCCCGCCCGCACCGAGCGAGACCGCGCTGATGGTCCACGACTACCTGACGGCACGCGGGCTGCGCGACCGGTCGGAGATCGCGCTGGCGATGCCGCTCGGCGCGCCGATCCCACCGTCACCGGAGGCGTCGGCGTCCCTGCTGCGACGGTTCGCCGAGCGCGGGATCGCCTGGCATCCCGACCGGCTCGTACGGTCGTTGGACCCCCGGCGGAAGGTGGCGGTCTGCGCCGACGGCGGCGAGCTGCCGTTCGACCTGTTCCTCGGCGTTCCGGTGCACCGCGCCCCCGCGGTGGTCGCCGAGTCCGGGATGTGCGTCGACGGCTGGATCCCGGTCGACCCGCTCACGCTGGAGACGGCTTACCCGGGCGTCTACGCGGTCGGCGACGTGACGAGCGTCGGAACGCCAAAGGCCGGGGTGTTCGCGGAAGGCCAGGCGGCGGTCGTCGCGGCGCGGATCGTCGGGGAGGAACGCACCTATGACGGCACCGGGATCTGCTTCGTCGAGTTCGGCGACGACGAGATCGGCCGGGTAGAGGTGACGTTCCGCCGGGGCGAACGGCCGTTCGGCCGGTTCGACGACGCGTCGGACCGCTATCGGGCGGACAAGGTTGCGTTCGGCACCGATCGGGTCCGGCGCTGGTTCGGCCGGGAGTGGGCCCACTGAGCCCGGGGCGGCTCGGCCGAGCCGCCCCGGACACCGGTGGCTGCGTCGCCGGGCGGGTGGATCACGCCCAAGTGGGCCGGAGGTTCTTGGTGACGCGGTTCTCGAGTTCGGTCAGTCCTACCTGGCTACGCAAACCATGTCGCGCGACCGGGAGCCGAGCCGGCGCACCAGCGGCCTGCCCAGCGACGAGCTGATTGCGGCATCAGAGGTAGGGTCCGCGGTGGTCGGACGCGCCCGTTCGGCATCTCGTTGCTGTTTCGCGTCGTTCAAAACAGCAACGAGTTGTCGGTTGGCCGGAGCGCCGGGCATCTTTGCTCCGCGCGCCGGGGGTTCTGCTGGCCCGGTATTCGGCTGCATCCTCGCTGGAACCCCGTCCTCCGGCCCAGCGACTGGCTGGGAGCTGCCGCCACTTCACCCTCCTCACCGTCGCCGCGCGCTCCCGCATCCCTTCCCGCGCCCGCTGTGGCTTCGGCCGGTACTTCACTCCCGGTTGGCACGTCGACCACTGGGTCGCTGAGTACTGGGATGCCGCGAGGTCACGCTGGATCCTCACCGACGCCCAACTCGGCCCAGAGCTGGGTGAAGCTCCCGGCGTTGCCTTCGACCCTGCCGACGTACCGCGGGAGGAGTTCGTCGTGGCCGGCCAGGCGTGGATTCGCTACCGCGAAGGCACTATCGACCCGGCTCTGCGCGGTCCGAGGGCGAGGGCCCGCCCCGCTCCTTGTCGCGCACCCTTCTCAGCAGATCCGGATACTGACGTCAGCCAGGTCCGGCTACAGCGGATGACATGGCCACCGGCGCCGGCGCGCGATCTCAGCCCTTGCTGCGCTTGAACCAACGCCGCCACGAGCGCGATTCACCCTGGTCGAACTGTGTCTGCAGCGCTCGGTGATGCTCACCTCGCAATTCCGAGAGGCACGCGGCGAGACCGGTGCGCAGAGCGCCACACGTGCCGCAGTCGGGCAGGGTGCAGCCGCGGTGATCGTTGGCGATGGTGACGAGAGCGCGTTGAACAATGCCAGTGGTCAACGTGGTGTACCCATGCCGGTCGGGATGGGGGGCGGAGAAGAGGTCAACAGCGTCGAGGCTGAGGACCCCAGGTCCAGGCCCATAGTGCTCGGCGGCTTCGACGGTGCGGTCGATCGCTTCCTGCAGTGCAGTAAGTCGGTCCACGGTAACTCCCAACGGTGACGCCGGCCTGATCACAATAGGCGGCACGTCGGAGCATCACGTTCTGGCTGCTGGGCTCGCTGGCGGCGGCGTCATGGCCGACGGTCGCGCTGTGCGCGACCGTCGGCGCGGTCGGCCTGCTCGTGTGCTGGTCCTCCGCGCCGGCTCTGGACGCGTTCTCCTACGGCGCCGACGTCGCCCAGACGCTGGGCTTCCACCCGGGCGCGGTCCGAGCGCTGCTGTTCACCACCACCGCGCTGCTGGCGGCGGTGCTGGTCGCGAGCAGCGGCGCGATCGGCTTCGTCGGGCTGATGGTGCCGCACGCCGCCCGGTTCCTGGTGGGCTCACGCCACCGGCTGCTGCTCCCGGCCTCGGCACTGACCGGAGCCACCTTCCTGATCTGGGCCGATACGGCGGCGCGCACGCTCTTCGCGCCACAGGAGGTGCCGGTGGGCGTGGTGACCGCACTCGTCGGTGTGCCGGCGTTCGCCGCGGTGCTGCGGCGGAGGATGACCGCGTGAAGGTCACCGGAGCGGACCTGACGGTGGCGGTACGCGGAAACAGCCTGCTGTCCGGCGTCGGCATCGTGGCCGAACCGGGGAGCACGGTCGGGTTGCTCGGACCCAACGGGTCCGGGAAGTCCACCCTCCTGCGGACGCTCGCCGGACTCCAGCAACCGACCCGCGGACAGGTGCGGCTCGACGGGGTCAATCGCACCGCGCTGGGGCGGCGGACGATCGCGCGGCGGGTCGCGGTCGTCACCCAGCAGACACCGCCGGACCTCGACCTGACGGTGCGGGACGTGCTGCTGCTGGCGCGGATTCCGCACCGGCCGCGGCTGGCGCCGGTCAGCAGAGCCGACGTCGAGGGTGCCGGACGTGCGTTGGAGCGCGCCGGTCTGCCCGGCTACGACGATCGGGTGTGGTCGTCGCTCTCCGGTGGCGAGCGCCAGCGGGTCGATCTGGCCCGTGCGTTCCTGCAGGAGCCCGACCTGCTCCTGCTCGACGAGCCGACGAACCATCTCGACGTCCGCCACCAGCTGGACCTGCTGGAGCAGCTGGCGGCGTCGCCGGTGACGGTCGTCGTGGCGCTGCACGGGCTGGATCTGGCCGCGCAGTACTGCGACCGGATCGTGCTCCTGTCCGGCGGGCAGGTCGTGGCGGCAGGCACACCGGCCGAGGTGCTCACGCCGGAGCGGATAGCCGAGGCCTTCGCGGTGCCGGCCGCGGTGACGATCGGCCCGGACGGCAGGCCCGACATCCGGATCCGGCGCAGGGCGGCCGGGCCGCCGTGATCGGCCGTCCCAGGTCGGATCGAGCGGCCCCCTGCATGGGGCGGCGTCGGAAGGGAAACGCTCCAGGCATGGCACCGACTCGGCTACTCGCGCAGATGACGGTCGTGGATCTGGAAGCCGCCGTCGGGTGGTACGCGAAGCTGTTCGGCGGCGACGCGGATGCCCGGCCGATGGACGGTCTGGTCGAGTGGCACCTGGCGCCGACTTTCGGAGTGCAGGTATGGGCGGACGCCGAACGTGCCGGCCACTCCACGGTGGTCGTCGACGACTCCGACCTGGACGGACTCGCCGACCGGCTGAGCCGGGAGGGAATCAGTCACCCCGGCATCCGGGAGGCGACAGCCTCGCGTGTCCTCGTCGTGGAGGATCCGGACGGCAACACGATCGTCTTCACCGGGCCGCATCGCCGCTGAGCGCCCGGGGTGGCTCAGGATTGGTCGGCGAGCAGGCCGATCGCGTCGGCGCGGGCGACGGCCTCGCGCCGGGTGCGAGCACCGAGCTTGTCCAGCACCGCGGCGACGTGCGAGTCCACCGTACGCACCGACAGCACGAGCCGCGCGGCGATCTCGGCGTTGGTCAGACCGGCGGCGAGCAGCCGGACGACGTCGGCCTGACGGCCGGTCAGCCCGGCAGGGCTCTCGCGGGTGGCCGGCCGTCGGCCTCGGGGTACCCGGGCGACGCCGAGCCCGCGCAGCCGGTGCCGGAGCCGCCGGGCGAGCGGCTCGGCTCCCAGCGCGTCGAGCGTCGGCAACGCCGCCAGCAGCGCCTCGGTGTCCGCGCTGCCGGCGACGGCGAGCGCGCTCTCGTACGGGCAGCCGGCGCGCTGCCACACCGCGGCCGCTTCGCGCCAGTCACCGGCGGCGAGCAGCAGGTACGGACTGTCGAACTCGGTCGAGAAGCTCTCCACGGGTGCCCCGGCGGCAGCCAGCCAGTACTCGAACTCGTCGATCCCCGGCGCCCGGCTGGAGCCGGCGAACCGGCGGTGGACCTCGGCCATGGCGGACCCGACTCCCGCCGCCCGCTCGCGCACCCGGCCAATCGTCAACCGGCGGTCCCCGAGGTCAGGGCCGGCTACCCGCCGGGTCGATCGGGTGTGCTGGCCTACCTTCGAGGCCGGCTCCGAGCGCGGCGTGATGCGCCACGCCGGGCGCCTCCGACGCTGAAGCGCTGCGCACTCCGTGCCCTGCGAGCGGCACGGAATGTGCAGCGCTCGCCCGCTCGGGGCGGCCACCCGCGGGCAGGCACGAGACGGGGCGGTACTCGCAGGCCAGCGCGGAAGAACGGCGTCGGGATCGACGGTTCGCCGGGGCGCGACGGGGCAGGTTAAAGGGCGTAACCACGCCGACGGAGTGAGGAAACAACGCAATGGAATACCGCCAACTCGGCAATTCCGGCCTGCGGATCTCGACGCTGACCATGGGCACGATGACGTTCGGCGGCTCGGGGGGCTTCGCCAAGATCGGCAGCACCGACGTGGAGGCCGCCCGGCGGCAATTCGACATCTGCCGCGAGCACGGCGTCAACCTCATCGACACCGCGAACATGTACTCGACCGGCGCCTCCGAGGAGATCATCGGTGAGGCGCTCGCGGGGCAGCGCGACGACTGGCTGCTCGCCACCAAGGTGCGCTTCCCGATGGGCGAGGGCCCCAACGACGCCGGCCTGTCCCGGCACCACATCCTCAACGAGGCCGACGCCAGCCTGCGCCGTCTGCGAACCGACCACATCGACCTCTACCAGCTGCACGAGTGGGACGGCCAGACCCGGCTGGAGGAGACGCTCGGCGCGCTCGAGACGCTCGTCACGCAGGGCAAGGTGCGCTACGTCGGGGTCAGCAACTACACCGGCTGGCAGCTGCTCAAGGCGCTGGGCATCGCCGAGCGTGACCGCCTGCCCCGGTTCGCCAGCGAGCAGATCTACTACTCGCTGCACGGCCGGGAGGCGGAGAACGAGCTGTTGCCCGCCGCCGTCGACCAGGGGCTGGGCGTGCTGGTGTGGAGCCCGCTCGCCGGTGGGCTGCTCTCCGGCAAGTACACCCGGGGGGCCGACGGGCAGCTCGCGGGCCCGAAGGGCTCGCGGCAGCTCGGGGAGTGGAGCGAGCCGCCGATCGACTACCCCGACCGGCTGTTCGCCACGATCGACGTCGTCCGCAAGATCGCCGACGGGCACGGCGTCTCCGGTGCCCAGGTGGCGCTCGCCTGGCTGCTGACCCGGCCGGCGGTGACGTCGCTCATCATCGGTGCGCGCACCGAGGAGCAGCTGCGCGACAACCTCGCGGCGACCGAGCTGACGCTCAGCGCGGATGAGATCGCCGAGCTGGAGCGGGTGAGCCGCCCGCCGCTGCTCTACCCCTACTGGCACCAGCACGCCGCGGCGAAGGACCGGCTCGGCCCCGCGGACCGCGTACTGCTCGAGCAGTACCTGCAGAGCTGACCCACGACAGTGAAGTGAGCGGGGACCGGCCCGGGCTCTGGGGCCCGGGCCGGTCCCGTCCCGGCTACTGCGGGTGGGGCGCCGTGGCCCGGGAGGTGAGCTTGTCGCGCAGCCGGTCGACGAGGCCGACGCCGGGCCCGACCAGCTTGTGGAACAGCTCGTTGTTGGGCGCGCCAGGGTGCGGCCGCGTCGGAGCCAGCTTCTTCGCGGTCTGGACCTTGCCGGCCAGCTCGACCAGCTCCTCGTGCGGGATACGGCGGCGCAGCTCCGGGAACTGCTCGGTCTCCTCGTCCTGCACGTGGTCGGCGAGCAGCGCCTCCAGCTTCCCGAGCGCCTGGTCGAACTCGACGCTCTCGACGTCGGCGGCCTCGAGCTCCTTCATCGTCCGCTCGATGTCCTTGTGCTCGTCGACGTCGTGCGCGACCGCGTCGGCGCCGTCGTCCAGGTACTTCTTCATCGCCGGGTAGACGTACATCTCCTCGGCGACCGCGTGGCGGACCAGCTCGCTGATCGCGGTGTCGGTCAGGTCGCGGCGGATCATCGGGTCGGTGACCGTCCGGATCTCGCCGATCAGCGTCGTGACGTCGCGGTGGTCGGCGATCAGCACGTCGATCACGTCGGTGGTGGGAGTCGTCATCGAATACCTCCAGGGGAGCGGTACGAAGGTGCGACCGCGGTACCCGGTGGTCCCTCGCTTACTCGGGGGCTGCGTCGATTGCGTCACGCCGAACGTCTTCGGAGTTTGCCGAAACCTTTTCGGATGATGCATAGTCGGTTTCGGTACACCGGCGAGCAAGGAGCGGACGTGACACGCGAACGGCTGACCCCCGACCGGCTCGTGCTCGCCGGGGCCGAGCTGGCCGACGAAGTCGGGTTCGGCCAGGTCACCGTGTCGGCGATCGCCCGGCGGTTCGGCGTCGGGGTCTCCAGCCTCTACACCCACGTGCAGGGTTCGGCCGACCTTCGGACCCGGATCGCGCTGCTCGCGCTCGACGAGCTGGCCGACCGCGGCGCCGCGGCGCTGGCCGGCCGGGCGGGCAGGGACGCACTGGTCGCGCTGGCGAACGTCTATCGCGACTACGCCCGTGAGCACCCCGGCCGGTACGACGCCGCCCGGCTGCGGCTCGACCCCGCGACCGCGGCGGCCAGTGCCGGCCCGCGGCACGCCGAGATGACCCGCGCGATCCTGCGCGGCTACGACCTGACCGAACCGGACCAGACACACGCGGTGCGTCTGCTGGGCAGCGTCTTCCACGGCTACGTCAGCCTGGAGCTGGCGGGTGGCTTCGACCACAGCGCCCCGAGCTCCGAGGAGTCCTGGTCGCGGATCCACGACGCGCTCGACGCGCTGCTGCGCAACTGGCCCGCGACCCCGGAGCGCGCACGATGATCACCACCGTCCTCACCAGCGACCACGTACGCGGCGCGCTCGAGCTGGAGCGCACCGGCCGCGGTCTGCTGCCCCACCGGCTGCCGGCCAGGGCCCGCGCGCAGACCCCCGACCCGCAGCTGGCGATGGTGGAGGCCCAGCCCTCCGGCGTGCGGGTGGCCTTCCGCACCGC
>Ga0190269_10001212_pt1 | contig 12474 bp, 12 predicted proteins | sample Popmic249IS_FD_133749 | JGI IMG/M metagenome (GOLD analysis project Ga0190269, IMG submission 133749) | Populus adjacent soil microbial communities from riparian zone of Blue River, Arizona, USA - 249 IS | ecosystem: Environmental > Terrestrial > Soil > Riparian zone | place: USA: Arizona...
AGGAGAGAACATTGAAAATGGACATGGATAAGAGCCTCCAGAGGCACGAACGGACGACCGATCACGCAGACGTTTGCGGGGCCTGAGCATCAACGACGGAAGGGCTCGACGACGATACGGCGGACGTCGATGGAACTTGCATGAGCCGCGGCTTGTTGCCGCCCGGCCGGCGCAGCTGGACGAGCTCGCCAGGGCGCACGCGCTCGCCTGGATCCGCGGCGGCGCCGCCGGCCCGGCGCACCCAGCCGAGTCGTGCGGCGAGCGCTTCGTCCTCAGCGGTGATCTCGTGCTGGATCGCGCGGAAGCGGCTGCCCTCGACGTGGCGATACGGGCCGACGTCGGTCCGACCGTCCTCACGAGCCAGGATCTCGGCAGCGCTGCCCGTGCGCACCTTGTATTTGCTCAGCGTGCGCGCGCATGCGCTGGGATACGGCGCGAGCGCGTCGCCGACGTCCGCGAGCGATGCCGCGAAGCACCGCGAGCACATCCCTGCCAGGTCGCAGCTGCGACAGCCGTGCAGGTCCTTCCAGCCGAGCTGGATCATGGCCTGCCGGTCTGCGTTGCGCGTGCGGGCCTCCGCGATGCCTTCGCGCGCGTCACCGAGCTTCAGATCCAGCATCGCGCACGGCCTCAGCTCGCCATTCGGCTCGATGTGGAGGGAAGACCCTGCACCGCATAGCCGTGCCGCCATGTCTGGACGGAGCTGCGGGCCCGGCGCGGCGGGCGCGCTGCGCGGCGTCATCGTCGCCATCGCGCGCTCTGCGGACGCCGCGCTGCGGCTCAGGCGCTCCGGCGATCGATCGCCGCGCTCACGCGGCATCAGCGGACCTGGATCGGCTGAAAAGGCCGTCGCGCCCAAGCTCAGCGCGAGCTCGCGCAAGGCCTCGATCTGCTCGTCATTCACCGACATCATCGGTGACTTCACCGTGACGCTCACGCCGAGCTCGGCCAGGTTGCGAATCCCGGCCGTCGTTCTCTCGAAGGAGCCAGGCACACCGGTCACGAAGTCGTGAATCTCCGCCCGGTGCGAATAGAGGCTGATCTCGACGACGTGCACCGCCAGCTTGTGCAGCTCGGCGGCTAGCTCGCGCGTCATGGTCAACCCGTTCGTATACAGGCGCACCGCAAACGCGCGCTTACGGGCATGCGCCACCAGGTCGAGGAAGTCCGGACGTAGCGTGGCCTCTCCGCCCGAAAGCGTGAGGAACAACACGCCCATAGCGGCCAGCTCGTCCATCACCGCCTTGATCTGGTCGGTGGTCATCTCGCCTTTGAGGCCCTGCTCCTGGTAGCAGTGCACGCAGACCTCGTTGCAGCGGTCGCTGATCTCGATCATCGCGTTGAGCGATTGCCCACTCTGCTTGCCCAGTAGAACGATGAGGTCCTCGGCGCGCATGGGACCCTCGCTCATCGCGCGTTCCCCGCGGGGGTGGCGAGCTCGACCGCGCCTTCGGCGATCAGCTGCCTGAGGAACCCGAGCACGTCCTGCTCGGCGCGAGCCTCATCGACGCGGAACGCGCGCGCGATCTCGACCGCGATACCGGCGACGTCGCGTGTGCCGTCGCACAGCTCGAACACCCTCGTGCCGACTTTATTGAGCGTGTGCAGCTTGCGCGCGTCGAGCACCACGACCACCGCCTTGCCGTCGACGGCGCGCGCGGCGATGCGTTCGCTCTTGCGCGGCACGCTCAGCGCCGACAGCGATAGGCCGTCGGTCATGCGCGCGTCCCTCGCGCGAGCCCGAGCTGCTCGCGCACCAACGCGGCGTGCGGCATGCCGAGCACCGTGTGCAGCGTGCCGACCTTGACCGCTTTCGCGATCGAGCTCGCAGCCGACAGCCGGCTCTCCTCGGCGGCAGCCGAGATGTCGGCGGTCTCGATCGCGCCGCGCACCACGAACACACCTTCGATGTCGTCCGCGAGGCGTGCGCGAGGAACGTGCGGCAGCGGAGCCGACGCGCCGTGCCGCAAGATCCGGTAGACGCCGGCGAGCGGCCACACGACGCGATCGGTGTATGGCATCGCGGCACCCTTGCCGCCCGGCATGCCGTACGCGAGCACGCGGCCATCGGGCTGCGGTATGAGCGCGACGCGATCACACGCGAACATGCGCGCGCCCTCGGTCAATGCAGCTGCGGTGCTCTTGCCCGCGCCACTTGGGCCCACGTAGATCACCGCGCGGCCGCTGAGCTCGACGCCCGCGGCGTGCAGCACGGCGCCACCGGACGCGTGCGCCACCACGGCCACGATCGACTGTAGGAGAGAGGTCAGGGCGCGCGGCGCGCTGGCGATCCGTGCCGAGCACGCGTAACGCTGCGGACCGATGCGACACAAGGTCGCCTGCACGCGCGGCGCGCGTAGCTCGATCTCGCCATGGTCGAGATCGGCGAAGGCGCCATCGCACAACTCGAGCCCGCCATAGGGGCTGGCGTGCTCGAAGAATGCATCGTCGATCGACACTGCACACAGCACGTCGGCGACGGCCGGGTGCGTGGCCACGGGCAAGCAGTACCGGAGCGCGTCGGGCTCGAGCGCGAGGCCCCGTCGCGACCTCGGGCTGGACGCGAGCAACTCGAATTCGACACCCCCGAGCACGAAGCGCTGGCCGCGTCCGAGATCGAGGCGGTCAGCCCCCATCTCCGCGTCGCTCTGTGGCCGGCCGAGACGATCGAGCAACAGCACGTGCAAAAGCTCCCCAGCAGAAGTTCGCTACTCTATTCGTGGCCGCTCGGAACGCCAGCATTCAGGCGACCTAGCAGTTAGAAAGAGCCGTGGGGGAGCGCCCCGCCGGAGAGTCCTATTAGGACAATTGGATCAGGGTTCGATGTTGATCCGTGGAGGCCGGCGTTCGCCGACGTCGAGCCTATGTATGAGGTTGGCGGCGACCGCCTACAGCAGCACTTCGACCGCCGCCTGAGCGACCACGGAGCGCGTCTCGTCGTCGCGCTTCACCGCGATGTCGTAGAGCTGGGCCAGCAGCGCCGGGTGCTCGCGCATCGCCTCGTGCAGCGCGTCTCGGCTCAAAGTCAGGCACACCGTGCGGTGCGTCGCGACGACGTCCGCGTTCGCCGGGCGGCGTAACACCAGCGAGATCTCCCCCACCACGTCACCTGGGCCGAGCTGCGCGATCAGCACTTGGTCGCCCTCGGCGTCGCGACCGAGCACGCGCACGCGGCCGCTCGCGAGCAGGTACAGCATGCCCTGGTCCTCGCCCTCGTGAACGAGCTTCTGACCCGGCTCGAACACACTGCTGCCGAAGCGTCCGAGGAGGTCGCCGCGGCTCTGCGACGGAACGGCGGCGAGCACCGCGCTGTGCCGCATCAGGTTCGCGAGCATCCGGTCATGGCAGAACCGCCCGAGCTCGCGACCGATCGCCGCGTCCTCGTGCGCGAGCGCCTCGAGCGCTTGCTTGGGCATCGCCAAGAGCTGCGCGGCCTCGACCGCGACGACAGAGGCCGCTCGGGGCGCGTCGCTGACCAGCGCCATCTCGCCGAACAGCGCGCCGGGGCCGAGCACCGCGAGCAATGCGTCACCGCCCGCGGCGGCGGCGCTCGCCATGTGCTTTGCGTCTTCGCGCACCACGTTCAGCACGCCACGCGCCAGCAAGAACGCTTCGCGGCCTTCGTCGCCTTGCTTGAGCACGTGCTCGCCGCTCGGCGCCTCGCGCAGCTGCAACACGTTGAGCAAGCGCAGCAGCTGCGCCGGCGGCAGCGCCGAGAACAGCGGCACACGCGGCACGGGCGCATCGGCAGGCAGCGCATGCTTGTGCTCGGCGGCACGACGGGCAGCCTTTTCGGCGGCGTCGAGCAACGCTGCGCCGCTCGCGCTCGCGAACAACGGTGGTATCGGCCCGTCAGCGGGAAGCGGCGGCGGCGCAGGCGGCGCATCGGACAATCGCTTGCTGCCAGCGCCAAACGCCTCGGCGATCCGGCGCAGCGCGTCATCGGCGTAGCCGCCGGCCTCGAGCGCGAGCTGCGCGCACAACCATGCGCTCGCGAGCTCTCCGCGGCGTAGGCTCGCCTCCGTGCCGTACGCCGCGAGCGCGCCCGCCGGCTCGGTGCGGCCTGCGTCGAGCAGCAACCGGCTGACGAGCCATACGGCGCCGAGATCCTCGGGGCTCGCGGTCAGTGAGGCGGCGGCCAAGCGCAGCGCATCCTCCTGCTTCGGCGGCTTGGCCAGGCGCAGCGCGTGCGCACGATCCACCGCTGAAAGTCCGTGAGTCGCGCGCGGTTCCGTCATGAGCTCACCTCAGCCGCCGGATGGTACAGCGCGCGCTCTAGGTTTGCGCGAAGACCTGCGACGCGACGCCGGATGTAGCGGCCCTGATGCAAATCGATCGTCCGCCTACGGTTCTCGCTGGAAAGCAGCTCGGTCCCGTGAGCTCCGCGGCTGTCGCGCGCACGATCCCAGGTGCCTACGTGTGGACGCTCCGACCTGAGCGTACGCGGAGTCGGTCTGAGGCCAGCTGGTCAAACCATTCAGTCACCCATATGCGGTGATGTAGGCCGAATCCGATTCGAGGCGTAGCAAAGGACTGATACTTATCAACGCGCCCGGTGGATATAAATACCCAGTAGAACCAGGCATTTGCGCTGCTCTATCCACATTTTCCCCACGCCGTGGATGGGGCTTGTGATCAAATGAGTAACCTCGCCAAATCACGAAGGAGTTGGGTCGGCGAGCAGGAACTCCGCGAGCTCATCTGCCCTACGTGCGGCGTCTTGGCGTCCCAAATCAATCAGGATACGTGCGAAGTCTCCGTCAAAAAGCAGATAGCTCGCGAGGTCTGCATCGCGCCCTTCGCCCACCTCGAGTAGGCGCAGCAGCGATTGGCCCATGATCTTGCTGAGCTTTGGCCGGTGCGTCCGCAGGTGCTCGCCCGCGAGCCACCCGATGTCCACGGTCGGGTGCAGCACGAACGTGCCGATGAACTTGCGAGGCGGGCGCCCACGCGTGCTCGCAACTTGGTTGAGCCTCTCGAGGTAGTCGGGGCCGGTCGCCGCGATCGAGTCGGCCAAGATATCGTTGATGAGACGCATCCGCTCGATGTCGTGCTCGATGTGGTCGAGCATGATGGCGTCCACGGCCTTGCCGAGGAGAAATGAGGCGCCGGGGGTTCGCCCGAGCGGCAGCTCAGTGCGCCGGATGGGCGTGGTCACGCCGACCACGAACATCTTGTCTGCGCCCAGGTGGATGGCCGGCGAGGTCGGGGTGTTGAGGCGGATGCCTCCGTCGCAGAAGTAATCGTTGCCGATCTGGACTGGCGGGAACACCAGCGGCATCGCCGCCGAAGCCAGCACGTGCTGGGGCAGGATATGCGACGGCTGGATGATCAGCCGGGCGCCGCTCGTGGGCAGCGGCACGCCTGCCGCGCGATCGATGTACACGGTCGATCGCCCCGTACGGACGTTGGTCGCGCTGACCGTGAGCGCCTTGAGCCGCTTGGCCTTGAGGTTACGCACCAGCTGGCGCCACGGGATCTTGTGGCTGATCAGCTTCGCGAGCGGCGTCGGGTCGAAGATGCCGGCACCGATGTCGCCGCCGAGCCAAACGCGATACAGGCGCGTGGCCTGCTTGAGGTTGAAGTGAAGGACGTCGCTGAGCTCCTGGCTGAGCCAGACGTCGCTGAGCAGCATCATGCCGGTCGCCGGGTCGTTGGCCGTGGCCGCGAGGGCGGTGCTGTTGACCGCACCGACGCTGGTGCCGCTCACGAAGTCGAACCGCGGAACGCGCCCGAAGCGCTGCGGGAACTCCCGGTACAGGTAGCTGAGGACGCCGACTTCGTACGCCCCGCGGGCGCCGCCACCCGAGAGCACAATCGCAATACCGCTCACCCGAAGCTCCCGCGGATCAGATCAAAGTCGACGAGCGCACGCATCTCGGCGGTAGACTATCACAGTGCCTCGGCGTACCCCGCGGCATGACTTACGCATGGGAGCGCGCGCTGCCCCGGCCGCGCGCGCTGAAGAGAGAGAATGATCAGACTGACTCGTCCGTGGCTGGGCCCTGAAGAGGAGGGCGCAGTGGCCGACGTGCTGCGCTCGGGCATGCTCGTGCAGGGCGCGCGCGTCGCGGATTTCGAGCGCGCTGTGAGCGCGGTCACAGGCCGGCAGCACGCAGTCGCCGTGACCAACGGCACCACGGCGCTGATGCTCGCGCTCGAGGCGCTGGGGATCGGGCCGGGGGCGCGCGTGCTCGTGCCCAACCTGACCTGGCCGAGCCCCGCGCATGCCGTGCTCGACCTTGGCGCAACGCCAGTGCTCGTCGACGTGGACATGCGCGAGTGGAATGCCGGTCCCGACGAGATGGCGGGGGCGCTCATCACGCACGGGCCGATCGCCGCGGCGATCGCGATCGATCAGTTCGGTAACCCCGCGCGGGCGGTGGAGATCGCGAGCGCGCTCGAGCGGGCCAACGGCGGCAAGCCCGTGCCGCTGATCGTCGATGCTGCGTGCAGCTTGGGCAGCTCGTACCAGGGTGCGCCGTGCGGCAGCAGCGGCGTGATCGCGTGCACGAGCTTCCACCCTCGCAAGGTGATCACCACCGGCGAAGGCGGCATGTGCCTGACCGACGACGACGCGCTGGTCGAGCGCTTGCGCGAGCTGCGCAACCATGGTCAGGGCGCGCCGGGGGGCACGGTCACCCCCGGCAAGTTCACCCGCGCGAGCGGCAACTATCGCATGTCGGAGGTCTCCGCGGCGCTCGGCCTCGAGCAGATGAAGCGGCTCGACGCGATCGTGAAGGCGCGGCGCGAGCTCACCCAGCACTACCAGCCCGCGCTCGAAGCTGTCGGGCTCGTGCTGCAGCAGGAGCCGCCGGGCGGTGTAACCAACCGCCAAACGCTCGGTGTGCTCTTGCCCGAGCCGTGCACGGCGGCCGAGCGCGACGCGTTCATCGTTGCGCTCGCGGCGCACGGCGTCCAAGCGGGCGCGCTCAGCTACGCGCTCAACACGCTGCCTCACCTCGCGACGCTGCCGAGCGCGCAGGCGGCGTTGTTCTCGTGCTCGGAGTCGATCGTGCGGCGCGGCCTCGCGCTGCCGCTCTACCCCGGCATGACGCGCGCCGATCAAGACGCCGTGATCGCCGCCGTCTCGGCCGCGCTCAAGACTCGTTAGGCCCGTCGGTCACGGCCTTACGCACGAACAGGTCCTCGAGCGTCTCGCGGTGCGGGATCACGGCGTGGACCTGCGCGCCCTCTTCGAACGCCAGCTTGAGCATGCTCGGCACGTTCGCGTCGCCCTCGATGACCACGAACGTGTGCCCGTGCAGCTCCCGCAACGAGGTCGCTTCGGCCTTGAGCTTGTCGCGCAAGGTCGGCGACACGTTGTCCAGCTCGATCTCGACGCGGCGCACCTCGGGCTTGAGCAGGTCGTTGAGCTTGCCCGAGGCCACGAGCTGTCCGCGCTGCACGATCGCGACGTGATCGCACAGCCGCTCGACATCGCTCAGCACGTGGCTGGTCATGAGCAGCGTCTTGCCCGCGGCGCGCTGCTCGAGGAGCGTGTCGCGGATGTCCTTGCGGCCGATCGGGTCGAGGCCGCTGAACGGCTCGTCGAGGATCAGCAGCTCCGGGTCGTGCAAGAGCGCCTGGCAGAAGCCGAGCCGCTGCATCATGCCCTTCGAGAACTTGCCGACGGGCCGGTCGAGCGCGTGGCTAAGGCCCAGGCGCCCGGTGAGCTCGATCGAGCGCTTGCGCCGATCGCGGCCGTCGAGGCCGACCAGCCGACCGCACAGGTCGAGGAACTCGAGCGGCTTCAGGTACGAATAGATGTACGGGTTCTCGGGCAGGTAACCGAGGCGAGCGCGCGCCGGGGCGTTGCCGGTCGGGACGCCGAACAAGTTGATCGAGCCGCTCGAGGGGAAGATGAGCTGCAGGATCATCTTCATCGTGGTGGTCTTGCCGGCGCCGTTGGGCCCGACGAACCCGAGCATCTCGCCCCGCTCGATCTTGAAGCTCACGCCCCTCACCGCCTCGACCTTCTTGCGGAAGAAGCCGATGCGGTACGTCTTGTACACGTCGCGCACTTCGAGAACGGAGCTCGACACGGCGGCGATCGTAACCCATCGACCAGCCCCGTCCGCAAAGGATTGCGCGCCGCGCCGGCCGGCCCGATAACACGGGGCCATGACGCAGCCTACGCAGCCCATCACGCACCCGAGGATCACGGCACAAGAAGCCAAGCAGAAGCTCGACGAGGGCTACGTGTACATCGACGTCCGCACCGAGGACGAGGTCGATGCCGGGCACCCGAGCGGCGCGTTCAACGTGCCGGTGCGCGTGCAGACCGATACCGGCATGCAACCGAACGAAGACTTCGTCGCCGTCATGAGCGCCTGCTTTCCGAAAGACGCCAAGCTGGTCATCGGCTGCAAGGCTGGGCCGCGCTCGCTCGCCGCGGCGCAGCTGCTCGTAAGCGCCGGCTTCAGCAACGTCGTCGAGCAGCGAGCTGGCTTCGCGGGCGCGCGCGACGCGTTCGGCAGCGTGGTCGACGTCGGATGGCAAGCCGCGGGCCTGCCGGTGTCGCGCGAGCTCGAGCCCGGGCACAGCTACGACGAGCTGCGCGCGCGCGCGGACAAGTAGCCGTGAGAGTCTCACGTAGGGGCACAGCGTGCCGCGTTCGCGCACATTGCTGATGCAAAGTTTGCGTCGCTACGATCGCGCTACATGCGATCCATCGCGCTCGTCGCCTTAGCTCTGCTCGCGCCGCTGCATGCTTCCGCACAAGCTCCCGCTCCGCCGGTGCTTGCGCCCGCCCCGCCCGAGCCCACGCCCGTGTGGACCGAGAGCGTTTGGTACAGCCATCAGCTGCTGTTGATGGATGCGGCCGCGATCGGCGGCGGCGTGCTCGTCGGCGCGTTCAACGATGGCAGCGATCGCCAGCAGGCCGGCGACGTGATCGCGAGCGCATGGGGTTTGGGTGCCGTCGGCTCAATGGCCGTGCACAGCGCCCACGAGAACGCAGCGCTGGGCCTCGCGGGCGTCAGCGTGCGCTTGCTGCTGCCGCCGGTCGCGGCCGTGCTGGGCGTCGCCGGCCAGTGCGTCGCGACGGCGGGAGATGACGACTGCACCGCTCAAGGCGGTCGCGGCGGCTTCGTGCTCGGTATGGTCGGCGCATCGCTCATCGACGCGTTCGCGTTCGGGCGGACGGTGCCGGAACGCGTCGACGAGCCCAAGGAGCTGCGGCGGTGGTACGGCTACCAGACGCTCGTCATCGATGGCGCCGCGCTGGCCGGGAGCCTGGCGCTGACCGTCGGCCGCGAGCGCTCCGATCGCACGGACAACGGCGCACGCATGCTCGCGCTTCCGTATCTGATCGGCTTCCTGGTCTCGCCCTGGGTGCACGCCTTCCACGGGCGCGTCGGCACCGCGTTCGGCAGCTTGGCGCTGCGGGCGCTCGCGCCGGCGCTCGGCGCGGTGGCGGGACTGTCGGGTCTGTGCGCGGCCAGTGGCAGCGAGAAGCGCTGTCAGAAGGAAGGCGCCGTCTGGGGCTTGTTCGGTGGCGCGCTGCTCGTCGCAGCGATCGACATCGGCGCGATGTCGTACGAGACCGTGGATCCGGCGGAGAGCGCCGCGCTGGTCGTGCCGTTCGTCGCACCGCTCGACGACGGCGTGATCGCAGGCCTCAGCGGAACGATGTGATCACGCCTCGAAGAACAGCGGCTCGCGCAGCGCGACGAACTGCCGAATGCGCTCGAGGTCCTCGCCGGACAAGTCTTGGAACTGCACGCCCATGCCCGGCGGCGTGAGCGCGTTGTACTCGTGGGGATCGCGCTGCCAGCGCACGACGCCCCGCACGCTGATCTCAGGGCCCGTCGGCAGCGCGAACGTCAGCGTGATCTCCGAGCCGAGGGGCTGGAGCATGTGCGTCGCGACGAACAGCCCACCCTCGGAGATGTCCTGCGTGAAGCCGGTGTAGAAGTTCGAGTCGCTGCGAAAGCCGACGCCCACGTTGAGGTCGACGCGCTGCGCGTAACGTCGCTCCATGCGCCTTGGCTGGGCACCTTCAGCCGCGCAGGGCTCGGTCACGGCATCGAACGGGGCGTGCAAAGTCATCGCTTCGGCCTTTCCGTTTGGGGCGCACGAAAAGCGCGCACGGCGTCGGTCCAGGGCATTCGCGAGGACGGCGGTTGCAGGGAGCGGGCCATGGTGACGCGGCTCACTCCGGCCAAGGCAGGCTCGGGGTTTCCACGTACCCCGGGCACACACGGCGTAGTCGAATCGTCCACAGCCGTAGTGTTTTTGGCCACCGCCTCGGCGCGCAGCGTTAGACGCCGCGCAGCTGCACGTAGGCCCACATCACGGCGCTCACGAACATCATCGCGTCGGCGCGATCGAGGATGCCGCCGTGGCCGGGCAGCACCTTGCCGCTGTCCTTGACGCCCGCGCTGCGCTTGATGAGCGACTCACACAGGTCGCCCGCTTGGCCGGCGGCGGTCGCGAACAACGCGAGCGGGATGGCATGCGTGAGCGGCAGCACCGGCAAGAGCGTGAGCGACATGAACACGCCGCTCGCGAGGCCCGCCGCGAGGCCGCCAAGGGCGCCCTCGATGGTCTTCTTCGGCGACACGATCGGGCTCAGCTTGTGCTTGCCGAGCTTGCGGCCGACGAAGTAGCCCGCCGTGTCGCTCAAGAACGAGAACAGCAACGTGAGGATGACCCACGAGCCGCCGTACGGCCGATCGAAGATCTCCGCGATCGCTCCGAACGTTCCGCCGATGTAGATCGGCCCCGCGATCGCCCAGCCGGTGCGGTTGGCGGCGTCCTCGAGCGGCTCGGGCTTCACGAGGGCCGCCAGCATGCCGATCACCACGCAGCCGATCACGACCGCGGATACGTACGCTTCGGCGCCAGGCAGGACCATGGCGCCGAACATCGCCAGCGTGGCCAGCGATCCGTAGGCCCGTAGCACCGCGTGGTTAGGCGCGACCATCGCGAACAGCTCGTACGCGGCGAGCGAGCACGTGATCAGCGCGAGCATCGGAAAGAACCACGGCGGCCCGTAGTACAGCGACCAGATGATCAGCGGCGCGGTCACGCCGGCCGTGCCTAGCCGCAGCGCCAGGTCGCTCTTGGGTTGGCTCGCTGGGGTCACTGGAGCAGGCTCGGGCGAGGCTGGTTCGGGTGGGGTCCGAGCGTTGGGCATCGCATGCGGCCGCGACATTCGAGGCGGGCAGCATCGCGCCCTCACTGCGCGTAGGGCAAGAAGCAAACGAGCCGGCCCCGCGGCCCCGTGGGCCGCTCGACGGCACAAAAGGGCGCGTGGCCTATTCGCTCGAGCGATCGTGGTTATGATCGGCGGGCCGCGCCGAGCCAGACGCGAACACGACGCGAAGTGGCGGAGGGACACCGGCGCGAGCACGAACCCGTTATGGCCAAGCGAAAGCTCTACGATGTGCTCGGCGTGCCGCGCGATGCTTCCGAACAGCAGATTCGGAAGGCGTTCCGAGAGCTCGCGCGCAAGTACCACCCGGATAAGAACCCCGGCGATAAGCAGGCCGAAGAGCGGTTCAAAGAGATCAACCGGGCCAGCGAGGTGCTGCTCAACAAGCAGAAACGCGACTTGTACGACGAATTTGGAGAACAAGGATTACGCGAAGGATTTGACGCGTCCGCGTATCGAGATTGGAACGCTCGGCGCAGTGCTCGGGGTGGCGGCTTTGGTGGCGGCGACGGGGGCGCCGGCTTCGGAGGCCTCGAGGACTTGTTCGAGCAGATGCGCCGGGGCGCAGCCCAGCGCGGCGGTGACGGCAGCGGGTTCGCCGACTTTTTTTCGAACGACATGTTCTCGGGCGCTCGCAGAGGCCGCCCGGGCAAAACCGAGCCGCAGGGCGCGACTGCGGACATCACGATCGAGTGGTTGGAAGCCGTGCTGGGCACGCAGAAGGAGCTGCAGATCCTCCAGAGCGGTGGCGACGATGGACCACGCTCGCTCAAGGTGCGGATTCCCGCGGGGGTGCGCGATGGCGGGCAGGTCCGCCTGCGCGGCCAAGCGCCGGACGGCGGCGACATCGTGCTGCGCGTGCACGTGAAACCTCACCCGGTGTTCCGGCGCACGGAGGATGACCTCGAGCTCACGCTGCCGGTGACGGTGGGCGAAGCCTTCCATGGCGCGAAGGTCAGCGTCCCGACGCCCTATGGCCCCGTAACGCTGCGCGTGCCGGCAGGCGTGAAGGGGGGCAGTCGCCTGCGACTCAAGGGCAAGGGCGTGCGGCGCGGCGAGAACGCCGGCGATCTGTTCGTCGACATCCAGATCGTGTTGCCGACCAACGAGGGCGCGCGAGATGCGGTCGATAGCCTGGAGAAGCTCTACGACGGCTCGGTCCGCGGCGAGCTCGAAGCTCTCGCGACCGAGACTTCGCAGAGCTAGCTGACCGCCAGTGCTTCGCGGCTCTAACGCGGCTCGGTCACGACCCGCGCTTCCTGAATCGCGTCGATGGGGAGCAGCGCGTCGGCGACTTCGAGGCCGCGCGTGAC
>Ga0190269_10001213_pt1 | contig 12463 bp, 8 predicted proteins | sample Popmic249IS_FD_133749 | JGI IMG/M metagenome (GOLD analysis project Ga0190269, IMG submission 133749) | Populus adjacent soil microbial communities from riparian zone of Blue River, Arizona, USA - 249 IS | ecosystem: Environmental > Terrestrial > Soil > Riparian zone | place: USA: Arizona...
CCAGCGCGGGTTCACCACCCGGGCACGGAACACCCGGGCCGTCTCCTCGTGCAGGCTGCGCGTGCGGACGGCGTCGGGGCGGGTGCTGTCGCCGATGTACGCGAGCGGCGCCCGGCCGGTGAGCGAGCGGGTCATCGCGACCATGCCGCCGTGGTACTGGAAGTAGTCGTCGGAGTCGGCGATGTCGTGCTCGGCGGTGTCGACGTTCTTCGCCGCGACGTTGATCCGGCGGTAGGCGTTCTCCATGTCCGGGCGGGCCGGGACGCCGTCGACGCCACGGCCGTACGCGAAGCCGCCCCAGACCGCGTAGACCTCGGCCAGGTCCGCCTCGTCCCGCCAGGCGCGGCTGTCGATCGCCTGCAGCAGCCCGGCACCGTAGGCGCCCGGCTTCGAGCCGAACAGGCGCAGCGTCGCGCGCCGTTCGTCGCCGTGCGCTTCCAGGTCGGCCCGCACGTGCTCCCGTACGTAGTTCTCGGGCTCCTCGAGCGCGGCCACCAGCTGCACCGCGTCGTCCAGCAATGCGACGACGTGCGGGAACGCGTCCCGGAAGAAGCCGCTGATCCGGATCGTCACGTCGATGCGCGGGCGGCCGAGCTCGTCGCGGGGGATCACCTCGATGCCGGAGACCCGGCGGGACTGCTCGTCCCAGACCGGGCGCACGCCGAGCAGCGCCAGCACCTCGGCGATGTCGTCGCCCGCGGTGCGCATCGCCGACGTGCCCCAGATCGAGAGCCCGACGGAGCGGGGCCAGTCGCCGGTGTCCTGGCGGTACCTGGCCAGCAGCGAGTCGGCCATCGCCGAGCCGGTTTCCCAGGCCAGGCGGCTCGGGATCGCCTTGGGGTCGACCGAGTAGAAGTTCCGGCCGGTCGGCAGCGTGTTGATCAGCCCGCGCAGGGGCGAGCCGGACGGCCCGGCCGGGACGTACCCGCCGTTCAGGGCGTGCAGGACGTGGGTGAGCTCGTCGGTGGTCTTCTCCAGCCGCGGCACCACCTCGTTGGCCGCGAACTCCAGCACCTTCACGACGAGCGCCCGGTCCGCACGCGCCGCAGCACCGGCCGCGGCGCTCCGGCCCGCCGCGGGCTCGACCCCCGCGGGCTCGGCCGCCGCGCTCGGGACCGCCGCGGGCTCGGCCGCCGCGCGGACGCTCGGCGCGCCTGCGGTGGCGCTGCTCTCGGCGTCGAGGACGGCGTTCGTGACCTCGGCCGCGACGGCGGGGTTCCAGCCGCGGGCCTCCATCTCGGCGACCAGGGAGCGGGCGATCGCGTCGATCGCGTCGACGTCCGCGCGTGCCTCGTCGCCGGCCTCGGAGAGGCCGAGCGCCTCGCGCAGACCCGGCAGCGCCGCGACCTGCCCGGCCCACATCTGCCGGGCGCGCAGCATCGCGAGCACCAGGTCGACGCGGGCCTCGCCCGCCGGTGCCTCGCCGAGGACGTGCAGGCCGTCCCGGATCTGGACGTCCTTCACCTCACAGAGCCAGCCGTCGACGTGCAGCAGGAAGTCGTCGAACTCCGCGTCGTGCGGGCGGTCGTCGAGGCCCAGGTCGTGGTCGAGACGCGCGGCCTGGATCAGCGTCCAGATCTGGGCGCGGATCGCCGGCAGCTTCGCGGGGTCGAGCGCCGCGATGTTCGCGTGCTCGTCGAGGAGCTGCTCCAGGCGCGCGATGTCGCCGTAGGAGTCGGCGCGGGCCATCGGCGGCACCAGGTGGTCGACCAACGTGGCGTGCGTGCGCCGCTTGGCCTGCGTGCCCTCGCCCGGGTCGTTGACCAGGAACGGGTAGATCAGCGGGAGGTCACCGAGGGCGGCGTCGGACCCGTCGGCGGCGGCCATGCCGACGGTCTTGCCCGGCAGCCACTCGAGGTTGCCGTGCTTGCCCAGGTGCACGACCGCGTCGGCGCCGAACTCCGCGGCCAGCCAGCGGTAGGCGGCCAGGTAGTGGTGGCTCGGCGGCAGGTCCGGGTCGTGGTAGATCGCGACCGGGTTCTCGCCGAACCCGCGCGGCGGCTGGATCATCACGACGACGTTCCCGGCGCGGAGCGCGGCCAGGACGATGTCGCCGTCGTGGACGTAGAGCTCACCCGGGGGCTCGCCCCAGTGCTCGAGCATCTTCGCCCGCAGCGCGGGGTCGAGGGAGTCGAAGTAGGCGCGGTAGGCCGCGGCCGGGATGCGCACCGGGTTCGCGGCCAGCTGCTCCTCGGTGAGCCACGCGGTGTCGTGGCCGCCTGCGGCGATCAGCGCGTGGATCAGCGCGTCGCCGTCCTGGGCCGCCACCCCCGGCAGGCCCTCCCCGAGGTCGTAGCCGGCGTCCTGCATCGCCCGGAGCAGCCGCACCGCGGACCTCGGCGTGTCGAGGCCGACGGCGTTACCGACCCGCGCGTGCTTCGTCGGGTAGGCGCTGAGCATCAGCGCGATCTTCTTGTCCGCTTGCGGGATGTGGCGCAGGACGCCATGCTTCACCGCGATACCGGCCACGCGGGCGGCGCGCTCCGGGTCGGCGACGTAGACGGTGAGGCCGTCGGCGTCGATCTCCTTGAACGAGAACGGGACCGTGATGATCCGGCCGTCGAACTCCGGGATCGCGACCTGGGTGGCGTTGTCGAGCGGAGACAGACCGTCGTCGTTGGACGCCCAGGTCTCGCGGCTGCTGGTGAGGCACAGGCCCTGGAGGATCGGCACGTCGAGAGCGGCGAGCGCGCCGACGTCCCAGGCGTCGTCGTCGCCGCCGGCGCTGACGGTCGCGGGCTTCGTGCCACCGGCGGCGAGCACGGTGACGACGAGCGCGTCAGCGGTCTTCAGCGTCGCGAGGAGCTCCTCCGGTGCGGCGCGGAGCGAGGCGCAGAACACCGGGAGCGGGCGGCCACCGGCGTCCTCGATCGCCGCGCAGAGCGCCTCGACGAACGCGGTGTTCCCGGCCACGTGGTGCGCCCGGTAGTAGAGCACACCGATGACCGGGCGAGTCTCGCTCCGAGCGTCCGTCGGGGTGCCGTGTCTCGTCGTGGTGGCCCGCGCCGCAGCTCGGCGTTCCAGGGTTCCCCACGTGGGCAGCTCGAGCGGGGGCGCGAAGCCGAGGCCGGTGAGCAGGATCGTGTCGCTCAGGAAGTTGTGCAGCTGCTCCAGGTTGGCCGCCCCGCCCTGGGCCAGGTACCCGTGCGCCTCCGCCGCGACGCCCGCCGGCACCGTGGACAGCTGCATCAGGTCGGCGTCGGGCGCGACCTCACCACCGAGCACGACGACCGGCAGGGGGCCAGCCAGCAGCGCGTCCAGCCCCTCCTCCCAGAAGCGGCGTCCGCCGAGGATCCGCACGACGACCAGCTCGACGCCGTCGGTGAGCTCGGGCAGATCGTCGACGCTCGTCCGGGCCGGGTTGGCCAGCCGGTAGGGAGCTCCGCTCGCCCGCGCTGAGAGCAGGTCGGTGTCGGAGGTCGAGAGCAGCAGAATCACGCAGGGGTCCTCACTCGGGGTCCGCGCCCCGGGTCGTGTGGTTCGGCGACGGGTGACCGTCGCCGTCGCGGTGACCGGAGTCTCCTGGCTCCCGGATCGGCGCTCCCCTGCCTGCCTTCCCGCTTTCGCAGTGGCTCTCGCCGGCAGGGTCGCTCCCCGGTGACAGTGGCGGGACCGCGCCGGATTCACACCGGCTTCCTCCACCGGTGAACCCTCATCGGCCGCGGAGCCTCTCCGAGGCGAACAAACCTCGGAAAGGCCGGTCGAAAAGGATTCACTGCCACCGCTCGTGGCCTCTCAACACTGGTGATCGGGGTCGCTCCCGTCAAGTGGGCCCGATTGCGGTCACCCGAGCGACACGTAGCATCCGGCGTATGCCCACCGCCGTGCCCGCGCCTCGCCGCCTGGCTGCCGACAGCTGCCCAGGCGCTCTGCAGGTGCACGCGGCCGCGGACGGCGGATTGGCGCGGGTCCGGCTGCCGGGCGGTGTGGTGAGCCTCACCCAGTGGGACGTGCTGCGGGAGTTCGCCCCGCTGGAGCTCACGTCCCGGGCGAACGTGCAGATCAGGGGCGTCACCGACACCGACGAGCTGGCCCGTCGCCTGGCGTCGGCCGGGCTGTTGCCCTCGGCCACGCACGAGCGGGTGCGCAACATCGTGGCGTCGCCGCTCGGCGGTGGTTCCGCGGTGGTCCGCGACCTCGACCGGCAGCTCTGCGCCGCGCCGGAGCTGGCCGAGCTCCCCGGGCGGTTCCTGTTCGCGGTCGACTCCGCGCGTGACGTGGCGGGCCTCGGCGCGGACGTGACCGTCCTGCTCGGATCCGACCGGGTCCCGGTGCTGCTGGCGGGCCTCGACTGCGGTCTGCGGGTCCCCGTCGGCCAGGTCGTGACCGCACTCTTGGACGCTGCGCGCGGCTTCCTCGCCGAGCGCACGGCACAGGCCTCGCTGGCCTGGCGCCTCGCTGAGCTGGACGACGGGCCGGCGCGCGTCGCCGCCCGCGTGGCCGCCGCGCTGGACGTGCCGTTGGTCACCCCCGACGCGTCGCTCACGGCAGCGCGCTCCGCCGGCTCCGGGCCGCTCGGCCTCGTCGCGGGTGCCGTCGGGGTCGGCGTGCCGCTGGGACGGCTGACCGACCGGCACATGACGGCGATCGCCGCGGTCGCCGGCGACGAGATCATCGTCACTCCGTGGCGGGGCATGGTGCTGCCCGGTGCGGGGCCCGAGGCGCTGGCCGCGCTGGCCGACGCCGGGCTCGTCACCGACCAGGCGTCCCCGTTCGCGGCCGCCACCGCCTGCACCGGGCTGCCCGGGTGCGCGAAGTCCCTGGCCGACGTCCGGGCCGACGCGTCGGTGGCCCTCGGGCTCGCCCAGCCGGGGCCCGACCTGCTCCCCGTGCACTTCGTGGGTTGTGGACGACGCTGCGGACGCCCGGCAGGCGCGCACGTGGACGTACTGGCCACCACCGACGGTTACCAGGTCGACGGCGAGCCCGTCGGCGTCGAAGAGCTACCCGCGCTCGTCGCGGCAGCCAGGAGGAACAATCCTTGAGTGGGCAGTACATCCGCGATGGTGCGGAGATCTACCGGCATTCGTTCGCCATCATCCGGGCGGAGGCCGACCTGAGCGGGCTGCCGGCTGACGTCGCCCGGGTGGCGGTCCGGATGATCCACTCCTGCGGCATGGTCGACCTCGTCGAGGACCTGGCGTACTCGGCCGACGCGGTCCCGGCCGCCGTCGCGGCCCTCCGCGACGGGGCTCCGATCCTCTGCGACGCGCAGATGGTGGCGGCGGGGGTGACCCGTCGCCGCCTGCCCGCCGACAACGACGTGATCTGCACGCTCTCCGATCCGTCGGTACCGGCGCTGGCGGCGTCACTGGGCACGACCCGCAGCGCCGCCGCCGTGGAGCTCTGGCGCGACCGGCTGGAGGGCTCGGTCGTGGCGATCGGCAACGCCCCGACCGCGCTGTTCCATCTGCTCGACATGATCGCCGACGGTGCCGGACGACCGGCCGCGGTGCTCGGCATCCCGGTGGGCTTCGTCGGGGCCGCCGAGTCGAAGGACGCGCTCGCGGCCAACGAACTCGGCCTGGAGTACCTGATCGTGCGCGGACGCCGGGGCGGTAGCGCGATGACGGCCGGAGCGCTCAACGCGCTGGCCAGCGAGGAAGAGTGATGAGCGGTCGGTTGTACGGTGTCGGTCTCGGACCGGGCGATCCGGAGCTGGTCACCGTCAAGGCGGCCCGCCTGATCTCCGCCGCCGAGGTGATCGTGTACCACAGCGCTCGCCACGGACGCAGTGTCGCGCGGACGGTGGCCGCGCCCTACCTGCGCGAAGGCCAGATCGAGGAACAGCTCGTCTACCCGGTGACCACGGAGAAGACCTCGCACCCTGGCGGCTACCAGGGCGCGCTGGACGAGTTCTACGAGTCGTGTGCCGCGCGGCTGGCCGCACACCTCGACGCCGGCCGCGACGTCGTGGTGCTCGCCGAGGGCGACCCGTTCTTCTACGGCTCCTACATGCACCTGCACAAGCGGCTGGCTCCCCGGTACGAGACCACGGTCGTGCCCGGCGTGACGTCGGTGAGCGGGGCGTCGGCGATGCTGGGGCGCCCGCTGGTGGAGCGGGACGAGATACTGACCGTGCTGCCGGGGACGCTGCCGGTGGCGTCGCTGGCTTCCCGGCTGAGCGGCGAGGACCCGGCGGTCGTCATGAAGCTGGGCCGGACGTTCGGCGCCGTCCGGGAGGCGCTGGAGACGGCCGGGCGGCTGGACGAGGCCTGGTACGTGGAGCGGGCGACGACTTCGACCGAGCGGTCGTTGCCGCTGGCCGAGGTCGACCCGGAGTCCGTGCCGTACTTCTCCATGGCGGTGCTGCCGAGTCGCCTCTCCCCCGGCCTGTCGGACGCCGGGTTCGCCCCGGCGGCGGCCGCGGACGCGGAGCCGACGCCGATCGCGGGTTCGGTGGCGGTCGGCGAGGTCGTCGTGGTGGGTCTCGGGCCGGCCGGGCGCGACTGGCAGACGCCGGAGTCGCAGGCTGCCCTCGCCGCCGCGGACGACCTGGTCGGCTACGGCCCCTACCTCGACCGGGTGCCGGCGAACCCGCGGCAACGACGTCACCCCTCCGACAACCGGGTCGAGGCGGAGCGGGCCGCGTTCGCGCTGGACCTGGCGCTGCGGGGGTCGCGCGTCGCCGTGGTGTCCTCCGGCGACCCCGGCGTCTTCGCGATGGCCGCGGCGGTGCTGGAGGTGGCGGAGGAGCCCCGCTGGAAGCACGTGCCGGTGCGGGTGGTGCCCGGCATCACGGCAGCTCAGGCCGTTGCCTCGCGGGTCGGCGCGCCGCTGGGGCACGACTTCTGCATCGTGTCGCTCTCCGATCGGCTCAAGCCCTGGGACGTCATCGCCGCGCGGCTGAGCGCGGCGGCGGCGGCGGACTTCGTGATCGCGCTCTACAACCCGGCGTCGAAGACCCGCCGCCAGCAGGTCGTGGACGCGAAGGCACTGCTGCTCGAGCACCGGGACGGGAACACTCCGGTCGTGGTCGGGCGGGACGTGGGGGGTCCGGAGGAGTCCGTGCGCGTCGTGCGCCTGCTCGACCTCGATCCGTCCGAGATCGACATGCGGACGCTGCTCATCGTGGGGTCGTCCCGGACCAAGGCCACCGACCGTGGAGTGTTCACACCGCGCCACTACGAGTGAGCGCAACAGATTGCTGTTTCGGGGCCGCCGAAACAGCAATCTTCGGTCAGGAGTAGAGCGCCCGGCGGAGTCGCGCGCAGAAGACGTCGAAGCGCCGAGGGTGCTTGAGGTCGGGGCTGGTCAGGTGAAGGACCCTCCACCCGGCATCGACCAGCCCGTCGAGGCGGGCCCGATCGCGGAACAACTGCTGTGCCTCGGCGTGCCAGACTCCGTCGTACTCGACCGCGACCTTCGCCTCGGGCCAGGCGAGATCCACGCGGGCGACGAAGCGGCCGTTCCGCCGTACCTCGTACTGCGGAACGGGCGGCGGGAAGCCCGCCAGCGTGATCCTGACTCGTGCCCGGGACTCCTGGGGAGATTCGGCGCGGGCGTCGGACAGCACGAGCGCGCGGGCTCCCGGGGTGTCCGGAAACGTCGCCAGCCAGGGGTCCATCAGGTCTCGGCGCGGCTTCCGGGCTCTGAACAGCACGTCGAGCGCGGCGATCGCCTCGACGAGGTCCGCTTCGGAAGCGATCTCCCACGCGGTCCTGGCGGGCTTGGTGACGGGCGGCGTACCAGCGCTCAGGTGCCAGTCCGGTAACCATTTCGTCCGCACGATCCGGCACCCGGTTCGTCGGAACCGGGTGCCGAGCGGGACGAGAACGTGCACGGGATCGTCCGGCTCGCCCAGCGGCACTCCGTCGAGACAGGCGGCCGACCGCCCGGTGAGTGCGGCCCCGTCCGGCAGCACCAGACCGGCCCCTCGGCACCGAAGAAGGTGCGAGTCACCCAGTGCCGCGTCGACGTAGACGTCCTGGAACAGGCGGCGCCAGGTAGGGCCCCGGAGCTGACTCCTCGTCAGCAGTCCGCGTCGCACTGCGTCCGAGCCGAGAAAGGGCCGTCCGCACAGCTCTGCCGGGCGATAGTGGTGTCGGGTCATCCGGCCAGCGTCCGGTCGGTGCCCCCGCCCGGGACGATGATGCACAGCCCTGGCCACCGACATTTAGTTGCTGTTTACGGGCTGCCGAAACAGCAATCAGTTGTTCTCGCCGAGTGCGGCGACCAGCCATCGGTGGGCGCCGTCAGCGGTGGGCACCGTGAGCAGTCCGGGGGGCAGCTCGGGCCGGGTGACCATCAGCACCGGGAGCCCTCGCTCGCGGGCTGCCTCGAGTTTGGGGTAGGTGGCGGCTCCGCCGCTGTCCTTGGTGACCACGACGTCGATGCGCCACTCGCGCAGCAGCGCCCGCTCGTCCGCCAGCGTGAACGGGCCCCGCGCGAGCAGCACCTCGGAGTGCGGTGGCAACCGGCCCGTGGGCTCGTCCACGGTACGAATCAGAAACCACTGATCGCCGCATTCCGCGAATGCGTCCAGCCCTTGCGCCCCGGTGGTCAGGAACACCCGGCGCCCGTACTGCGGTAGTACTCGCGCAGCGTCGATCAAAGAAGGAACGCGCACCCAGTGATCACCCGGCGCCGCCTCCCACCCGGGACGTTGCACCACGATCAGCGGGATCCCGACCTCGGCGCACGCCAGTGCGGCGTTGGCGGTCATCCCGGACGCGAACGGATGCGTCGCGTCGACGACGGCGGCGATGCCCTCGGCCCGCAGATACGAGACGAGCCCCGGGACCCCGCCGAACCCCCCGACCCGGACGCGCCCGGGCGGTAGCAGCGGCTCGCGCACCCGTCCCGCGAGGGAACTCACCACGTCGAACGACCTCACCAGCAGGGACGCGAGGCGGCGTGCGTCACCCGTACCACCCAGGACCAGGACACCCGTCACGAAACCACCAGGGTACTTGGCATGCTGGAGGGGTGAGCGAACTGCGGTACGGCTGGACCACGGGCGCATGCGCGACCGCGGCCACCACCGCTGCCTACACCGCGCTGCTCACCGGCGAGTTCCCCGACCCCGTGCAGATCACGCTGCCGAAGGGCCAGCAGCCCTCGTTCGCGCTGGCCACCGAGTCACTCACCGACGCGGAAGCGACGGCGGGCATCGTCAAGGACGCCGGCGACGACCCGGACGTCACTCACGGGGCTCTGGTCAGGGCCACCGTGCGGCACGGACCGCCCGGCAGCGGTGTCACGTTCCGGGCCGGCGAGGGCGTGGGCACGGTCACCAAGCCCGGGCTCCCGCTGGCGGTCGGCGAGCCAGCGATCAACCCGGTGCCGCGGCAGCTGATGCGGGACGCGATCGCCAGGGTGGCGGCCGAGCACCACGGTTCGGGCGACGTCGAGATCACGATCGGCGTCGAGAACGGCGAGGAGATCGCTCGCAAGACGTGGAACCCGCGGCTGGGCATCCTCGGCGGGCTGTCGATCCTCGGCACGACCGGCATCGTCGTGCCGTACTCCTGCTCGGCGTGGATCGACAGCATCCGGCGCGGAATCGACGTCGCCCGCGCCGCGGGGTACGAGCACGTCGCGGGATGCACCGGCAGTACGTCGGAGAAGGTCGCGGCGGCGGTGTACGACCTGCCCGAGGACGCCCTGCTGGACATGGGGGACTTCGCCGGCGCGGTGCTCAAGTACCTGCGGCGCCACCCCGTGCCCCGGCTCACGATCGCCGGCGGCATCGGCAAGCTGGCGAAGCTCGCGGCGGGTCACCTGGATCTGCACTCCAAGCGGTCGCAGGTGGATTTCGGGTTCCTGGCGTCGCTGGTCGACGACGAGGAAGCGGCAAGCGCCGTGCGGAACGCGAACACCGCGCTCGAGGCCGTGCAGCTGCACCCGCCGCTCGGCGACCTGGTCGCCGCGAAGGCCCGCGCCACCGCCGACGACGTCCTCCGGGGCGCGCCGGTGACCACGGACGTCATCGTCATCGACCGCGGCGGCACGATCGTGGGCCGGGCCTAGCGGCGTCGCGGGGTGCGGGCTAGCGCTCCCGGCAGGCGGAGTAGAGGTGGGAGTCGGAGTACCCGGACGCGGTGAGCACCGCCCCGACGACGATCACCGCGGTGCGTACGATCCCGGCGGCGGAAACCTGGGCGGCGATGTCCGCGAGCGTGCCGCGCAGCACCACCTCGTCGTCCCGGCTGGCCCTGGCCACGACCGCGACCGGACAGTCCTCGCCGTAGGAGGGGACCAGCTCGGCCACCACCTCCGCGATCCGCTGCACGGCCAGGTGCAGGACCATCGTGGAGCGGCTCGCGCCGAGCGTCGTCAGGTCCTCCCCCGGCGGCATCGGCGTGGCCCGGGCCGACGTCCGCGTGAGGATCACGGTCTGCCCGACGCCGGGGACCGTGAGCTCGTGCTTCAGCGTCGCGGCCGCCGCCGCGAACGCCGGCACGCCCGGTGTGACGTCGTACGGGATCGACAGAGCGTCCAGCCGACGCATCTGCTCGGCCATCGCGCTGAACACCGACGGGTCACCCGAGTGCAGCCGGGCGACGTCGAGCCCGTCGGCGTGCGCGCGGGCCAGCTCCTCGACGATCTGGTCCAGGTTCAGCGAAGCGGTGTCGACGAGCCGGGCGCCCGGCGGGCACCAGGCGAGTAACTCCGGCGGGACCAGGCTGCCCGCGTAGAGACACACCGGGGACGCCTCGATCAGCGCGCGGCCCCGGACGGTGATCAGGTCGGCGGCGCCCGGGCCCGCGCCGATGAAGTGCACGGTCATCGCTTGGTCACCACCCACTGCGTCACCGGCATCATCGGCTTCCACCCGAGGAACCCGCCGACCGGCTGGGCCCGGCTGATCGAGATCCGGGTCAGTTCGCCGCCCAGTCTCTCCTGCCACGACGCTACCGCGGCCTCCGACTGGATCGTGACGGCGTTCGCCACCAGCCTGCCGCCCGGCTGCAGCGCCTCCCAGCAGGTCTCGACGACGCCCGGCACGGTGAGCGCGCCGCCGATGAACACGGCGTCCGGCGTCTCGAGCGCAGCGAGTGCCCCGGGCACCGACCCGACCGCGACGGTCAGTCCGGGCACGCCGAGCGCGGCCGCGTTACCGGACAGGCGGGCGGCCCGGTCCGGACGGTGCTCGACCGCGACGGCCCGGCACGAGCGGTGCGTACGCAGCCACTCGATCGCGATGCTCCCGGCGCCGGCTCCCACGTCCCAGAGCAGCTGGCCGGGCACCGGTGCGAGCCGGGCCAGCGTGATCGCCCGGACCTCGCGCTTCGTGATCTGCCCGTCGTGGTCGAACGCCTCGTCGGGAAGCCCGGGAACCAGCGGCAGCAGCGGAGCGTCGGGGCCGGCGACGCACTCGATCGCGAGCACGTTCAGCGCACCGGTGATCTCACCGGCCCACTCGTCGGCGCGGACGGTGCGGCGGGTCTCCCCCTCGGCACCCAGGTGCTCGAGCACGGTGAGCAGGCTCGCGCCGTACCCCCTCGCCACGAGCAGGGCGGCGACCAGGCCCGGCGTCGTGCCGTCGGCGCTGAGCGCCAACACCCGCCGCCCCGGGTGGACCGCGGTGTGCAGCCGCTCGACCGGCCGGCCCACGAGGCTGACGATCTCGACCTTCTCCTCCGGCCAGCCGAGCCGCGCACACGCCAGCGAGATCGACGAGGGGTGGGTGAACACGCGCACGCGCTCGGGGCCCAGCTGGCGGACCAGCGTCGAGCCCACGCCGAAGAACATCGGATCGCCGCTGGCGAGCACCGCGATCCGCCGGTCGGCGTTCGCCGCGAGCAGCGACGGGACGGACGGCAGCATCGGCCGCGGCCAAGCGATCCGCTCGGCGGTGACGTGGTCGGGGAGCAACCCGAGCTGGCGTCGGCTGCCGAACACCACCTCGGCCGCGCGCAGGGCGTCACGGGCGGGGTCGCCGAGCCCGGCCCAGCCGTCGGCGCCGATTCCGACGACCGTCACGACTTCGGTGGGGAGCACGGCGGTCACGGCAGAGAACCGTAACCGCTCACAGGAGCAGATCCGGCACCGCCTGACGGCGCAGTGACGACGATCTCGAATCGGGGGGAACTCGGGGCGACGTTCGAGCGACCAACCCCTCGTGATCGCAGCTTCTCCCGGTTGGCTCCGCCGGCTCGCCGCCCTCGGCGCCCTGATCGTGGCGATGCTCGTGGCCGGGGCGGTACCGGCGTCGGCGCACACGGTCGGCGGTGTCGGCGCGACGAACTTCCGCACGACGCTGGAGCGGTTCTCCGGCGCGCCCGGCGTCGAGCTGCGGGTGGTGGAGAACGGCAGCCGGCTGGAGCTGCGCGCGGCGAGCGACACGGTCGTCCGCGGCTACCAGAACGAGCCGTACGCGAAGGTCGGCCCCGGCGGGGTGTACGTCAACGAGAACTCCCCGGCCTACTACCTGAACACCGACCGTTACGGCGTGACCACCGTACCGGCGAGCGCGGATCCCACGAAGGCGCCGAGCTGGCAGAAGATCTCCGACGAG
>Ga0190269_10001214_pt1 | contig 12458 bp, 8 predicted proteins | sample Popmic249IS_FD_133749 | JGI IMG/M metagenome (GOLD analysis project Ga0190269, IMG submission 133749) | Populus adjacent soil microbial communities from riparian zone of Blue River, Arizona, USA - 249 IS | ecosystem: Environmental > Terrestrial > Soil > Riparian zone | place: USA: Arizona...
CGGCATCCGCCACGTCTACTTCACCGACAACGTGCTGCGCAAGGGCGCGTCCGCCATCCGCTTTAAGGCCAACCTCGACCGCGGCGGCACGGTCGAGCACATCCGCGTGCGCAACTTCAAGGTCGAATCGTTTGAGAACTTCATCTGGTTCCAACTCGACTACCCCGGCCAGCTCGGCGGCAACTTCCCTTCGACCTACCGCGACATCGTCTTCGAGAACTTCACGGTCGAGCGCGCCGGCACGGTCTTCAACGGCGACGCGCCCGCGGCCGCGCCCCTGCGCGACGTGACGCTGCGCAACGTCGAAATCAAGCAGGCCGACCGCACCTTCGTCCTCAAGAACGTCGAAGGGCTGAAGCTCGAAAACGTCCGTATCGGCGGCCAGCGTGTGGACGGCCGGCTCGACTGGAGGCTGCCCGCGCCGTGAACGCGGGCGGGCGGCGCCGGCCGTCCGGCGGCGGTGTCGATTCTGGTGAGGTTTCGTCGAAGGGCGGGACTGACGGCGAGGCGGCGCCTATCTCCCGAAGAGCTTCGCCATCCCGTTGCCGGCGAGTTGGAGGATGTTGGAAAGGTCCCTCTTCAAATTCCGCTTGCCGGCCAACTCCCGCTCAAGCTCGCGTATCTTCCCGCGGCACAGCCTTTCCAGCTTCTCGTCGCCCCGCACAAGCTCCAACTGGGACTTGAACATGGCGAGGCCGGAATTAATCATCCCGCCCGTGTTGTTTGACAGGTTCGAGTCGTGCCGCCGGTACTGAAAGACCGTCCGTCCGTGGCAGTGGACCGGGTGCTCTTTCGCGACGCGCAGGTATAAATCCCTGTCCTCGCACCCGTCCATCCCCGTATGAAAGCCTTCGACGCAGCGGCGCCTGAACATGACGGCGGCGACCGACTGAATGTGATTCTGCTTCAGCAGTTGGGCGTAACAGTCCTGCACGACTTTCTGCCGGCGCGGCGGGCGCAGAAGAGTGCCGTCGGCGCCGATGTATTCGCAGTGGCCGTAGACGAAGGCGTATTCGGGGTGGGCTTCGAGCAGTTCAACGCCGGTCTTCAAAGCTTCGGGCAACAGCAGGTCGTCCGAATCAAGAAAGACGAGGTATTCGCCCGCGCTCTCGCGCAGGCCCGCGTTGCGCGCGGCCGCAACCCCGCAATTCTTTTGGCGGACGAAGCGCACGCCCTCGTAACGTTCCGCCACTTCGGCCGTCCCGTCCGTCGAGCCGTCGTCAACGACGATAATCTCGAAATCGCTGTAGGACTGACGTAAAACGCTCTCAATCGCGCCGCCCAAAAAATGCGCGCGGTTATAACAGGGAATGACGACTGACACAGTCGGTGGCATCGTGAAGGCTCCTTACACGCGACCCGTTCAAGGTTCATGAAAGGCACGCCGAAGGGCGTCGGGCGCGTGCCGTGGTTTGTCGGGATGATAGCAAGCCGGCAGGCGAGGGCATAGTCAATTTCTCCCTCGGCAGTGAATGTGCATATGATTCATTTATCGACGAAGGCGACCGAAGGCGTCCGCAGGCTTGAGCCGGAGAAGGGGCGCTAGCGGTGGGCGTGCAACCTCTCGGTGCGGGTGGGGCGCCCGCAAGAGTCGTGGCTGTGGCGGGCGCGACGGGGCTGGTAGGGCGGGCCATCCTGCAAGGACTGCTCGCCGACAATTCGGTCGCGGCCGTCCACGCTCTGGGCAGGCGCGGGCTCGGCTTCTCGCACCCGAAGCTCATTTCGTACGTCGTTGACTTCGCCGCGCTGCCGCAACTCCCGCCGGTCGGTGAGGTCTACCTTGCGCTCGGCACGACCATCAAGACGGCGGGCAGCCAGCCGGCCTTCAGGGCCGTGGACTTCGACGCCAACCTCGCCGTCGCACGCGCGGCGCTCGCCGCGGGCGCACGTCGCGCCGGTCTGGTCAGCTCGATGGGCGCGAACGCGAAGTCGAGAATTTTCTACAACCGTGTGAAGGGTGAGACGGAGGAGGCGCTGGCGCGGCTCCCGTTCGAAAGGCTGGTTATCGCCCGCCCGTCGCTGCTCGTCGGAGACCGCCGGGCGCTCGGCCAGCCTGAGCGCGCGGCCGAGAGGGTGACGCTCGCGTTGAGTAAACTTTTCGGCCCTCTCGTCCCCGCGAACTACCGGCCCATCGCCGCGTCCGACGTGGCGCGGGCGCTGCTCTCGCGCACGCCGACAGCCCGAGGGCGCCTTGTGCTGTTCTCGGGCGAGATGCAGGGCCGAGTAACTGCATAAACCCCGTGCGCCGCATGGACCTTTAGCGCGCCCGCGCACGGAAGAAGGGGAGCCGGGGCGGAAACGTTCGCCCCGGCTCCCCTTCCTTTCGTTCCCCGTTCTCGGTCCCTCGGTTAGAAGTTGGCCGACAGTCCGACCCTCAAGGCCCGCGGCGAGCCCGGCAAGATGTTGTTGTTGCCGTCGGCGTTGATGTAGTACCTCGTCCCGAAAAGGTTCTCCGCATTCGCTTGCAGCCGCCAACGCTCCGTGACGTTGTAGAAGAGGGCCGCGTCCGCCCTCGTGTAGCCGGGGAGCATCACCGTGTTGTCGATGGCCGCGAACGTGTCGGTGCGGCGGATGAGCCCGAGCCCCGCGGCAGCGCGGGCTGAACCTGTAGTTGTTCCACAGAGACAGGCTGTGGTGCGGCACGAGGGCCACCTGCGCGCCGGCCCGCGCGGCGGCGGTGGCGCTGCTGATGAAGGCGTCCTGGTAGGCGTAGCCGCCCGCGACGCTCCAAGCGCGCGGGACGCTGCCGTTGACGCCCACTTCGAAGCCGTTCGTGCGCTGGCTGCCCGTCTGCACAATCCTCGTCGGGTCGTTCGGGTCAATCGAGCGCGTGTTGGTGCGGTCCTGCCGGTAGAGCGCCGACGTGAGGGTCAGGTAGCGGCGCGCTTCCCACTTCACGCCGACCTCGTAGTTGCTGAACTTCTCCGGCTCAACCTGCTGCGTGATGGTCGTCAGCGAAGAGAACTGGTCGCCGGAACTGGGCAGGTAGGCCACGCTGTAGTTGCCGTAGAGCGAGAGCGCCGTCACGGGCTTGACGACGAGCCCGAGGCGCGGCGACACGAGCCTGTCGATGCGCCGGAGGTCCTGGCCGTTGCGGTTGTTGTGAAACTGTAGGTCGAAGTAGTCATAGCGCAGCCCGGCCACCAACTGCACGTGCCGGGAGAGTTCGATCTGGTCCTGCGCGTAGACGGCCGCAAGGTTCGTCTTGACGTGGTTGTCGGCGTCGGTCGCGTTCGGGCGGAAGGTGATGGGCGTGCTGATTGCAGTCTCGCCGAGCGGGACCGTGATCGACGTGGCCGTGTTGTTGAAGAAGCCCGTGTTGCGCAGGTTGTCGGTCAACTGCCGCCCGAACTCCGTCCCGACGAGGAGCGTGTGGCGCACCTTCCCCGTCGAGGCGGAGAACATCAGGTCCGTCTGGTTGAAGAGGTTGCGGCGCTGCGTGTCGTTGTTGTAGGCGGAGATGGTGGCCCGCGTCCCGTCGGCCGTCATCGCGCCGGGCACGTAGTTCTGATAGAACTTGTCGTAGTCGGCGAACTGCGTGCGGTTGCGGATGATGAAGCGCCCCGCCTGATGCTGGACCGTGCCCGAAAGCAGGTTCACGTCCACGCGTACGGGGGCGTTACGCGGGTCGCCGAAGAAGGTCGAGACGGGGATGTCGGCGGGCCTGCCCTGAAATGAGGGGATGCCGCGGTCGGCCGTGCGCCCGTCGTGGAAGTATTCGTAGCCGATGTTGATTCTGGTGCGCTCGGAGGGCACGAGCGTCAAGGTCGGGTTGATGCCGTAACGCTCGCGGTCAACGAACTGGCGGAAGGTGCCTGAGTTCTCGTAAACCCCGTTGAGCCGGAAGGCGGCATTGGCGCCGAGCGGCTGGCCGAAGTCGCCCGCCACGCGCCTGTGGCCGTACGACCCGCCCTGAAGCGTGAACTCCCGCAGCGGCGAGAAGGCCGCCTCCTTTGTCACGCGGTTGATAATGCCGCCGCCGCCGCCGCGGCCGAAGATCATCGCGTTAGGCCCTTTGAGCGCCTCGACCCGCTCGACGTTGTAGAGGTCGCGCATGTACTGCACGTCGTCGCGCACGCCGTTGACGTAGAAGTCGGCCGTGGTCGAGTTGCCGCGGATGACGATCTGGTCGCGGTTGCCTTCGCCCTGATGCGAGGAGATGCCCGGGACGTAGGTCACCACGTCCGCGATGCTCTGCAGCGACTGGTCCCTGAGCTGGTCCTTTGTGACGACGGTGACCGTCTGCGGGATGTCGCGCAAAGGCGTGAGCGTCTTGGTCGCGCTGCCGACCGCCTCGACCTGATAGCCCGCCGTGTCAATGACGACGACGGTGGAAGAAGCCCCCGCGACCTGCAAAACTATCTCCAGCGTCACGCCCGAACTCCCACGACCCAGGTTGACGGACTGCGAGGCCCCAGCGAAGCCCTGCGCCGAAACCTTCACCGTGTACTCGCCGGGTTCGAGCGACAGGGAGAACGCCCCGTTCTGGTCGGTCACGGCCGTGGCGCCCGGGGCGCGGCCCTGCGATTCCACGGCCACCTGCGCGCCGGCCACGACTGCGCGGTTGGGGTCAAGCACCCTCCCACGCAATTGCGTTTGAGAGGATGTGACCTGGCCGTACGTGAGTGCCGTGCCCGCGGCCAATGAAAACAGAAGTACGCGAGTTAGTTGATTGAGCGCTGTCGGAATGAACATGGTCGCACCTTTTGGGTTGAGGGGTAATGTTTTGAGAGCGTACTAATTAAAACTGAAATTCATTTTCAATTTCGGATGAGGATTATTCCTAATTTAAGCTTCGGTGTCAAGAGCTTTGGTTTGGTGGGAATCAGCGACTTCTAAATTCGTTCATTGACGCGCGGACTGAGGCAGACAAAGAAGCCGGGTCGGATAACATTTTCGGACCTGTGTCACACTTCTCATCAAACACAAGTGAAACAAGCCTCGCCCAACCTCTACGTCTCTTCCGGGCTTTCGCCGGGAGCACGTTCCTCGTGCGGGCGTTCGGGGCTATGCTCAGACGTGGCCGTCCCGTGTTTGAGACCGAGCGTCCAAGAAGGCGGGTCACTCGCTGGGAACGTCCCTTCAAGGTTGGCGTCTATCTCCGCCTCGGACATCGCGCTGCCGCCCGCCGCCGGGCGCAGCGCCCGCACCGCGCCGCCGTGCGCGAGCACAACATCCGGCGAACGCTGTAGCGCCTCTTGATACCTTCTGGCAAACTCGCCCCCGCCGTCGGCCGGCTTGACGAGCGCGGCCGCCTGCCTTAACGCTTCGAGCGAGTCGCCCTCCGTCGCCTCCTGCGCCGGCTCCAGCAGCTCGTCGAGGCGCACGATGAGTTCCGGGAAGGGGCGGAGCCAGGCGAACCAGGGGTCGTTGATAATCAGTTGCAGGAACTCTCCGCTCCCGCCGACGCGCCCCCGCCCACGCTCGTACGTCAGGCGCTCCGACTCAAGCAACGCTTGATGAAGTCGGAGCAGCGCGCGTCGCGCGTCCACGAGTTGTTCGCGCGTCCGGGGCGTCAGTGCCACGGCGCCTGCCTCATGTTCAGCCATCGAATGCTCGCCCTCTCGGATAGAGTCTCCCCTTCCATTCTCACACATTATCCCGCCCGTGCGAATCCGCGTAGGAGCAGCATTTCCTGTTGACAGTCTACAGGAGGAGGGCTTAACATTTTCCTGTAGACGCTTGAGGGGGGGAAAGTGAGCAGAAACAAGACCGACCTTTTGCAAGGCACGCTCGATTTGCTCGTGCTCAAGACTTTGCAGACCGGCCCCGCCCACGGCTGGGACATCGCACAGCGCATCCAGCAGGTCTCCGAAGACGTGTTGCAGGTGAACCAAGGGTCTCTCTACCCGGCGCTGCATCGGCTGGAAGACAGGGGGCTGATTGCCTCCGAGTGGGGCGCGTCCGAGAACAACAGGCGCGCCAAGTTCTACAAACTGACGGCGGCGGGGCGGAAACAGTTGCAGGAAGAGACGGAGACGTGGCGGCGCTTCTCCTGGGCGGTGACGCGCGTCCTACAGTCGAGCTAGCGCCGGGCGAATCAATCACATGCTCGATAAAGTCAGAAGGCGACTCAGGGCGCTGCTGCGACGGCGGGCCGTCGAGCAGGAGCTCGACGAAGAACTGCGTTTCCACATCGAGAAGGAAGCCGAGCGGAACGTCGCCCGCGGGATGAGCCCCGACGAGGCCCTGCGGGTGGCCCTCGCCAGGTTCGGACGCTTCGATAACATAAAGGAGGAGTGCCGCGACGCGCGTGGCGTGCGGCCCGTCGAAGAAATGTGGCAAGACCTACGCTACGGCGCGCGCAAGCTCCGGAAGAGTCCCGGTTTCACCCTCGTGGCTGTGATGACGCTGGCGCTCGGCATCGGCGCCAACACGGCCATCTTCTCCGTCGTCAACGCCGTGCTGCTCCGGCCACTGCCTTTCGACGAGCCCGCGCAGCTCGTCAGGGTCTTCGGGACCAACGCGCGCCGCAGTAGCTTCTCGCGCCCGCACTCGTACCCGAATTTCTCGGACCTGCGCGGGCAGAGCGAGACGTTCGAGACGATGGCCGCCTACAGCAGTGAGAGCGCGGCGCTGAGCGGCGACGAGGCGCCGGAGCAGATTTCGGGCGTCATCGCGTCGGGCGACATCTTCCGCGTGCTCAGGGCGAAGCCGCTGTTGGGCCGGCTGCTCGGGGCCGAAGACGAGCAGCCGGGAAGGCCGCGGGTCGTCGTCATCAGCCACGGGCTCTGGCAGCGCCGCTTCGGCGCGGACCCGGGCGTCGTCGGCCGCGTGATAAAGCTCGACGGGCGGGAGCGGGAGGTGGTGGGCGTCACGCCCGCTGACTTCAGCTTCGAGTTCGTCACGGGCGCGACGGACTACTGGGTGCCGATAAACCCGGCCGACAGCCTGTACCAACAGCGGGGCGCCATCTTCCTCGAAGCCATCGGGCGGATGAAGCCGGGCGTGACGGTCGAGCAGGCGAGCGCGGACATGGGCGTCGTCGCCTCGCGGCTCGAACAGCAGTATCAGGAGTCGAACGCGGGAATCGGCGTCCGCCTCGCGGCGGCGCAGGAGGAGTTGGTCGGCGACGTGCGGCCGACGCTACTCTTGCTGCTCGGCGCGGTCGGCCTGGTGCTTTTGATAGCGTGCGCCAACGTCGCCAACCTGCTGCTCGCGCGCTCCGCGGGAAGGCACCGTGAGATCGCGGTGCGGCGTGCGCTCGGCGCTTGGCGCGGGCGCATCGTGCGGCAGTTACTCACGGAGAGCCTGCTGCTGGCGATAGCGGGCGGGGTGCTCGGCCTGCTCTTCGCGCTGTGGGGCGTGAAGCTGCTCTCGGCCTTCGTCCCCGAGAACGTGCCGCGGTTCGGCGAGACGAGCATCGACCTGCGCGTGCTCGGCTTCACGCTCGCCGCCTCGCTCCTGACGGGCCTGCTGTTCGGCATCGCGCCGGCGCTCCAGTCTTCCCGCTTCGACTTGAACGAGGCGCTCAAGGAGGGCGGGCGCGGCGGCACCGACGGGCGGGGCCGCACGCGAGTCCGCGCCCTGCTCATCGTCGCGGAAGTGGCGCTCTCGCTCGTCCTACTCATCAGCGCGGGGCTCCTGATAAAGAGCTTCGTCAAGCTGCGCAACACCGACCCGGGCTTCGACCCTTCGAGCACGCTGACGGCTTCGCTCTCGCTCGCCCCGGTCCGCTACGACACGGACGAGAAGATCGCAGACTTTTACCGGCGCCTCGTCGAGCGCGTGCGGACGCTGCCCGGCGTCTTGACGGTCGGCGCGGTCAACCCGCTGCCGCTCGGCGATAACGACTACGCCTTCGCCTTCGCCGTCATCGGGCAGCCGCCGCCCCCGCCCGGCCAGCGGCAGTCGGCCTCGGCGCGCTTCGTCAGCCCCGACTACTTCAAGGCGCAGGGCGTGCCCGTGCGCGCGGGCCGCGTCTTCACCGAGGCGGACAAGGAGGGCGCCCCGAACGTCATGGTCGTCAACGAGGCTTTCGCGCGCCGCCACCTGGCGGGCTTAGACCCTCTGGGCCAACGTCTGCGCCTCGGCATCAACAGCATCGAGGCCGAGGTCGTCGGCGTCGTCGGAGACATACGCGGCACGCGTCTTTCAACTGCGCCCGAGCCCGAGTATTACCTCCCCGCGGCGGCCATCAACTTCAACGACCTGACGCTCGTCGTCCGCACGGCGACCGACCCGGCCTCGCTGGCGCCCGCGCTGCGCCAGGTCGTCACGGAGATGGATAAGGACTTGCCGCTCTACGACGTGCGGACGATGGAGTCGCTGGTGGCGCGCTCGGTCGCGCGGCAGCGTTTCAGCATGACGCTGGTCGGCGTCTTCGCCGTCCTCGCGATGCTGCTCTCGGCGGTGGGCATCTTCTCCGTGATGAGCTTCCTCGTCGCGCAGCGCACGCACGAGATAGGCATCCGCATGGCCCTGGGCGCGCAGGCGCGCGACATCCTCTCGATGGTCATACGCCACGGCGTCGGGCTGACGCTGGTCGGCGTCGCCGTCGGGCTGGCGGCGTCGCTCGCGCTGACGCGGCTGATGTCGGGATTGCTCTACGAGGTGAGCGCGACCGACCCCTTTGTCTACGGCGGCATCACGGCGCTGCTCGCGGCGGTGGCGCTGCTGGCCTGCTACGTCCCCGCGCGGCGCGCGACGAAGGTAGACCCGCTGGTCGCACTCAGGTATGAGTGACCACGCCGCACGCGAACTTCGTCACGGGCGCGGGCTGAAATACGTCCGCGTCCGCCTCCCACCTGTCCAACTTCTCCCCGACGCGGCGGCCGCGGCGGTGTTAGACAAAGCCTTGAGCGGGAATGCATTATGATGCGTCACACGCAGACCACCCGCTATGCCGAGCCCCAGACGCATCTCGTTGCTGTCCGCCAAGTTACTTGAAGGCTACAGACGTTTCTCGCCCGACAATGACACGAGGGCGCGGCTGCTTAAAATCTTTCTCGCCTCCGGCTGTTTCGCCGGCCTGCTCTTATCGGCGAGGCTGTGGCTGTCGGCCCGTGATTACCCTTTAACTCCAGTCAGCGAAAAGCTGCCGGCGGTGCCCCAACCGCTGGACTACATTCCATTCATTTCGCTGCTCGTACTTTTAATCCTCGTCGCCGCCGCCGAGCGCCCGTTCAAATACGCCGCCGGCTTCCTGCTGGTCGCTCTCTTCCTCTGCCTGTCGGACCAGTCGCGCTGGCAGCCCTGGTTCTACCAGTACCTCTTCATGATGGCGGCCGTCTGCTTCTACTCGCGCGGCGGCTCGGACGCGCGGCGGCAGAGGGCTTTGCTGGACGCCTGCCGCGTCATTGTCGCGGGCGTTTATTTCTGGAGCGGGGTTCAGAAGCTTAACGTCAACTTCATAGGCGAAGTATTCCCCTCGCTCGTCAACCCGTACTTTAATTTCATCTTCGGCGCACGCGACCTGATGCCGGGGTGGATGATCGTTTCGGTCCCGCTGCTTGAGGTATCTCTCGGCGTCGGATTGTTGACACGAAAGTTCCGAGACGCCTCGGTGCTGTTAGCCGTCCTGACGCACGTCCTTATTCTTTCGTTATTCATCCCCGTCAGGCGCAACAGCGTGGTCTGGCCCTGGAACGTGGCCATGGCGGGCTTCGCCGTCGCCCTGTTCTGGCGGGCGAGAGACTTTTCGGTGCGGGAAATATTGCTTCCCGGCAGGCAGGGTTTTCAGACGGCCGTCGTGGTCCTGTTCGTGCTCATGCCGGTGCTCAGCTTCTTCGGTCTTTGGGATTCGTACCTGTCTTCTGCGAACTACTCCGGCAACACCGCCTTCGCCGTCATACACGTTGACGAAGCGGCAAAGGCACGCCTCCCGCCCAACGTCCGGCGTCACGTTCAACCCAACCGCTCCGGCGACAGGTTAACGCTCAGCCTCCACAGGTGGTCGCTCGCCGAAATGAACGTCCCTCTCTACCCCGAGCGGAGAGTTTTCTTCAGCGTGGCAAGACGGATTTGCGCCGCGGCCGGGGGCGCGTCCGAGATAAGCCTGACGATTTACGAAAAGCCCGGCTGGCTAGACGGCCGCCGAGAGAGACACGCCTATCGATGCCCTGACCTGTGACCCGCGCGAACGACGGCCCGCCCCGTCACTTCGTCAACGGCGATGTCCGGGCCTGACTTTTTGAGGTTAACTAAGGGGCCGGGGCGTAGTAGGACTTGCGGCCCCAGACGGTGTACTCGGGATGGTCGCGGACAGTAATATCGAGCGAGCGCCTCTTGCCGTCGCGCTCTTTGTTCGAGGGGTAGAAGCCGATGACGTAGCGGCGGTTGATGTCCGAGAGGATGCGCGCGTAGATTTCGGCCGCCTGCCCGGGCTGCTCAAGGTAGTCCACCCAGCCGCCCGTCATCTTTGAGAGCCCGAAGAGCGCGAGTTGCATCGCACGCGCCTGCCCGGCAAAGAATTTCAGCCGCTCGTCGCTCTGTGTAATCCAACGGAAGGACCTTCCCTGCATTTCGCGGAGCGCCTTAAGCTTCTTCGGCTCCTCCCCTTCTTCGAGCCCTATCAGCCGGACGCCGGGCACGACCGTGTAAATGGTCGCGCGCGACCTCTCCGCCACCCTGTAGATGTCCGCGAGGCTGTACTCCCTCAAACTTTCCTGGCGTCTTTTGAGCGCCGCGGCGAGCTGCTCGGGCGGGAGCGGCGGCATGAGCACGGGCACGTTGTTGTCGCGCAGTGCCGCAAGCTCGTCGCCGTCGGTCTGGAAGATGACGATGGGCCGCGTGTCGCCCGCCTCGAAGAGTTCGTAGAGCGTCGCCAGCAGCGCCGAGTACTGACGGCTGCGCCCCACGCGCTGGGCCGGCGGCAGGTGCTTCGAAGTGGCCTTCTTCTTCAGGGCCTCCAGGCTCTCTTTGAGCAACTTCTTGTCGCGCGTGAACTCGACCAGCAACTCTACGTCGTCCGTGACGATGGCCATCCGGTCCCGCGGGTTGAGCTGTTCGACGAGAGTCTGCGCGGCGCGCACGCTGTTCTCGATATAGGGGAGTTGGCTGCCGCTGTGGTCGATGATGAGGACGATGGAGCGGGGCAGCATCGCGTTGTCGCCGAGCGAGAACGTGCCGATCTCCTGCGGCGTGCCTTCGGCCGTGACTACAAAATCTGCCGCCGACAGCCCCCGCACCGCCCGCCCCGCCTTGTCCAAAACGAGCACGTCGCACGCCACGAGCGAAGTGTCCACGCGGACGACCTCTTCGTCGTCCGACGCCTCGCCGGCCTCCGACGCTTCCGAACTCTTCGCCCCCGCATCGCTCCTCTTCCCGTCCACGCGCTCCGGACGCTTCAGCCCCACCTTGAACTCAACGCCGCCTTTCCCCTCCTGCGCGCAGACCCCCGCGGCTACGCCCACGAAGGCACAGAAGAGACTGAACTTGATGAGGAATGAGCCCCCGCATCTTAACATTTGGAGCAAGCCTCCCGGGAAGGTCTTTTCGGGCGTGGTCGAGACAATCTTACACCAAGTGTGGGTTTGAATTTTCCTGTAACGTACTACGCCACCGGCGTTATCGGACTCTGCACCATAATCAACAGGTCACCTCGACCCTCTCCGACGTGCTCATGGGCGGCGGTTCTCATCTACGAGCACCCGCGGCGAAGGAGGGGCGGCCTTCCGGGCGTGAGGTCTTGAGGCAGATGCTAAACGGTTGCGGAGTGTTGGAAACCGTCAGACTGTTCGCCGCGTGCGCGCTCGCGTCGGCGCTCTTCGCCTTCGCGTCCTGCTGAGGCGGGGAGGCCGAGCGCGCCGCGGCGCAGATGACCGGCGGCGACCCCTCGCGTGGACGCGCGAAGATCGGCCACTACGGCTGTCACACGTGCCACACGATTCCGGGCATCGAGGGGGCCGACTCGCTCGTCGGCCCGCCCCTCGACAGAATCGCCGGCCGCGCGTACATCGCCGGAGTCCTTACGAACTCGCCGGACAACATGATCCGCTGGCTCCGAGACCCGCCCGCGGTTGACCGGCTGACCGCCATGCCCAACCTCGGCGTCGGCGAGCAGGACGCCCGCGACATCGCCAGCTATCTCTACACGCTCAAATGAAGGCACAAGTGAAAAGGCAAAGGGCTATAGTAGGAAGGATTCAACTCCTCCTCACTGTTGCCTTTTGCCTTTTCACTTGTGCCCTCCTCGCGTGTTCGGCGAAGCCGCGCGGGCCGCTCGCCTACGTCACGAACGAGCGCGACGGCACGATTACGGTCATCGACACGGCGACGGACGAGGTGTTTTCGACCATCCGGGTCGGGGCGAGGCCGCGCGGCGTCTGCCTGAGTCCCGACGGCCGTCGCGTGTACGCCGCGCTGTGCACCCCTGCGGGGAAGGATTACGACGCCGCGGAGAACAAGATCGCGGCGATTGATGTCGAGAGCGGCGAAGTCGTGGCGAGGTATGAGGTTGGTTCCGACCCAGAGCAACTGGCGGTCAGCCGCGACGGCACGCGCCTCTACGCCTCCAA
>Ga0190269_10001215_pt1 | contig 12455 bp, 10 predicted proteins | sample Popmic249IS_FD_133749 | JGI IMG/M metagenome (GOLD analysis project Ga0190269, IMG submission 133749) | Populus adjacent soil microbial communities from riparian zone of Blue River, Arizona, USA - 249 IS | ecosystem: Environmental > Terrestrial > Soil > Riparian zone | place: USA: Arizona...
ATGTGTTCCGCGAAACATTCTCGATCAATGCTCCGAAGGAGTTGCCCGCATCGGTGTACATGAACGTGCCTGCGACCTTGGCTTTCCAATAATTGGGCTGGGCAATGAGTGGGAAGAAGAGCAGCATCGCAGATACAGCCATCCAACCCCAACGTTTCAATGCTTCTTTATTCGTTGGTGGTAAAAAGAATAAGAGTCCAATGATCGGCAGGGGAACCACATATAAAGCGGCTGGATATAGATAGAAGCAAAGTCCCATACATAGACCCGTTACAGAAAAAGCCAAAGGTCTCATCGACTTCAACGCCCAGGTGAAAGATGCCAGTACAGCCCCCATGATGAACAAAGCCTGCAGGTTGTTGTAACCGATCTTCGAGAAGGAAAGCAGGTAGTGAGAAAAGCCTAACAGGATCACGATGGTAATGGCTATTCGGCGCGGAACGAACGACTTGAAAAAATAATAGAACAGGGGCAGGGAACAAGCCACAAGCACTGGATTGCTGAACCGCCATCCGAAATTACGGTTATCGAACATCTTCATAAAGAAATCATGGATGTATGACGACAGATACGGATGCGTTCCATACACGAAGTTGCCGTTAAAGGTGGTGCCCACTTTGTCCCAGAAAGTACGGTTATCCAAAATATTTTGTACTTCCACAAAGAAACTATATTCATCCCCGATCACTACATAATTCCAACCGTTGATGTTCCAGGTCAACGCCATGAGTGAGCAGAGAGATATCCAGAAAAGCGGATGCGTTTGCTTTCTATGTTTTAGAAAATTAATGGTGGCGATCACCAGCAATATGTAGAAGATCAGATTTGGTTTGTTTTCCCCAAAGGTCACATATAGAGCGGCGCATACAGCAATAATGAAAAGAACAGCGTCAAGTATGAATTGCCAGTTTGTTTGAATCCGCTCCTGAAATGATCTCCGCTCCGGGTCCAAAAGGATCAGTCCAGTGATGAACAGCGCGAGAGCAAGAAGCAAATCCCAACCTGGGATCCTGCCTGTCACGATCATCCAGATGGCGCTGATAACTGCGATCACAAAGGCTGCAAGCAGCAGGTAGTTGACAGGCTTGAGTTGTTTCCAGTTGATCGTTTCATCGCTGGTTTCGATCGTCCCCAAATGTAGATTGGAGAATACCAGCAATGGTTTTTCACGCCAAAATAGAACGATGAGCATGGCCAGCAGCGTAGAGATAAAGATCAACAGGAAATATTGTGGATAGGGCAGCGATTTTAGTAATGGAGTTTCCCACCAGAACTTGTTCACACTCTCGATCTGGACTGCATGTTCCAGCCATCGATCCCGTAGAACGAGAAACGACGGGACGAGACTGACTGTCAGCAGGATGCCAAAGGCAATGATCTTCCACCGTTCAACGGCTGTGCGGGAAACTGGTTCGCTCTTCACCGCTTCGATATCGCTTAATGTGCGTTCCAGTTCGTCGATCCGTTTTTTGAGCGAACGGTTTTCTTTCTCGAGAGACACTTCATCATTGGGTGCAATGTCGGACATGATGTTCCATCTTTCTGCAAAACGGCTTACTTCAATCCCAACTCGCTTCTTGAAATGACCAGTCTTTGGATTTCGCTTGTCCCCTCGTAAATTTCAGTGATCTTTGCATCGCGGAAATAGCGTTCCACGGGCAGTTCCTTACTGTAGCCCATGCCGCCATGGATTTGCACTGCCTGATGCGTAACCCACATGGCGGTCTCCGATGCAAACAATTTCGCCATCGATGCTTCGAGTGAGTAGCGTCCGCCTGATTGCTTGGCTTTCTCTTTGGCCAAGGCGGCATTATAGATAAGCAGACGGGATGCTTCGATGCGCGTCTTCATATCGGCGATCTTGAACCCTGTCCCCTGGAAGGCTCCAATGGGTTGACCGAACGCCTCTCTCTCGACCGCGTACTTGCGCGCCGCTTCATAGGCCGCTTCCGCAATCCCAAGCGCCTGTGTCGCGATCCCAATGCGACCTGCATCCAGCACCGTCATGGCGATCTTGAAACCTTCGCCTTCGATGCCCAGTAGATTTTCCGCCGGGACGCGGCAGTTCTCGAAGATCAATTCACTCGTTGCCGAAGCGCGGATGCCAAGCTTCGGTTCCTTCTTGCCGCGCGTCAGTCCGGGTGTGTCCCCCGGCACCAAAAACGCGCTGACGCCCTTTTGTTGTTTTTCGGGGTCGGTCATCATGAAGACGACAAAATATTCCGCTACGGGGCCACTCGTCACCCAGGATTTGCGGCCGTTCAACATATACGAGTCGCCGTCGCGCGTGGCGCGGGACCGCATCGTCCCTGCGTCTGAGCCGCTTTGAGGTTCCGTCAACGAATACGCGCCGATCGCTTGTCCCGACGCGATGGGAATGATAAATTTCTTCTTCTGTTCTTCCGTGCCAAATTTCAGGAGGCCGTGACAATATAGCGAATTGTTCACGGACATGATGACCCCATGCGATGCGTCTGCCTTGCAGATCTCCTCAAGCGCCAGCACATAGGCGAGAGTGTCCATGCCTGCGCCGCCATATTCTTCGGGAACTTCAATGCCCATGAATCCCATGCCGCCCATTTTTTGGATGGTCGCGTGCGGGAATTCTCCGCTCTCATCGAACTCGGCTGCAATGGGAACGATCTCTTTCTGGGCGAAATCGCGTGCCGCGTCGCGTATCATTTTGTGCTCGTCACTTAGCGAAAACAGGGCCAGATCAGACATAATTCCTCCAATGGGTGTGCTTTCGAGATTATACGTTATATTTTGGTCTGATAAAATGATAGCATCCTGACAAACATTAAGGCCGACACCATGGATATGAAACCATCAACTGAAGAACGCATTTGGGCTGTCCTTTCACATCTTTCTGCTCTGGCTTTTGGCATGGGGGTCCTGTTACCGATCATCGGCTGGTCAGAACAAAGACGTAAATCAAAGTATGCTTCGTTCCAATGTTTGCAGGCGTTGGGCTATCAATCGCTGGGATATACAGTCTGGTTGCTGGCGTACATGGTCGCCTTCATCCTGTTGATGGTTGTGTTTGCATTCGCGGCGGGCGCGGCTGGGGGAGAGAATAGGATTATCGACGCATGGACCATGATTTTCACACTCCTGGTATTTGCAGGTTTTGGTCTTTACATCATTGTGCCAGTTGTTGCGGCGGTGTCCTGTGCGCTGGGGAAGGATTTTCATTACCCTTTGATGGGAAAAAAGTTGGCTGCCTACCTTGGGTATGGAAACACCAGTCATGGCGAATCGCGGTTGATCGAAGAACATGAGGAGCATTGGGTCGCCTCCATGTCTCACTTTACTGTCATTATCGCATTATGGGGATTGATCGCTCCTTTTACAGTGTGGGTTGTGCAGGGTAAGAATAGTGTATTTCTTCGATTCCAATCCATTCAAACATCCATTTATCAGGTCTTTGTCAACATCGTTTATCTCGGCGCCATGGGACTGGCCTTTCTCGGTGTTATTCCGCTTTTTGCGTTGACCGGTTTGGAAGGTAACCCAGGTGGAAATTCGCCGATGGCAACCTTCGGTTTGGTCTTGTTTATGCTCTCCATGTTGATCGCAGGGATAGTCCTGTTATTGTTGCCCCTCTTTCACATTTTAGGGCAATGGGCGGGATACCGCGTGCTCAAAGGGGATGATTATCGCTATCCGGTGATCGGTAGATTGGTGGAAAAATGGATGGTTAGTAAAAAGCCATTCACCACGGACGGCGGCTTGAGCGCTGAAGGGAAAACAGTATGAAAATCCTGATCGCAGTCGATATGGAAGGAATCACGGGCGTCACCACATGGGATCAGGTCACACCGGGACATGCCGAGTATGCGCGTTTCCGCAAGCTGATGACGCAGGATGTCAACGCCGCGATCCGTGGCGCGTGCGATGCCGGCGCAGACGAGATCATCGTGGCAGATGGTCATTGGAACGGTTCGAATATCCTGATCGAAGAGATCGACCCACGGGCCCGCTTGAACACGGGTTCGCCGTCTCCGCATTCGATGATGCAGGGGATCGATGAAAGTGTTGACGCTGTCTTCTTCATTGGATACCATGCCCGCAATGGTTCACCGAACGCGATCCTTGACCATACGTGGTCGTCGAAAACGGTAGCGAACGTCTGGCTTAACGATATTTTGACGGGGGAGTATGGGTTGAATGCTGCACTGGCCGGTCACTTCGGCGTGCCGATCATCATGGCATCCGGCGATCAAACCGCATGCGGGCAGATGTGTGACTTGTTGGGTGATCTCGAAACGGCGATCGTCAAACAGGCAAGTGGGCGTTTTGCGGCAGAGTGTTTGCCTCCGCAGGATACTCAAGAGTTGATCTATGAAGCTGCAACTCGAGCTGTCGAGCGGCTGTCAGAGGGTGATGTCAACGATCCGTTTGTGCTCGATACACCGATCCGCGTTACTGTGGAATTCTTTTCCTCCGATATGGCGGACCGGGCTTCAAAGATTCCTTATACCCAGCGCGATGGGACGCGCGTCACGTTTACGGCGAAGGAGATGGAGACCGCCTATACTGCTTTCAGTTCCATGGTGACGATGGCTTCGGGGTAGGTGTTGAACTGCCCGGCTTTGGCCGAGCAAAGATGCATTTCAACGACATTTGACGTTTAATTTGGGGGAAAATTGCCACACTTAACGGAATATCCTTCCGGCCGGGAAGAGAAGCGAAGCAAACCTTTCCTTATCGGAAATTAGTAATTGCCTTACCTTTTTTATTCTCATATAATAGGACTAGTCCAGCCGTATTTAGACGGTGTTGTTGCCTGGTTGTTCATCGTTCGCGAAGGAGGTGGTGTTTCTCAAAGCGCATAATGTATCCCCAATCTAAAAACCTGTTTTTTCGACCAACCCAATTCCCAAGGAGAGAGAGAGTTATGAAGTCGAAGTGGTTTCCATTTATTTCAGTGCTTGCATTGGCAAGCATGGTGCTTTCGGCATGTGCTGGAAGCGTTGACAGCGGCGGTATGAAGACTGAGATCGGCGAAGGAGAGGGCGAGGTCTCGATCATTGCGTGGGCTGGATATATCGAACGTGGTGAGACCGATCCTGCCTATGACTGGGTGACCGGGTTCGAGAACGAAACTCAGTGCAAAGTCACAGTCAAGACCGCTGCCACATCCGATGAGATGGTGACGTTGATGAACGAGGGTGGATTCGACCTCGTTACCGCATCGGGTGATGCATCCAACCGTTTGATCGCTGGTGGAAAAGTCCAACCGATCAACATTGAATTGATCCCTTCATGGAATACAGTAGATGAACGTCTGCAGAATGCCCCCTGGCATACAGTGGATGGCGTTCATTATGGTGTCCCGTACCAATGGGGCCCAAATGTGTTGATGTATAACACCGAAGTGTTCCCTGAAGCACCGACCTCATGGGATGTCACATTTGAGGAGATGGAACTTCCCGATGGTCAGTCGAACAAGGGACGTGTTCAGGCGTTCGATGGTCCGATCTATATCGCTGATGCGGCCTTGTATCTGAAGCATCACAATCCCGAACTGGGCATCGACAATCCGTATGATCTCACCCAGGAACAGTTCGATGCTGTCGTGGCGCTGCTCACCAGTCAGCGTGATCTGATCAACCGCTACTGGCATGACGCATTCGTCCAGATGGACGACTTCAAGAACGAAGGCGTTGTGGCGTCCGGTTCCTGGCCGTTCCAGGTGAACCTGCTCCAGTTTGAAGGCGCCCCGATTGCCTCCTCCTTCCCTGTGGAAGGCGCAACGGGCTGGGCTGATTCGACCATGATGCATGTCGATGCCCAGCATCCCAACTGTGCGTACAAGTGGCTGGAGTGGTCTTTGAATCCGAAGTTGCAGGGAGATCTTGCGGCGTGGTTTGGTTCCGTACCATCCGTTCCGGCAGCATGTAAGGGCAATGAATTGCTCACGGATGCTGGCTGTACAACCAATGGCTTTGATAAATTTGATACCATCTGGTTCTGGCGCACGCCAACCGCCGAATGCTCGACCGGCAGTGGTGGATGTGTTCCATACAGCAAGTGGGTTGAGTCCTACGTAGGGATCATCAGCCAGTAGTTGAATCTTTCGATTGGGCTGAGACCGACGTCTCAGCCCAATCGACATTTTGGAGTCAATGCCGCATGACAACACCTGCGATTCGTTTTGAGAGGGTAAGCCGCCATTTCGGGGACGTGAAAGCCGTTGATAATGTCAACCTTGAGATCGACGATGGCGAATTTTTTTCCATGTTGGGTCCATCGGGTTCGGGGAAAACCACCTGTCTGCGCATGATCGCAGGATTTGACCGCCCCACGAGCGGAAGCATTTTTTTATACGGGCAGGATGTGTCAGACTTGCCTCCTTACGAGCGCAATGTAAATACGGTCTTTCAGGATTACGCGTTATTCCCTCATATGACCATTGAGGACAACATTGCCTATGGACTGATGATCAAAGGCGTCTCGAAAAAAGAACGTTACAAGCAGGTGGATGAAATGCTCGACCTTGTACGCCTGCCCGGGTTTGGATATCGTAAACCATCCCAGCTCTCGGGTGGACAGCGTCAGCGGGTCGCACTGGCTCGGGCCTTGATCAATCATCCCAAGGTTCTGCTCCTCGATGAGCCTCTGGGTGCACTCGATCTCAAATTGCGCCAACAGATGCAGGTGGAGTTGAAGTCCATCCAAGAGAGAGTGGGAATCACATTTATTTTCGTCACTCACGATCAGGAGGAAGCCCTGACCATGAGTGACCGTATCGCCGTCTTCAGCGAAGGGAAGATCGAACAGGTGGGCACGCCCGCCGATGTCTATGAACGACCCGCATCTCCTTTTGTAGCGGGATTTGTCGGCACGTCCAATCTCATCGATGGCGAAGTTGCAAAACGCATCACAGGCTCCGAGCAAATGTTCTCGGTTCGTCCCGAAAAGATTCAGTTGGGCCCTGTGAATGGCAAAGTGGAAAAAGATATGGTCTCCATTGATGGCGTCATCCGTGATGTGGTGTATCTTGGCTTGTTCACTCGTTATCTGGTTGAGATCGACGGTGGCGGAGATCTTGTGGTCGTGGAACAGAATCTCAAAACCACGTCGATGGATGTGTTATCTGCCCGGGGACAAAAGGTCTGCTTGCAGTGGCATAAGGACCATATTAGCAAGGTCGGAGGCTGATATGTGGAATCGCGCTTCCACCTATCTCTATCAACGTCCAAAGCTTATTCTGGCATTATTGCTAGGTCCGCCGATGATATATATGCTGGTTGTATATCTAGGCTCGTTGTTTGCTTTATTGGTCAATAGTTTTTTCTATCTTGAGGAATTTACCGGATTGGTTGTGCGTCAGTTTACACTCCGTACCTATGCTCAACTTTTTTCACCTACAAATCTGGGAATCTTTGGGCGCACGGCAGGTATGGCCATGGCTGTGACGGCTGCCGATGCGATCATTGCCTTTCCGCTTGCCTATTACATCGCTCGTTATGCGTCACCCAAGTCAAAAACGTACTTGTATATTGCAGTGACACTTCCGTTGTGGTCCAGTTATCTTGTACGTGTGTACGCGTGGAAACTGATCCTTGCCAAGGAAGGTATCGTCTCGTGGTTCTTCAATTTATTTGGATTGCAGTTTATTCTTGATGGGCTGTTGTCCATTCCGGGAATCGGTGGCTCGTCACTGTCCTTATCGCCAATGGGAATGTTCATCGCCTTTTCTTATATCTGGCTTCCCTACATGATCGTTCCCATCGTGACCGCTCTGGAGCGCGTGCCCAAATCCCTGTTGGAAGCCTCCAGCGATCTTGGCGCCAACGCAGCTCAGACATTTCGCAATGTGATCCTGCCTCTGTCGTTCCCCGGTGTCGTGGCAGGATCGATCTTTACGTTCTCACTGACATTGGGTGACTTCATCGTCCCGCAGGTGCTGGGTAACTCGCGGTTCTTTATTGGGCAGGCGGTGTACTCCTATCAAGGCACGGCCGGAAATATTCCGCTCGCCGCGGCGATGACAATGGGACCCGTTTTCATTATGGTCGTTTACCTGTTGGTTGCCCGCAAAATGGGAGCTTTCGATGCGCTCTAAAAAATACTTCTCCGATAAAGCTCCATTTGGCTTGACTGTGGCTGCCATTGCAGGATTGCTCTTTTTGCATGTGCCCCTGCTGATCATTTTCATCTACTCATTCACTACCGATGAAGCGACATATACGTTCCCATTGCCGGGGGTGACCACCAAATGGTTTGGTGAGGCGCTTCAACGGCAGGACCTATGGGCAGCGTTGACCTTATCTGTGCAGGTGGCAGTCGTAGCTACCATAGTGGCATTGATCCTGGGAACGCTGGCGGCTGCAGCGGTATATCGGAGCGACTTCTTCGGCAAGGACGCGGTGTCATTCCTGCTTGTCCTTCCCATCGCTTTGCCCGGTATTGTGACCGGTATTGCACTCCGTTCCGCGATAGGCACATTGAATTTGCCATTTTCCTATTGGACGATCATCATCGGCCATGCCACGTTTTGCGTGGTCGTTGTGTACAACAATGTGTTGGCACGATTCCGAAGAATGTCTGGTTCTCAAATTGAAGCATCCATGGATTTGGGCGCCAATTCTTTTCAGACCTTCCGCTATGTGATCCTGCCCAATATTGGGACCGCTCTGCTCGCCGGCGGCATGCTTGCCTTCGCGCTTTCCTTTGACGAAGTCATCGTCACGACATTTACAGCGGGACAACAGTCCACGCTGCCGATCTGGATATTCAATCAGCTCGTCCGCCCGCGCGACCGGCCTGTAACGAATGTTGTCGCGACGATCGTCATTTTGATTACGTTCCTTCCGATCTTCTTTGCGCAACGTATCTCGGCACAAAGTTCAGACTCGGAAGGTGGATCGAAATAAGACGTTTCATGTCGTTGCGAATCGCATCAAAAAACATTACAAATCCTTAATCCAAAAAGATTGACATCACACTGATACCGTTTACAATTGCGTCCAATCTTTGAAAAGGAGATACCTATTGCGAGAATCGCACGAGTGCCGCAACTACATCTAGTTGTTAGGTTTCGTCGACGTTCTCTCTTGTCTTGCAGCAATCGATTGTGTACTCGAAAGATTGTTGTGGTACGAGTGTGAATGAAGAAATGCTTGTGCTCACTTTATAGAATACGCCACGAATAAAATCTGGCTTCCGCCGCCCTCCAACTAACACTTGGTGAGGCGGCGGGACTGCTTAAGTCAATTGCAGTCAACACAGTGGTTCAGAGCTGTTGTGCTATGGCTGTTTTTGTTTGTGTAAAACTCGATTTTGCCACGGAGTCACAGAGACTCTGAGAAGGAAAATAAAAATCTCTGTGGCTCAGTGTCTCAGTGGCTAATCAATTAGTGTCGTCGCTTTGGTGCCTGACACCAAAGATCATTCTGGGCGAAAGGCCCTTCATCAGCGCAGCGCTCCTGTGGACCACAACGAAACGATAGGATGACAGGTCAGTTTTATTCCCATCTCAGCCCGTAGTGTGACTCGGGTGAATTCGAAGAAAAAGGTGGATGCGGGGTTTTTGCCCGCGAGCCGATCAAAAAGGGCGAGTTAATCTGCTTGTGGGGCGGACGTATCGTATCAGCCAGCGAGCTCAATCCCAACATGCAGTTCTTTACGCAGCGCATCCTCCAGATCGAAGAAGGATTTTATTTGGAAGCTCCTCTACCTCTGGAACCCACTGATTGCTTTAATCATTCCTGTGAGCCGAATGTGGGCTTTACCGGTCAGATCGGTTTGGTTGCGATGCGTGACATCCATGCCGGCGAGGAATTGAATTTTGATTACGCCATGTGCGACGGATCGAATTACGATGAATTCACCTGTTATTGCGGCAGCGAAAATTGCCGTGGACAAGTTAAAGGCACCGATTGGTCGTTGCCTCACCTGTGGGAGAAATATGACGGCTACTACATGCCGTATCTGGCGAAACGCATCGAAGCGATCAAAGCCAGGATGCCCGCGTCTGCATAGCAGCGGATCGGAACCGGAAACACGGATTGCAAAGATGAATGTAAAATCAGCGCAATCCGTGTTTATGTTTAAATCCTTTGCATTTCGAATTTTCATTGTTGCTCTGGTATTGCGACTGATTCCTGTCATTGCCGCGCGCGGTCTGGGAATTGGGCTCGATGACATGTTCCAGTACGACATGCTGGCCCGCAGTATCGCCACGGGCAACGGATTCCGCTGGTATGCGCAGGAGGATTTGAACCAGCTCGCTCAATACGTGGACTTTGACCTATCCTCTGTTCAGGAATACGATCCCATCCGAGGCGTTCCCACGTCATTCCGCGCGCCGCTGTATCCCACATTTCTTGCAATTGTTTATTTTTTCAGCGGGACAGAGTTTTCCCGTTTTTTTGCTGCACGTCTGGCACAGGCGATCTTTCTGGGAGCGCCACTTGCTCCTCTTACCTATTGGGTGGCGCAACGCCTTTTTCCTCTTTCCTCTTTCAAAAAAGAGGAAAGAGGAAAGAAAGATGAAAAGGCAGCAAAGATCGCTGCGTGGATCGTGGCTGCCTATCCCATGTTGCTCGTCTATCCTCTCGGTCTCGGTACCGAAAATCCCTTCTTCGTTCTGCTTCTTTCCTCTTTCCTCCTTCTTCTCCTTTCCCTCAAGCAACCTACCACTTTCAACTTTCTGCTTTCCGGTTTTTTTCTTGCTCTAACAACTCTCACTCGTTCTGTCATTCTTCCTTTTGCCGTCACCGCCTTCCTCCTCTTATTTTTCATGTACCGCCAGAAAGCACTTATCGCTGTTCTTTCATTCATGCTCCTGGTTGCCCCATGGATCATCCGTAATTCGTTGCTGCACAGCAAATGGACAGGCATCGAAACATCCATGGGCTATAACCTGTACCTTGGTTATCATCCACAAGGGAATGGTTCCTTTGTCTTTGGACCCTCCCTTGATTTGCTGACCATTCTCGATGACGCCGAACGAGACCGGATCGGAACCGAAAAAGCGACCGAGTTCATCAAAGCGCAGCCCGAGCGCTTTCTTCCACTGATAGGGCACCGGGTCAGCTATTTTTTTGGTCTCGAAAAACGCGTCTTGATGTACTTTTACTCCAACAATATTTTGGGTTATGTGCCGCGTGCGCTGTTGCTAACGATCGCGGCAGTTCTGCTTTTACCCTTTGTCCTGATCTCTGTCGCCGCCGCGCTGGGACTGTCCTTCCTGCGCTGGCAACCAGAACACATCTTGTTGTCGCTTCTATTGATCACTTATATTCTTCCGCATATCCTGATCTTATCGGAAGACCGCTTCCATCTTGCGCTGATCCCTTATATCGCCATTCTCGCCGCGCAAGTGTGGGTAAACGGACTCGCCCCTGTCACTGTGCGCTGGAATGAATCGCAGGCTGGCAAGGTCCTGGTTCTCTTTGCCATCGTTTGTTTCGTCATGCTCATCCTAAACTGGAGACTTGAACTGATCCGCGATGCGGATAAAATAGCTCAATTGCTTGGTCCCAACGGAAACCAATCCTATTTTCCCTACTGACCACTTACCTTACTGCTGGAGACTACCTACTAAACCCCATGAAATACCTCCTCGGCGAAAAACTTCACTTTGATTGGAAGGTTGTCACCATTACGATAGTATCCACGCTGTTATTGATGGTGGACTACTATCATCGTCTCACCCCGCACAAATACTGGGACCGCGTGATCTTGTATCTGTTTATCCCCCTGGTAATCATTATCCTGATCTTTCGCGAACATCCCAGAGAATTTGGTTTTGCCCTGGGCGACTGGAAAGCAGGCCTCATCATCACTGCCATCGGTATTTTATTCATGGCGCCGATTATTTATTATCTGGGACATGGCGATGAATCGATGCAGGCATATTACATGCCGTATACCCAGGGATTGCCTTGGACAACATTCCTTGACCTGATTGGCTGGGAGTTCCTATTCCGTGGTTGGATTTTGTTTGGTTACGCTCGCAAATTTGGGCCAGAATCGTTATGGCTGCAGGCCGTCCCGTTTGCGTTGATGCATAATGGCAAGCCGGAAGTGGAGACACTCTCTACGATCTTCGGTGGCTTTGCATTTGGCTGGGTTGCGTATCGCACCAGATCCTTCCTCTGGCCATTCCTCATTCATTGGTTTATCGCAACATTCATTATTGTTGTGGCAGCGGGATTGGTCTAACAATCCATGATCGATAACTACTAAGTGCCAATTACCATTCCTGTGACAACCTTTATTCTGCGGCCCGCACGTGAAACGGAATCAGAAACGATCAAAGATCTAATCCATGCAGTCGGGATCAACCCGATGGGCCTGGATTGGAAGCGCTTTGTCGTTGCGGTCGACGCGCAAGGTCAGATCATTGCTACAGGTCAGATCAAGCCGCACGGAAGGGACATCCACGAACCGGCTTCTATTGCTGTAGTTCCCGAGTATCGCGGGCAGGGACTGGCACG